>Ga0207693_10001602_pt1 | contig 20022 bp, 19 predicted proteins | sample LARL81metaG_FD_184347 | JGI IMG/M metagenome (GOLD analysis project Ga0207693, IMG submission 184347) | Corn, switchgrass and miscanthus rhizosphere microbial communities from Kellogg Biological Station, Michigan, USA - LAR L8-1 metaG... | ecosystem: Host-associated > Plants > Roots >...
TCGTCGAGATCGGCGATCCGCGGCACGACATAGAAGATCTGACCGCCGCGGTCGCGCTCGCGCATGATCGCTTCGCGGATCGTCACCGGATCGTACGGCATCACAAATGTGCGCACCGCCAGGCGGTCGACCGGCGGCGTCGCGATGAGGCTCATCTCGCGCACCCCCGACAATGCCAATTGCAGGGTACGCGGGATCGGCGTCGCGGTTAGCGTCAGCACATGCACGTCGGCCTTCAGCTGCTTCAGTTTCTCCTTCTGTGCGACGCCGAAATGCTGCTCCTCGTCGACGATCAGCAGCCCCAGATGCGCAAACCGGACATCCTTGGCGAGCAGCGCATGGGTGCCGATCACGATGTCGAGCCGGCCGTCGGCGAGCTCCTTTTTGACTTCGCGCGCTACTTTGGCGGGAACTAGGCGCGAGAGCTGCGCGATCCGTAGCGGCAGCCCGGCAAACCGCTCGGTAAAGCTGCGGAAATGCTGCCGTGACAACAACGTCGTCGGCACGACCATTGCGACCTGCGAGCCGGCCATCGCCGCAATAAAGGCGGCGCGCAATGCCACCTCGGTCTTGCCGAAACCGACATCACCGCAGATCAGCCGGTCCATCGGCTTGCCCGAGGCCATGTCGGCGAGCGTGTCGGCGATCGCGTTCAGTTGGTCCTCAGTCTCGGGATAGGGGAAGCGGGCGGCGAATTCCTCGTAGATCCCCTCGGGAGGCTGCAATACGTCGCCGGGGCGCAGCTGACGCTCGGCGGCGACGCGGATCAGCTCGCCGGCGATGTCGCGGATGCGCTTTTTGACCCGTGCCTTACGAGATTGCCACGCGACCCCGCCCAGGCGGTCGAGCTGCACCCCGGCATCTTCCGAGCCAAAGCGCGACAATACCTCGATGTTCTCAACCGGAACGAAGAGCTTGTCGTCGCCGGCATAGAGCACGCGCACGCAATCATGCGGCGCGCCGGCGACGTCGATCGTCTCAAGCGCCTCGTAGCGGCCGATGCCGTGATCGGCATGGACCACGAGATCGCCGGGTGTCAGCGCTGTCGCCTCGCTGATGAACTGGTCGAGGCTGCGCCGGCGCCGCGCCGTGCGGGCGAGCCGATCGCCGAGAATGTCCTGCTCGCCGAGCAGGACCATGTCGTCGGTCGCAAAGCCCTGCTCGACCGGCAATACGGCGAGGCCGACCGCCGAATGCGGCAATGCCCCAAGCTCGCGGCCGTCGGCGACGCGGCGCAGGTCGGCAACACCGCGCTCGCGCAGCACAGTCAGGAGGCGGTCGGCGGAGCCGGGGCTGAACGCGGCGACCGCAGTCTTGCGGCCGGATTTGCGCTCGGCTTCGAGGTAATCGCGCACCGCCTCGAACAGCACGACATTCGGGTCGGCGCGCTCGGCAGCGAAATTGCGGGCCGGGCGGGCGCCGGCATCGAACGCGTCGCCCTCGCTCCGATCCGCCGCGAAAGGCGAGAGCTGCACGACCGGCCGGCTGCGCAATGCCTCCTGCCATTCGCGACCGTCGAGATAGAGCTGGTCGGGGCGGATCGGTCGATAGATCGGTGCGCCGGTGCGCGCCCCGGGGGTGACGTTATGGCGCGCGGCGTAAGAATCGGCGATTGCTTCGAGGCGGTGACCGCGAACCTCCCCCGCCTGGTAATCGAGCGAGATGCCGGCCCCGGGAAGATAGTCGAACAGGGTCTCCAGCCGCTCGTAATAGAGCGGCAGCCAGTGCTCCATGCCGACATAGCGGCGGCCGGCACTGACAGACTCGTAGAGCGGGTCGTCGGTGCCGGTCGCGCCGAACTGCTCGCGATAGCGCGAGCGGAAACGGCGCACCGATTCGGCATCGAGCAGGATTTCGCTAACCGGACGGAGCACCGCCTCGTCGAGCTTGCCGGTCGAGCGCTGGTTCAACGGGTCGAAACTGCGGACCGATTCGAGCGTGTCGCCGAAGAAATCGAGACGGACCGGCTCTGCCGCGCCCGCCGGATAGAGGTCGACGATGCCGCCGCGGATCGCGAATTCGCCCGGTTCGCGTACCGTATCGGTGCGGATATAGCCGTTGTTGCGGAAGAAGCTCTGCAGCCGGTCGAGGCCCATACGGCCACCGGCACGCAACATCAGAACGCGGCCATCGAAAAGGCGCCGCGGCGGCACGCGCTGGACCAGCGCGTTGACCGTGGTCAGCACGATCAGCTTGTCAGGCGGGGCGGTTGCCAGCCGCGTCAATGTGTCGATACGCTGGCTGACGATTTCCCCGTTGGGCGAGACCCGGTCATACGGCAGGCAGTCCCAGGCCGGAAAGGTCAGCGCTTCGAGCTCGGGATAAAAAAACGCTACCGCCTCGGCGAACCGCGCCATCCTGCCGTCGTCGCGGCAGACATGCAGCCACCGCCCGCCAACCAGGTTTCCGATCGCCGCCGCGTCATACCCTTCGGGCGCGCCGAACAAGGTGACGGCGCGCGGCCGTTCGCCGAGCGAGCGCGCGAGATCCGCGAGTGAGGTCATTCGGCCGACCCAAATCGCCCTCTCCCCCCGAGGGGCGGACAGGGAGTCTTCAGTGAGTCGATCATGTTGCCGGTGGAGTTTTACTGTAAGCGAGCAGGAGGCGGGTCACGTCGTGGTCGTGTTCGGGGGGCAGGGCGGCGCGGCCGGAGACCCAGTCGAAGATGTCGGCATCGAGGCAGTCGAGCAACGCCTCGTACCGGTCGAGCTGGGCCTCGTCAAACCCGGCCAGGTGCGTGTCAGCGAAACGGCCGAGGATCAGGTCGCTCTCCCGCGTGCCGCGGCGCCACGACCGGAACAACAGCCGCTTGCGGCGAATCTCGGATGATGAGGTCACGTGGTGTGCCCTTGGCGCTACCCCTGGCGGGGATATAGAGATGGCCTGTGCGTCCCGCCATCCTCGACAAATTGTTTGCACCGATAATGGGGCTTCCCGGCATCGGCTCGCAATCGGCCAAGCTGTTCGAGCGCCTCGCCGGCCCGCTCGTCCTCGATCTCGTTTGGCATCTGCCGAGCGGCATTGTCGACCGGCGCGCCTCGCCACCGATCCGGGCGCTCGAGCCGGACCGGATCGCAACGATCGCGGTGCGCGTCGAAGCGCATCAGCCGGGCTTTGGGCGCCGCCCGTATCGGGTGCTCTGCACCGACAACACCGGCACGTTGACGCTGGTCTATTTCAATGTGAAGGGCGATCAGCTTGCGCGTTTGTTTCCGGTCGGCGCCGAGCGCGTCGTCAGCGGGCGCGTCGAGTTCTATGGCAGCCTGCCGCAGATGGCGCACCCGGACCTCGTATTGCGGCCGGACGAGCTCGACCGCCTCAAGCCGATCGAGCCGGTCTACCCGCTCACGGCGGGTCTCTCGCCGCGCCTCGTGCAGAGAGCGGTAGGGGCCGCGCTCGAACGCCTGCCGGAGCTGCCGGAATGGATCGACCCGGCATTGCGCGAGCGGCGCGGTTGGCCTGTTTGGGGCGAGGCGGTCCACCGCGCGCATGCTCCCGAGAACGAAGCCGACCTGTCACCGACCACGCCTTCGCGCGAGCGGCTCGCCTATGACGAGATTTTTGCCAGCCAGCTCGCGGTGGCGCTGGTCCGGGTCCGGCGCCACCGTGAGATGGGTCGAGCGATCATCGGCACCGGCGCCTTGACTGGCCGCGTCGAAGCGGCGCTCGGCTTTGCACTGACCGGCGCGCAGCGCCTCGCGATCGCCGAAATCGCCGCCGAGATGGCGCAGCCGCGCCGCATGGTGCGGCTGTTGCAAGGCGACGTAGGCAGCGGCAAGACGGTCGTCGCATTGATGGCGATGCTGGCCGCGATCGAAGGCGGCGGGCAAGCGGCTCTAATGGCGCCGACCGAAATCCTCGCCCGTCAGCATCATGCGACCCTGCAGCGCCACGCCGACGCCGCCCGCGTCGAGATCGGGTTTCTGACAGGGCGCGAGAAAGGCAAGGCGCGCGCCTCGATGCTGGCGAGCCTCGCCTCCGGCCTGACTCCGGCCGTCGTCGGCACGCACGCCCTGCTGCAGCCGGATGTCGAGTTCCGCGACCTCGCGCTCGTCGTCATCGACGAGCAGCACCGCTTTGGTGTCGAGCAGCGCCTCGGCCTTTATGCCAAGGGCCGCGACGCCGACACGTTGCTGATGAGCGCCACGCCGATCCCGCGCACCTTGATGATGACCGCCTATGGCGATCTCGATGTCTCGCGGCTGACGGAAAAGCCGCCGGGGAGGCACCCGGTCGATACGCGGACGGTGGCGCTCGAGCGCATCGAGGACGTCGTCGCAGCGGTCGGCCGCGCCTTGCTCCGCACAGCCAAGGTCTATTGGATCTGCCCGATGGTCGAGGAGAGCGAGACCGCCGATCTCGCCGCCGTCGAGGAGCGGTACAAGGCGCTCGCGCCACTGTTCCCCGGCAGGGTCGGCCTCGTGCACGGGCGGATGAAGCCGGCCGACAAGGATCGTGCAATGGCTGGCTTCTCCGGCGCTGAGCTCGACCTGTTGATCGCGACCACGGTCATCGAGGTCGGGGTGGACGTCCCCGAGGCGACGGTCATGGTGATCGAGCACGCCGAGCGTTTCGGTCTCGCGCAACTGCACCAGCTGCGCGGCCGCATCGGCCGCGGCGACAAGCCCTCGACTTGCCTTCTGCTGTACTCCTCGCCACTCGGCGAGGTCGCAAAGCGCCGCCTCAGCATCCTGCGCGAAACCGAGGATGGATTCCGCATCGCCGAGGAGGATCTGCGATTGCGCGGCGCCGGCGAGGTGCTGGGCACCCGCCAGAGTGGTCTTCCGACCCTGCGCCTCGCCGACCTCGCAGTACACGACGAGCTGGTCGCGATCGCCCATGACGACGCCCGCCTCGTGCTCGAACGCGACCCGCATCTCGAGAGCGAGCGCGGCCAGGCCCTGCGGGCCCTCCTCTACCTGTTCCGCCGCGACGAGGCGGTGCAATATCTGCGCGCCGGCTGAAAGGCAATGCCGTCCCGCGCGGCGGGCTAGTCTGGTATCCTTTTGCGGATGATCGTCGCGCTTCTGCGTGCTGTCGGCGCGCTCTCCCAACCGCCGATGCGGCGGGTCGTCGCTCTGAGCTTAGCGCTCGCGGTCCTGACGTTTATCGTACTCTGGCTGGCCGTCGCCGCCCTCCTTTACCACACGACCCTTTTCGAGTGGCAGCTGTTGAATTGGCTGGTCGACCTGTTGGGCGGGCTCGCCGTGCTGGGGCTGACTTGGCTGCTCTTTCCCGCGGCCGTCACCTTGATCATGGGCTTCTACCTCGAGCGCGTGGCCGCCGCGGTCGAGGCTGTCGATTACCCGGGGCGTGGTCCGCCTCGTCCGCAGCCCTGGGGCGAGATCCTCGCCCTAACGCTGCGGTTGACGTTGCTGACGCTCCTGCTCAACCTCTTAGCTCTTCCGGTTTATCTGCTTCTTCCCGGATTAAATATCTTTCTCTTCCTCGCTCTGAACGGATATCTTTTCGGGCGGGGGTATTTCGAAGTGGTCGCGCTCAGACGGCTCGATATGGGGGCAGCCAGGGCAGTGCGCAGCCGGTTCGCCGGCCGCATTTTCCTCGGTGGGGTCGTGATTGCAGGGCTGTTCGCCCTGCCGCTCGTCAATCTCGTCGCGCCGGTGATCGCTACCGCCTTTATGTTGCACATCTTCGAAGCGCTGCCGCGCCCTGAGTCGCATTCCCTTTGGCCGCGCCCCTGACCCGGTCTGCGGTGTAGCCATCCTTTCAACAATGTCGATCGGGTGTCCAACCCATGTTCAGCAGGAAGAGAACCGAGACAGAGGACCGCAAAATGGCAGATGCGTCTGACGATTTGGGCATCCCTATGAAGCCCGCCCGCCCGGCGGGGCCGACCGCTCCAGGCCCCAACGGCCCGGTCAAGCCGCCGGCGATGCCGCCGCGCGCCAGCGATCTGGCGCGCGCCGGCGAAACGATTCGCCCGCCGGAGCCGATTCGCCGCCCTGGCGACCCGATGTTGCGGCGCAACGACGGCGAGATCCGCAAATTGACCGTCGGCCGCGAGATTACCTTGTCGGGCGAGATCACATCCTGCGACAAGCTGATCATCGAGGGCAGCGTCGAGGCCAACCTCAACAACTGCCGCGACGTCGAGATCGCCGAGAGCGGGTTGTTCAAAGGCTCTGCCTCAATCGAGGAAGCCGAGATCCAGGGCCGCTTCGAGGGCAATCTTACGGTGCGCAAACGGCTTCTGATCAAAGCGAACGGCCGCGTTTCCGGAACCATCCGGTATGGCCAGCTCGAGGTCGAGTGCGGCGGGCAAATTTCCGGCGACATCCAGGCCCAGCCCTCTTCCGAGCTCGGCGAGGTTATGCCGGACATGGCGAGCATGCGCGCGGCCAGCTGATCCGGGTTTTCGTCGGCCGGCCGTTGCGTTCGCGGGCGCGCCGGCCTGGCCGGGAACGTTCGGTTGCGTGTGCCGACAGAGCGCTGGTCGCGGCGAAAGCGGCCGGCGCGCCTGACAATCCCCACGCAGACTCCCAAGCGGCTTCCTGGAACAGCTTGCCGGCTCCAGCCGTGTGAAACCTACCCGAGTGAACGTGGTCGCGAGATATTCGCGATCATAGCGGGGCGATCGCGGGACGAGATCGCGGCGGTTCTGGCCGAGCTGCCGGACCCCGATCAAGTGCAGCTGGTTGCAGCGCTCGAGCGGGTGGGCTCTCCTGTGTTTTCCGCCTGTACCAGCCGGACGACATCGGCGTGCTTTATGCCAAGGAATATGGGCTGGACATCGGATTCGAGGCGTTCGTTGCCCACATCGCCGCGACCTTTATCGAGAAGTTCGATACCACCGCGAGCGTTGCTGAGTCGGCCGGAATTGCCGCTGACCCCGCATTGACGCGCCCGCCGCTCGCCCATAAGTATCGCCGGGCGATGCGGCCCTCCGAGAGGCCGCATCTATTTGTATGAGAGAATAGTCCGATGAAGCCGACGCGGCGCCCGTCCAATCCGTGCTTTTCCTCCGGCCCCTGCGCGAAGCGGCCGGGTTGGTCGCCGGGGGTGCTCGAGACGGCGTTGGTCGGCCGTTCGCACCGCTCGGGTGTCGGGCTGGCGCGCCTTGTCGAAGTTATCGATCGCTCGCGCGCGATCCTTGGTATCCCCGCGGATTGGCGTGTCGGCATCGTCGCCGGCTCGGACACCGGAGCGATCGAGATCGCGATGTGGTCGCTGCTGGGCGCGCGCGGCGTGGACATGCTCGCTTGGGAAAATTTCGGCGAGGGCTGGGTCGCGGACGTTGCGCAACTGAAACTCGAAGACGTTCGGGTAATACATGTGCCTTATGGCCAGCTTCCCGATCTTTCCCGCGTCGATCCCGGGCGTGACGTGGTCTTCCCTTGGAACGGCACGACCTCAGGAGTGCGAGTGCCGAACGGCGATTGGATCGCAGCCGACCGGCGCGGCCTCACGATCTGCGATGCGACCTCTGCTGTCTTCGCGATGCGGCTGCCGTGGGACAAGCTCGATGTCGCTACCTGGTCATGGCAGAAATCGCTGGGCGGCGAGGGCGGACACGGCATGCTGGCGTTGTCGCCGCGCGCCGTTGAGCGGCTCGAGGGCTACACCCCGCCCTGGCCGTTGCCCAAGCTTTTCCGATTGACCTCCAAAGGCAAGCTGATCGACGGAGTGTTTCGCGGCGAGACGATCAACACGCCATCGATGCTGTGCGTCGAAGATGCGCTCGACTCACTGAATTGGGCGGAATCGGTTGGTGGGCTCGACGGGCTGATCACCAGGTCGGAACGCAATCTGGCGACACTTCTCAACTGGGTCGAGAAATGTTCCTGGGCCGATCCTCTCGCTGAGGATCCGGCCACGATCTCGTGCACTTCGCCGCAGTTCAAAATCACCGAGCCGTGGTTTACCCGGCTCTCGCCCGAGAACCGCTTCCAGACCGTGCGGGCGATGACTCGACGGCTTGAGCAGGAAAACGCGGCCTACGATGTCGCGAGCCACCGCGCCTCTCCGCCCGGGTTGCGCATCTGGACCGGACCCACGGTGGAGACCGCAGATGTCGAAGCGCTCCTCCCGTGGCTCGATTGGGCCTGGGACGAACAGCGTCGCACCGCCAAGGCCGCTTGAACATCGACACGGAGACACCCAGCGCACGGAAATTGAAAGCTCTGCGTCTCCGCGATGAGTCTTCATTAAAGGTCGGAGCTTTTATGCCGAAGGTGTTGATTTCGGATGCCCTGAGCCCGCGCGCGGTCGAGATTTTTGCTGCACGCGGGATCGAGGTTGATTTCTTGCCTGGCATAGCTGCCGAGGAACTCAAGGCCCGCATCGCCGATTGCGACGGCCTCGCCGTCCGTTCGGCGACCAAAGTGACGGCTGGTCTCATCTCGCGCGCCGCAAAGCTCAGGGTCGTCGGCCGGGCCGGCATCGGCGTCGACAATATCGACGTCGCAGCGGCAACGCAGCGCGGCATTGTCGTGATGAATACGCCCTATGGTAATTCGATCACTGCCGCCGAGCACACGATCGCGATGCTGTTCGCGCTGTGCCGCGAGATTCCGGCGGCCGACCGCTCGACGCAGGCCGGCAAGTGGGAGAAGTCGCGCTTCATGGGTGTCGAGCTGACCAGCAAAACGCTCGGCATCATCGGCTGCGGCAATGTCGGCTCGATCGTCGCCGAGCGCGCCCTTGCCCTGCGCATGAAAGTGATTGCCTACGATCCCTTCCTGCAGCCTGAGCGGGCGGTAGATCTCGGCATCGAGAAAGTATCGCTCGATGGGCTGCTTCCCCGCGCCGATTTCATCACCCTGCACACCCCGCTGACCGAGGCCACCAAGAACCTGATCGACGCCCGAGCAATCGCCAAGATGAAGCGTGGCGTGCGCATCGTGAACTGCGCCCGCGGCGGCCTCGTCGTTGAGCACGATCTCGCCAAGGCGCTCGACAGCCGCCATGTCGCCGGCGCGGCAATCGATGTCTTTGTCGACGAGCCGGCGCGCGAGAACCCGTTGTTCGGGCGCGACAATGTCGTCGCGACGCCGCATCTCGGCGCGGCGACTGCCGAGGCGCAGGAGAACGTGGCGTTGCAGATTGCCGAGCAAATAGCGGACTTCCTGCTGACCGGCGCCGTATCGAACGCGGTCAACGTGCCTTCTTTGACTGCCGAAGGGGCTAGGCGCCTAAATCCCTACATGAAGCTCGCTGCGCAGCTCGGCAGCTTTGCCGGGCAGCTAACCGAGACTGGCATTACCGCGGTCGATGTCGAGTACGAGGGAGCGGTGGCCGAGCTCAATGTCAAGCCGTTGACTGCGGTTGCACTTACCGGATTACTGTCGCCGCAGCTTGCCACGGTCAACATGGTCAACGCGCCGGTGATCTGCCGCGAGCGCGACATCCGAGTGAGCGAAACGCGGCGTGCCGAGGCGGTGGATTATCAGACCCTGATCCGGGTCACCGTCACGACCGAACGGCGCACTCGGGAGGTCGTCGGTACATTGTTTGCCGGCGACAAACCACGCGTCGTCTCGGTCGAGGGCATCCCGCTCGAAGCCGAACTCGGCGGTAACATGCTCTTTGTGCGCAATTACGATAAGCCCGGCTTCATCGGCGCTCTCGGTAACGCGCTGGGCGCGGCCGACGTGAATATAGCCACCTTCCACCTCGGCCGGACTGCTCCGGGGCAGGACGCCATCGCTTTGGTCGAGGTCGACCAGCCCTTGACCCCCGCCATTCTCGACACCGTCGGCGCCTTATCCAACGTGATTCAGGTCAAGGCTTTACGGTTCTGAGAGGAATAGCCCCGCGGCGGCGCGGAGCGCTGATGTATTTCTCCGTGTACTCCGTATCTCGGTGGTTCAAAGTACATGCACGATGAATGACGCTCCGCACCCGGCTCTTTTGCCGACCGGCATGCATGATCTCCTACCGCCCGAGGCGGAGATCGAAGCGCAAGTCGTCGCGCAATTGATGACGACATTGACGGAGCATGGCTACGAGCGGGTCAAGCCGCCGCTCGTCGAGTTCGAAGAGACCTTGTTCTCGGGAGCCGGGGCTGCCATGGCGACTGCGACCTTTCGCCTGATGGACCCGGCTTCGCACCGGATGATCGGTGTGCGGGCCGACATGACGCCGCAAATCGCGCGGATCGCTGCGACGCGGCTCGGCGACGCGCCGCGGCCGCTGCGCCTCAGCTATGCCGGGCAGGTGCTGCGGGTTACCGGCTCCGAAATCCGGCCCGAGCGCCAGGTGGGCCAGGTGGGCGCCGAGTTGATCGGAGCGGCCGGGGCGGCTGCCGATGTCGAGGCAATCGCAGTTGCCGGCGAGGCGCTCTCTGCGATCGGCGTGCCGGAGCTCTCGGTCGACATCACTCTGCCGACGCTGGTGCCGGCGGTCGCCGAGGCTTACGGCATCGCCGGAGAACGCGCTGCAGCGTTGCGGGCCGCGCTCGACCACAAAGATGCGGCAGCGGTCGCCGAGGCAGCGGGCGAGGCCGGCCTGCTTTTCGAGAACCTGCTGGGTGCGGCCGGGCCAGCTGCCGTTACCTTGACGTTTCTCGATCGTCTCGAGCTGCCCGCACGAGCCCGCGCCGAACGGGTCCGGCTTGGCAGCGTGTTGGACGGCCTCTCGGCAGCGGCCCCGGAGCTCAAGGTGACGGTCGACCCGGTCGAGAACCGCGGCTTCGAATACCATACCGGGATCAGCTTCACGTTTTTCTCGGCCACATCCCGTCCGGTCGGCGAACTCGGCCGTGGGGGCCGCTATCAGGCCGGCGATCCGTCCCGACCCGAGCCGGCGACCGGGTTCACGCTGTACACGGACACGATCCTGAGAACACTGCCGCCCGTTACCTCGCCGAGACGCCTGTTGCTGCCGTTCGGCACAGATCGCGACCTGAGCCGTATGCTGCGACAGGACGGCTGGATCACTATTGCCGCCTTCGACGCGGCCGCAGATTGGCGCGTAGAGGCGCGCCGCCTTGGCTGCGACTATCTTCTCGAAGAGGGCGTGCCGGTGTTGGTCGGCTAGGGAGGCGCGAAATGGGCAACGTCGCCGTTGTCGGTGCCCAATGGGGTGACGAGGGCAAGGGTAAGATTGTCGACTGGCTATCGGAGCGAGCCGATGTGGTGGTTCGCTTTCAAGGCGGGCACAACGCCGGCCATACTCTCGTCATCGGCAACGTCGAATATAAGCTTAGCCTGCTGCCGTCGGGCGTCGTGCGGCCGGGCAAGCTGTCGATCATCGGCAACGGGGTGGTCGTCGATCCGTGGGCGCTTCTCGACGAGATCGAGGCAATGCGCGTCAAGGGCGTCGAGGTCGATCCCAAAAATTTGAAGCTCGCCGACAATGCCGCGCTGATCTTGCCGTCACATGGGGCGCTCGATCGTGCGCGCGAGGAACGGCTCAGCGACAGCAAGATCGGTACCACCGGCCGGGGTATCGGCCCGGCTTACGAAGACAAAGTCGGCCGCCGGGCTCTCAGGGTGTGCGATTTGGCCGACCCGCAGGCGCTCAAGGAGCGCGTCGATCAACTTCTGCTGCACCACAACGCGCTGTTGCGCGGACTTGAGAAGCCCGAGATCGATCGAACCGAACTGATCGCCAAACTGACTGAGATCGCGCCGCGCATCCTGCCGTATGCAGAGCCTGTGTGGCGTTTGCTTGACGACGCCCGGCGCAATGGCAGGCGCATTCTGTTCGAGGGGGCTCAGGGTGCGATGCTCGACGTCGATCACGGCACGTATCCCTACGTCACCTCGTCGAACACGGTCGCGGGGCAGGCGGCCGCGGGATCCGGCATCGCGCCAGGAGCGATCGGCTTTGTCCTCGGCATCACCAAGGCCTATACGACGCGCGTCGGCAGCGGGCCCTTTCCCACCGAGCTGAGCGACGAGGTCGGCCGTCTGCTCGGCGAGCGCGGCCGCGAGTTCGGTGTTGTCACTGGACGACAGCGGCGCTGCGGCTGGTTCGACGCGGTTGCGGTCCGCCAAGCGATCCGGCTGGGCGGCATTGATGGCATCGCCTTGACAAAACTCGACGTGCTCGATGGCTTTGATCAGGTCAAGTTCTGCACTGCCTACCGCCGAAGCGGCACAACTTACGATTACTTCCCTGCCGGAACTACAGCGCAAGCCGAGGTCGAGCCGATCTATGAAACCGCCGATGGTTGGCAGGAAAGCACCCGTGGCGCCCGATCGTGGGCCGACCTGCCGGCGACCGCCATCAAATACATCCGCAGACTCGAAGAGCTGATCGGCGCTCCCGTTGCTCTGCTATCGACAAGTCCGGAGCGCGAAGACACAGTCCTGGTTCGCGACCCTTTCGCCGATTGAGGCGTGCGAAGCCTAACGCGTGCCGCGGCCCTGGGACGACGTCCGGGTCTTGCTGGTGGCGCCAGCGTGATCACCGATGTAGCCATCGACGTGAGTGACGAGGGCCTCCACGCGATCCGCGAAATAATGATCGGCGCCGGGGATCTTGCGGAAATCAATTTTGATGTCGCGCTGATGCGACAGCTTGGTTACAAGCTTTTGCACGGCTTCGACCGGCACTAACGAATCCTGGTCACCCTGCAGGATCAGACCAGAGGATGGGCACGGGGCGAGAAACGTGAAGTCGTACAAATTGGCAGGCGGCGCTACCGATATAAAGCTTTCGATTTCCGGTCGCCGCATCAGCAATTGCATGCCTATCCAAGCACCGAACGAGAAACCCGCAACCCAGCACGATCCGGCATTCGGGTTATAGGTTTGCATCCAGTCGAGCGCCGCGGCCGCGTCGGAAAGCTCACCTTCGCCGCGGTCGAAACTGCCCTGGCTACGTCCAACGCCGCGGAAATTGAATCTCAAGGTTGAGAAACCACGCCGGACGAAACATTGGTATAGGGCGTACACAACCTTATTGTGCATCGTGCCGCCATGTTGCGGGTGCGGGTGCAAAACCAGCGCCAGCGGCGCGGCCGCAGTACGGGCGTGATGGTAGCGCGCCTCGATTCGGCCGTCCGGGCCGTTGATGATCACGTCGGGCATTGTCGATCCAGCTTAAAATCCCACCACGCTAGTCGGAGATTGTCACGTCGTGGGTCGCTCCATATGTCCGCAATTCTTGATCGCATTCGTCGGACAATTATATCTTCGCTCGGGCGGCCCGTGCGAGGCGGCGCGGTCCCACGCCGGCAGCGCTAAGCCTAACATACATAGGGATTGCGATGCTTTTGAAAAACCTGCGAGAAGAAATAGACGCCACTCTCGCTCGTGACCCTGCTGCCCGGTCGCGCCTCGAGGTCGTGCTGTGCTATCCCGGGTTTCACGCACTCGTCTGGCATCGTCTCGCCCATTGGCTATGGCAGCACGGCTGGCTGCTCGCCGGCAGGTTCGTTTCGCATCTCGGCCGTGTGCTGACCGGCATTGAAATTCACCCCGGCGCTCGCATCGGCAAGCGCGTATTTATCGACCACGGCATGGGTGTGGTGATCGGCGAAACTGCCGAGGTGGGCGACGATGTCACGCTGTACCAAGGCGTAACGCTCGGCGGTACGTCGCTGACCCGTGGCGCCAAGCGGCACCCTACGATCGGCAACGGTGTTATCGTCAGTTCGGGCGCACAAGTCCTTGGACCATTCCGCGTGGGTGATGGCGCGCGTATCGGTGCGCAGGCCGTAGTCCTGTCAGAGGTACCGGACGGCGCCACGATGGTTGGTATCCCGGCGCGTCCGGTGGCGCGCCGCGGCGCGCTGACGCAACCGGAACCCGCGTTCCAGCCTTACGCCGTTTGTGGCGACATCCCGGATCCGATCGCCCGCGCCCTTAATGGCCTGCTCGATGAGGTGACGACCCTTAGAGCGCGCGTCGCGGAGCTCGAGCAGGAAGGTGCGCGCCAAACTCCGGCCCGCGGCCCCGCCGCGGTCGAGCCTCCTTCGCGCCGCCTCGCTGCGGCGTCCGCCGGCAACGGCACGGACGACGATTGACAGGATGAGGGCCTTTTCGGGGACGAGATCATGAGGCTGAGCACTAAAGGACGCTACGCTGTGATGGCGATGGTCGATCTCGCCCAATACAGCGGCGGCGACCCGGTCTCACTCGCCGAAATCGCCGAGCGCCAGGAAATCTCGCTGTCTTATCTCGAGCAGCTCTTCGCGATGTTGCGCAAGAATGGGCTCGTCAAAAGTGTGCGGGGTCCGGGCGGCGGCTATCTGCTGGCGCACGACCGCGGCGACACGCGCATTGCCGATATCATTCTGGCTGTAGACGAGCCGATACGTGCGACGCGATGCACCCCCGGCGCGCCGATCGGCTGTCGCGGCAATCGTACGCGATGTCTTACCCACGATCTATGGGAAGAGCTCGGCAATCAGATCCACCTCTATTTGAGTTCGGTGTCACTGGCCGATGTCTGCGAGCGGCGCGTCCTCGGAACGAGCGGCCGCGTCCACTGCGAAACCTTCCGCGGCGCTGCGGCGGCAGGCACGGGCTGATGAGCGCCAGTATCATGTGCGGTGGCGCGGTGCGTCGAACCGTGCCGCAGGCCGAAAGCTACCTCGACTGGAACGCAACCGCGCCGCTGCGGCCGGCGGCGGCAGCCGCCATCTCGCAAGCGTTGGCGCGCTGGGGAAACCCCTCCTCGGTGCATCGGCGCGGCAGAGCGGCGCGCCAGACGATCGAACGCGCCCGCGAGGCCGTGGCAGCTCTGGTCGGTCATGCGGATCCGAGCGCAGTGATCTTTGTCAGCGGAGGCACCGAAGCCAACCACCTAGCGCTGCTCGGGAGCGGCCGGGAGCGCGTCTTCGTTTCGGCGGTCGAGCACGATTCGGTCCGCCATGCTGTTCCCGCTGCCCAGGTAGTTCCGGTCGGACCCGACGGGACCGTCAACCTCGACGCGCTCGATCGGCTCCTTGCCGCCGATCGTCCGGCTGTGGTTTCGGTAATGTATGCGAACAACGAGACCGGCGTCATTCAGCCGGTCGCCGAGATTGCTGCGATTACCCGACGACACGGCGCCTTGTTTCATTGCGACGCTGTCCAGGCCGCCGGCAAGCTCAGCCTCGAGGCTGAGTTGATCGGAGCCGACCTCGTTACCTTGTCGGCGCACAAGATCGGTGGCCCGCCGGGGGTCGGCGCCCTGGTCATGACCCGCGAGATCGATCTGGCACCGTTGCTGCGCGGCGGCGGCCAGGAGTACCGGCGCCGCGCCGGCACAGAGAATCTGCCCGGAATTGCCGGCTTCGGTGCCGCGGCTGCCGCTGCCGCCGGGGAAATCACCGTCTATGACCGGGTCGCCGCATTGCGCGACAGGTTGGAAACGGAAATCGCCGCGATCGCGCCCGACGCCGTCGTGCTCGGTACCGCCGCGCCTCGCTTGCCCAATACTTCGGCGATTGCGATGCCCGGCATCGCGGCCGAGACCCAGGTCGTCGCACTCGATCTCGACGGAGTCATGGTCAGCGCCGGCGCTGCCTGTTCATCGGGCAAAGTCGGGCCGAGCCACGTGCTGGCCGCGATGCGGATCGATCCCGAAATCGCCGCCTCGACGATCCGGGTCAGCCTCGGCTGGAGCTCGGACGAGGCCGAGATCGCCCATTTCCTTCGGGCCTGGGCCACTCTCTATCGGCGTCGTCGCGGGGTCGCCGAGCGGGCGCGTGCAGCATGATGCCGGTTCTTGCCGATCCACGCCCGCGGCTGTCTGCCGATCCGGCCGCCAACACGCCGCCGATTTACCTCGACAATCAGTCGACGACCCGAGTCGACCCGCGCGTCCTCGAGGCGATGCTGCCTTATTTCACCGAGCATTACGGTAACCCGCACAGCACCAGCCACCCCTATGGCCGCATAGCTGCCGAGGCCATCGAAAAGGCCCGCGGCGAGGTCGCCGCGCTGATCCACGCCGATCCGCGCGAGGTCGTCTTCACGTCGGGTGCAACCGAAGCCAACAACCTCGCGATCAAGGGTGCAGCGCATTTCGCCCGTGCTCATCCTCACAGTGGGCAGGTACGCGATCACATCCTGACGCTGCAGACCGAGCACAAATGCGTGCTCGAGAGCTGCGGGGAGTTGGAGCGAGAAGGCTTCTCGGTGACCTACCTGCCGGTCGAGGCGGACGGCCTCGTCTCGCTCGCCGCGCTCGAAGGCGCGCTGTCTGAGCGGACGCTCCTTGTCTCCGTGATGGCCGCGCACAACGAGATCGGGGTCATCCAGCCGCTTGCCGGGATCGGTGCGCTGTGCCGCTCCAGAGGAGCGCTCTTCCACACCGATGCGGCGCAGGCTTTCGGCAAGATCCCGCTCGATGTCGAGGCGATGAAGATCGATCTGCTGTCGATCTCCGGTCACAAGATATACGGGCCTAAGGGGGTCGGCGCGCTATACATCCGCCGGCGCCCGCGAGTGCGGCTGTTGCCGCTGATCGATGGCGGCGGACAGGAGCGCGGTCTGCGCTCAGGAACCTTGCCGACGCCGCTCTGCATCGGGCTCGGCCGGGCGGCGGCGATCGCCGGCGCCGAGATGGCGGAGGAAGCGCAGCGCCTTCGACGGCTAAGGGATGGCTTGTTGAGAAACCTCACGCGACGAGTCGCCGGGCTGCGCGTCAACGGCGACCTTGAGCAGCGGCTGCCCGGCAGCCTCAATCTCTCGTTTCCGGAGATACCGGCGCTGACCCTGATCGAGGCGGTTCCGAGCGTTGCGATCTCGACCGGTTCGGCCTGCACCTCGGCATCGGTAGAGCCTTCTTATGTGCTGCGCGCGCTCGGTCTTCCCGATGCACTCGCCAACGCCTCGATCCGCATCGGCCTCGGCCGCTTCACGACGGCGGCAGAAACCGATTTCGCGGCGGATGCGTTGGCGGCGGCTGCGAGCCGGCTGACAGGGCAGGGTGACATACCCACATAACCGTATCGGATTTGGGTTCGTGCGGCCGTTGGAGAAGTCGGGTTTGGAGATCGAGTGATGGCGAGAAAGCAGGCTTTGTCGGTGACGGACGCCGCGGCGCAGCACATCCAGGCCCTTCTGGCCAAGCGCGGCAAGCCGTCAGTGGGTGTGCGCATCGGCGTGCGGTCACGCGGCTGCTCGGGTCTCAGCTATACGCTCGAATATGCCGACGAGAAGGGCAAGTTCGACGAGATCATCGAAGACAAGGGCGTGACGATCCTGGTCGATCCGAAAGCGGTCATGTTCATCCTCGGTACCGAGATGGATTATGTCCAGGAGAAGCTGCAGAGCGGGTTCACCTTCCGTAACCCCAATGAGAAGGGTCGCTGCGGCTGCGGCGAGTCGTTTCACGTTTAGTGCGGCTGGCGTGAAGCTGTTCCAGATCGAGGAGCCGGACGGAGGGCCGGCCGACCCAAGCGCGCCGGGCGCCGCAATCGGCATTGACGCCGGCAGCACGGAACTCGAGGTAGCCTGCTCGATCGGTGGCAATGGGGTGGTTCTTGCCGATCGGGAAGGGTTTGAGCGTGCTTTGTTGGTGCCGGCCCCCGAAGCTGAAAAGGCTCAGTGGCAGGAACTGTTCGAAGCGGCGAAAACCCGCGCCGAGCGCGCCCTGGCTCGCCCAGTCAGCCATGCCGTGATCGTCCTTGGCCCGTCGGCCGATGGCGACGTGTCCGGGAAACTGCGTGCGGCTGCAGAAGCGGCGGGGTTGGAGGTCATACGCCTTATTCGAAAGCGCGAGCTGCCAGCCAGTTCGAAGGCCGCGTTGGCAGCTGCGGTTATCGCTGAAGATCTGGCGCCGCGGCCCGAGTAATGCCGAAGATGACCTTTATCGAACGCGACGGCACTCGGCGCGAGGTTGATGCACCGCTCGGAATGTCGGTGCTGGAAATTGCCCGCCGCCATGACATCGATATCGAAGGCGCCTGCGAAGGCTCGCTCGCCTGCTCGACCTGCCATATCATTGTCGATCCGCAATGGTACGAGTTGCTCAGCGAGGCGAGCGAGGACGAGGAGGACATGCTCGACCTCGCGTTCAATCTCACCGTCACGTCGCGCCTCGGTTGCCAGATCATCATTACCGAGGAGCTAGACGGGTTGACGGTGCAGCTGCCCGCGGCGACCCGCAATCTGCTCCTCGGCTGAGCCCGGTGGTCGGCCCAGTGACTGGTGAGCCCGGGCTTTTCCCGCGTCTCGTCGCGTCGGCCGATCGGGACTGGCGAGCCTATATCCGCCATCGGTTCGTGCTCTTGCTGGCCAGCGGCGAGTTGCCCGAAGCGTGCTTTCGCCGCTATCTGGTGCAGGATTATCTGTTTCTGATCCACTTCGCACGCGCTTGGGGCTTGGCGATTTACAAATCCGACGCGCTCGGCGAAATGCGCCGGGCGCAGCGCCTAGTTGCTGCCACCCTCGACGTCGAGATCGGGCTTCATATCGACTATTGCCGCGGCTGGGGGCTGTCGGAAGCGGCGATGGCGAGCGAGCCTGAAGCGCCTGCAACGATTGCCTATACCCGCTTTGTGCTCGACCGCGGTCTCGCCGGCGACCGGCTCGACCTCGAAGTGGCGCTCGCGCCGTGCATTGTCGGTTACGCCGTGATCGCGGCGGAGAGGATCGGCGATGCCGCGACCCGCCTCGAAGGCAACCGCTACTGCGAATGGCTCGAAATGTATGCAGGGTCGGATTACCAGCAGCTGGCCAGCGAGGCGGCAGCAGCTCTCGATGAGCAGTTCGCCCGGCGCGGCGGTGAGGGGCGCTTCCCCGCTCTCGCTGGCATCTTTGCCGTCGCCTCCCGGCTCGAGACCGATTTCTGGCAGATGGGGTTGGAGGCGCACTCGTGAGCCCGGCGGATCTCGGTCTGCCAGGCGACCCGGCCAGCCACCGGGTGGTCGTCGCAATGTCGGGCGGGGTCGACTCCTCTGTCACTGCCGCACTGCTCGTGGAGCGGGGCTTCGAGGTCGTCGGCATCACACTGCAGCTCTACGATCACGGGGCCGCAGCCGGGCGCAGCGGCGCCTGTTGTGCCGGCCGCGACATCCACGACGCCGCTCGCGTCGCCGAGCGCCTCCGCATTCCCCATTATGTGCTCGACTACGAGAGCCGTTTCCGGGCAGCGGTCATCGACGATTTTGTCGACAGCTACGCCCGCGGCGAGACGCCGGTCCCGTGCATCCGCTGCAATCAGCGAGTCAAGTTCCGGGATCTACTGAGCACGGCGCGCGCTCTCGGCGCGTCGGCGCTCGCCACCGGGCATTATGTGCGCCGTGTCGCCGGCGCGCACGGGCCGGAGCTCCACCGGGCACATGACGCAGCGCGCGACCAGAGCTATTTCCTGTTCGCCACGACGCGAGCGGAGCTCGAATTCCTGCGGTTCCCGCTCGGCGACTTGACCAAGGACGAGGTGCGCGCCCAGGCGCGGCGCTTCGGCCTGCCGGTCGCCGACAAGCCCGACAGCCAGGATATCTGCTTTGTGCCGAGCGGGTCCTACGCACGTCTCGTCGAGCGGCTGCGGCCGGAGGCTCGTGAGCCGGGCGACATCGTCGACTGCAGCGGCCGCGTGCTCGGCCGGCACAACGGCATCGCTCTCTTCACGGTCGGGCAACGCAAGGGGCTCGGCATCGCCGCCGGCGAGCCCCTCTACGTATTGGAGATCGAGCCCGCGGAACGGCGGGTGGTCGTCGGTCCGCATGCCGCATTGGCCGAGACCCGCATTGCCTTGGGCGAGCTGAATTGGCTCGCCTCTCCGGCGGTCGACGGCATGGCGGTGGCGGCAAAGCTACGCTCGACGCAAACGCCCGTACCGGCTGCGCTTTACCTCGGCACGCAGGCCGACCAGGCGGCACTCGTTCTCGACACTCCGGCGGGTGCGGTGGCGCCGGGTCAGGCGGCCGTGCTATACGATGGCAATAGGGTCCTCGGCGGCGGCTGGATCCGCCGGCCCGGCTTGACCCCTCCGCACCCGCCGCCTATATCCGAGCGCCTGTGGCGGGATAGCTCAGCTGGTTAGAGCAGGGGAATCATAATCCCAAGGTCGGGGGTTCAAATCCCTCTCCCGCTACCAATCATTCCAATAGGTTAGCGTAAAAAGTGGACCCAATACCGGCTGTCCGGCTAGCAGCATAGCTAGCAACATGGACCA
>Ga0207693_10001603_pt1 | contig 20008 bp, 15 predicted proteins | sample LARL81metaG_FD_184347 | JGI IMG/M metagenome (GOLD analysis project Ga0207693, IMG submission 184347) | Corn, switchgrass and miscanthus rhizosphere microbial communities from Kellogg Biological Station, Michigan, USA - LAR L8-1 metaG... | ecosystem: Host-associated > Plants > Roots >...
GCCGCTGCCTTCGGAAACAGCTCGACGTAGTAGACCGTTGCGCCGGTGCGCTGCGCCACGCCGGGAACCGAGGTCGCCTGCGCGATATAGCCGCCGTGCTGCGCGACATCGACAATCCAATCCGCAAGCACGCCGCCGCCCTCGCCGCCAAGCGCAACGATGGCGATGGTGATCGGCCTTACCGTGGTGACCTGTGCGTCCATCGCAGGCTCAAGCCGCAGCGAAACGGTGCTCCATCCGACGCTGCAATGAGCCAATAACCGCGCTGCGTATCTTCTCCTTCAGCCTGTCCCAGCGCGTCGGATTGGCGATGATCGAGGCGCGGTAGAACGACGGGCAGAGCACGGCCGCGTGCGCGACTTCTCCGCACAGGCCGCAGCCAACGCAGGAGTTGATGACCTTGGTGACCGGCTCGCGCCGCAGCGGATCGGGATTGGGAGCCAGCGTAAGCGATGGACAGCCGGACAAGCGAATGCAGGAGTGATCGCCGGTGCAGGTATCGGGATCGACGCCGAAGCGCTCGCGCACCACCCGTTTGCCGCCTTGCATGCGCTTTCGCATCAACGGACGCTCGCGCCGCTGTTTGTTCAGCATGCATTCGGACTGGGCAATGATGACTTTCGGTCCCTTGACCGCCGTCGTGAGTGCCTCCTTCAGAAGGTCGCGCATTTTCGCCACGTCATAGGTGCGCGTGACCGTGTGCACCCATTTCACGCCGATGCCCCTTACCGCCTTCTCGATCGGGTTCCTGGTCGAGCGCTGGGCGTTGTCCGAGGCGGAGGAGGGCACGTCCTGTCCGCCCGTGGCGGCGGCATAGCCGTTGTCCACCACGATCATGACGTTGTCGCTCTTGTTGAAGACGGCATTGCCGAAGCTCGAGGCAAGGCCGTTGTGCCAGAACCCGCCGTCGCCCACGATCGCGATGGCGCGCTTACCGGGCACGGCACTGAACGCGGCCGCCCCTGCCCCGCCGAGGCCGTAGCCCATCGTCGAATTACCGATGTTGAAGGGCGGCAGCACGGAAAACAGATGGCAGCCGATGTCTCCGCTCACGTGATGCGGCCCCAACTCGCGCTCGACGAGCTTCATGGCGGCGAAGATCGGACGCTCCGGGCAGCCCGTGCAGAACGACGGGGGCCGTCCGTGCACCTTGCCGGCGATTGTTTGCCGGGCGCTCGCGAGCGCGTCGGACATTGGCGCTGCCGCAGAATCCGCCGCAGCCAGCAGATCGGCACGATAGCTCGCAACAAATTGCCGAATGCCGTCCTTCATCACCCCGCCGGTATATTCCCCGGCCATCGGCAACACGCTTTTTCCCTCGATCCGCGTCTGGAGGTCGGCACGCCGCAGGATGGTGTTGACTGCCTGCTCGATGAAGTCCGGCTGGCCTTCCTCGATCAACAGGATCGCCTTCTTGCCCGTGCAGAAGCGCACGAATTCGGCATCGATCAAGGGGTATGTGACATTGAGGATGTAAAGCGGAATGCGGCTCTCGCCAAATACGTCGGCAAGCCCGAGCACTGCGAGTGCGCGCAGCGCCGTGTTGTACATGCCGCCTTGCATCACGATGCCGATATCATCGGCGTCGCCGTCGAAGAATTCGTTGAGCGCGTGCTCCTGGATGAAGCGCACCGCAGCCGGCCAGCGCTTCTCGATCTTGTCTTTTTCCTGCCGGTAGCTCGCGGGCGGCAGCACGATCCGATCCGAGTCGCGCACAGGATTGGCGAGCGCGTCCTTGAGGCCGAATGCCGGGCGCACATTGTCGCGCGCGCCGAAGCTGCCGTACACGTGGCAGGCGCGAATGCGCAATTCCAGCATGACCGGCGTGTTCGATGCCTCCGAGAGCTCGAACCCCTGTTCCACGGCGCGCACGATCGAGGGCAGGTTGGGCCTCGGATCGAGCAGCCAGATCTGCGATTTCATCGCAAAGGCGTGGCTGCGCTCCTGCATGATGGAGGAGCCTTCGCCGTAGTCCTCGCCGACAATGACCAGCGCGCCTCCGGTTACGCCGCTCGAAGACAGATTTGCCAGCGCGTCGGACGCGACATTGATCCCGACCGGAGCCTTGAATGTTGCAGCTCCGCGCAAGGGATAATTGATCGAGGCCGCAAGCGCGGCCGCCGCGGCGGCCTCATTGGCGCTGGCCTCGAAGCGAATGCCAAGCTCCGCAAGCACGTCATCCGCGTCGGCAAGCACGTCCAGAAGGTGCGAGATCGGCGCGCCCTGATAACCCGAGACATAAGATACGCCCGACTGGAGGAGCGCCTTAGTAACCGCGAGAATCCCTTCACCCCGAAACTCCTGGCCCGCTCCGAGCCGGAGCTTCTTCACCTCCTGCTTGAATGAGCGTTCCGCCATTTTTCTTCCTCGCGTTCTTCCTCGTGGGCTTCAGGCAGTGCCATGTTGAGCCGGCGCCAGCTCGGCTTGCATGATCATATATTGCTCTGGGCGCTCCCCGCCATCGCGACGCGCATGAACACGGGGCCGAGGCTCATTGTAAACAACAGGAAAATCTACAATGATTTCGCTACCGAAGGTAGAGCGGGTATGAAAATACCTGAAGAAGGCGAGGGCCACGCATCCTCCCGCATCGATAAATTTACAATAATTTTTACAGCCTCTCGTTGAGACCGGCGGGAGGCGAGCGATCATTCAGCCGGCAAGACCTCCACTCTCGTCGAGAGGCGTCATGCGTCACAACGTGGCATGCGGAGACCGCTGTGCCCTGCGCCAAGCAAAAAAGCCCGGCGCGATGACCGGGCGTTCGCATAATTCTCTCGGATATCCTTTTTTACTTGAGTCCCGTTACAGACGCAAGAAGTTTTGAAGGCGTCGCCCCCAGTCGATTATGATGCACCGTCGAAGCCCATGAGGTCTTGTGGCGCCGTGAGGATCGCCTAATCCATCGAAACGCCGCTCGCCTTGATGGGGCCTGCCCACTTCTCGAGCTCGCGCCGCATGAACTGGCCGAGGTATTCCGGACTGCGGCGTTCCGCGGACGCGACGGTCACCCCGACGCTGGCCAGCCGCTCGCGCACCGACGGCATCTCCACCACCTCGTTGGTCGCCTGGGCGAGCCGGCGAACGACCTCCTCCGGCGTCCCCTTTGGTGAGACGAAAGCACTCCAGGTGCTGCAGTCGAGATCGCCCAAACCCTGCTCCTGGGCGGTCGGCAAATCGGGCAATACCGGCACCCGCGCCGGCCCGAGTGTCGCGATGGCCTTCACGACACCGGCCTTGATCTGAGGGAAAGCGGTCGAAATCTGCTCGCACATGAAGTCGATGCGACCGGCGAGCAGGTCCTGCATGGCGAGGGCACTGCCGCGATAGGGCACATGGGCGATCGTGGTGCCCATAATTCTGTCGAGCAGCACGGCGCAGACATGCAACCCGGAGCCGGCGCCGGAAGAGCCGAACTGCATGTGCGCCTGGTTGGCCCGCGCGTAGGCGATGAAATCGGTCAGGGTGTTTACCGGCAGGTCTTTGCGCGCAATCAGGATGCGCGCGGAATCCGCGAAGAGGGAAATCGGCGCAAAATCGTTGATCGGATCATAGAGCGGCTTCTTATAGAGATTGGGAACGAGTCCGAGCACCGCGAGCCCGCCCAACAGGAAGGTATAGCCGTCGGGCGCGGCCTTGGCGGCGCGGCTTGCGCCGGTCATGCCGCCGGCCCCGCCCATATTTTCGATCACCACCTGTTGCCCCAACACTTGGCTCAGGCCCGCCGCCGTGACACGGCCAATCGTGTCCACGGGGCCGCCCGCGGCATAGGGGACCACCATGGTGAGGGGCCGCGTAGGCCAGACTTGCGCCAGCCCCGTGCGCATGGCGGGGAAGGTCGACACGAGCGTGGCAGCGCCCGCGACCAGATGGAGAACAAATAGCCGCCGAACTTGCATCGTCTCCCTCAGATACCGCTTGCTACCCAGCATTCCGAAATGCGTTTGCGGAGTTCCATTCGTACCAATCCTTTCTCGACTCAACTCATACCTGATCGCGCGCCGTGCTAAAATCATGGTATCAGTTGGCGGATGGCTCGCCTGTTCATACTGCTCATCATCGCGCCCCTCCTGGGATCATGCTCCAGCGTTGGGGACTACATACCGCATTGGGCCGGCGGCCTACCGAAAGAAACGCCCCCTCGGCCGGGCACCCCCGAATACGATGCCTATCGACAGAGACAGGATGCAGAAGCTGCTCGCGACAAGAGCAAAGATCCTCCGAAAGCAAAACCCGACTCCCCATTGCCGAAATAGAGCAACGGTTCCCGGTGCTCCCAAGGGGGGAGCCAGAGTCGGGCCATTGCGATCCCACTCTTCACTGCATTTTCCTGCAAAACCGGCGTGCACGCCGCGGCCGCGACATTCATTCGCCGCAATGAAGTAGTCGAGAATGGTTACGAGATTCACGCACTCGTTGCGTGAACAGCCGAGTAGTTTCGGGGAGGGGTGGCGTGCGAACTCTAGCAATATTTGCGCTTGCGCTCGTGCTGCCTGGATGCGGACTGGGCAGCATTCAGGACGCTCGCAACGAGTACCAGAAATCAACGGAAAAGTACGATCAATGTCTGGCCGCCAATGCCGCCACTGCGGACAGGTGCGAGACGCTGCGGCAGGCCATGGAAGCCGACGCGCGCAAATACAACGAGGTGTCGCCAAACTTCATTGACCAGTTCACACGGAACGACGAACAGAAATCGGCTGGCAAATACAACGAATGTCTGGCGGTCAATCGCGGCGCTCCGGAAAAATGCGATGCGCAGCGCGTCGCAGTGGAAGGCGAGCGGCGTAAGAATGATGAGGGGCACTTTATCCGGCCAGGGACGCCGCCGCCGGACTACGCAAACGCTCAGTACTGAGACGCATCTATCTTGCGCGCCTTGGGCAGCAGCGTGCCCCTGCGTATTCGAGCATGGATCCTGCCCGCGCCGGCAATATGAGCTCGACAGACTGGGTCACTCGAACGCCTTATCCGTGAACCCGAAATCAGCGCGCGGCAGCCACTGCAGTTTTGCGCGTCTTTCCTTTGTCGCTGGTCCCTTTGTCGGTGCTGGCAACTCCGGTCCGAGCCTCGCGTAACGCCAGCGCGATCTTATGGGAATCGCCGCGCTGCTGGATATGCGCGGGATCGGGTCCGGGCAACGGACGGTGCAGCCCATACTTCGCACCGTGGGCATCGATCCAATGCCAGACGTCGCTTTCCTTGCCCTCGGCGCCGGTGATGTCGATCGCGCGCCCGTGGCCGTAGCCGCCGGTGCGCCGGCTGCCGCCGTGCAGGGAATTCCCGATGCTTGCCTTGAAGCCGGAAGCAAGGCCTTGCCGATAATCATCGCGGAAGGCGCTCAACATGGACCATTGCAGGCCGGCGGCATCCATTGCTCGTCCGGCGTGATAGAGCTGCTCGCGAAACTCAGGATCCATGCCGCCGATGACGTAGTCCTGCATAGCGAGGCCCGCGTGCTTGGCCGCCGTCGGGTCCTTCCAGGTGAAGTCGCCGGTCCCATCCTTCTTGATGGGCACGCGCTGATAGACTTCCCAGAGATAATCATCGACCTCATCCATCACGGATCCAGTTCGCTTGCGCGGAGGAGTGGTTCCTTTATCGCCATCAACCCCGGCGCCATCCTTGGGCGCGAAGGCAACAAAGCGACCGATCTTCACCAGCGCTCGCCGGACGGGGCCGCCTGTCTCCGGGGCAACTGCGCTGGCCTCGACCGGCCCATCGGAGCTGATGAACCGCACGGTCTGTACCGCGCGCGGAAAATTCGAAGGGATGTCGCCGTCGTCGATCTCGTCGGAAGCCTCGACCTGCACCGTATAGGGATGTTGGGAATCGGCTTGCTCTGGATCGGCCATCGGCGGCCGTGCCTGCAGGTAGACGACTGTCTCGTTCCGAACGGGCTCGATTGCGGGCCTCACCGACTTGCTCTCCTGCCAGTCCAGAACAGCCGAGGTGGTCAGGGCGCCCGCGACTGCACTGGCCGTGAGCGTGACCGGGAATGCGAGCTTCCGATGCCGAGCCGCGAGGCTGGTGATGGCTTGCCAGCGAAAGAATAGGGCAAGTCTCGCGCTCGCACGTGCGGGAAGGTAAAGCGCGACCCGCCGCGACACGGCAACTGCTTGTTCGATCACAGCGTCACCCCCCACCACTTCCAGAACAGATCTCCCGCCCGATGGACGCAGCCGTCAGCGGCGCCCAACGCCCCGCCTGCGCGTACAAATCCCGTCGAGAGTGTAGCCCCCGAACCCCGAACATCATCCCCGATCGATCAAACTTCAGTGACAAATAAGGAGAAATATTGGCGCGACTCGCACGAATTGACGGCAGCTGAGTTTACGAAGGGTCTCATCGCCGAGTTCCGAGATTCACTGTCTTTTACGTGAATAGCCAAGAAAATGCGGCTCCGGTGCCCCATTGTTGCCGCTGATTATTGATCTCTTTACCATCGCGGTAAATGGGGCGTGGGGGGCGAAGATGAAAATCGGGATCGCGGTTGTTGCATCGCTGATATTGTGCCCACAGGCATTGTGCCCACGGGCAATGGCAGACCCGGTGCCCTATGTCGTTGATGGGGTAGCCATTGGGACGCAACTCAATCTCAATAACGCTGCGTACCGGGAATATAAGTGTAGTCCGAGCGATCAATTCAGCGGATTGACATGGTGCCAGAAAGCTCGAACTGAGAAAGATCACGGCAAAGCTTATGGCGCGGCCTATTCGCTCTTGCATGCGCCCGACGGAAACGTCGTCTATATCAACCGTTCGCAAGAGCCGTCCTTTTTCAATTCGACACAAGCGCAACAAGACATCGAGCGCTATTCGCACAAGCTCGGTGAGTCCGCGCGCCTCATCAAGGTGCCGGTGCGAAGCGGTCTCCCGCAGGGGCTGATCGCGACCTGGGGTCAGATTACGCTGGTGCCGCTCGACCAGGCGAGTGTCAAGATCCTATCGGAGGGGAAAAGCCCGAAGAAAGGATTGCTGATCGACTTCCTCGGGAATTTCGTACGGTCGGCGAAGGAAGGCTTGCCGATCTACCGCATTGCCGGCGGTCCTGGATTGGTTTGGGCCGCAAGCTTTGACCAAAAAGGACGCGGAACTCTCCGCACTGCGGCGGTAGACGCATCGGTAATGGCTCCGGCGGCTCCGCAGTTGCAAGCGACAGCGGAGCAGGGGCCAACAGCGGAGTCGGAACCAACAGCGGACCCCGAGCCTACAGGGGAGCCGGTGGCAGCATCGGACCTGCAAACAACGGCGGAGCCGGATGCAAGATCAGATGCGCAACCCACCTCGTGGCCGGAGCCGATATCCCAGACGCAACCGGTCTTGCAGTCGGAGCCAAGATCCGAGGCGGAGCCGACGGCACCAATCGCAGACATAGCCGAGACGAAGGTAGATCCGCTTGCGTTGATGCAGAAGATCGAAAAGCTTCAGGGCGAATTGGCGAGCGCCACTGCCAGCATTGCGGAGTTGGAAAAGGGAAAGGCTGCCGCGCAAGCTGCCCAGAAGGAGGCCGCCAAGGCGAGACGCGACGCTGAGACGGCCAGACGAGAGATCGAACAAGCCGCTGCTACAGAAAGAGCCAAATTGCAAAAACTGCTGGCGCAGCTGGAGGCGGATGGCACTACGCCTGCAAAAAGCAAGCGATGGGAAAACGCTTTGTATGGCTCAATGGGCGGCCTGCTCATTGTGCTCATCGCTTCTGCGATCGGCTTCTTTCTGAAGCGATATAACGCTCGCGCCTCCGGGACGGGTGCGACGGACACCTCGGCGCAACTTCAGAGCAACGCGGCGGAAGTCGAGACATTTGTTGCGTCACCTGCGATTGCGATCGCGGAGGACGCGTTTGGACGCGAGTTGGAACAGCAGGTTGCAGCTCTCAACGCGACCCAAACCGAAACCGAGCCCGAAACCAAAATCGAGACCGAATCGAAGGTTGAGACCCCTGCCGCGGAGGAAGGCAAGTCCAAGGAGATCGAAACAGCTCCTGCCACGGCATGAAGGATTCCGCGGCAGGACGCGCAGACATCACACTATTTTAGCACCTCCGTAGGGGCGACGCATTGCGTCGCCCTCCATCCACAGCACCGGATGTGGGAACGGGGCGAGGCAATGCCTCGCCCCTACGGAACAAAAAAAGACCCAGAAGCAGAAGCACTCAGGGACGCAAACGGAAAGGCTGGATTATCACTTGAGCCTTTTCGCAGCTTCTTCAATCAGGCTCAGATCGGAATATTTCTTGACGTCGAAGCTGGACCTGATGAAGCCCAGCTCTGCGGTGGTCTCGACATTGCGCTGCAGCGCCGCAAGATCCGGCATCATGTTCGGATCGCGATAATAGTCTCTCTTGGTGAACAGCCAGTCAAATCGCTCCGGGGGGATCTTGAGCAGGTCCGAGGCGATCTTTGCGACCTCGGCATGGTTTGCCGGGTCGAGATACCAGCGCTCGATCCGCAGCATGTCCTCCATGCAGTCGATCAGCACGGCGCGATGCGCATCGATGTAGGATTGCCGCGCCGTCCAGAACACGAACTGCGAAGTACCGAGGCCCTCGGTCTGATCGTACAGCGGAATGCCGGTCTGGTTGAGCATCGGATTGAGCGCGAAGGGCATGACCGCCGTGACCAGATCGGCTTTTTTTTCCTCCAGCATCGCCGGCATGGTCGGAAACGGCGTCTCGATGACGGTGTAGTCGCGCTTGTCGAGGAGGCCATGCTTCTTCAGGCCGGCCTTCATGGCAATGTCGACGCCGGTCCCGATGAGATTGGTGGCGAGCACCTTGCCCTTGAGGTCCTCGATCTTCTTGATCCCGGAGTCCTTGCGCACGAAGAACTGGTTGCTGAAATAGCCGGGAACGCCATCGCGGAACTCGTCTGAGATGACGCGCAGGTCGCTGATCCCCGCGTTGCTGATGGCGATGCCGAGGGTCGAATAGGCGAGGTTGACGAATTCCAGCTCGCCGTTCGCCAGGGCCGTGATCATCTGCGGTGTGCCCTGATAGCGAACCGCCTCCATGTTGTAGGACCTGCCCCAGTGCTTCGCGAGGTCCTTCTTGACGACCAGCAGCGGTGCCCAGTTGGACACCGGGACGACGTAGGAGTTACGGATCAGGAGCGGCTCGGCACGAGCAACCCCGGTCGCCGCCACGGCGAGAGCGAGCAAGGCGAAAAAGGCCTGCAACGAACGCATGGTTCTCCTCCTCCTGTGTTCGGGGCGCGCATCGGATCGACGCAGCAGCGAGCGCGTTTGCCCACCCTACGGCGCGTGAGCTACGCCAGCCAGCGTTTGCGGCGGCGGTAGTGCTTGGCCTCCCGAAATGATTTGCGCTTTCCCTCCGCGATACCGAGGTAGAACTCCTTGACGTCCTGGTTGTCGCCCAGCGCCTTCGCGTCGCCGTCGAGCACGACGCGGCCATTCTCCAGAACATAGCCGTAGCGGGCGTATTGGAGCGCCATGCGCGTATTCTGCTCGGCGAGCAGGAAGGAAACGCGCTCCTTGGTATTGAGATCGCCGACAATCGCAAAGATCTCTTCCACCAGCTGCGGCGCAAGCCCCATGGACGGCTCGTCGAGGAGGATCATCTTTGGCCGCGACATCAGGGCGCGTCCGATGGCGCACATCTGCTGCTCGCCGCCGGAGATGTAGCCGGAGGTCGAGCCGCGGCGCTCCTTGAGCCGGGGAAAATAGGAATAGACGAGATCGAGATCGCGCCGGATCGCGGCATGGCCGTCGCGGCGGGTGAAGGCGCCGGTGAGCAGGTTCTCCTCGACCGAGAGATGGGCGAAGCAGTGGCGCCCCTCCATCACCTGGATGCAGCCTCGCCGCACCAGCTCGCTCGGGCTGAGCGCATGGACCTGTGCCCCGTCGAAAATGATGGACCCCTTGGTCACTTCCCCGCGCTCGGCCGAGAGGAGGTTGGAGATCGCTTTGAGCGTGGTCGATTTGCCGGCACCATTGGCGCCGAGAAGAGCCACGATCTCGCCCGCGCGCACTTGCAGCGAGACGCCCTTGAGGACGAGGATGACGTGGTCGTAGACGACCTCGATGTTGTTGAGCGAAAGGATAGGGGCGGCCTCGGTCACCGCAGCTGTGTTGCTGGTGGCAGCGAGGCGCGACGGAGGCGGGATCACCGCCTCCTTGCTGGTGGGCGCCGCCGTGTTCGGCAGAGCCATCAGTTCATCATCAGGCAGCCGACACTGATCTTCTTCTCCGCTGCGTATTTGGCAGCAGCCTCCTTGACCATGGGCAGGAGCACCTTGTCGTCACCAGTGTACCAGTCGGAGCTGATCTTCCAGTTCTTGCCGTCCCAGGTCTGCATGCGCGCAGTGCGCGCGCCTTCGTGGTCCTCGCAAGAGACCTTGATGGGCTTTACCTCGCTGTCGAACCCGAGTTGTTTGAGACGGTCCGCGCTGAGATCGAGATTCTCGAGCCCCCAGCGCACTTGCTCGCCGGTGAGCGGCTTCTTGCCGAACCTCTCCTGCGCGGTGCGGATCGCTTCGACGCCGAGCACTGCGTTGATCAGCCCGCGAACATAGAGGATCTCTCCGGTATCCTCCCATTTCGCCGAGCCCTGGCCCTTGTCGTAGACGTATTTCTTCAGGTCCTCGTGCAGCTTGAATTGCCCTGCGGTATGCTGAAGCGTGATCGCGTGATAGCCCTTGGCGCCGTCCTCGGCCGGGCGTACGTCAGGTTCGGCACCCGACCACCACACTCCGTACATCTTGTCGCGCGGATAGTTGACGGCGACCGCCTCCTTGATCGCAGTCGAGTTCATGACGCCCCAGCCCCATAGCAGCACGTAGTCCGGACGGTTCTGCCGGATCTGCAGCCAGGTCGCCTTCTGCTCGACCCCGGGATGCGTCACCGGGTAGAGCAGCAATTCGAACCCGTGCATCTGCGCGCGCTTCTGCAACAGGGCGATGGGCTCCTTCCCGTAGGGAGAGTCGTGGTAGACCAGCGCGATCTTCTTGCCCTTGAGCTTGTCCAGCCCGCCCTCGCGCTGGCCGATGTGCTGCACGAGGATGTCCGCCGCCGTCCAGTAGGTGCCGAGCAGCGGGAAGTTCCACTGGAATACCGAGCCGTCGCGGGACTCAGAGCGCCCATACCCCATGGAGATGATGGGGATCTTGTCGATCGGCGCCTTCTCCGTGAGCGCAAAGGTGATGCCGGTCGAGAGCGGAATCACGTAGGAAGCGCCGGTCGGCCCCTTGCCTTTCAGCCGTTCATAGCACTCGACTCCCCGGTCCGTGGCGTAGCCGGTATCGCATTCCTCGAACGTGATCTTGACCCCGTTGATGCCGCCGTCGCGTTCATTGATGAGCTTGTAGTAATCAGCGATCCCATTGGCGAACGGCGCGCCATTGGGGGCATAGGGGCCGGTGCGGTAAACCAGGTGCGGAATGAACTGCTCGTTCTGCGCCCATGACGGGGCGGCATACGCCGCGGCAGCGAGCAGCGCCGCCGGGGCAATTGCGAGGAGTCGTCTTGCTTTCATCGCCTTTCCTCCTTGGGTGGGCAGGTTGGCAGCCCAGTTGTTAGCGAGCGGTCCAACTGCGTCTTGAGACGATAATGCCCGTGATTTGTCGGCGCCTCAATACGGGAATGGCCAGAGCCGGAGCTTCTCCTTGGCGATGGCCCACAGCCGGGCGAGCCCGCGCGGCTCGACAATCAGGAAGAATATGATGGTGGCGCCGAACAGCATGAACTCGATGTTCGAGATGGCTGCGGTCGAGAGCGGAACGCCAAGCCGGGACGGCAGCTGATTGAGAAAGATCGGGACGAGCACGATGAACGCAGCGCCGAGAAACGATCCGAGAATGGTGCCAAGTCCGCCGATGATGATCATGAACAGCACCTGGAACGAGCGGTTGACATCGAAGGCGAGCGGCTCCCACGAGCCCAGCCGCAGGAATCCCCACAGCGCGCCCGCCACGCCGATGTAGAACGAGGAGACCGCGAAGGCTGAAAGCTTCGCATGCAGCGGCCTGATGCCGATGATCTCGGCCGCGATATCCATGTCGCGTATCGCCATCCACATGCGTCCGATGCGGCCGCGCACCAGATTCTTGGCGGCGAGCGCAAGCACGATGGTGAACGCGAGGACGAAAATGTAGGTTTTGCCGGGACTGTCGATGGGAAAGCCGAAGAGCTCGATCCGGCCGACCGCAACCGAGCCCGAGGGCGCATAATTGGTGAACCATTTCACCCGCGCGAAAGCCCATTCCAGGAAGAACTGCGCTGCCAGGGTGGCGACGGCGAGATAAAAGCCCTTGATCCGCAGCGAAGGTAGCCCGAACAGAAGCCCGACCAGCATCGCCATGAGACCGGCGAGGAGGAATACCAGAACGATGTTTGTCTCGGGCAGCCGCAGCGCGAGATTGTAGGCGGCATAGGCCCCCACCGCCATGAAACCGCCGGACCCAAGCGAGAGCTGGCCGCAATAGCCGGTGAGGATGTTGAGCCCGATTGCAGCAATGGACAGGATCAATACCGGGATCAGCAATTCGGTGTAGAGATACTGGCCGGCAAACAACGGCACGCCGAGGAAGGCGAATAGGATCAAAGCGATGACGAACCAGCGGTCCTGCGCAATGGGAAAGATGGCCTCGTCGGACTGGTACGAGGTCTTGAACTGGCCGACTTCGCGATAGAGCACGGAATCAGACTCGTTCGATGATGCGCTCGCCGAACAGACCCTGCGGGCGAACGAGCAGGAACAGAAGCGCCAAGACGTAAGCGAACCAGTTCTCGATCCCGCCGCCGGCAAGGTCGAAGGTGCGGATGAGGACCGGCGCAAGCAGGACCTCGGCGAGCTTCTCGCCGGCGCCGATAATGAGCCCGCCAACGATCGCTCCCGGAATCGAGGTAAAGCCTCCAAGGATGAGCACTGGCAGTGCCTTGAGCGCGACCAGGGAAAGCGAGAACTGCACGCCGAGCTTGGTGCCCCACATCATTCCGGCGACCAATGCGACCAGCCCCGCCACCGCCCAGACCATGAGCCAGATCTGACCGAGCGGAATACCGACGGACTGTGCCGCCTGGTGGTCGTCGGCGACCGCGCGCAGCGCGCGGCCCATCCGCGTGAACTGAAAGAACAGGGCAAGCACCAGCACCAGGACGGCGCAGATGATCGCGGCAATGAGCTCCGCCGGGTCGACCAGAATCCCGCCGGGGAACACCGTTTCAAAGAGAAAGATGGGATTGGTCGGCAGCCCCAGATCGATCTTGTAGATGTCGCTGCCCCACAGCGTCTGACCGAACCCCTCGAGAAAATACGCGATCCCGAGGGTGGCCATGAACAGGATGATGCCTTCTTGATTGATGAGATGCCGCAGCACCAGGAGCTCGATTGCATAAGCGAGCGCAATCATGATTGCGATCGACAGCGCGAGCGCGAGCAGAAGCGGCATGAACTCGGAAAGCCGCGCGAGCGACAGCGCGGCAAACAGCACCATCGCGCCTTGCGCGAAATTGAACACCCCGGAAGCCTTGAAGATCAGCACGAAGCCGAGCGCAACGAGGGCGTAGAGCACACCGGTCAGGAGGCCGCCGATCAATGTCTCAATCACCGGGCCCAGCATGGCCGTCAGTGGCTCACGCCCAGATAGGCATCGATCACCCGCGCGTCGGCCTGGACCTCGGCCGGCGCGCCATCGGCGATCTTGATCCCATGGTCGAGCACGAGCACGCGGTCGGAGAGATCCATCACCACGCCCATGTCATGCTCGATCAGAGCGATCGTGGTCCCGAAATGGTTGTTGAGGTCGAGGATGTAGCGAGACATGTCCTCTTTCTCCTCGAGGTTCATGCCGGCCATGGGCTCATCGAGGAGAAGAAGGTCGGGCTCCATCGCCAACGCTCGGCCAAGCTCGACGCGCTTCTGCAAACCATAGGGGAGCTTGCCGACCGGAGTCTTGCGGATGTGCTGGATCTTGAGGAAGTCGATGATCTCCTCCACCCTGCGTCGATGCTCTACCTCTTCCGCAAGCGCCGGCCCGAGCCAGAGCATCTGGCAGAAAAAGCCGCGGCGCATCTTGAGCGCGCGTCCCGCCATGATGTTGTCGAGCGCGGTCATCCCCTTGAACAACGCGACGTTCTGAAACGTGCGGGCGATCCCGCCGCGGGCCGCTTCGTAGGGGCGCATGCGCGAGCGTGTCTTTCCCTTGAACGTGATCTTGCCGCGCTGGGGATGATAGAAGCCGTTGATGACGTTGAGCATGGAGGTCTTGCCGGCGCCGTTCGGGCCGATGATGGCGCGGATCTCGCCTTTGCGGATGTCAAACGAGACGCCGGTGACCGCTTTGACCCCGCCGAAAGAGAGCGAGACATCATCGACCGAGAGCAGCAGCTCGTCAGCCGCGATGTCCTGCCCGGTGGGGGCTCTCATGCCCTCCCCCGAGGTACGTCATTGCCGGGCTTGACCCGGCAATCCATCCGCTTCGCCAAGACTCGCTTTGCCGAGAGTTTTGTTAGCAAGAAGATGGATGCGCGGGTCAAGCCCGCGCATGACGGGGGCCCGTCGGTCATGCGGCTTGCTCCAGAACGCGCGGCACGGGCGTGGTGCTCACGTCGCGGATTTTCAGGCGTGCAGAAAGGACGCCCCTGCGGCCGTCCTCGAACGTCACCTCGGTCGCAATGTCCGCCTCGCTTGCACCGGAATAGAGCGCGGCGATCAGAGGAGCATAGCGTTCGGCAATGAAGCTCCGGCGCACCTTCTGGGTGCGGGTGATCTCGCCGTCGTCGGCGTCGAGCTCCTTGTGCAGAACCAGGAACCGGCGGATCTGCGCGCCAGCCATGGCCTTCTCGTGCAGGAGCGACCGGTTCACCTCCTCCACGTGCTGCGCCATCATGTCACAGACCAGAGGATGACCTGCGAGCTCCTGATAGGAGCCGTAGACGATGTTGTTGCGTTCCGCCCAGTTTCCCACCGCGGTAAGGTCGATGTTGAGCATGGCGCAGACGAAATCGCGCTTGTCGCCGAAGACCACCACTTCGCGGATGTTGGGATAGAACTTGAGCTTGTTCTCGAGATATTTCGGCGCGAACAGCGTCCCGTCGTTGAGCCTTCCTACGTCCTTGGCGCGGTCGATGATCTTGAGATGGCCGGTATCGGGATCGATCAATCCGGCGTCCCCGGTGCGCACCCAGCCGTCCGGACTCTTCGTCTCCGCCGTCTTCTGCGGATCCTTGTAGTAGCCGACGAACACGCCGGGCGACTTGAACAGCACTTCGCCGTTCTCCGCGATCTTGATGTCCACGTCGATGTTGGGCTTGCCGACGGTGTCGGCATAGATCTCGCCGTCGGGTTGCGCGGTGATGTAGACCGATGCTTCCGTCTGCCCGTAGAGCTGCTTGAGGTTGACGCCCAGCGCCCGCCAGAAGCGGAAAATTTCCGGGCCGATCGCCTCCCCGGCGGTATAGGCGAGACGCACGCATGATACCCCGAGCCGGTTTTTCAGGGGGCCGTACACCAGGAGATCCCCGAGTCGATACAGCAGGCGCGCATGCAGCGGCACTTTTTCTTTGTTGAGGATTTTCTCGCCCCAGCGCCGCGCGAGCCCGATGAAATAATTGAACATCGTGCGTTTGAGCCAGCCGGCGTCCTCCATGCGCACCATGGTCAGCGTAAGCAGGTTTTCATAGATGCGTGGCGGCGCAAAGCCGTAGGTCGCCCCAATCTCGCGCCGATCCTCGCCGACCGTTTCCGGACTCTCCGGGCAGTTGACGCAGAACCCCGCCGCGAAGGCCTGCGCGTAGGAAAAGACGTGATCGCCGACCCACGCGAGCGGGAGGTAGGCAATGACCTCCTCGTCGGCGCCGAGATTGTCGAACCTATTGCCGTTGATGGCGGAGACGACCAGATTGTCAAACGTCAGCATCACGCCTTTGGGCCGGCCGGTGGTGCCCGAAGTGTAGAGCATCACGGCAAGATCGCTGCCTCCGCCCGCCGCGACGCAGTCGTCCCACCATTTGCCGGCCTGCGGCTCGGTAGCGAGCCGCGCGCGCCCGAGCTTCTGCACCTCGTCCATCCATTTGAGGCGGCTGTGGTCGTACTCCCGTAGTCCCCGCGGCTCGTCGTAGATCAGGTGGGAAAGCCGTGGCAGCCGATCGGAGATCAGGAGAAGCTTGTCCACCTGCTCCTGGTCCTCGACGATCGCAATGGTCACTTCCGCGTGGTCGAGAATGTAGGCCATCTCCTCGGCGACGGAATCCGCATAGATCGGCACCGGTACCGCGCCGAGCGCCTGCGTGGCGCACATCGCCCAGTAGAGCCGCGGCCGGTTGGTGCCGATGATCGCGACCTTGTCGTCCCGTTTGAGCCCGAGGGCCGCCAAGCCGAGAGACAGTGCTCGCACCTCTTCCAGGACCTGGCTCCAGGTCCAGGTCTGCCAGATGCCGAGGTCCTTGTGCCGGTAGGCCGGGCGGTCCGCGAACAGCCGGGCGTTGCGGATCAGGAGCTTGGGAAACGTGTTCTCGGTCGCAGCGGCGGCGGTCATTGCCACGGCATCCCTCCCACTTCGGCGCCTAGATGGTGATTGTCTGCCTGGGGCGGCAGATCGTTTCCCGCCATAAGAAAATGCGCTCGTGGCCGGGTCAAGCCGGCATTTGGTCTAAGCTTAAGTATTTTGCGCTCAGTCGCCCTGCTGGCGGTGGGCGGGCTCCCAGAACAGCTCCTTCCAATCGGGGACCTGCGCCTTCATGCTTCCGATGCGGTGCAGGAAGGCGGCGAAATACGCAATCCGATGCGGCTGGGAGGTGAACTCGAAACCGGGATCGTTGAGTTGAGCCAAAAGATCATCCACGCTGTCCGGCGCCCTCTGCGCGTCCCGCCACAAGACAGCGGCTGCACGCTTGTCCGCATTGGCGACCTTGATCGATTCTCCCAGCGCATTGCCGACGGCCTGGAACAGGGTCGGATTCTTTTCTTTCGTCTGCCTCGTGGCGAGCAGCGTGATCTGGGTCAGCGGGCCGCCGAACACCTTGCGGCTGTCGGTGATGACGTGGGCGCCGGGAATCTTCAGCCCGCGGTCGGTGAAGGGCTGCACGCCGACATGCGCTGTGACGGAGGCCTTGCCGTATCCGGCCGACAGCGCGGCGACCGCGTCGGGGTGGCCGAGCGCGACGGTCAAATGGTCGAGCCGATGGGGATCGTTCCACAGCTGCTCCGCGGCCATCTGCAGCATCATGGCGTTAAAGGAAAGCCGCACGGTCGGCACCGCGATACGGTCCTTGTCGGTGAAATCGGCGATCGTTTTGACGTTGGGATTGATGCTGTAAAGCGTCATCGCTCCGTTCGACACTGTCCCGACCGCTTTGACCTCGTTGGCCGTGCCGCGGGTCTTTTCCCAGATGGTGAGGAGAGAAGGCAGCGCGACGGTGCCGTAGTCGGCGGCGCCCGACAGGATGGCGTCGAGCACGGGTCCTGGCCCGCTCAATGCAGTCGCGGTCGCCTCGATCTGTCCGAGCCCGAGCTTGCTCGCCTCTTTCTGCAGGATACCGCCGCTCACGATGAGATCGACCGGGAGATAAAGCAGCCCGCGCTGCTGAACGAAGGCGACCTTGAGGGGCGCCTGTGCAGCAACGATCGCCGGCGTGGCAAGGAGGCTTGCGCCGCTGGTGATTGCGCTCAAGGCCTGTCGCCGGCTTAAAACCCGAATATTTCTCTTGCGTGCCACCGTTCCTCTCCGCGCGAGTTCAACCCGATGTGAAAATGCCCTACCATTGGGCGCAAGAACAGTGACGAGTGCGAACGGCAGATGAAGATCAGACCCGGCGGCGGCGCGTTTGGCGCCCGAATCGAAGATATCGATCTGGCTCGTCCCATCTCCGAGGACGACTTCAGGGGCATCCTGCGGGCGCTCGGCGCCCATGGCGTTCTGTGCTTCCCCGGGCAGCAGATCGACACGCAGCATCTCGCAGTTTTCGGACGCATGTTCGGCGAGCTCGAGATCAACGTCGCCAATGCGTTCCACGAGGCAGGCTTTCCCGAGGTCATGGTGCTCTCCAACATGACGGCGCACGGCAAGCCGATCGGGCTCGCCGATGCCGGGCAGGGGTGGCACACCGACATGTCCTACAGCACCGAGATTTCGCTCGCGAATGTTCTCTACGCGCTCAAAGTCCCCATGCGCGAAGGCCGGTCCCTGGGCGAGACCCAGTTCCGCAACATGCACGCGGCCTACGCCGACCTTCCCTCCGCCATCAAGTCGCGGCTGCAAGGGCGCGCGGCTACGCACGACTTCGCCAAGTTCTGGGACATGATGCGCGCACGGCCCGGCTCCAAGCGCGCGGCGCTCACCCCGGAGCAGCGGGCGAAGAAGCCGCCGGTCTCGCAACCCATCTTTCGCTTGCACCCCATCACCGGCCGCGCCGTCCTCTACTGCAACCCGGGCTATGCGATGCGGATCGACGGGCTGCCCGAAGCCGAAAGCGCCGAGCTGCTGGCGTTTCTCTTCGCCCACCAGGAGCAGGAGAAATATTTCCACGCGCACCAATGGGCGGAAGGAGATGTGCTGATGTGGGATAACATCGGCACGGTGCACAACGCAGTTGCCGATTATCGCTCGGACGAACCGCGCTACATCCGGCGCGTGCAGGTCATGGCGACCAAGGACTATGCGCGGCTTGCGGCCTGAGTCTGCGCAGGATCAGGGGAAGGAGCCGCATGCGCAAGACCGACGATCGAGCAGTTCCGGTTTTGACGTTTTCGATGCTGGTCGGGCTCTGGCTGATGCTGCCTGTGGACCAGGCAGCCGCACAGGCGCCGGAGATACGCTTCGCCCGCCAGTTCTCCATGGGTTACCTGCAGTTCAACCTCATGCAGAGGCATCAGCTCGTCGAGAAGCATGCCAGGATGGCAGGCATCCCCGAGCCGAAAGTGGTGTGGGCAACCTTCAACAGTCCGGCGGCGATGAACGATGCGCTCCTCTCCGGGTCGGTGGACATCGTAGCCGGCGGCGTGCCGGGCCTGCTGACGATCTGGGCGCGCACTCGCGGCAGCGCCAATGCGGTGAAAGGCGTGGCCGCGTTTTCGTCGCAGCCGATCCTGCTCAACACGCGCAGTGCCAGCGTGAATAAAATTACGGACTTCACCGACAAGGACAAGATCGCCGTGCCGGCCGTGAAGATATCCGTGCAGGCGGTGATGTTGCAGATGGCGGCGGCGAAGCAATGGGGACGCGACCAGTTCGCCAGGCTCGATCCGTTGACCGTCGGCATGTCGCCGCCCGATGCCACCGTTGCGCTGCTCAGCGATGCTTCCGAGATCACCAGCGTCTTCAGTGTACCGCCATTTCAGTACCAGCAGCTGGAAAAACCGGACATCCACACGGTGCTGAGCTCCACCGACGTGTTCGGTGGGCCGCACAGCTTCACCGTGGCCTGGACCTCCTCCCAGTTCCACGACAAGAATGCAGCGCTCTACCAGGCGCTCATCGCGGCGTTCCAGGAAGCAACCGAGATGCTCAACAGGGATGTGAAGCCGGCGGCGCAATACTGGATCGATGACGTGAAATCGAAGCTGACGGTGGACAGGATCGCCGAGATCGCCTCGGGCAAGGACGTGAGATGGACCATGGCGCCGGAGAACACGATGCAATATGCGCAGTTCATGCACATGGTCGGCTCGATCAAGGTCCAGCCCGCGAGCTGGAAAGATCTGTTCTTCCCCGAGCTGCATGCGCTGCCCGGGAGCTAGAGCGCGCTCCGGTGAAATTGAATCGCGTCCGTGCTGTAGGGTGGGCAAAATCGTTTGCGTGTAGGAAGAGCCAGACGCAACCTCAATGGCGATTTTGCCCACGCGGATGGCCGAACGCGTGGGCATCGCGCCGCGCACTTCTGAGAAGGGATCGGGAGCAATCGGGCGCGATGCCCACCCTACAGGTCTGCCCGGCAGCTAGCTTCCCGCCATGAATGCTCCGTCAGGTCCCGCGTCCCTGCTGCAAGTGCAGGGGGTCACGTTGCAATACCGGACCGAAAAGCACGTGGTCACGGCGACCTATCGCGTGAGCTT
>Ga0207693_10001604_pt1 | contig 20007 bp, 17 predicted proteins | sample LARL81metaG_FD_184347 | JGI IMG/M metagenome (GOLD analysis project Ga0207693, IMG submission 184347) | Corn, switchgrass and miscanthus rhizosphere microbial communities from Kellogg Biological Station, Michigan, USA - LAR L8-1 metaG... | ecosystem: Host-associated > Plants > Roots >...
CTGCTCTCGTGTAGGTCGACCGCGATGATCGACGCGGCGTCGCGCACCACAGCGGCCATTACGGCAGACAGCCCCACCGCTCCTGCGCCGGCGACGACCACCGTCGATCCGGGCTCGACGTCGAGCGAGTTCATCACCGCGCCTGCCCCCGTCTGGATGCCGCAGCCAAGCGGCCCGGCGAGCTCGACGGGGGTGCCCGACGGTAGCTTGACCACATTACGTTCGTGAGCAAGTGCATGGGTCGCCAACGACGACTGGCCGAAGAAGTTGCCCCCCAATTTCGTTCCGGCAGAGACTAATCCGGAGGAACCATCGGCGCGTCCGCCGCTGAAGTTGTATTCCAAGAAGCCATGACAGTACGCCGGTTGACCCTTGGCGCACTGCGGGCATGCCGCGCAGCTGTTGAAGCTAATCGCGACCTGATCACCGACGGCAAGGGCCGTCACGTCGGCACCGATTCCTACCACGGTGCCGCTGCCCTCGTGGCCCAAGACCCCCGGCAGCGGGAACGGCATGTGTCCGTGCTGGACCGCAATATCGGTGTGGCAGATGCCGGCTCCGGCGATCTGAACCACCACTTCATCGGGTGCGGGCTCTTGAAGGTCGATGTCTGTGAGGGTGAACGGCGCGCCAACTTCCTTTACCACCGCCGCCGAGATTTGCATCTGCTGCCCCTTTGTCTATTCTGGGCGTGCTTTCCGGCCGACCCGGAGCCCGGGGCCTGCTGTGCTGACCCCTGTGCTGCGAGTTTGGTCGACCCGCCGCGCCACCGCGTCACCACATCGGGCGGTTCTCCACCCCGCAGCAGAGGTATTTCGCCCCGAACACTCTTGGCTGCGCCGGTTCGGGACTTCATAGTGGGATGGCCAGAACCCGAAATCACCGCCGCGAGCCACCCGCCCGACACCGCGTGTGCCTGCTCCCCAACCCAGGCGTGTGACGCGCGGTGTCGGGTCGGGGCACGCCGAGGATAAAGGGGACGAAATGACGGCTGCGGTCCAGATGTGCCCCGCCGAGTCCCTCCGGATCGTCGACTAGCGCCTTGCGCGGTACTTATTTAGGCGGATTATGAGATGACCGGTACGACACCGTCGATGATCGCGGTGGAAGAGGTCATCGCCGACATCAAGGCCGGACCCGGCGGCGCCAAGGTCGCGGCGTTCTTCGACTTTGACGGAACGCTGATCCAGGGATATTCGGCCAGCGCGCTCATCGCGCACCGCGCGCGCAATTTCGAGTTGGGACCCGATGAGTTTGTCCGCACAATGCTTGCGTCGCTCGGCGGTCCCCTCGCTGAAGCCGCGTTCAAAGACCTGATGCTGCAGGGAATCCGGGGTTGGGTTGGCCGCACTGACGATGAGCTGATGGAGCTCGGCGAAGAATTGTTCGCCAAAGAGATCGCCGGTGCGCTCTTCCATGGGACTTGGCGGCTGGTGCGTGCCCACCAAAACAAAGGCCACACCGTTGTCATCGCGACATCTGCGACGCGGATGCAGGTGCAGCCCATGGCCCGCGAGTTGGGCATCGAACATATCTTGTGCACCGAGCTCGAGACCGAGCAGGGAGTAATCACCGGCGGGATCGCCGGGCGCCCGCCGTGGGGCGAAGGCAAGGCAGCGGCGGTTCGTGAATTCGCCAAACGCGAACGTATCCCGTTGAAGAATTGCCACGCGTACGCCAATGGCGACGAGGATGTTCCGTTCCTGGAAGCGGTTGGCTTCCCGCACCCGGTCAACCCGGGGTCGAACCTGGCCCGCCACGCCCGTGTGTGCAGATGGTCGGTCGTGCGGTTCAAGACCAAGCGAAGCCAATACCATCCGGTGTCGCTGGCCCGGACTACTGGCTTGTTCGGCGGCTTCGCCGCAGCGGTGGGGGTGGGCACTGTGGTCGGTGTGTTGACGAACGACAGCCGGGGCGGGGTCGACCTCGCTACGTCCCTGTTCGGCCGCCTTGCAGGCCGATTCGGCAATATCAAGTTCGACGTAGTCGGCGAGCAGCACACGACGCACCGTCCGGCCGTGTTTTTCATCAACCACCAGAGCACACTGATCGACGCGCTCGTGACCTCACGAGTCGTGCGGCGCGGCTTCACTGTGGTGGCCAAGGCCGAGGTGAAGCAGATGCCCGTGCTCGGACAGTTGTTCACCCTGGCGGACGTCGCCTTCGTGGATCGTACCAACACGTCGAAGGCCATCTCGGCGCTGCAGCCCGCGGTGGACAGGCTGCGCAGGGGCGTTTCGATCGCGATGTCGCCTGAAGGCACCCGCTCGTTCAGCCCACGGATCGGAGCGTTCAAGAAGGGCGGCTTCCACATGGCCCGCGACGCGGGGGTTCCGATCGTTCCGATCGTCATCCGCAATGCCGGCGAAATCATGTGGCGCAACGCGAAGGTGGCCCAGGAAGGCACTATCGAAGTCGTTGTCCACGAACCGGTTCCGACCGCCAACTGGACCAAGGGTGACCTCGATGAGTGGGTGCCGCGTCTGCGCCAGCTCTACATCGACACCCTCGACGACTGGCCGGGAACGGTTGCAGGAAAAAAGTGGTCGGCCGCAATTGCAGAGGCATTGGCGGTGCGGAGATGACTGTGCTGTCGGATCGACTTGCGCGGCTGCTGCATCCGAACGGATCTGGCGCGACGTTGTCGCGGCCAAGCGACGGCCCGGAGATTGTTGCTCTCCTGGCCTCCGAGGAATTTCTCAGCGCCACAGCGAAATTGGCGTCGCAGCTGGGCCGCGATGTGAATGATGTGCGGGCCGAGACGGCTCTCTACGTGCGGGAGATGGCGGTCTCTCACGTTCCGCCGGTCGTGCGCGCCTGGCACGCGCTGTCGGCGTGGATGGTCCGCGGATTTCAGGTCGTCGTCGACGACGACGACCTGACCAAGCTGCGGGCACTCGACCGTGACCACGCGCTGATCTTCTTGATCTCGCATCGCTCCTACCTAGATCAATTTTCGTTTCCACCCCGCCTTGTCCAGGGAGGCATCACACCAACATTCGGGCTGGCCGGCGCCAACCTGAATTTCTTTCCCCTCGGCACATTTGCCCGACGTAATGGGTTCATTCCAGTGCGGCGCGCGACGGGAGACATACCCGCGTACCGGGTCGCGCTGCGCGCGGTCGTGGGCCGGATGGTGGCCGGCGGCAGCAACCTGGTGTGGTCGATCGAGGGTGGCCGGACACGCACCGGCAAACTACGGCCACCGCGATACGGGCTGCTTCGGTATGTGACCGACGCGGTCGAATCCGTCCGCGCGGAGAAGACCGTTGCCGTCCCGGTCTCGATACTCTTCGACCAGCTGCCGCTGCACGAAGTCAAACTGATGGTCGAGGAGTCGCGCGGCCTCCCTAAGAGGCCGGAGAACGCGCGCTGGCTCTTCAGTTACGCACGCGGCCTGCGGCATCGCCTGGGACGCATCTACATCAACTTCGGCTCGCCGGTCCCCCTGTATGAGCGGATAGTCGCGTTGCGCGCCGACGGCTTGACCGACCGGCAGGTGGTCGAACGCGTCGCGCTGGATATCTGCCACCGGCTCAACCAGGCCACGCCAGTGACTGCGACGGCCGCAGTGTGCATCGCGATGCTCGGCGAAGACCGTGCCCTGACCCTCGACGAAGTGGGCGCCACCGTCGCGCCGCTAGCCCGTTACTTGCGCACCCGCGGCTGGCCCGTCGCCGGGGGCGCCGACCTCACCGACCGTGCCACGGTGTCGCAAACGCTGCACGACTTGGTCGGTTCCGGTGTGTTGACGTGCTACTCGGAGGGGCCGACGACGGTGTGGGGGATCGGCGATGACCAGCACCTGATCGTTGCGGTCTACCGCAATAGTGCGATCCACGTCTTGGTGATGAGAGCGATCGCCGAACTCGCCTTGCTGGCGATCGTGCAGACCCCGGGAGCCACCAAACGTACAGGGTGGGAGAAGGCGTTAGCGGTGCGTGAACTCCTCAAGTTCGATTTCTTCTTCGCAGGCCGCGACGAGTTCGCCGACGAACTGTGGCGTGAGTTCGCGATCATGACCGGACGCAGTCATGACCCGAGTGCACCGCTGGACACCGACGACGCGGCGCGGAGCCTGAATGAAAGTGACCTGCTGGTAGCCCATCTCGTGCTGAGACCGTTCATCGACGCGTACCGCGTGGTGGCCGAGGAGTTGGTGAATCTCGGTCCAGGTGCCGACGTCGACGACCAGGGTCTCCTCAAGCGGTGCCTACGTCTGGGCCGGCAATGGTCGCTGCAGCACCGCATCACCGAGGAGTCGGTGTCCGGAGAGATGTTCAGCACAGCCTTGAAGATGGCGCGGCACCGCGGCCTGATCCATACCGAGGGCGACGGCGACGACATCGCGGAGCGCCGGGCGGCGCTCGTCGCTGAGCTAGAGGAGCTACAGAAGTCGATCGCGGAGTTGGCGCGGATGCGCCGGGACGCCGTGCCGGTGTGAGACAGGCCATGATACTCACGGTATTTCGCAGCGATGTTCAACGGTGAACAAGGCGGGTTGACGACCGACGAACCCAATGTGCCGTGGGTGCCCGTCGTCCTCTCGCTGATCAATACCTATGTTGGGTTGTCCGTGGCCGTAGCAGGTTTCGTGCTCGACAACACGGTCATGGTCGTCGCGGGCGTGATCCTCGTCGGGTCCGCCAGGGTCCTCGTCAATGTCATGGCAAGGCGCTGAATCGACAGGAAGGTGCGTTGTGCGAGTCATCTCATCCATCGAGGACGCCATTGCGACCGTCGGCCAAGAACTCGGCGTCTCCCAATGGATTGCTGTCGATCAGGACCGCATCAATGCTTTCGCCGACACGACCGGTGACCACCAGTGGATCCATGTCGATGTCGAGCGGGCCAGGTCCGAAAGCCCTTATGGCACAACCATTGCCCACGGTTTCCTGACACTGTCTCTCATTCCCGCATTGAGCAAGGACAACTACCGCGTCGACAATGCGAAGATGCGGATCAACTACGGGCTCAACAAGGTGCGCTTCCTCGCGCCGGTGCCGGCTGGGAGCCTTGTCCGGTTGCGATCCGACCTCGTGGACGCCAAGAAGGTCAACGACTCCACGGTCGACCTGACTGTGCAGCAGACGGTCGAGCTCAACGGGTCGGAAAAGCCGGCCGCGGTTGCGGAGGTCATTGCACGGATGGTCTTCTAACAAGCCGAACCGCAGAGTCGTGCGCGTAAACTCGGTTTCCGATGGTTCTATAGCCGCCCACAACAAGGAGGGGCGAACGATGGTCATCGTTGTTGTATTTCTGCTCATCGTGAGCATCGCCGCGGTAGTCGCCGCGGTCATCATCGGTACTCCCTCACCTGCCTACCCCAAACACGGCACCTTCGGTATTGACGGATTGGACGGCAGCGTCATCGCTTGGGCGGGCGTCGCCCTGTGCGCGATAGGTCTGGTCTTGCTGCTTATCGATGCGCGTCTGGAGCGCAGGCGTCCGGTCGACGCTGAGGAACCAGACCACACGGCCGGTGACGAGCTCTTCGGCGAGCACGACGTCGAACGCGACCTAACGCGAGAGAACTAAGCTAAGCGCTTTCCTGGCTAGCGAGTCCACTAAGCGTCGACGGGTGAACTGTGGTCCGCAACGACTCGGCGGATTTCGCTGACCGCGTCGGGGTTTTCGGCACCTGACAGGTCCCCAGGGTCGACTCCAAGGGCGGCTGCGCGGATTGCGCGCCGCATGATCTTGGCGGATCGAGTCTTAGGTAGCGCGGCCACCCGCCACACCCGCGATGGGGTGAACGGCTTGCCTAGTTCACGTCCCACCAAGGCTGCAATGTCAGCGCCCACCTGATCCGCGGTTTGGTCATCGATCTCGGTGCCGTCGTCGGACCGTGTCACCCAAAATGCCCAGACCGTCTCGCCTTTGACTGGGTCCGGGACACCGACAGCGGCCGCCTCGGCGACCCGGGGGTGGGTGATCATCACCGATTCCACCTCCGCGGGGGCCAGTCGCTTGCCGGCCACGTTCATGACGTCGTCGGAGCGTCCGAGAATGAACCACTGGCCGTCATTGTCGACCATCGCGAAGTCGCCATGCGTCCAGATCCCCGGGAAGCGCGACCAGTAGGCCTGCAGGTAGCGCTCGTCGTCCTTCCAGATTCCGCGCGTCATCGACGGCCACGGCTGGCGGCACACCAGTTCGCCGACCTGACCGCGCACGGATCGACCGATGTCGTCGACGACATCGACATCCATCCCGAGTGACGGGCCACCCAGCGAGCAGCTGCGGATGGGTTCGACCGGATAAGGCGCGAGGAACGATCCGCCGACCTCGGTGCCGCCGGAGAAGTTGATCACCGGGACGCGTCCGCCGAACACGTCGCGGGCCAGCCACTCGTAGGACTCGGGGTCCCAGGGTTCACCAGTCGAACCCAGCACGTGCACCGATGACAAGTCCGGCGCCGGATCGCGATCAGCAGAGCGCAGTGCCCGCACCAGAGTGGGCGACACGCCGAGCATGGTGACCCCGTGGCGCTCGACAAGCCGCCACAGCCGGTTGGTGTCGGGCCTGTCCGGTGAGCCTTCGTACAGGAGCAGCGTCGCACCGTTGGCGTGGGTGCCGAACACCGACAGCGGGCCCATGATCCAGCCCATGTCCGTGACCCAGCTGAACACACCGCGGGGTTTGATATCGAACGAGTACGCGACCTCGCTGGCGGTCTTCACCAGAAATCCGGCGTGGGTGTGCACCGCCCCCTTGGGTCTGCCAGTGGTACCCGAGGTGTATGCCAGCAGCAGCGGATGCATCGCGTCAACCTCGCGGGGCGCAAGCGGGGCGTCGAGTGAGACCAACTGCGGCCACAAAACCATTTGCGCGCCAACGTATTCGGGAGGATGGTCGGCGCCGTTGGGCACCACGATCACGTGCCGCACGCAGGGGCACTGGGCCAAGGCCGCCTTGACCTGCGGCAGCAGCAGTAACGCGCGTCCCCGCCGCGTAGTCGTGTCAGCCACGATGACCGCCTTGGCCTTGGCGTCCTCGAGCCGCGAGGCGATGGCTGTCGAGGCGAAACCGGAGAACAGCGGCACCAGCACCGCTCCGAGCGAGGCCACCGCATAGCACGCGATGACCGCCTCGGGGACCATGGGCAAGTAGATCGCGACGGCGTCGCCCGCACCGATCCCCAAGTCACGCAGTCCGCGGGCAGCGCGAGCAACTTCGGTGGCCAGCTCGTCAAACGTCAACTCGCGGATCTGACCCGCTTCGTCCTCGTGGACCACGGCAACGCGGTCGGGGGCTTCATCTCGCCAGCGCAGCAGGCAGGAATCGACGATGTTCAACGTGGCGTCGACGAACCAGTCGGGATGCTCAACTCCGTTGCGCAGATCCAACACTCGACTGTAGGGCGTGCGGAATCGCAAGCCAAGGTCGGTGGCGGCGGCATCCCAGTACCACGCGGTGTCCTGAACAGAGCGTACCCGTAACTCGTCTATGCCGGCGAGGCCATGCGCGCGGGCCAGCCGGGTCACATTGGCACCCTCGATGTAGTCGGTTGTCGGATTCCATTGGTAGCTCGTCACATTGACTCCGCGATCTCAGCTCTTAGGCATGCCGAGGATGCGCTCGGCGACGATATTGCGCTGGATGAATGTCGAGCCGCCGGCGATGGCAGTGCCGCGCGCCTGATACGCCAGCCGCAGCCACCGTTCACGATCGGCCGGTGAAGCGGAGTCCTTTTCGGCCAGTGCGAACTGCCCTGCCAGCTCATCGAGTTCCAACCCGAAATCGGCGATGTCCTCGACCAGCGGGCAGAAGTACAGCTTCCCGATGGAGGTGACCGGGCCAGGCGGTCCGCTTCCCGCAGCACCAGTGATGACCCGCTGTCCGATCAGGTAGTGCACCAGGGCACGCCCGTACAGGTCGGCGATCCGTTGCCGCACAAGCGGGTCGGCGCCCAACGGGGTGCCTTCGCCTGTTGTACGGCAGGCGATCTCGCGGATCAGATCGTTGACCGCGCCGGTGGTGTTCACCCGTCCTGTAGCGATGGCCACCCGCTCGAAAGCCAAGGTGGCCATTGCGACTTGCCAGCCGCCGTCGACGTCACCGAGGACGCCGTCGTCGGGGATGAACACGTCGTCGAGGAAGACCTCGTTGAACTCGGCCTCGCCCAGCATGTGGGCAAGCGGACGGACGTCGACACCGGGGCTGTCCATCGGCAGCAGGAAATACGTTATTCCCCTGTGCCGGGGACCGCCGCCGGTGCGGGCGAGCAAGATCGCGTGGGCCGCCAGCTGAGCCCGGCTGGTCCAGATCTTCTGCCCCTGGATGCGCCATCCGCCGGCCACCTTGGTGGCCGACGTGCGCAACGAGGCCAGGTCCGAGCCCGCCTCCGGCTCGGAGAACAACTGACACCAGATCTCATCGCCCTTCAGGATCGATTCGAGGTAACGCTCTTGCTGGGCCGGCGTGCCGAACTGGATGATCGTCGGGCCGGCGAAATCCTCTCCGACGATGTTCAGCCGCTCCGGCGCGCCGGCCCGATCGAGCTCCTCGTTGAACACCGCACGCAACTTCGCGTCCGCGCCACCACCGCCGTATTCCTTCGGCCAGGACAGGCCGGCGTAACCGGCGCCGTACAGCAGCCGCTGCCACGCCCGCCAATAATCGAGCTTGTCCTCCAACACAGGCGGCTCGGGACCCCCGAGGCTGGGCAGCGTGTTTTCGAGCCAACCCCGTGCCTTGGCGCGGAATTCCGCCTCGGCAGGACTGTCTTTCAATTCCATCAGCGGGCACCCGAAACTTCCTGGATTTGCGCCGCTTCGTCCTGAATGCGCCCTTCGATGTCTTTGCGCAACTCGTGTTTGAGGACCTTGCCGGTCGCGGTCATCGGAAGGGACTCGACGGCGACGACGCGCTCGGGTGTCTTCTGAACCGGCATGCCCCGCCCCAGCAGGAACTCGCGCAGGTCCTCGACGGTCGGAGGGGTATGTCCCGGCTTGGCGACCACATAACAGCACACCCTCTCGCCGAGCCGCTCGTCGGGCATGCCCACACACGACGACGCCTGCAGCGCCGGATGATCGGCGAGGTTGTCCTCGATTTCGCGAACGCTGATGTTCATTCCACCGCGAATGACAATGTCTTTGGTTCTGCCGGTCACCCGCACATAGCCGTCGTCGGTCATCACGCCCAGATCGCCCGATCGCGAGAAGCCCTCGGCGGTGAACAGGGCAGCGGTTTCCTCGGGGTTGGCGAGGTATTCGATCATGTGCGCGGGACCGCGGTAGGCGATGTCGCCCTCGGTGCCGCGAGGAACTTCGTTCCCTTCGAGATCGACGATCTTGACCTCCGCACCGGGCACGGCTGCACCGTCGGAGGTCAGGGCGCGCGACACATCGTCGTCGACGGAACACGTTGTGGTGACTAGGTTTTCGCTGCGGCCGTAGAGGCTAAGCACCCTCATGTTGGGAAGCGTTGCGCAGGCCCGCTCGACGACCGCGGCCGGAATCGGAGCGCCCGCGCATGTCCACAACCGCAACGACGAGAGATCGTGGCGGTCGGCGTCGTATTCGGACAACAGCCCGTGTAGGAATGTCGGGGCTGTCACCGCTGCCGTGCAGCCGAAGCGCGCAATCTCGTCGATGCCGCGGGCGGGATCCCACTCGGCCATCATGTGTGTCGACGCCCCGGCCAGCATGGGCACCAGCACGCTGGTGACCAGCCCGGTGGTGTGGGCGACGGGGGAGGGACCGAACTGCACATCGGCCTCGGTGTAGCCGAATGGCGCGATCAGCGCACGGGCGCCTGCACAGTAGGTGTTGAAGGTGTGCACGCACCCTTTCGACCGTGACGTGGTTCCGGAGGTGTAGACGATGACGAACGGCTCGTCTGGGCCTGGCGGGTCGGGCAGTTCGTCGCGGGCGCCGTCGTCGTCGGTGTCGGCCTCCAGCCCCTGCAGGCTGAACACACCGTTGTCGGCGTCGATGACGGTCTCGGCGGCGCTGTCGGGCCGGGTCACGACGATCGTGAGGTCCGGATGTTCCTGGCGCAGACCAAGATACATATCGAGATAGTTGAACTTCTTGAACGTCGCCGGCGTGAAGACCCCTCGTATTTCGGCGTTGGACGCCACGTAGTCGACTTCTTCGCGCCGGTAGATCGGCATGATCGGCACGACGATGACCCCAAGACGCGACAAGGCGGCGAGCACCTGCACGAACTCCACCCAACTCGGCAGCTGCATGGCGGCGGTGTCACCGGGCCGCCATCCTTGCCGGTGTAGACCGACGGCCAGCCGCTGGGCACCATCGAAGAGCTGCCGGAAGGTCAGAGAGCGGGTCCCGTCCGTCGCGAACACCTTGTCGGGGTTGTCTTTGACGCGCCGGGCAAGCAGGTCGTGGAATGTGTCGGTCGACCACAGTCCGGCCTCGTAGTTCTCGTCGATCTCCCGCTGGCTGTAGTGGTCGCTGTACGGGCTGGGCTTCATCGCGCTTCCTCGGTTCTCGGGATCCGCCGTCCGGCACTCGCACCGGAGGGCACCACTTCCTCGGATCGTAGAATGGTCAGACCGAAAGGGTCGTCACTCGAAAGAGGGAAAATCCGGCCCTCAAGAGTTGCGCCACTGCGGGGAACGCTTCTCCTTGAACGCCCGCACCCCTTCGGTCAGATCGTCGGTGGTGAAGGCCAACGCGAGTTGCGCCTGCAGGTAGTCCAGTGCGGAGTCAAGCGGCAGATCTCGCGTAGCTGCCAACGCCCGCTTGCCCATACCCATCAACAACGGTGACTTGCCGGCGATGTCGGCGACCCACTGGCGCACAGCGTCATCGAACTCGGCGTCGGGGACCACCTTGTTGACCAGACCCACAGCGGCGGCCTCGGTCGCGCTGAATAGTCGACCGGTCATCATCAGTTCGTTGGCGACCAGCCGTCCCGTGGCACGGAAGATCAGCGCCGAGATCATGAACGGGAAGGCACCGACGTTGATCTCCGGACAGCCCAGCCGGATCGACTCCTTGGCGATGACGAGGTCACACGCCATTGCGATGCCCAGCGCACCGGCCAGCACGTCGCCGTTGGCCGCGCAGACGACCGGTTTGCCGATCCCGGTGAGGGTGCGATAGAGGGTGGGAAAACGCGCCAGCCCTGCGTACTTCGCGATCGTCGCCCGATCGTCGGCGAACGCGTCGAGATTGCCTCCCGAAGAGAAGACCCGCGGGTGTGACGACATCAGCACGATGACCCTGACCTCGGTGTCGAACGCCGCGCGCCGCAAGAGATCGCCCAGTTGATCTAACAGCGCGTCAGACAGCGCGTTGCGCCGATCTGGGTCGTTCAGCGTCAGATACGCGACCAAGCCGTCAGCACCGGGTTGGGCCGGCTCCACCCGGTAGGTGACAAGGCCAGTCGACTCGGTCACGGCATATCTCCTAGGTGTGCATCAGTACGCATTTGCCGAAAGTCCGTCCGTTCTCCAGGTATTCGTGTGCTTCTGCGGCCCGGTCTAACGGGAACCGGCGGTCGATCGCCGGCGCGCGTACCCCACACCGGTCGATCATGTTGAGCAGGCCGGCGAAGTCCAGGCTGCTGCCCATGGTGGTTCCGAGCAGATCGAATTGACCGAAATAGAAGCTGCGGACATCCATTCGGGCGGTCTCTGCGGCGTTTGCGCCGAGCACCACGAGCCGGCCGCCCGGCCGCAGCGCGCGCACGGACTCATTCCAGCGTCCGACGGGGTCGAGGATTAGATCGAAGCCGGCGTCGTTGGGCGACATGGCCCGCGCGTCGTCGGGCCAACCCGGTTCGGTGTGCAGCACACCGCCGCGGGCGCCGGCGGACACTGCGTGCTCGATGATTTCGGCCGAGGAGGAAGTCACCGTGATCGTCGCTCCGGCCGCGACTGCCAGGGCGATCGCCATGGTGGCGATCCCCCCTCCGGCGCCGATCACCAGCATCGACTCACCCGGACGAAGCCGCCCGCGGCTGAACAGCGCGCGGTAGGTCGTCACTCCCACGAGTGGCAGCGCGGCAGCCTCGGCCCAGTTCATGCCGACCGGTTTGGCGGCCACACAGTTAACCGGGACACTGACCAACTCGGCATAGGTCCCTGGTGTGTGATCGCCCAGGATCTCCCAGTGAGTGCCCGGCGCTTCGTCGCGATCGCCCCAGTTCAGCGACGGCAGCACCACCACGTGCTCGCCTGTGTCCGTGCGCACACCGGCACCGTCGGCACCGATGATGTGTGGCAGCGGCGAACCGTAGCGGCCCTGTCGTACCAGGACGTCATGCCAGTTCAGCGCGCTGGCGCGAAGCGCCACCGTCACCCAGCCCGGCCGTTCGGCTGGATCGGGAAACTCGCCTGGGCGCAATACTGCGGCGGTGCCGAACTCGCGCATGATCACTGCGTGCACGCCTAACCTCCTTTTCGGCCTGACCATTACAACATTTCGCATGTTCTCGACACAAGACTCGCCGAGGTGTGGTCGGTGTGGCTGGTGAGGTCCAAAATTGTCGAACCCGCAGATATCGGCGCTGGTGTGATGTAGGTGGATTTCGCCAATTCATTGTGACCTGCGTGACAACTGCGCTATACTTTTGGTTCAACGGAATCAATGGTCAGACCGAAGTGTGTTGTACGGCGAAGACCCGAGGGCCTATAGGAGTGGTGGATGGTTTCGACAGTGCTCACGCGCTCCCGCACGGAGGATGCGACGGTGGTCGCGCGGGCCGAGGAAGCCGTAGCGGCCGCCGCCGACCATCTCGCTCTGCCGCTTCCCGACCCGACGCGGCGTGCGTTAGGACTTCAGCTGGAAGATTTGAGCCAACGCCTCGAAGAGCGAATCGCGCTCTACGAACCGACGGACGAATCGGTCGCAACCGTCGAACACCTGATCTCGATTCTGACGGTGCGGTGCGAACTGCTCGATGACGATCTTTCTCGACGGGTGAGATGCCTGTCTGAGATCCGTACCGCCCTCGCGCAGCTGCGGGGATTGGCGCCCCGCGAAATGATCCACGCCGCCCCAGCGGTGCTCAGCCGGGAGCTGGCATTCACGCGCACCATGATCTCCACCGTTCGGGGTTCGCTGTGGCTGCCGCAGCACCTGCATACCGAAGATGAACAACTCGACCCACGATCGAGACGGCTACGCGAGTACATAGCGGGCCGCCATATCCAGCTGGCGGACGCGCCGTTGGAGACAGAACTCGTCCGCAAGCGGTGCGGCGCCATGGTGGAGGCGCCGATGCACGACAAACGCACGTTCAAGGAGATCATGGAGGTCTCCGGCTGCTTTGGCTACATCGCCGCCCCAATCACTGTTCAGGGCAGGGCAATTGGCATTCTCCACGCCGACCGCCCCGAACCCCACGGAGTGGTGACGATGGACCATCTCGACCAGTTGGAGGCCTTCGCCGAGTGTCTGTCCGTGGCATTCGAGAGCGCGGTGCTCGACGAGAAGGCCACGCAACAACGGGTCGAAGTCGACAATCTATGCGCCAACGTCGACGAATTGCTTAGCCGGTCAGGCCGATCGGCGTTGTGGTCGTTCTCAGCTGCCACGCAGGGACAGCGACCCGATGTTCGCCACCACCGTCGCGAGCTACCTGCTGCTGTTTCGTTGACCGCCCGCGAACACGAGATCATGTCGCATGTGGCCACCGGGGCCACCAACGGCCAGATTGCCCGGTGCCTGGTCATTTCGGAAGGGACGGTGAAGTCCCACCTGAAACACATTGCCAAGAAGCTCAATACATCCAGCAGGGCGGCGGCCGTGGCGGTCTATGCCGGCGTCGGCACCGCAGGTGCTGGGGCGTCGCGATGAACACCCACGCGATGGTGGCCAGGCTCAACGAACTTGACCAACAGCTGTGCACCGCGTTCGGCATCCCCCGAACAAGAGACGCGACGACGCTAGACGAGGCCATCGCGATGTCGGCCGCCACTACCCAACTGTTGGCCCGCGAAAACACCGTCCGCGATGACATCGCCTCACCGACCGACGGGGTCCCGCTGACGACATTCCTGCAGGCGCAGGTCGAAGCGCGTCAGATGAGAGCCGGTGAACCCATCGATGTGGTACGAACATTGACTGCTGGCATCCGTCGCATGAAGAAGGCCGGATCGTTGCAGGGGCTCGGTAGGCAAGCATGCACCGAACTTTGCGCAGCACTCGGTTTCGACAACGCTCTGCTGTCGTTCGTCGAAGACGACGGATTTGTCGTCGAGGAATCCGACCACGGCCTTGGCGGACCCACCGTGATCCCACGCCGTCAATGCGCGCCCGAACGGAACTGTATTCGCTTCCGCGACACCATCCGGACGGATGAGACCGACATGCCCGCCACGGCCGGCTACGGGGAGTTACTCGGTTCGGTGCGCTATCTCGTCGCTCCCGTCATCGCCGAATCGCGCGTCGTCGCGCTAATTCACGTCAGCCGTCGAGGCGAAGACGGCGTCTCTGATCGCGACAGTGACGTGCTGGATGCATTCGCCTCGGCTTATTCATTGCTTCATGAGAGGATGCTGAATACCGAACGGGTGCACCATCAACGGACCTCGATCGCCCGCGCGGCTGCGCGGCTGACGGAGGAGGCAGACCGCATCGCGGCAGCTGCGATAAGCCTTGATGTCGAAGGTCGCGATGATGTCGAGCCCCCGACCATCGCGGAGGATTCGCAGTTGGCAGCGACGCTTTCCGAACGTGAACGCGAAGTGTTCGAGAGGTTGGTCCTAGGAGCCTCGAACGCCGAGATCGCCGAGGAGCTTGTCATCACCATCGAAACGGTCAAGACACACGTGAAGCGAATACTCCGCAAGATCGGCGCCATCAACCGGGCAGAGGCCATCTCCCTCTACATGGACGAGACCAGGTCCGCGTCGCGGCGACACCGTCGGTGACGTTGAGCGACAACCCCTTCAGGCCGCCGAGATGCCGCCGTTGACGCTGATCGCCTGGCCGGTCAGCCGGCCCGCCGCCGGACTGCACAAAAACACCGTCAGCGCGGCGATGTCGTCGGCCGTCGGCACGCCGAGCCCAGCCTGCTGGGCTGCACGCGCGAAGAGCTTGCCGCTGAACCCGTCGGCAGTGATGCGTTCGGTCGAGGCGGTCCCGTAGACCAGCGACGGCGTGAGCGCGTTGGCGCGGATGCCGTAGCGCTTCTCCTCGATGGCGATCGTTCGGGTGAACATCACGATCGCGGCCTTGGCGGCGCCGATGACCGCTTCGCCGGGTGTGGCGGTCTTGGCCGCGTCGGATGCCACGTTGATGATGACGCCGCCTCGGCGGCTGCGCATGCCCGGCAGGACCACGCCGGCCATATGCATGGACGGCAGCGCAAGTTGGGTGAGCCCGCGACCGATGTCAGGTGTCGGGATATTGACGAACAACTCAGGCCGGACGTCGGCAGCCGTGCTGCACATCAATATGTCGATGCCGGACAGGACCTGATCGGCCTCGGCGGCGACGGTGGCGGCGGCGTCGGGATCTACGGCGTCGCCGGCGATAAAGTGCACGGCTGCACCTAGTTCGGCGACCGACTTGGCCGCCAGCTGGCCACGTTCGGCGTTTCGGCCGACGATCACTATCCGCGGGACACCGGCCTGTGCCAGTGCCCGCGCTGAGGCAAGCCCGATGCCGGCAGTACCGCCCACTATCAGCGCAGAGGAGGTGTTTAGGTCCTTGGGTGCGGGCATGTCTGTCATGAGTTTCATCCTTACTACTCGTCGTGTACCGCGGGCAGTGCCGATACCCTCTGTAGCCACCGGAGAAGGTCGTCCAGCACCTCGTCCCGGTTGATCTCGTTGAGGACTTCGTGCCGGCCGTCGTCGTAGACGCGGACGGTGACGTCGGAAAGACCGGCGTCGCGGTACCGGTCGACAAGGGGCCACAGCAGAGTGAGCCCGCCGTTGACGGGATCTTTCGATCCGACCGCCACGTACAGAGATAGGTAATGGGGCATCCGCGCCACCTGGGCGGGATCGGCGAGCCGGCGCGCGCCGGCGAACATGTCCTTCGCCGACTCGGCGTCGATGCCGAAGCCGCACAACGGATCAGCGAGATACGCGTCGACGATCGCCTCGTCGCGGGAAAGCCAGTCGAAGTCCGTGCGCGCCGGCTGGAACGGGGCGTTGAAGGCGGAGAGGTCGAGATTAGTGGACAGATCCAGGGCCGGTTCCAGAAGGTCGAGGGCCCCCGTTCCGGTGAGGGCGACCCCGTCCACGTCGGTTCCGTGATCGAGCAGAAACTGTTGGGCCGCAAAGGAACCCATGCTGTGCGCGACGATCACGACGGGGACGTCAGGGTGGTCTGCCTTTGCTCGAGCGATAGGCAGACTGAGGTCATCGACCAGTGCCGACCACCCGTTGGGCCCAAGGTGGCCGGGTTCGTCGGTGGCGGCCAGGGAGGCGCCGTGGCCGCGGTGGTCGTGGCCATACACCGCGTACCCCGCCGAGGCCAGGGCCTCGGCGACATGGTCGTATCGGCGCAGGTGCTCACCCATGCCGTGGACGAGCACGACGACGCCGGCGACACGGACGTCGTTAGTGGCCCAGCGATAGCCGGCGAGCTGCCTGCCGTCCGCGGATCGGCAGGAGAACGTATCGGGAGTCATCACCGCCGCCTTAGAGGGGAGTCGCAGTGGCACCGTTTCGGCCCCGATCGGCTTTGTCGAAGAATTGCTGCGATCGCTCCATCACGGTGGTGTTGCCGCCGCACAGCGCGTAGCCCCACATCGCTTCGACGCGCAATTGGTCATACAGCGGGCGGCCAATGATCTCGAGCACGGTCTCCTTGGCCGACTCGATCGCCGCCTGATCGCAGCGCAGGATCCGCTGGACCACGGCGTCAGTCTCCTCCATCAGCTTGTCGTGAGGCACTACGCGGGCCACCATGTTTGTTGTGAGCGCTCGCTCGGCCGAGATCGGCTCGCCGGTCACCAGCAACTCCAATGCCACGCCGACGCCGCAGGTGTTGACCAGACGCGGAATGCCGCCGTCAGCCGGATGCATTCCGCGACGTACCTCGAAGGTCCCGAATTGTGCAAGCTCGGAGGCGATCCGGATGTCGCACGCCATTGCCAGCTCGACGCCGTGGCCGACGCACCAGCCGTTGATCGCGGCGACGATGGGCTTGGTGATGCGCGACAGCGGCCCTCGGGTGATCCCGCACAGACCGTCTTCGAGACGTTCGCGGCCGACCATCGGGCCAACCGTCTGCCACTCGGGCGCATGAGTTTTCAGGTCGGCGCCGGCGGTGAATGCGTCGCCGGTTCCGGTGAGGACCGCGACGCGAAGCGCTGGGTCGTCCCGGAAGTCACGCCACATGTCGCACATCAGCTCGTGGGCTTCGATGTCGATGGCGTTCTTCACTTCCGGGCGGTTGAGCGTGATGTAGGCGACTTCGCCGCGTTTCTCGTAAAGCACCTTTGCTGTCATGACAGGCCCCTTCTACTAGTTCGCCTGATTGGCGTCGAGGATTGCGGGCAGTGCGGAGCGGTGGAACCCGTCGAACGGGACGTTGTGTTCGACGGGTTGCAGGTCCCACCACCCCGGCTTGGCGTTGGGTGCTCCGCCGTCGACGCGGATGCAGGTGCCGGTGATGAAACTGGCCGCCGGAGACAGCAGGAACACCACCGCTGCCGAGACTTCCGCCTCGGTGCCGAAGCGCTGCAAGGGGATTTCGCTGGCGACCTTGTTGCGAATGAAGTCGGTGTCCTTGCTGTCGTAGGTGTCGAGCCCGCTGGATGCGATAGCGCCAGGGGCGATGGTGTTCACTCGCACTCCTGCGGCGGCCCATTCCGTCGCGGCCGATTCACTGAGCGACAGCATGCCGCCGCGCGCAGACGCCGAGTGAGCGAAGTGCGGCCAGCCGTGCCAGATGTCGGCGATCATGTTCACGATGGCGCCGCCGTGCGCCTTCATCCACTTGGTGTAGACCTCGCGCATGACGATGAAGCCACCGGTGAGGTTGTTGCGCACCACGGCCTCGAACCCCTTGGTGCTGATGGTTTCCAGGGCTGCGCGGTATTGACCACCCGCGTTGTTGAACAACCCGTCGATGCGTCCGTGTTCGGCAAGGATCGCATCAACGACGTCGCTCACGGTGGCTTCATCTCGGATATCCGCGGTATGGATCGATACCCGGCCGCCGTCGGAGTGGATTTCGGATTTCATGGCTTCAAGTTTGTCCACGTTGCGACCGACGATCGCCACGTCAGCGCCCAGTGCGGCCAGTTCGTGGGCGGTGCATCGCCCGATCCCACTAGCCCCGCCGGTGATCACGACCGTTCGATCGGCGAAGAGGTCTTTGGTGAAGATTGATTGGTAGCCCACGACCGCTCTCCTTTAGTATTTGGGATCGCTGCCGCGATCTTCCCGAAGCTGTTGGCGCAGACCTGCTTTCTGCAGCTTTCCGGTCGCGGTAAGCGGCAGCGCGTCGGTGAGATGGATCTCCTTCGGAACCTTGTATCCCGCGATGAGACCGCGGCAGAGCGACACGAGCTCGGAGACTTCAACCGGTCTACCAGGGTGGGGGACAACGAAGGCCACGACGCGCTCTCCCCACTTTTCGTCGGGGGCGCCCACCACCGCGACCGATACCACCGACGGGTGCGCCGTCAGGGCGCGTTCGACCTCGGCTGAGTAGATGTTCTCACCGCCGCTGACGATCATGTCCTTCATTCGGTCGACGAGGAAAAGGTTGCCCTCCTTGTCGCGGATGCCGGCATCGCCGGTGTGATACCAGCCGTCGATCGCGGTGGCGGTCGCATCGGGTCTGTTCAAGTAGCCGCTGAACATCCACGGCGAGCGCACCAGGACTTCACCCGGGACGCCGGAAGGCACGTCACGCCCGTCGGGGTCGACGATCCGTAGCTCCACTCCGGGCATCGGTTGCCCGCAGGATTTCAGGAGGGCTGGATCGTCGAGGCGGTGCTGTTCCGGCCGAAGAAGCGTGATGATGAAGGTCTCGGTGGTTCCGTAGAACTGCACGAAATCGCAACCGAACACGTCGAGCGACTCTTTCAAGGTCTGCTGCCCGATAGGCGAACCGGCGTACAGCAGTCGGCGCAACGATGAGAAGTCACCCGGCTGTGCCGATGCATGGTCCAGCAGCAGTTGTATCGCTGTGGGAACCAGACAGGTCACGGTGGGACGGTGTGCTGCGACAGCGGCGACGAAGGTGGCGGGTTCGAACGCGGGCAGAATCGCCAGGGACGCACCGTTATACAAGGCCGATAGCGACACCCAGGTGCCTATCAGATGGAAGTTCGGCATGACCATCAGGCCGACGTCATCGGCGTTCCAATCCACCGACGGCTCCGTCGCCGCGGCACGGAACCACCTCTCCAATGCGCCGTGCGAAATCGGCACGCCCTTGGGGGCGGCGGTGGTGCCCGACGTATAGGCCAGCAGGGCCGTGGTGCTGTCGGTGAGCACAACCTCGGGGTCTGCGGAGCTGGCGTCCGACGACCATTGGTCTAGCTCGGTTTCGGGAATGACCTGCACGGCAATGTCCGTGGCCTGGCGTACCCGATCGGTAAGTTCTGTGAATTCTGATCCGGCGAAGATCAGCGACATCTCCGCGTCGTGCACGACATCGGTGAGTTCTGCGGGCGCGCAGCGCCAATTCAGGGGCGTGAACGAACATCCCGCCTTGTTCACGCCGATCCAGATCTCGAAGAACGCCGCGGAATTCTTGCCCAGATAGCCGACGTGGGAGCCGGGCGGTACGCCCGCTGCCGCCAGTGTGTTTGCGATGCGGTTCGTTCGGCCGTCGAGTTGGGCGTATGTGACAACGCGATCGGTGTCGATCAACGCGGCCTTGTCCGGACTCTTACGCGACCAGACCCGCACCATGTCAGGGATGCCACAGACGCCAGACACCACTGTCCAACCACATCCTAAACATCGAATGATTCAATAGGTCAGACCATAATTGTATGCGGACGCCACGTCAAGGCGCGCTGGCGTCAGCCCATGCTGCTGCCGCCGTTGACGTAGATCGTCTGCCCGGTGATGAATCGGCTGTCTTCGCCAGCAAGGAAAGCGACGGC
>Ga0207693_10001607_pt1 | contig 19988 bp, 22 predicted proteins | sample LARL81metaG_FD_184347 | JGI IMG/M metagenome (GOLD analysis project Ga0207693, IMG submission 184347) | Corn, switchgrass and miscanthus rhizosphere microbial communities from Kellogg Biological Station, Michigan, USA - LAR L8-1 metaG... | ecosystem: Host-associated > Plants > Roots >...
TCACGCAGGGAACGCGTCGCCAGGATCAAGCTTGCAACCGCGCTCCTGGCAACGCTGCCCCATGATCTAGAGGATCCGTTACGGCGGCGTGAGACGAGCCGTCATGCCTACATAGAGGAATGGTGGAGGACCGGTGCGTTTCAGCCGAATGGTCAACGTGGTGAAGTGCCACGTAGGCGGCGAGGTCAATAACGTCGTCACCGGCGGAATCGGCGACGTCGCGGGCGCGACAGTGTTCGAGAAGATGAAGTACTTCCGCGACCACGATGACGATCTACGCAAACTGCTGCTGCACGAACCCCGCGGCGCGGTCACCCATTGCGTGAACTACATCGTGCCGGCCACCGATCCGCAAGCCCGGCTGGGCTACGTGATTGCCGAGTCCACCGAATATCCCGCGATGTCAGGGTCGAACACCATGTGTGTAGCGACCGCGTTGCTGGAGACCGGCATGATCCGCATGGTCGAACCGGTGACCGAACTCGTACTCGAAGCGCCCGCTGGCTTAATCCGAATCCGGTGCACCTGCCACGACGGCAAGGTCACCAGCGTCGAATTCGAGAACCAGCCGGCGTTCGCCTACTGCCTGGACGCGCCGCTGGAACTCGAGGGCTACCCCACTCTGACCGCAGATGTCGCCTGGGGCGGCATGGCATACGTGTTGGCGCAGGCGTCCGTACTCGGCATCGGACTAACCCCTGATGAAGCATCTGATCTGTGTGAGCTTGGGCAGCGGCTCAAAGGTGCGGCGGCAGAACAGATCCCGGTGAAACACCCGGTTAACCCCGAATTCGCTGGCATCACTCAAACCGAGTTCGTCGGTCCGTTGCACCGCCGCGACGGCGTCCTGACGTCACGCAACGCGGTCGTCGTATCACCCGGGCGCCTGGACCGCTCACCGTGTGGCACCGGCACGTCAGCGCGGTTGGCGGTACTGAAAGCCCGGGGGCTCATCGAGGTGGGTGAGACCTTCGTCCATGAGTCTGTGATCGGATCGATCTTCGGTAGCCGAATCGACCGTCTGACCACCGTTGGCCCGTACGACGCTGTCATTCCCCGAATCAGCGGACAGGCCTACATCACCGAGATCAGCCAGGTCGGGCTGGACCCAGCCGACCCTTTCCCGACCGGTTACGTGCTGTCTGATACCTGGCCGGCTGGTAACTGAGCCCAATCGGGTACACCGAAATAATGCAGTATCCCGATTTCGACCCGACCGACGTTCAGTGGCGTATCCGCTCTTATCAGGACGTATGGGATGAACTGTTGGCCCGTAACCCCCGCGGGCGAGCGCTCGTGGTGGGTATCGACGGCCACAGCGGATCGGGCAAGACCACGCTGGCGCGGGGGTTGGCAGCGCTGGATCGCAACACGGCGGTCGTTCACACAGACGATCTGGCCTGGCACCACTCGTTCTTCGGGTGGGGAGAGCTGCTCATCGATCATCTGCTCACCCCGGCGCGCGAGGGCCACCTACCGATCAACTATCGCCCGCCCGCATGGGTCCGGCGTGACCGAACAGGGGCGATCACTATTCCCGAAGGTACGTCGGCGGTTTTGGTCGAGGGCGTCGGTGTGGCGCGCCGCGAGGTTCGGCCATGGTTGGACGTGGTGGTGTGGGTACATGCCCGCCCCGAGGTCGGCCGTCGGCGTGTCATCGCCAAGGGAGTCGATACCGAAGAGTTCGTCGACGATTGGATGAACGAGGAGAACGTGTTCCTGGCCGAACACCGACCGTGGGACGTCGCCGACGTGGTGGTGGCCGGCGAGTTGGGACAACCCGCCCTGACAGGCCGTTATGGGAACGTGGTTACCGCCTCGGGGCCGGTTTAGGTGACGAAGCGGCTGTAGTGGCCGGGCTGCGCAACGTTCCATGCGTCGATGCGCACGGGCCGGATGAGGATGACGTCAGTGCCCATCCCAGGCGCCGGTGGCGGACGCTCGGAAAGCTCAGCCATACCCCGTATTTGGACTCCGCGGGCCCCTGCGGCATCGGAACCCTGAAGAGGGGCGGTCTCGTCGTCGACTATCAGGGACACCCTGGGGTCGCGCCGGATGTTGCGGTATTTCTGGGAATCACGTATTCGGGGGCCGCCGATCTCGATCGCTCCGCCCTCGGCGTCGATGCGAAACGACACAGGATGAATTTGCGGTGCGTCGCCCGCACCGATAGTGACCAGCCTGCCGTCCCGCCGAGCAGCCAGATATCGGTACTCGTCAGCGGTGAACACAGCGTCTCCGCCCATTTCGGGCCACGCTACCTTGTGCGCGGCGACGTCGTCCACACGCCAGATCTCAATGTCGCCGTCGATGAAGCACACCATCCAGCACAGTCCCGATGCAGAAGGCACGGTCATGGCGATCTGCGTCCATGGCGTAAAGCGTTGCGGGGCACGGTCTTCGCGGCGGCGTACATATTGACGTGCCGCTTACTGCGGGTCGGCTACATGCTCGGCGACGTCCCCGACGGGGCGAGAGTTTTGACTGCCGCTCATGACAGGTTGACGATGACCTGCTTGAATTGAGTGAATTCCTCAAGACCCGCAGTGCCGCCCTCGCGGCCGTAGCCCGAACCCTCATATCCGTCTAGTGGACCTTCGGGGCCGACCGCCATGTGGTTGTTCACCCACACCACGCCGGCCTGCACAGCGTTGACCGTGCGTAGTGCACGGCCGATGTCGCGCGTCCACACCGAGGCCGCCAGCCCTTGATCGACGGCGTTGGCTTTGGCGATCGCGTCGGCTTCGTCGGTGAACGTCTGCACGGTGGCCACCGGCCCAAAGATCTCCTCCTGCACCAGTTCGTCGTCCTGACTCACGCCGGTGATCAGCGTGGGTTCGAAGAAGAAGCCTGGCCGATCGACGGCGTTGCCGCCGGTGACGACCTGCGCGCTCGACGGGCGGCCGTCGACGAGCTTGACGACTCGGTCCCGTTGCCGCTGCGAAATCAACGGTCCCAGAACCGTTTCGGGGTCCGAGGCGTCACCGACTTTGGCAGCTTGCAGGCTATTGGCAAGAGCGGTGACGAACTGGTCGTGGACCTTCTCGCTGACCAGCAGGCGAGTCGAGGACATGCATTCTTGGCCGGCGTTGAACAGTACTCCGTTGGTCAGGATCGGGAGTGCTGCCTGCAGGTCGATGTCGTCATAGACGATGACTGGAGCGTTGCCGCCCAGTTCGAGGATCAGCCGCTTGGGTGCGCCACCGGCTGCTGCGGCGATGGTTCGTCCGGCTGCGGTGGAGCCGGTGAAGGACACCAGGTTGACCTCAGGTTGGCGCACGAGAGCGTCGCCGATGACGCCGCCCGTTCCGTGAACGATGTTGAGCACGCCCGCAGGCAGTACTTCCTGCGCCAATTCGACGAACCGCGTCGTGGCCAGCGGGGTCAGTTCGGCGGGCTTGATCACCACCGTGTTGCCCGCAGCCAGCGCCGGCCCGAGCTTCCAAACCGCTTGCCACAGAGGGAAGTTCCACGGCGTGATGCCCAAGACGACGCCCAGGGGTTCGCGGCGCACGTAACTGGTGTTGTTCTCGACGAACTCCCCCGCTGCCTGACCGGCCAGTGTGCGGGCGGCGCCTGCGAAGTGACGTAGCGCGGCAGCGATCCCGGGCAGTTCGTCACCACGGGCCACAGTGGTCGGCTTACCCGCGTCGAGGGTCTCCAGGCGGGCGAGATCGTCGATGTTCTCCTCGATCACCCCGACGAGTCGATGCAGCAGCTCGGACCGGGCGCCGGGAGTGCGCGCCGCCCACGCCGGGAATGCTGCGCGGGCGGCCGCGACCGCACGGTCACCGTCTTCAACTGTCGATTCGTTGAGCTGGGTGAGCACCTCGCCGGTGGAGGGATTGAAGATCTGGCGGATCTCGCCGGAGGATCCGTTGACCGCCTTGCCGTCGATGACGTTGGTGACCGTCAGTGGGGTCGTCATGGTGAAGTTGCCCTTTCTGGGGAAGATCTGTCGTATCGGTGGACGCCGTGTCGGCTTACAGATGCCCGGAGGCAGTGTCGATTGACTTGCCGCGCCGACTCGTCGGGATGCACAGGTACATGACCGCGCCGGCGGCGATGACTCCCAGCATGCCGAGCCCGACGTGCGCGGGATCCGACACCAGCAGCGCACACAGCACGATGGACCAGACGATTGCAACCACGAAGATCGCCGGGCTCGCCTTCCCGTAGCGCCATGGCCGCTCCGGCAGCTTGTTGCGGAGTAGACCCCAGAGGCCGACCGACACGACCACGCCGTAGGCCAGTGCCCAAGCAATCGCAGTCATCGCTGCCAGCACCGACAACAGCGAAGACCACAGCGCGAATAGCACCGACAGCACGAATACTGTCAGCGTGGCGTTGATCGGGATCCGCTGGCTGCTGACCTTGCGCATCCAGCCCGCGGCTGGGATCTGACCGTCACGGGCCTGCGACCACAGGACCCGAATCCCTGTCAGCTGCACCATCACCTGGCAGGCGAAAAACGCCAGCATTGCGACGGCCTCGATGACGTTGGCAAAGGCGGAGCCAACTGAGGTGGCCAGGATGTCTTTGACCGGCAGCGCGCTGTTCATGATCGCGGGCAGATCCTGGATGGCCAGCATCAGCAGCCCGATCAAGATGACGCCAACGATGTAGGAGGACACGTTGGCCATCACCGAGGCCGCGGTCGACGACCTTGACCTCGCCGGAGCGTACGACATGGAAGTGGGACAGGGGTGGCTCACCGGCGGTGATGATGATGGTGCCCGCGGTGAAGTACTCCACTTCGACCAGTCGAGCTAGCGCCTCCAGATCGGATGCGTCGAGTTCGTCGTAGGGGGACTGGCTGCCGAGAAAGTCGACGTACTCACGCATCCTTGGCGGTTCTGAGTTCAGCCTCGGCGCGCGGGAGGCCACCGTGCACGTGGCGGTCGATTTCGGCGGTGATCGCGTCGAGGTCGCCGGTATCGATGATCGACAGCAGCCGCTGATGGTCAGCCACCATGTCGTGCAGATCGGCGAAAAGCTGATGATCGGCGGAAAAGAACAGTTGCAGCTGCGCCTCCCAGCCTTTCCACAAATCCAACAGCAGCTGGTGGCCGGACAGCTCGTAGAACGCCCGATGAAAGGCCATATGGGCATCGATCGTCGCGGCCGGATCGTTGTTGTCCGCACCGAGAGCCATGTCTTCCAGAGGCCGGGTGACCTTGATCCGTGTGGATCCGCGTAGGTGGGGCAGTGCAAGTTCGATGGCGTAGGGCTCTAGGCGTTTGCGCAGGCTGGCGATCTCGGCAATCGATTCCTGGGTGACTTCGGCGACGAATGCGCCCCGGTAGGGGATTTTGTCGACGAGCCCTTCCTCGGCGAGCAGGCCAAGAGCTTCGCGCAGCGGCGCGCGGCTTACACCGAGGTCGGCTGCGAGATGGGTTTCCCGTAGCTGGCTGCCGGGCTTGAGCCGACCCTCCAGAATGGCATTGCGGATCACAAGAGCCACCGATCCCGGCGTGGTCCGCTGCGTGATCCGGCCCAAGGAAACCCCATCGCGGCTGGCGCCCGCAAGTGTCGACGCCGCCCCTTCAAAAACTGGCTCCGCCATCAGATTTCCTTCCCGCCCGGACCTACGCGCGGCCGACGCGTGCATTGAAAGTTGTTCTGCCTAATTGTCGACAATAGTCCAGGTATCCAGGGCGAGGACACGACGTGTCGCGTGGCTGCCGGCCGCATCGTGACTGCACCAGTTGCGATGCTGTGCAGCCAGCGCCGGAAGTGTCGCCGGAATCGTGTCATTCGCCGGCGGCCGAGATGTAGATCGGTCCGCGTTCCAGCACAGGGTCGAGGATGCCGGTCTCGAGTTCGTTGGCTGCATCTTCGAGCCCGGCCGGATCGCGGTGCTGGCCGGGATAGCCGATGAGCTCCTTGACTTGGGGGGTCATGAAGTATGCGCCGGCGATGATCGACGACAACGGGTCGAAGGTGAACTTGTCATTCGCCCACATCTGCTTCAGCGCGCCGCGCAGCTCATCGTCGCCGACGTCGGCCAGGTCGTTGACGGCTTTGACGACCGCGTCGAAGACGTCGGCGCGGGCGGCGAAGGCCAGCTCCAGATAGGGCAGAAACTGTTCGGCGTCACTGGCTTTCGGGTTGGGCCCAGCGGCCGGAATCAGTGTGTCGGCGATGCGCAGCAGTATGTCGTGTTCCCGGTCAGTCAGGGGCCGTGGCGGCTTGGTGTGCCGCGGTGGCACCGACAACCGTCGATCCGATGATGTGGTCATGACTGTGCCTTTCGGGCAGAGACCTGTTCGACGACTTTCTTGCCCGCCCGCAACGCCAAGGCGCTGATAGTGCAGGTGGGGTTCGCCGAACCAGAAGTGACGAAGATGCTGCCGTCGGCGATGTAGAGGTTGTCGACGTCGTGGGTCTTTCCGTAGGAATCCACGACCGATGTTGCGGGGTCGTGACCCATGCGGGCGGTGCCCAGCAAATGACCCGGCTGATCGATCCAGAGCTCTTGAGTGATGACGTGGGCGGCGCCCGCTGCCTCGTGGGCCTCGACCATCCGCTCCACCGTGAATTTCAGCAGTCTGCGGGTGTTGTCGCTGATCCGGTATTCGATTTTCGGGGCAGGGAGCCCGTCGGGGTCGACAAGTTTGGTCGACAGGGTGACGCGGTTGTGTTCCTCGGGGAGGTCTTCGGTGTTGGCCGCCCACAAGATGCCGTTGCGCGCCGAGCGCGCGACGTCGTGGATCGCCGGGCCCCACAGTTCGTCGAAGTCGAGTTCGCGATGAGCCTCGATGGCGTTCAGCGGTCCTGGTGTGGGAAGGGCGTGCATTTTGGCGCCGCGTACGAACCCGCGTGATTTGTCGGTCTCGTAGAACTGCATGGAGTGGATCAACTGACCAGCGGGGCCGCGCCAGCTTTCCAAGTCTTCGTCGTAGTAGCCCAGTGCCGTGCAGTTGGGGTGCAGCATGAGGTTGCGGCCGACGAGGCCCGATGAGTTGGCCAGGCCATCGGGGTGCTGATCGCTTGCGGAGAGCAGCAAGAGCCGCGGGGTGCCAACGCCGTTGGCGCACAACACCACCGCACGGGCGGGCTGGAACACGACGTTGCCGTCGCGGGCGATGTACTCCGCGCCGGTGGCCACTCCGCCGCTTTCGGTGAGGATCTTGCGGACCCGCGCACCTGTGCGCACCTGTGCACCGGCTTTGAGTGCTTGAGGCATATAGATGAGGTCGAAGGAGGCCTTCGCACCCTGCGGGCAGCCCCACTCGCACACACCCCAGCGGCCGCACTGCTCCAGCGTTTTGTATTTCTGGCTGGCGATCGCATTCGTGCCGGGCCACCAGTGCCAGCCCAGTTTGTTGGCGGCCTGCGCGGCTTTGATACCGGCCTTGCCCATCGGGTGCGGTGGAAGGGGATAGTCGAGTCCTTCGGGGTAGGCGGTGTCGCCGCCGACTCCGGCCACGCCGATGAATTCGTCGACCTCGTCGTGGTAGGGCTTGAGGTCGTTATAGCTGATGGGCCAGTCATCGGCCACCCCGTCGAGGGTCTTGACTCGGAAGTCCGACGGCAGTAGCCGTGGCCATTCGGCGCCGTAGTAGATAGAACTGCCACCGACCCCGTTGAACATCACCGGCCACATGTCGGAGTCTTCGACGTCGATCGGGTAGTCCGCAGGCAGGCCGCGCACGTTGGGGTCGTGGGCCCAGTTGTGCTGGATGAGCAGTTCCCACTCGGGGAAGTTGGCCGGGAAGTCGCTGGGGTTGACCCAGTCGCCCTGTTCCAGACAGATGACGCTCAGCCCGGCCGCTGCGGCGGTGTGGGTGACCACCGCGCCGGACGGGCCGGCGCCGATGACCAATACGTCGACGATTTCGGCTGTGTCGCTGGGTTTTTGGGATTCCACGATTCGCCCTCACTTCCTGTCGGACTCGGCGGCTGGAGGCTGTGCCGCCTCAATAGTGGTCGGTGCTGGCATGGTGTCGACGATCGGAGGTGGACGCGGCCCTGGAGAGGACTTACGCCCCTGCCAGTACGCCGCCGTCAACGACGAAGGCGGTCCCGGTGATCGCGGTGGAGTGATCCGATAGGAGGAACGCCACGGAGTGGGCAATCTCGATCGGTTCGATGGCGCGGCCGATGGGCTGAAAGTCCGGTAGGCCTGCTTCGAGGGCTTCGCGGCCGCCCAGCGCTTCATAGTGGGGCACGTTGAGCGGGGTGTCGACGAAACCGGGGCAGACCGTGTTCGCCCGGATGCCCTGCGCACCGAAGTCCAGGGCGATCGCTTTGGTCAAAGTGAGAACCGCACCCTTGCTGGCGGTGTAGGTGGTCAACAGCTTCTCCGCGCCGATCGAGTTGATCGACCCGAAGTTGACGATCGAGCCGCCACCGGCCTTGAGCAGTTCGGGGATGGCGTACTTCGAACCGAGGAACACGCCCTTGACGTTGACGTCGAAGGTTCTCTGGTAGTCCTCCACCGTGGCATCCAGGATGGTGCCGGGAATGAGGATGCCGGCGTTGTTGACGATGCCGTCGAGTTTGCCGAATCGCTCCACCGTGAAGCTGATCAAGTCCTTGACCTGGGTCTCGTCGGTGACGTCGACGACGCGACCGATCAGACGGTCGTCGTCGACTTTGAGCTGCGTCAGGTGCTCGGGCGACCGGACGGTGGCCACTACTTGAGCGTCTTCGTCGTGCAGGTGTAGTGCGGTCGCCAGTCCGGTTCCGCGGCCGGCGCCGGTGATGATGACCGTCTTTCCTGCGAGCAGGGTGCCCATGGATGCGCTCTCTTTCTGCAAGGTGTCGGCGGATTCCCGCCGAAATCATCTATTAATTGATCTACTGTCGACAATTAGTCAAAATTGAATGTGGTGGGTTGAGTGTCGTTCGTCAAGTGGACAGCCCACCCGAACCGAGACGAGTGCGATGCGCGGTGGCGCACCACCACTCGCTGCTCCGTAGGGTGGTCGGCGAAGGAACGTCAAATGCCGGTGGTGGATGCTTCGTTTTGGATCGTCGGAAGCATGGCAATACTGGCAACACGATCGACTCGCGTTAAAGGGTGGACGGATACATGTCTCAACCGGCAGAGGTGGAACCCGACGATCAGGGCAATGAGCCGACCGAGATCACCTTCGACGAGCATCTTCACCCTGCGCGTCCGGGGGCGCTGCGGTTCCGACCCCGCGTCAAGGCACCATTCACTCGCCGCTCGGTCGCACAGGACGGGCCGGCAACCGGGGACAACACGGCCTACGTGTCATGGCTGCTCTCGCAGTCGATGCTGGCCGACGCCAATGAGATCAGCCAACAATTTTCCGGCCAAGGGTCGATGTGGCAGAACCCTTATGCCACGCCCAGTCCCCGAGGTGCCGTCGACACCGCGTCGGTGTGGTTCACTGCTTACCCGCTGTCCCTGATCACCCGTCCCGATGAGTCGTTCCTCAAAGCTTTGGCGGACGAAAAGATGTGGGAGGCGTTCGCCGAAATCGGCATCGAAGCGATTCACACGGGGCCGGTAAAGCGCGCGGGCGGCATCTCCGGATGGCAACTCACCCCGAGTGTCGATGGGCACTTCGACCGCATCAGTACCGAAATCGATCCGGCCTTTGGCACCGAAGACGAATTTCGGCAGATGTGCGGGACCGCGAACTGGTACGGCGGCACGGTCATCGACGACATCGTGCCCGGCCACACCGGCAAAGGCGCCGACTTCCGCCTCGCCGAGATGAAGTACGCCGACTATCCCGGCATCTACCACATGGTCGAGATCGACCCGCGGGACTGGGACCACCTTCCCGACGTCCTCGCTGGTGCGGACTCGGTCAATATCGACGCCGCAACCGAGGAGTGGCTGGATAAGGCCGGATACATCATCGGTCGATTGCAGCGGGTGATTTTTTATGCCGAGGGCGTGAAGGAAACCAATTGGAGTGTGACAAGGCCCGTTCTCGGTGTCGACGGGGTCGAGCGTCGCTGGGTTTACCTGCACTACTTCAAGGACGGCCAGCCGTCCATAAATTGGCTTGACCCCTCGTTCGCGGGCATGCGACTCGTGATCGGCGACGCTCTGCATTCCCTGACCGATCTCGGTACCGGTGGACTTCGCTTGGACGCCAACGGTTTCCTCGGTGCGGAGAAAACCGCGGCAGAAGACGGCGCCGCTTGGTCGGAAGGTCACCCGCTCTCAGAAGCCGCCAACCACCTGATTGCGAGCATGGTCCGCAAGGTCGGCGGGTTCACCTTTCAGGAGCTCAATCTGACCATTGACGACATCCGGGAGATAGGTGAGGCCGGGGCGGATCTCTCCTACGACTTCATCAACCGGCCGGCCTATCAGCACGCGCTGGCCACGGCTGATACCGAGTTCCTGCGGCTTACGCTGCGCACCACTCTCGAACACGGGGTGGACCCCGCGTCACTGGTCCACGCGCTGCAGAATCACGACGAACTGACCTATGAGCTGGTCCATTGGTCGGCGGGCCACCGCGACGATCTCTACACCTACAAAGGGGAAGAGGTCACGGGCGAGATGCTGGGCGCATCGGTCCGCGGCGATCTCACCGAGAAGCTCACCGGCAAGAACGCGCCATACAACCTGGTCTTCACCACCAACGGAATTGCCTGCACCACAGCGACTGTCATCGCGGCAACGCTCGGCATCACCGAGCTGGACATGATCGATGACATCGATCGCATTCGTCGAGCACACCTGTTGTTGGCGATGTTCAATGCACTGCAGCCGGGCGTCTTTGCGCTGTCAGGGTGGGATCTCTGCGGGATGCTCACACTGCCTGCCGAGGAGGTCGCCGACCTACTGCGCGGTGGCGACACCCGCTGGATCCACCGGGCGGCCCATGACCTCATGGGTGTCAATCCTCAAGCGACCAACTCGATGGCCGGAATGCCGCGTGGGCGAAGTCTTTACGGTCCGATTCCCGAACAGCTTGCAGACGACACTAGCTTTGTGCGCCAGCTGCAGGCCATCCTGCGGGTGCGCTCGCATTACGGCATCGCCACCAGCGAGCAGATTGACATCCCCGATGTGTCCCACCGGGGGATGCTCGTCATGGTCCATCAACTCGACGATCTCAACCGATTCCAACTGACTGTCCTCAATTTCGCCAACGAACAGGTCGCTGGCACGGTCCGCTCAAAGAAGCTCCCATCTGGCGCGCACGTATCGGACATGTTCACCGGCGAGGAGGTAGGCGTGGTCGACGACCTGAACAGCTTCGCCGTGGAGTTGCATCCTCACCAAGGTGCGTCACTGCTTGTCGAACAGCCGGTGACTGACGAGGTTTGACCCGAACCGGCGTCGTGCTCGCTGAGTCCCCCTCATTCGCGGGTCAGCGGGCGCCATGCGCAGGCACCAGCGATGCAGCTGCGAGGTCATCCATCTCGATGGGGAGCTGACGAGCCGCCGCAGCCGCAAGGGGCGACGAGTCCCACTCCACCAGCAATGACTCCAGCGGCCAATACATCACCCGCGCCTCGACGAGTAGTCACGCACAAGTCTCCTTTGACCTTTGGTGCTGCGGGGGTTCACCGGTGTCTGATTGGGTGCATGACCTTTCAGAAGAACGACGGCGCGCCGGGCACACCGGCAATCCTCGCATCGCAGGTTCAGCAGGCGGTGTGGTTCATGGGCGCGCTGGTACGCGTCCGCGCCAGCGGGGAGAACACAGCCGGATGCCTGGACGTCCTGGAACACAAGGGTGAGCGAGGCTATAGCAGTCCGCTGCACCGGCATCTGGCCGAAGAGGAGACCTTCTTCGTGCTCGACGGCGAACTGCGTGTCGAGGTGGGTGGTGAAGCGCATGCCGCTGGACCCGGGGCGGTCGCGTTCCTGCCGCGGCAGCTGCCGCACGCCTTCGTGGTGACCAGCCCGCAGGCCTGGTTCCTCACCGTGCACACACCGGGAGGGTTCGACAGGTTCACCCTCGCTGTCGGAACGCCCGCAACTGGCACGACCACGATGCCACCCGAGGAGCCATGGCCCGACCAAGCGGCGCTTGCGGCCATGGCGAAGTCGTACGGCATCGAGATCCTGGGTCCGCCTCTCGCGCCGTGACCCGAGACACCGCGTATTCCTTGCTCGTCGTGACGGCGACGCCGTAGCCTCGTGACGTGTCCGGCCTGACCAATGTCCACGCCGACGAACTGGCCGCGCTGGAAGTGTTCGCCGGCTGCCCCACCGAGGCTCTTGTGCCGCTGGCCGCACAGCTGCACCCACTGACGGCAGCGCCCGGCCAAGTGCTCATGCAGCAGGGCGAGCTCGCAGTCTCCTTTTTGCTCATCGGATCCGGGCGTGCGGAGGTGACGCACAACGGCGTCGACGGGCACGACACCGTGGCGGAGTCACACGCGGGAATGATTGTCGGTGAGATCGCTTTGCTGCGGGACGGGCCCCGCACGGCGACGGTTGTCGCGAAGGAACCGTTGTCGGGTTGGATTGGCGGCCGAGAAGCCTTCGCGACGATGCTCGAGCTGGCGGGCATGGTCGAGAAGCTCCTGCGCATCGGGCGTCAACGCCTCGCCGCGTTCATCACGCCGGTCCCGGTGCGAATGCGCGACGGCACCCAGCTCCATCTACGGCCGGCACTGCCCGGCGACAACGAACGAACCACGCACGGCCCCGTTGAGTTCTCCAGCGAGACGTTGTACCGCCGCTTCCAGACCCCGCAGACCCCCACCGATGCATTGATGAGGTACCTGTTCGAGGTCGACTATGTCCACCACTTCGTGTGGGTGATGACCGACGGTTTCGACGGACCCGTCGTGGCTGACGCGCGCTTTGTGCGCGATGAGGAGGACCCTACGGCCGCTGAGGTCGCCTTCATCGTCGGTGACGACTACCAGGGTAGGGGAATCGGCACGTTTCTCATGGGCGCTCTTGCCGTGGCGGCAACTTTCCATGGCGTCCAACGCTTTTCGGCCCGGGTGCTCACAGACAACCACCCGATGCGCGCAATCCTCGATCAGTTCGGCGCGATATGGGACCGGGATGACCCCGGCGTCGTCACCACCATCATCGACGTTCCCCATCCGCCCGACCCGCCCTTCTCACCCGAGCTAACCAAGCAGATTCGCGACGTGACCGCTCAAGTCGTCAGGGTTGTCGGCTGATGCGGCCACCGCTGAATAAGGACACTCGCCTGTGTATCTCGCTGGCGGGTCGACCCAGCAATATCGGGACCAGGTTTCACAACTATCTGTACGACCAGCTCGGCCTTGACTTCATCTACAAGGCGTTCACCACAACCGACATCGTCGCCGCGATCGGTGGCGTGCGGGCGCTGGGCATTCGCGGTTGTTCGGTGTCGATGCCCTTCAAGGAGGCCGTTATTCCACTGGTCGACAAGGTGGAGCCGTCGGCGCGCGCGATCCACTCGGTCAACACGATCGTCAACGACGACGGTCGCCTGACCGCCTCGAATACCGACTACATTGCGGTACAACGACTCATCGACGAGCACAGCCTGGAGCCCGGCGACGCGGTGCTCATCCGCGGCAGTGGTGGGATGGCCAACGCGGTCGGTGCCGCGTTCCGCGACAACGGCTTTCACTCGGGCATCGTTGTTGCGCGGAATCCCGAGGCGGGGCGTGCACTGGCTGACCGGCTTGGGTACGGCTATGCATCCGATGTCGGAGACCTCACGGCGCCGATCATCGTGAACGTCACTCCGATCGGCATGGCGGGCGGTCCAGAAGAGCGAGACGCTGCCTTCGACGAGGCGACAATCGCCAACGCGCACACGGTGTTCGACGTGGTGGCGCTGCCGTCGGAGACCCCGCTGATCAAGGCGGCGCGCACGGCCGGCGTGCCCGTTATCACCGGCGCCGAGGTGATCGCGCTGCAGGCCGCAGAACAGTTCGAGCGTTACACCGGGGTGCGTCCGACATCCGAGCAGGTAGCGCAGGCCTCCGCGATTTCACGGGCCTGACGCGTCATGGCGCGTTGACCACCACGATCTGACGGCGCACTTTCTCGATGCCCTGGGTCCACTTCGAATACATCAGCGTCGCCTCGAGAAACCACACCAGAGACGAGTGCACAGCCTCGGCCGCGCATCTTCGGGCAACGGCACCGCAAACAGGACCGTCACCGGTGTGTGCCGTTGCGCAACGGCCACGTTGCTCGCGGGTCAGCCCACGCTGAGGCTGCGGAGATTCGTTCCGTGCGGGCGGGGGTACGGCAGTCATTTGGTTTCTGGCAGGCCGTGGTCCGGGACGGTCACATAACGCCCCGGTTCCTCGCACTACGGCGTTATGGTGGTCTGCTCGTCGATGACGCTCGTGGCGTCCATCAACGGGCCCATTTGATCCTCGGTGCCATCGGCGTTGAGCTGCAGCACATACAGCCCGTCCTGGCCCGGGATCACCACGGTCTTCTGGGCGATTACCCGCTTCACGCCGTCCTTGGTGTAGCCGCCGCCGATCTGGGTCGCGTCGAACCCGCCGAGGGTGCTCGGGCTTCCTTCTTCGGCTCCTTCGTATCCGGGCAGGTTCTTGATCTCACCCGGGGCGAATTCCAGGATCTTGGCCGGGTCGACGTTGCCCGTCAGCCTGGACACCAGCGCGATGATCGTCGGCGGATCCTGGGCCATCGCCGGATCGCTGAACAGGATGGCGGCGTAAGCCCAGGCCGGTGTGCGGTTTCCGGCGTCCTGCCACCCGGGCGGGAACGGCAAATTGATCGTCGGCGAGCCGGGATCGCCCCGGTGCACCTGGGTTTCGGTGATGTTGTTGTCCTTGATGTAGTCGACGATCGTCTTGTTCGGACTCGAGGCCTGCGCCGACGTCGTCGGGGCGGCTTTGCTGCTCGTCGCCGACGATTCGGTGGACGTCTGCTGCGAGGTGGACGGATCCGCCTTGGTGGCCGATCCGCATCCGGATAGGCCGATACCGATTGCGATCGCCGCCATGGCGATAACGCCGGCCCGAAGTGAGCGTGTCATTGGGTCTCCTGTCGGTAAGAAATCTCGGGCGTAGCCTACGGTCGGCAAACATCGGCCGCATGTGGAATCGCCGCGCAGGGTAGCGGTTCGCGACAGAAATCTCCCTGTAACCGACGTGGTCTCAAGGCCGGCCAGAGGCCGCCAAGGGCGCATGGCGACACTCGGCCGGCGCCACCAGTTGTTGAATTCGCAAACGACTTAGGCTGCGAAGGCCACGGACTCTCAGCAGCCGATGAACGCGGTTGCTGCCAGAGATTTCGTTGACCATGCGAGCCGGGATACTTGACTACTCAGGTATCGCTTAGCTGTCGATGCGGGACTCGACATTGCGTTGCTGGCGGGGGGTGCAAAATCCAGCCGTGCTGCCCGCTCCGCCGACCACTGCGATGAGCAACGTGTCGGCCCTTTCGGCACGTTCACCCTCCGAACACGTTGCGCCCGAGGCGGACTCGCTGACCGTGGATGCACCATCAGCTCAGCCGGCGACACCCGACGCGGTCACTCGCAACGACAGCAACGAAACCAAAACCGGATCGGCTCAACCGGATACCACGCCGTCTGTTCCGGAGCCGAGGTCGAGCCGACAGCGCGGGACACACGAAGCCCGACACAACCGCGAAGCACACCGACAAGCCCAAGGTGCGCGGCCCGATCGAGTTCGACTCACAGAAGACGCCGACGGAATCTCCGTCCACACCTTCCGGCGACGAACCCGCTACCGCAGAGACATCTCAGACCGAGACGAGCTCCACCCCGACGTCCGATTCGGACAGCGCCCCGGATTCGGAGCTCAAGGACGCCGCGTAGCAGATCACCGGGTCGTCAGCATTTGGCCGTCAAATACACGGTTTGATAGACGATTTGGTTCACCAGCTCGTTACCGCTCTGAACGGAGCGGGTAACCGTCTCACCCGGACGAACCGAGTCGACGGTGCAGTGATCGAGTGGGCTGACGCCCGTCTTATTCAGCACGACCTTGAAGCCGTTGTTCTCCAACTCATTGACGGTGTCCTGCGCCGATCCGATGCCCGACGGCGCGGCCACCGCGCTTGCCGGGGGTCCCAGCGCGAGTGCAACGAATGTTCCTCCCGCAATTGTGGCAAGCGTCAGTCTATTCATTTGTGGTGCCTTCCACGTCTGCTCCTCCGGACCGACGGCACCCCCCCGGTCACCGCGGTCTGATCAGTGAAACTCGCAGTAGCGCAATTTGATTCCGCGACTTCAAGAGACGTGGCCGTATGCAGGCATGCGTGAGTTGATTTCGGGGTAGGCGGAAACCGAATACGCGCCCTCAGCAAGCGTCTGAGGGTCAGACGTCGCAGTTCAGCGTTACGTTGATCGACCTGCTGACCACGACGGTGATCAGGCGGCGCTGCCTGCCCTCGCCAACCCAGAACGTCCTGGTCTGGGTCTGCGGATTGCGGACGCTCGTGACGATGCACTGGTTGAGGGGGGCATTGCCGACGCGGTCGATGATGACGTCGTAGCCCTCATCCTCAAGCATGCCGATCGTTTGATAGGCGTTGCCGTTTTGGGTCGGCTCCGCCGTTGCTAGTCCCGCGGGTGCGAGCACAACGCTCGCCGCCGCAAATGTTGCTGCCACACCCCAGCCTGTGCGCATGACAGTCTCCGTTCTTCTGTTTGCCTGGTATTTGTATGATCGCTCGGCGGACACAGGATGTTGCAAGGGTTTTCTGAGCAATCTCTGTGGTATTAACGGGCGTGCGGCTGTTTGCCTTGCTCGCAGCGCTGTCCCTGTGCGTGGCGGCGTGTGCTCGGTCGCCCTCGTCAGCCCCGTCGACGGGGACAACGACTTCGTCGGCTTCGGTGAATCCGGCGCGCATCGAGCGCGTGCGCACCGAACTGCCGAACGGTTTCGAGGTGGCCGCGCTGTCGGCCAGGGCGGCGCCCGTCGCGTTCTGGGGGCTGGGCTCGGCCTGGGCCGCCGACCCGCCGCGGTGCCTATGGCTCGCCGATCCCGTCGCCGCCGCGTCGACGACGCGGGGTTGGTCCGCTTCGGGCGCCGGCGGGATCGTCTACGCCGTGGTCGCCGGCTCGGCCGCGACGCTCGATCCGTCGCTACTCGACGAATGCGGCCAGTGGACGGTGTCGGCCGGGCACACCATCGGAACCGTCGCATTCGTCGCGGCGCCCCCGATTGACGGCGCCACGACCGTCGGCCTGTCCACCGCGACCACCACCGTCGTCGAGGGTGGCACCGAAACGCATTCGCATGCGGACACTTTCACCGCGTATTTGGGCGACTACATCGCGTTCGTCACCGTCGTCAGCGATCCTGGCTCGCCGAATCCTGCACTCGGACAGGATTTCGCGGCGGAATTGCTGGTGAAAACCGTGTCGGCATTACGCGGTTGAGCGGGGACCTGCGGGTACATTGGCGGCGATGTCGAACCCGAGGACGATGCTCGTCATCGCAAGCGCAGGCGTGCTGACCGCATGCGCCACCGGACAGTCCGCCGAGCATGACTTCTCGCATGCCGACATCGTCCATGTCGCCAACGTCAAATCCAGCTTCGGGTCGGAGTTCAAGGTCACCAGCGTGGCGCCGACGGGCATCGACCCCCGGCTGCTCGGGCCGCAGACCCTGCCGCCCGGAATGACGTTCGACCCCGCCGACTGTGCGAAGGCCGCCAGCCAACAGGTCGTGCCGCCGGGCGTGAAGGGCAACATGGCTGCCACGACGGCAGAGGGCGAGGGCAACCGGTTCATCGCGATCGCCGTCGAGACGTCCGACGCGGTGCCGCGCACCGACCCCGCGCAGAACTGCCAGAAGGTCGGGTTCACCGGGCCGGGGGTGCGCGGTCTTGTCGAGGTCGTCGAGGCGCCGCAGTTCGAGGGCGTCCATACAGTGGGCACCCATCGAGTGCTGCAGACGACCGTCGACGGTAAGCCACGCACCGGCGAGCTCTACAACTACGTCGCCAGCTTCGGCACCTTCCTGGTGATCGTCACCGCCAACCCGCTCGTTCTGCCGGACAAGACGGTCGCACCGGTCAACACCCAGCGGGCGCGGGACCTGCTGACGGCGGCCGTCGCGGCGGTGAAGGGCTGATTGGCGTCTAGCGGACGTCGTGCGGGCGGAACTGGATGCTGATCCGCGGGCCGACCGGGCGCGTCGTCTTCGGGATCGAATGCTCCCACGTGCGCTGGCACGAGCCGCCCATCACCAACAGATCACCGTGCCGATGCGCCAGCCGCAGCGACTTGCCGCCACCACGCGGACGCAGCGCGAAAACCCTTGTGGCGCCGAGGCTGACGATGGCAACCATGGTGTCCTCGGTGCTGCTGCGGCCGATCTTGTCACCATGCCAGGCGACGCTGTCGTTGCCGTCGCGGTAGAGGCACAGACCGGCGGTGGTGAACGGCTCGCCGAGCTCGCGGCCGTAGGTGTCGTTGAGCCGACGGCGCATCTGCTTCAGCCGCGGATGTGGTGCGGGTTCCTCCACGAGGTTGTGGAAACTGACCAGCCGCGGCACGTCGAGCACGCGCTCGTACATCTGCCTGCGCTCGGCGCGCCACGGGATCTGCGCCATCAGCTCGTCGAACAGCCCGCCGGCGTCCGTGAGCCAGCCGGAGCGCATCTCCACCCACGCGCCGCTGCCGAGCTCGCGCCGTTCGGCGTGTTCAAACAGAGAGCTTTGTAGAGCCAGCTCCATGACAGCCAGTCTATCGCACAGGCGTTCGAAGAGTCACAGGCGGACGGCGCCCGGTCCCTGGTCGGCGAGCACGTCGCCGGGGTTCGACAGCGCGCAGGTCTTCAAGCTCAGGCAGCCGCAGCCGATGCACCCGGCGAGGTTGTCGCGCAGGCGCTCCAGGTGCACGATGCGGTCGTCGAGATCCTGGCGCCAGCCCGCCGACAGCCGCGCCCAGTCCTTGCTGGTCGGCACGCGATCGTTGGGCAGGGTGGCCAGGGCTTCGCGGATGCGTGCCAACGGGATGCCCAGGCGCTGTGACATGCGGATGAACGCGACGCGCCGCAGCGTCTCACGGGCGTAGCGGCGCTGGTTGCCACTAGTGCGCCTGCTGGCGATGAGCCCTTCACGTTCGTAAAAGTGCAGCGCAGAGACGGCCACGCCGCTGCGGTGTGACATCTCGGCCGGAGTGAGTTCGTGGATCAGCTCCATGACCTAAACCATAGTTGAGGTGACCGGTGACGCTACGGTGCTAGATGTGACAAACGCTGCGCTGGGCTGCGACTCCGAAGTCGGTAGGCTGCGCGCCGTCATCCTGCACCGCCCGGGGGCCGAGCTGCAGCGGCTCACCCCGCGCAACAACGACGCGCTCCTGTTCGACGGCCTGCCGTGGGTGGCCAAGGCGCAGGCGGAGCACGACGCGTTCTCCGCGGTGCTGGAATCCCGTGGCGTCGAGGTGCTGTTGCTGGCGGACCTGTTGACCGAGGCGCTGTCTCACAGTGGCGCGGCGCGCATCCATGGAATCGCGGCGGCGGTCGATCCGCGACGGCTGGGACTGCCGCTGGCGCAGGAGCTTTCGACGTATCTGCGGACGCTGGAAGCGGGGCCGCTGGCGCGGGTGCTGATGACGGGGATGACGTTCAACGAGTTGCCGCTCAGCGGTGGTGAGCTGTCGCTGGTGCGCCGCATGCACCACGGCGGGGATTTCGTCATCGAGCCGCTGCCGAATCTGTTGTTCACGCGCGACTCGTCGTTCTGGATCGGGCCGAGGGTGGCGATCACGTCGCTGGCGCTGCGTGCGCGGGTGCGCGAGACGTCGCTGACGGACCTGATCTACGCGCATCACCCGCGGTTCCTCGGCGTGCGGCGGGCATACGAGTCGCGGTCGGCGCCGATCGAGGGCGGTGATGTGCTACTGCTGGCGGCGGGTGTCGTTGCGGTCGGCGTGGGGGAGCGGACCACGCCTGCGGGCGCGGAAGCGTTGGCGCGCAGCCTGTTCGACGACGATCTGGCCCACACGGTGCTGGCCGTGCCGATCGCGCAGGAGCGCGCGCAGATGCACCTGGACACGGTGTGCACGATGGTCGACGTCGACGCGGCGGTGATGTACCCGAACATCGTCGACTCG
>Ga0207693_10001608_pt1 | contig 19968 bp, 17 predicted proteins | sample LARL81metaG_FD_184347 | JGI IMG/M metagenome (GOLD analysis project Ga0207693, IMG submission 184347) | Corn, switchgrass and miscanthus rhizosphere microbial communities from Kellogg Biological Station, Michigan, USA - LAR L8-1 metaG... | ecosystem: Host-associated > Plants > Roots >...
TCAGCTGCGGCCGGGGAAGCAGGCTGGCCAGGTCGGCGCCGCGCCAGGCCGAAGCGCCGAACACGCCGCCGAGGTGGCGCTCGGCCAGCGGAATCAGCCCGGCCACGGTCACCGGCCCGCCCGCTTCCACAGCCCGCGAGGTGACCCCGGCGTCCCTGATGCCACAGGGCACGATCTTGCCGAACCAGCCGAGGTCGCAGTCACAGTCGAGCGCGAAACCGTGCATGGTGACCCCACGGGACACCCGAATGCCGATCGCGCCGACCTTGCGGTCCGGGCGGCCGTCCCCGGTCACCCACCGGTCCATGCCAGACCAGTACGCCTCGGCCAAGGCCTCCATCTCAGCCACAGCCCCCAGCCTGCCCCGGCCGTAAACGTAGAACGGCATGCCTGAGAAGGCACCGACGATCCCGGCCAGCCACGCCCACACCAAACCGCCCGCCCGGGGAAACCCAGCGTTTATCGTGATCGTGGCAACCACGCCCCTGGGGCCTGGCAGAACAAATCCCCCGACCCAGCCAGTCAGGCCCCCCGCCTCGTCATCGAGCAGACCGCCGACCTGTGACCAGCCGCCGGGCCAAGTCCACCTGCCCAGGCTAGCGCCAAGGAGGACACCAGCACCAAGCCGCCGGGCGTGCGGGCTGCTCACCGAAGCACCCGCACAGCCCCCGGCACGGGGAAGGATGCCCGCCTGCGCCAGTGGCCCGCCCACCCGCCCAGGCCCGCGCCGCCACCGTCCCCGCCAAGGACACCCGTCGCCACCAGCTACCACGGGTGAAGGAGCGCCCTGCGGGCGCACAGTTTGTCCCTACCGTGCCCTCCTGGGGTGAGGCAGGCATAACCGGCAAGATGCCGCACGGCAGCGCGGGCCGCGAAAGGTCGGCCTGCAGTAGGTCAACCCGCGTGAATCATTGAGGCTAGCGCCAAGTTTAGAGCGGTGCGGATCTCCTTTGAATGCTTGGCAAGAAATACGCGGCGCGCAGCCAGTTGCAGAGACTCCTCAAATTTGACCACCGGGCCTGCGCAGCGCACAAAGATCGGTGCCCAGTGATGCTGAATTGCCACGACTGAAGCTTTACTCTCGTGGTAAGTTTGCAAGCCGGTTTCCCAGGCCAGAAAATGCCGGAAGTCTTGCGCTGCGTCAGGCGGAACTCCAAAAGGACTCAGGCATTGCCCGAAATCTCTCATTTTTCGCTGCACAACTGCTGATGACTGTATCTTGGTAAATATCTGGTCCCATTCGTAAGACAGCCCTGTAGGTCCAGCAAGCTTCACAACTTGTGCACGAGACGATAGGCTGCAGTTCTGGAGCTCAGCGGTCATCGCGGGGCTATATGTCGAGCGGGCCGGGCCGATGCCGCCATTAGGCAGGAACAATTTGTTACGCGCAATCCATGTCAAGTCCGGAAACTGATCGTTATCACCCATGAAGCTCTGCCTCGCGGCTTGAAAAGAGATTCCGGAATATCGGTATCCATGCGCAGCCATACACTGCACATTCTTCTTGCTTATCAGAACTGCTACTGCTGCCTCATATCCGGCGCCTGTGGTAAATTCGGCACCAGTTGCCGGGTACCATGAATCCAGTATCGAGGCCTTTGAGATCTTCAAATCGGTTATGGACGGCAAGATAGCCTTGTCCGACCTCGTGTGATGGCCGTTATTGTTGTCGGCGGCACAGCCGACGCTGGATAGGATGAACGACAAGCCTATACAAACCAATGCTGCTCGAAGGATTCCACTTTTGACCAGCTCAGGGCTAGAGCCGAAGGGCCTGTTGTATTCGCGGTCAAAGCCTATCCAGCGTATGTCGCGTCCTCGCATTCAAGCCCTCAACTGATAATAAAGAAACCCAGCGAACTTTCGCGAGATACCTTGAACCGCGCAGCGCCGCGGCTGAACTTCGACGATGACATAGCGAGCCGATCCGTTCCGCGCGGACGGCGATTCCCGTCCGCGCGGACGGCGATTTGCGCCAAAGTTAATAGTTGACCGTGACCGAATCGGGCGCTTCGTGGGTTCCGGTCACTGATAGCCATGTTCCGGTCGCGACGTTGGTAATGAGCACTACATCGAAGTTACTTCCATCAAATACCTTGTGAGCTCCGCTCGCCGCTCTGATCCACCTATTTCCACTAAGATAGTAGCCTGTGTAGTAGTCGAAACCGGTGCCGACGGAAGCTCTGGCTCCGACCAGGTTGAGATCGTGGCAGCCCGGCGGCTTCTTCTGCCACTGTTTTCCAGGGACGTTACCGGCGAAACCAGAACCTTGAGTTCCGCATACGTAACGGCTTGCTGACGAGGCGGCGCTAGCTGTTCCAGCGCCTGCAAGGCCTTGCAGGCCGCACAGCCCGGCGACTATTGCCACGGCCAATACACCGCGAGACTTTAGATGCCCCTGGAAATACTTTAAGGTAATGTTCAAGTCTAGACACCCGCCTTTTCCCTGATTGCAGCTATAGATGAACTCTAGCATAGGTTATAGAATGGACACAAGCCTTAACGGTCTAGCGATCCAGCCGCGCTTAGTGATCTTTCTGGTGTTGTCGCTGGTAGTGGCAGTGACGGGCGCGTTGCTGGTGGTGATGCCGCCATCGGGACCAGTGGCGGGCGTGTTGTTCGTCTGGAGGCGGGCCGCGCAGCGTGGGTGAGTAGGCGGCGGATTTCGTTGGCCAATATGGTGAGCTGGTCTTCTGGTGCCTGGCCCAGGGACCCGGCAAAGTCGTGAAGTGGGGCTGTGACCTGCGGCGCCGTAACGGCGGGTGATGTGCCCGGCGTGTCTGGAAATGGCGGGCAGGGCCAGGGCGGGACGATGGAAGTTCTCACTCTCACCATCGCCTGCCACGAGGGACACCCGCCCGCCGATGACATCTTCGCCTATCCCGGCTGCCCGCAGCCAGTACCTGCTCGATCTCCTTGCCCAGGTCCCCGACCCGCGTAAGAAGCGCGGCCGCCGGCATCCGCTGGCGGGGCTGCTCGCCGTCGGGATCGCGGCAGTCATCGCAGGCTCGAAGTCGTTTGCCGCGATCGGGCAGTGGGCCGCCGACGCCGGCCCGGAGGTGCTCGCCGCGCTCGGCGCGATCCGCGGTGCGGCGGATGAATCGACGTTCCGGCGGGCCTTCGCCCTGGTCAGCCCCGATGTTCTCGACCGGGTCCTCGGTACCTGGCTGTGGACCAGGGCAGTGCGGGCCGGCTACGTGATGACCGTCAAGGCCAATATGCCGACGCTTTACAAGCAGCTCAAGAAGCTGCCCTGGGCCGCCGTCCCCGCCGTCTCGGCCGTGAGCACCGGCCACGGCCGCCGGGCACGCCGGACCATCAAGGCCGCGCTGGCCCCGGCCTGGATCGAGTTCCACGGCGCCGCCCAGGTAGCGCAGCTGCGCCGCACGGTCACCAAGAAGGACAAGAAGACCGTCGAGGTCGTGTACCTCATTACCAGCGACCGCGACGCGGACCCGGCCACCCTGGCGGCCTGGGTCCGCAGCCACTGGGAGATATAAAACCGTCTTCACTGGGTCAGGGACGTGACCTATCTGGAAGACAAATCGCTGGTCAGGACGGGAAGCACGCCCCGCGTGATGGCATCATTGCGCAGCCTGGCCATCAGCCTGCTGCGCCTGGACGGCCATGCCAACATCGCCGCGGCCAACCGCCACCACGCCCGCGACCCACAGCGGACGCTACAACTGCTTCAGACCGCATGAACGACTTTGCCGGGTCCCTGCCAGAGTTGCCGCGCCACTGGAGTAACCGGCCCGGCCCGGCCTGTAACCAGCCACACAATGTCCGCACAGCGCTCACGCAACCAAGAAACGAAGCGTGCGGTCACTGTGCGCGCTCCGGATGTCCCCGACGTAGCGCCGACCTGCGGAGACCCCCTTCGGGGGTCTGCCTCCGCCGTTCCCGACCTCACCCCAAGGGGACCCCGAGGGCGAGGTCGGGAACGGCTCCGGCAAATGGTGGTGCAGGCCGGCGGCGGGGGGAAACCATCGGAGCACCCATCCCCACAGCCACCTGGGTTCCCCAAAGGTTTCCCCCCGCGCCCCTCTTCCTTTGCCCCTCCAGGCCCACCCGAAGGGCCCGCTACGCGGGCCAGGACACGGTGGTACATGCAGAGCGCCAGCCTGAGGAACGGCAACCGGTGCCGGGCAAGCCCAGCACGCCGTGGACCTCTTGGTCAGGAGGCTCCGCGTGTTGGTTAGGAGGCTCCGCGTGGCAGCGCTACCGCTGGCGGCGGGCAGTGTTCGCGGTAGGCGTCGCGCAACTGTGCTGCCTCGGAGATCCGGCCGGTGTCTACGGCGGTGATGACTTCCTCGGCTCGCCAGTAACTGGAGGGGACCAGCAGGCCCGAGGTGACTGCGTCCATCGCGGTGACTGCCGCCTCGTCGGGGCGGCCGGTGGCCGCGAGAGCCAGGGCCAGGTCCAGCCGGGCGGTGGCGGCGCGGCGCGGCCGGGGCGGCCCGTCCAGGCCGGTATCCACCCGGGCGAGCACTTGCCGGGCATACCGCTCGGCGGCCGGGTCGCCCAGCCAGGACAGCGTGGTCGCCACGTAGGCGTCGCTCTTGGCCGGGTCATACCGGTAATGGTGCTCGGGCTGGTCGGGTTGTGGCAGCGGGGACACCAGGGCTTCGGTGCGGGCCAGGGCATCGCGGGTTTCGGCGGCGGCGCCTAGCCGTGCCCAGGCCCGGCCTTCCTGGGCGGTGGCCTGGATCACCGCACTGCCACCATGAGGCGCGGCGCGCTGGGCGGCCCGGGCCAGGTCCGCCGCGCGGGGGTAGTCGGCGTCGGTGAGGTATTGCCAGGCGCGGGTTTCCAGGCACCACGCCGCGATCTCCGCGTGCCCGGTTTCCTGGGCGATCCGCGCGGCGGTCCGCAAATAGGCCAAAGCCGCCGTCCGGCGGCGCAGATCGATCAGGCACGTGGCGGCGAGCAGCGACAGCCACCCGCCCGCGACCAGCAGCCGCCCGTGCTCGGCGAAGGTGACCCGGCGGTCCAGCAGCCCAGTGACATACCCCAGGTGAGCGCGGACTCGGGGCAGCAGCACGCCGGGCGGGGTGCCCGGGTAGGCGACCGCCAGCCCATCCACGGCTAGTTCGATCTGCTCCACCGTGGCCGTGCCGATCTCGCTGGCGGTGGCGTGCCGGGTCAGCTCCAGCGCGGCGATCTCATCATCGGCAGCCGGGCCGCCATCCCGGCCGGGGGTGGCGGCGAGGGCGGCCAGTTCACCGCCCGCGCCCAGCAGGGCATCCAGCCGGGCGGCCATCCCGGGCGTGGGCACCTGGTGGCCGTTGAGGTAGCGGGAGATCAGCGCGTGGTTGCACGGCACCTGCCGGGCCAGCGCCCGCACCCCCAGGCCGCGCGCGGCCATCAGCACCGCCAAGCGCTGAGTGAAGCCGTCCATCTCGCCCACTCTCGCAGCATGCCCGGACACCGGCAGTGGTGACCACTGGTGAGGACTGGCCGTCACCGGTTCCACGGTAGCCGTCCCGGCGCGCACAGTGGCAGCCGTCCACCACCACCCTCACACGGAGACCCACCGATGACCGACGACCCCCGGACGGCCCGCGTCCAGGCCCTGGAACGCCTCGCCGCCGCGCTCGACCCGCGCGAGTTCGCCACCACGTTAACCACCGGGCCGGGTCGCACCCGCTTGGCCGTGACCAGCCGGCACGCCGCTATCGGGGACAACATCTCGGCGGACCACCGGGCCTACTACTACTCCTGGGGCGAATGGATCGCGCCAATCAGCGACCCGGCGACCGCCGCCCGCATGATCAGCACGGTGCTGCGGGCCGTGCCGCAGCCCGCCCATGACTGACGACCCCGCCCCGGCCCCGGGTCACGATGAGATCATCGTGACCGCCCCCGGCGAGCGGCAGGTGTGCAACAGCCGCGAGCACGCTCGCCTCGGCGTGCTGGCCGAGGTCGTGGTGACCTTCGGGGACCTAGGCACCCGCTGGCAAGCCGGCGCCCTCTGGCAGGAGTGCTGGGGCCGGTCGTTCCCGATGTGCGGCGAATGCTGGGTAGCTGCCCAAGAGATTACCCAGGCCCGCCGCTCCGCCCTGGTCATCACCGACGCCACCCGCGCCGCCGCCGGGTAGCGAGGCTCCCGTGCGGCCAGGCGGCGCGCCCCGGTGCCCCTGGCCGCGCGGGGCCAGGGGGCCCTGGCCAGGGATGCAAGGCCCGTGTCAAAGCCAGTGCAACCTGCCCCGGGCACGCTAGCCCGTAGGTCCCGGCAGCGACTCCCGCGGGCTGCCGGGACTCAAGGCACCCTGGGAAGGCAGTGACAATGCGGGCAGCCAGGCGAAGGCCCGCGCACCGGGGGCGCGGCGCGTGGTTCTTTACCCACCTGCGGCGCGGCGGGACCCTGCGGGGCCGGCCGGCGGGCTCTTACCGGGCAGCAGGAGCCTGCCCGCCGCGCCGCGCGAGCGTAGCCGGCCCCGCCCCCCGCCACGCCGCAGGACACCGGCCAAACAACCACCCGCCGCTCACGCCGGCGCCGACCACCGCGCCAGGCTCGCGTAATGACACCAGCCGAAACCAGCTAATAATGGCAACGTGCTGTTATTCCTGCCGCCAGATAACCGTGCGGACCGCAGCACCGCTAGCTAACGAAACAAGCGCTGACCAGCAAGAATACGTCAAAGAATCCAGCAAATAATAGCCCGTAACCATTCCTGATAAGGCCATTTCTCGGTATAATCAGGAGTGACACTAAACCGGAATGGGAAAGGAGCCTCCGCGATGAGCCAGCCAGCACTGCAAATCAGCGGCAGCGCCCCGGCCGAGCCAGTGCCGGTCGCGTTCCTGGGCCGCACCTCCACCCTGTTTTTACAAGATCCGGCCGCATCGCTGCGCCGCCAGGCCCGCGAAGTGCAGGAGAAGCTGCCGCCCGGATGGTTCATTTCGGCCTGGTTCTGGGACATCGAGTCCGGCGGCTTGGACCTGGAGCAGCGCGGCCACGGCGACGCCCACCAGGCCGTCAATGTCGGCCTGCCCCGCGACGGCGGCCTGGCCGCCTTGCTGGCCGAAGCCGCCGGGCCATCGCCCCGGTTCGCCGCCGTGATGTGTGAAGACATCGAGCGGTCCGGCCGGGACACCTTCAACGCGCTCAAGCTGGAACGCCAGCTAGGCGACTCCGGGATACCCCTGTTCGCGACGGATGAGCCGATCAACGTGGAAGGGATGAACGCCACCACGATCTTGATCCGGCGGGTGAAGCAGGGCATCGCCGAGTGGTACCGGTTCCAGCTGAAAGAGAAAGCCTGGCGCGGATTCGAGCAGCACACCATCGACGGCTACAACATCGGCGGCGCCCCCTACGGCTACGCCCCCGACCGGATCGCGCACCCCAACCCCGCCAAGGCCGCCCAGGGAAGGACGAAGACCCGCCTAGTGCTCGACGCGCACCGCGCCCCGGTCGTGGCGCAGATCTTCACCTGGCGCACGGTGGACAAGCTGGGCGCGACGACGATCGCCAACCGGCTCAACGCCGACCCGGCCGCCTATCCGTCGCCCAAGCCGGGCGGGTGGACCACCGGCACCGTGTACGCGATCTTGCGAAACCCCAAGTACACCGGGCACATGGTCTACGGCCGCCGCCGCTCCACCGGCCGCCGTCGGTTCCACGACGTGCCTCAGGACCAGTGGATCTGGTCCCCCGAGCAGACCCACCCGGCGATCGTCACCCGCGCCACCTGGGACACCGCCCAGACCATAGGCGCCGAGCACGCCAGCGCCCGCGACGACGCCGAGCCCAGCACCCACCCGTCCGCGCGCCGCTCCTACCTGCTGCGCTCCCGCGCCCGGTGCCGGGACTGCAACGCCGCATGCGCGGCACCCTGGTCCGCCCCTACACAGGCCACCCCGGGTACGTGTACTACACCTGCCCGCACAACCTGGCCAACCCCCGCCACACCGCCAAAGCCCCCGACCACCCCCGGACCGTCAAGGTCCGCGAAGACGACCTACTCACCGTCATCCGCGAATTCTTCGCCACCAGGATCTTCGGACCCGACCGCAAGACCATGCTCGCCGCACGGCTCCCCGCGTCGGCCGCTGAGGACACCGCCCGGCGGGAACAGGAGACGGCCCGGCTGCAGAAGCGGCTGCGGAAAATCGACGCCGCCGAGACCGCCCACGCCCGCGAAATCGAGAACCTCGCCGCCATGCCCCAAGGCTCCCCGGCGATCACCGCGCTGCGGTCCCGGATCATCGAACGGTTCGGCGAACTGGAAACCGAACGCTCCCAGATCAACGACCGCCTGACCGCCCTGGACCGCGCCACCATCCAACGCGACGAACCCGGCCTGCTGGACGCGCTGCCGATGCTCGGAGACGCCCTGGCCGAGATGCCCGCCAGCATCCAGGCCCGCCTGTTCGCCGCCTTCGGCCTGGAACTGTTCTACAACAAGCACGACCACCAGGTCACCATCTACGCCACCATCACCCCCAGCCACCCTCGCCGAGATCATCGCAGGCAGCGAACCACCCGCCGAACCGGTCGCAGTGGGCCATCCTTCACAGCACCCCAGAATGTGATGGTTGCGCCAACCATCACGATCAGGCAAGGGTCGCGGGGCCCATGGCGCGGGCGCGGGGGTCGCTGATCAGGCGCCGCGGGGCGTCCTTGTGCTCGCCGGCAATGCCCCGGACGGTGGCGCGCTGCCGTGACCGGGCAGGGCGGACGGCGGCTGGACGTCCGTCAGCAGGTTCTTGTGCCAGAGCAGAACCCTGGTCCCGCCGACGAGGTAGACGTGCGCGGGGGCGCCGAAGACATGACGGATCGCGGTGCCCGGCGCGGCCTGCACCATGAACGTCGCGTCGTGCAGCCCGGCGTTGTAGCTGGACGCCTGTGCCTCCCACCGGACCGGGTAACAGCGGCCTTGGCGGAACGCCACCACGACCATATGGACCCGGCCCCTCGCGTCCAGGGTCATGGCGTTGCCGGTCCCGTACCCGCCCAGGCCGTAGTCCAGGTGGTGCGCCAGCAGCCAGTGCACCAGGCGCGCGTCCCGTGACGGCGCGGCCGGTGCCGACATGGCGGTCGCGAGGCTCAGCACATAGCCGGCCAGGACGGCGGCCGCCACCGGCGCCAGCTTGCCCGCCAGCAAGGACTTGCCCGCCATCCGCCCGGCCAGCGCGGCGGACAGCGGCAGGACCGCGCTGAAGTCCCTGGCCGAGTACAGCAGGGTGCCCGGGGTGAGGAAGAGGTACGCACCCAGGTTGATCAGCACCGCCGTCACGAGCAACTGGTCCACCAGGCCGAGCCGGCGCAGCCGCCAGAGCGCAGCGCCCACCCCCCATGTCGCCAGGCCAAGACCGGCCAGGTGCAGCAGCCCCAGGCCGTCGCTGAGCGCCGAGTGGCTCCCCGTGGTCACGCCGAACAGCAGCGCTACCCCCTGGGGGATGACCTTGAGGTGGGTGAGCACCCGTGGCCATGCCACCAGCCGGGCCCTGACCGGCCAGACCGTGAACCCGCCGCTGGCGGTGATGAGGGCGAGGATTGCGCTGGAGGCTCCCACGGCCGCGACACCGGCCCCGGCGAGCGAGAGTTCCAGCCAGCGGGACCGCAGCGGCTGGCGGCGGGCCACGCAGGCCCCGGCACGTACCCCGCAGACCACAAGGAGCGGCAGCACTGCCGTGACCACCAGGATCCGGTCGGCCACCAGTCCGACTGTCAGGATGATCCCGGTCAGCGCCGGTACCCACCAGCGCGCCGGTGCCAGGTCAAGCAGCAGCAGCACGGCGAGCACGGGCACAGCGGAGCCGAAGTGATCGGGAGAGAGCATGAGTACCCGCACCCCGGCCACCTGCGGCGCCACCATGATGCCGCCGGCCACCAGCATCCGGGCCACCCCGTCCCGGCCAGCGGCCCGCCCTTTGGCCAGCCACGCGGCACCGGCGAGCAGCAGTGTGTACGTGAGCGCCGCGGATACGTGCACCACGGCCGGGGTGAGGCCGCGCACGGCCTCGACGAGCATGTACTCGGGCAGTTCGGTCGTGTAGAACGAGACGTCCGACAGCCACCAGCCCCGCAGCAGCCAGTTTCCATGCAGCATGCTCCATGCCTGCAGGGCGTTGCCCGCGCCGTCGGAGGTGACCGGCACCTTCCCGGAGACCGTGACGTAGCAGAGGAAGAGCCCGCCCGCCACGGCCGCCAGCGCCGCGGCCGTCAGAGCCCGGCGGCGCCATGAGGCCGGCCCGGCGGCGGGCATCGGAGCCGGCGCCGCGGGCCCGCCGGGGTCAGGCCGGCCCGGCGCGGTGTGGGTGGGCACGGGTAAACCCGCCCGGCCAGGTGTGCCGCCCCGATCTGGCGTCGTCATCGTGTGTCCGGGCCTCCCCGTCAACCCAGGCGATCGGCGCATCCGCCCCAACGGAGGAAACGCCTTTCGCCGGCAAGCAGTGCCCGGTTCCGCGCGGCGGTTCGATGGGGGCCACCTCCGCGATTGCGGGGAGGTCCTGCCACCCGCGCGCAACCGTGACTGCGTCAGATGATGGTAGACAGACCACGGCGGGGGGCGGCAAGATCTTCAGGCCGGCATGGCCGGGAGCGTGGCCGATCCTTGGGGGAGTCATGGCGCAGCTACCGTTCAGGTCCGCGACCGAACAGGCGGCCGCGGTCCGTGCCAAGGAGATCTCCAGTGTCGAGCTGCTGGACTGCTACCTGAGCAGGATCGAGGAGTTCAACCCGGGCCTGGGCGCGGTGGTGACGCTCGACGTGGACCGGGCACGCCGGGAGGCGGCCGAAGCCGACCGCCGTCTTGCGCGCGGTGCGGACGCAGGGCCGCTGCACGGCCTGCCGGTGACGGTCAAGGACTGCCTGGAGACCGCTGGCCTGCGCACCACCTGCGGGGCGCCGGTACTCGCCGGCTATGTGCCAGAGCATGACGCCGAGGCGGTGGAGCGGCTGCGCGGTGCCGGGGCGATCGTCATGGGCAAGACCAACCTGCCGATGTGGGCGTCGGACTGCCAGTCCTACAACGAGCTTTTCGGGACCACCAACAACCCCTGGGATGCCACACGGACCCCGGGCGGCTCCTCGGGCGGTGCGGCGGCTGCGGTGGCGGCCGGGTTGTCCGCCCTGGACCTGGGCAGTGACCTTGGCGGGTCGTTGCGGATCCCGGCGGCCTGGTGCGGGGTGTACACGCTCAAGCCCTCATTCGGCATCGTCCCGGTGCAGGGCCATATTCCGCCGCCGCCGGGAATGCTTGCCGAAGTCGACATCGGCGTGCTGGGCCCGCTGACCCGCAGTGCCGCCGACCTGGATCTGTGCCTGACGGTGCTGGCCGGCCCGGACCCGGTGGAAGCGGCTGCCTGGCGCCTGGAGCTGCCCCCGGCGCCCGCCCGCGAGGCCGGTCAGTGGCGGGTGGCGGTCTGGCCGGAGGAGCAGGGCTGGCCGGTCGACCGTGCGGTGGCGCAGCGCCTGACCGCGGCAGCGGAGTCGCTGGCGGCGGCCGGGATGTGCGTGGAAGAGGCGCGGCCGGTGGATCTCGTTGAGTCCCTCGACGTGGCCCAGCGGCTGATCCAGGGCGGGATCGCGGGGGTTCTGCCGGATGCCGACTACGCAGCGCTGGCCGGCCGGGCGGCCGGGCTCGATCCGGCGGACCAGTCGCCGCCCGCCCGGTTCGCCCGCAACATCGCCCAGTCCGCGCGGGATGCGTCCCGTGCCAGGCAGCAGCAGCGCGGGCTGCGCGCCGAATGGGCGCGGTTCTTCACCCGCTACGACGTCCTGCTGTGCCCGGCGATGCGCACCACGGCCATCGCCCACGATCACAACCCCGACGTCGACGCGCGGGTGATCACCGTCAACGGCGACCAGGTGCCCTACGCCGACCAGTTCGCCTGGGTGCAGGCGGTCGGTGCCGCCTACCTGCCCGCCGTCGTCGCCCCGGCCGGGATCGCCGCCGACGGCCTGCCCGTCGGTGTTCAGATCGTCGGGCCCTACCTGCACGACCGCACGGTGATCGCCTTCGCTCAGGCGCTGGCCGGGCTCATCGGCGGGTTCACCCCGCCACCGGCCTACGCGGCCACCGCGCCCTGATTTGTGTGCCAGGGGGAGCGGCAGTGTGTTCTTGAGCGGTCGTTACGTTATCCTCGGTCGCATGGCCAGGCCGCGGCGATTCGACCCCGATGAGGTGATCGAACGCTCGATGCGCGAGTTCTGGGAGCGTGGCTACCGTGACACGTCCGTGGACGACCTGGTCGAGGCGACGGGTGTGCAGCCGGGCAGCCTGTACAACGCGTTCCCCGGCGGCAAGCGCGGCCTGTTCCTGAGGGCACTCGATCGCTACTCGAAGCTGGTGGTGCCGCAAAAGCTGGGGGCGCTGGAGGAGCCGGGCGCCGGGCTGGCGGAGTTGCGCGGGTACTTCGACGGCCTGGTCGAGGACCTGACGACCCGCGAGGGCCGGATGGGATGCCTGATGGTCAACTCGACGATCGAGCTTGCGGCCGAGGACTCCGAGGTCGGGGCGATCGTCCGCAACCACATGCAGCGACTGGAGCGCAACGCGGAGCGGGCGCTGCGTAACGCCCGGCGCCGGGGTGAGGTCGGCGGCCACGTCGATCCGCGCGCGAAGGCCGCCCAGCTAATGGCGACCGGGATGGGGCTGATGGTCGTCGGCAAGACGGGCCCCGACCGGAAGGTGCTCGAGACGATCGTCGAGTCGGCGTTCGCCGGCCTGAAATGAGCAGCGCGGGCACCCAAGGTCCCCGCCCAAAGCCTGGTTGACAGGGACCGGGTAGCTTCGTTAGGTTTTTGAGCGATCGTTCGTTTATTGCTCCGGAGGGGCATCGCTGGCGGCCCGCGGGCCGCCTCTCTTCGGCGCTCGTTTTTGAACGATCACTAAACAACATCGGTGGGCGGCCGGTGGAGAGGAAGCCAGGATGCGCGCGATCGTGATCACCAAGCCCGGTGGGCCCGAGGTACTGCAGATCCAGGAGGTCCCGGACCCCATTCCCGGCGACGGCGAGGTGCTGATCCGGGTCAGGGCGTTCGGCGTCAACCACGCCGAGACGCACATGCGCAAGGGCGAGTGGCCCGAGGCAACGCCGGTCAGTGGCATCGAGGCCGTCGGCACGATCGTGACGGACCGGTCCGGCGCGCTGGCCGAGGGCACCAGGGTCCTGACGATCATGGGCGGGCTCGGCCGCACCAGGAATGGCAGCTATGCCGAGTACACCGTGGCCTCCGCCGCCAACGTGGCCCCGATCGAGACCTCGCTGGACTGGGCGGACCTGGCCGCGATCCCGGAGAGTTACGCCACCGCCTGGATCGCTCTGCACGGCAACCTCGGGCTGGAGGCCGGGCAGTCGCTCCTGGTCCGGGGGGCGACCTCCGCGCTCGGCCAGGCGGCGGTGAACATCGCAAGCGACCTCGGCGCCCGGGTGATCGCTACCACCCGGCGTGCGGACCGCGCCGGGATGCTGCGTTCGCTCGGCGCCGACGGCGTCGTCATCGACACCGGTGGCATCGCCGGCGAGGTTCGCGGCCTGGCGCGGGGCGGCGCCGACGGGGTGCTTGACCTGGTCGGGAACAGCGTCCTGCGGGACTCGCTGCGTGCCGCCCGTGCCGGGGGGCGGGTGTGCCAGGCCGGGTTCCTGGGCGGGCTCGGCCCGGTCGCGGACTTCCTGCCAGCCTTCGACATGCCCAGCGGCGTCCAGTTCAGCTTCTTCGGGAGTTTCGAGGTCGGCACCGGGCCCTACCCGATCTCGGCGATCCCGTTCCAGGAGATCGTCGCCAAGGCCGAGGCGGGCGTCTATCAGGCAAAGCCCGCGCGGGTGTTCGCCTTCGAGGACATCGCCGAGGCACACCAGGTGATGGAGGCGGGCCAGGCCGGCGGCAAGCTGGTCGTCACCGGAGCCTGAGAGCCCGCCCGTGGGGGGCGCGGTCAACGCGCCCCCCACGGTCTGGTCGCCATGGCCAGGACGACGGAGATGTCGTCCACGGAATCCAGCTTTCCCGCGGCGACGGCCATGATCAGTTCGTATGCCTCATCGTTGGTCAGGGTGAGACGGCGGCCGTTGACGCCGTAGAAGGCGATGGTCGCGGCGAGAGCGAGCCGTTTGTTGCCATCGATGAGGGCATGGTTCCTGGCCAGCGAGTGGAGCAGGGCCGCGGCCTTGGCGTCAAGATTCGGGTAGGCGTCCGAGCCGAAGGCGGTGGCCTGCGGGCGGGCAAGAGCGGATTCCAGCAATCCGTAATCGCGGACTGCGGGCTCGCTGCCCAGAGTGCGCGCGGCGACGTGCAGCAACTCGGGCAGCGTCAGGTAGATCACTGCGCAAGCCGCTCCAACGCCTCCGCGTACCTGGGCAGTTCCTCGTCCAGCACCTGGTCGAGCAGTTCGGCGCGGCTGTGGCCTTCCACGTACTCGCGGATCGCCTGCCGGACCACCTCTTGCATGGACCGCCGCTCCAGGTCGGCCCGTCGGCGCAAGACCTCGGTCTCGGCGTCGGTCAACCGCAACGTCATCGCCATGGGGGTTATGGTATCATCTCTGATACCACTGCCACTGCCGAAGCTGTGCGCTGCGGCCCGGTGTTATCGGCTTCTCGCCCGGCCAGTGGTCAGGTGGTGAAGATGTCTTCGGGCAGGAAGGCGGACACCAGCATGTTGGGCGCGTCCACAAGCTGGCTGATCTTGAGGTCCACCGCGACGCTGCAGATGGCGTAGGCCTGCTGGCGCGTCCAGCCGCGCTCGGTGAGATGGTCGATCATGTTCAGCAGCGCGTTGCGGGCGGCGAGGGTGATGTCCTCTGACTGGTTGACGCCGTCCTTGGTGACCGAGATGCCGGTCGTGGCGTAGAACCGGCGCGGTGCGGCGTACTCGGGCGGCAGGTAGTAGTCCTGCCTGGTGAACCGCAGGTCGCGGATGTTGTTGCGGGCCGCTTCGCCCTTGTGCACGGTGAAGCGCACGTGCAGGGTGGCGCTCATCTCGATGGCGGTGCCGCAGGTTTCGCAGTCGCCCTGGGCGAAGTGGGCATCGCCGGCCGAGAACAGCCCGCCTGGGGTGTCCACCGGGATGAGCAGCCGCGCGCCCTTGCCGAGTTGCTTGATGTCGACGTTGCCTGCCTGCTCGCGCGGCGGCACCGTGCGCAGCCCTTCCGCGGCCAGGCGCGGGTCGCTGGGCACGGCCGACGCCGGAGACGGCGGCAGCACGAAGCCGCCCCGGTCCAGCAGGGCCTGCTCGCGGGCGGTCGTGGCGGCCAGCAGTTCGTGGCCGGGAGGCAGGCCGATGGTGCCCATGAACGGCGATCCGGGAATGCGAACCCCGGGCAGGCCGGCCGAGGTAGCCCAGCCGTCTGCCATGTCCCAGTTCACCTTGAACGGCTCGGGGAACTCGTCACGCAAGAACCCGAAACCGGGCACCTGCACGGTGTATCCGTAGCTGTCCGGCTCGATACCGGTGATCTCCACTTCGAGCAGGTCGCCTGGCTCGGCTCCCTCGACGTACACCGGGCCGGTCAGCGGATGCACCACGTCGAGGTTGGGCGCGGCAACGGTGTCCAGGGAGGCATCCGGGGTCATCTGCCCGTCGAAGGCGTCCCTGGTTTCGAGTATGACTTCATCGCCCGGCTCGCAGCGGACCACCGGTGCGATGTCCGGGTGCCAGCGGTTGTGGCCGGTGCCCGGCTCCTCGGCCAGCGTCTTGCTGCGGTCGATGCGTATCTCGTGGACAGCCATCTCGCCTCCTCGTCGGCCTGTCAGTGCAACGGCAACGTCGCCAGTGCTAAAGATCCCCGGCGGCCCGCGATCGCGAACCCGATCTTCCTCCGTTACCGGGACAGGTCAGGACTCCAGGTAGGTGATGGCGGCGATGACGCGGCGGTTGTCGTTGTCGGAGGGGGCCAGGCCGAGCTTGCCGAAGATATTCGCGACGTGCTTCTCCACCACCTTGGGCGAGATGAACAGGGCCGCGGCGATGGCAGCGTTGGACCTGCCCTGGGCGATGAGCGACAGCACCTCACGCTCCCGCGGGGTGAGCGCGGCCAGCGCGTCGGTGCGCCGGCCCGCCTGGAGCAGTTGCCTGACGACCTCGGGGTCGAGCACGGTCCCGCCCTGGGCGATGCGGGTGAGCGCGTCGATGAAGTCGCTGACGTCGGCCACCCGGTCCTTGAGCAGATAACCCGCCCCGGCCGGGGCGCTGGCGAACAGTTCGGCGGCCGCCCGCGCCTCGATGTACTGGGAGAAGACCAGCACGCCGACCTCAGGAAAGTCCTGGTTGATCTGTTTGGCGGCGCGCAGTCCCTCGTCGGTGTGGGTGGGCGGCATCCGCACGTCGATGATCGCCACATCCGGCCGGTGCCGCTCGATCGCACGGCGCAGCGCGCCGGCGTCGGCTACCGCGGCGAGCACGTCGTGGCCGCGCCGGGTGAGGGTCTGCGTGAGCCCGTCGCGCATGATCGCGGCGTCTTCGGCTATGACGATGCGCATCAGGCACGTCCCGGCAGTTCGATCGTGACGGTGGTAGGGCCGCCGGGCGGGCTGACGAGATCCAGCCGCCCGTCCACCGTTTGCACGCGTTCGGCCAGCCCGGCCAGCCCGCCGCCCGGAGCGAGGTGGGCCCCGCCCCGGCCGTCGTCGGTCACGGCCAGCGCGAGCCCGGAGTCGCTGTCGGCTACGGTGATGCAAACCTGCGCGGCGGCGCTGTGCTTGACCGCGTTGGCGAGCAGTTCGGCGGCGCAGAAGTAGGCGATGGCCTCGATGGCCGGCGACGGACGGGCAGTGATCTGGACGGTCAGCGTGACCGGGATGGCGCTTGTCCCGGCCAGGGCGTACAGCGCGGGCTCCAGCCCGCGGTCGAGCACGAGCGGGTGGATTCCGCGGGCGAGGTCGCGTAGTTCGGTCAGCGTGTCCTTGGCATCCCGGTGTGCGGCGACGGCGAGCTTCAGCGTGGCGTCGTCGTCCGCGCGCTCGGCCAGGTTTTCCTTGATCTCGCCCAGCGTCATGGCGAGTGCGGTGAGCCTGACCTGGGCGCCGTCATGCAGGTCACGTTCGATCCGGCGCAGCCTGGCGGCGAACTCCTCAACGGCGCGGGCCCGCTTGGCCTGCAGGTCCTGGGTGCGCTCGGCAGCGGCCAGCCGTTCCTCGAGCGAGGCGTAGTAGGCACGCCGGTATGCGGCGGAGTCGCCGAGCACCCAGGCGGCCAGGAGCGTCGCGCCGACCGCGGCCACCGCCAGCAGCAGGAGCGTGGTGGATTGTGCGTAGCTCCAGCGGGCGATCGCTACGCCGGCACCGGCGAAGCAGACTGCCAGGCCGGGCAGGGAGACCCGCCGCGGCCGGTGCGCGGCGAGGGTGTAGAGCAGGACCACGATCGCCAGGTCGGTGACGGTGGGCTGTAGCGCCCGCACCGGGGGACCGCCGGCCGGTGCGAAGCCGAAGACGGCCTGCGCCGCACCGATCACCGCGGCCGCGCCGAACGCCAGCACCGGGTCCCGCCAGCGCACAGCCACCGCCGCGGCCAGCAGCAGGCTCACCCCGGCCGCGGCAACCGCCGTCGTGGCCGGGGTGAGCGTGAGGAGCTGGCCCGCGCTGCAGGCGAACAGCAGGACCGCGAGCAGACCGTCGGCGGCCCGCGGATGACCACGCATCGACGCATACGCCTGCTGTAGCACGCGCTCAGCGTAGGTGGTCACCGCGGGTCTCCCGGTGTCAATCGTCGTGGCTGGTCAGTAGGAGACGGTGCCGGTGCCGTCCAGGAGTACGAGCTGGGACAGGAACTTGCTCGTCCCGTTGCACACGGGCTTGACGTCGACCTCGTCGATCTTGACGGTCAGGGTGAAGTCGCCGGTGATGCCGCGGTACCTGCCGGTGCCTGACCCGGCCACGACCGGGGCGGGCGCGCTGACCGTGATGCCGCCCGAGCAGGTCGCCGGGTTGGACGGCCAGTGCTGGTAGGCGCGGGCCACGGCCTTGCCGGCCGCGGCGATCGACAGCCGGAACGAGCCGTGGGTCAGCTTCAGTTCGAGCTGGCTGGTGTGCTCGGGGTCGACCGTGCCGTCGGGGTGCACGGTCACGCCGGGCCCGTAGCCGCCGACCGCGCCGGTGACGATCGCCTGGAAGTGCGGCCCGTCGCTGTTGATGCTGTAGGCCATGATGTGCGTCGCCCCCTTGATCGTCTTCGCGGCCGGGGCCGTGGCCGCGGCGGCGGAGGCCGAGGTGGCGGCCGAGGCGCAGCCAGCGGTGGCGATGGCGGCGGCGGCAAGGCCGGCCACGGCCAGTGAGGCGATCTTCCTGGTGTTCACGACAGGGTCCCTTCTCCGGTGAGAGTCATCTGGTACCCCGCTGCGCAGCGTGGCTGGAACGCAACTCACGCTACGGATTGCTGCCGCCCAGCAGCAGCGGCCTGCCACCCATCTTGATCTGGGGGTTAACCCGCCCCGCGCGGGTTATCGCTGCCTGGGCCGGTCAGCCGGCCAGGTGCACCGCGAGCGCTCCCGCCGTTCCGGCACCTCCGGCGGCCTCCCGCTCGGCCCGGCAGGCGCACCCCCGGCGGATCGCGAACCCGGTCACGGCGAACGCCGCGATGGCGGCCGCGGGAACTGCCCATGCCGGGATCGCCGTCTGGCGCGCGGCCGACCAGGCATCCGGCAGCAGGTGCAGCCCGGCGATCACCAGCAGCGCACCCGCGGCGGCGCCGAAGCACAGTTCGCGGCGGGCGGCGTGGCGGTGCGCCAGCCACGCGCCCACGATCGTGGCAGCGCCGATCAGCAGCGCGCCGGCCACGACGAGCCCAGCGCCGGTGTTCAACGCCATCACGGCCTCCTCCGCTGCCGCGGCACCACACGGAGCCTACGCAGAGAAGGCGGAGGAACGCCGCGGAATTAATCGGCACCGCATTATCCAACGACGGCGGGCCGCAGGCGCGGCCCGCCGTCGTTGGACTCAGGCGGCGCTAGCTCCCGGCTGGCGGGTGCCACAGGGCGAAGTTGTCCGAGCCCTGGACACCGGCGATGCCGAAGTTGCCGGCGACGTAGATGCCGCTGGGCGCGGCGTCCACGGCGTTGGCGTAGGTGCTGGTGCAGTCGTCACTGACGCACGACAGGCCGCTGCCGAGCGCCGTCCAGGCGGGGGTCGTCAGGTTCCACTGGGCAACCCCGGTGGCGGCGACCCCGCCAGCGGTGCTGAACGCGCCGCCGGCATAGAGGACGTTCCCTGCGGTGGTCAGGGAGGCCACCTGGTCGCCGTTGTTGTCGTTGCCGACGCCCGTGCCCAGCTTGCTCCACTTGGTCTTGGTCTGGTCGAGGACGGTGAGGTTGAGGCCGGCGATGTTCATCGCGGCCACCTGGTTCGGCGAGGCTCCGGTGATACCCGCATGGTCGAAGAAGCCACCGACGTAGAGGGTCTTGCCCACCAGCAGCAGGGAGTTGACGTCGCCGGGGTTGGCGGTGGCGCCGCTGCCCACGGTGACCCCGCAGCCGAACGGGTAGAACCAGGTACCGGGATCCTGGGTGTCCCACATGATCAGGCCGTTGATGTCGTAGCCGGAGGCGGTCTCACAGGGGACCGTGCCGGTCGAGGTGCCGTTGTCGCAGGGGCTGTTCACGACACAGTCGAAGATGTCGCCGCCGAGGAAGACCTCCTGCCCGTCGAAGGCGATCGAGGTCACGTCGCCGCCGCCGAACAGCGGGCCGAGAGCGGACCAGCCGGCCTTGCTGGTGAACGCGGTGCCCAGCTTCCACCGGGCGACCGGTGCGCCCGTGCTGGCACCACCGGCCGTGCTGAACCCGCCGCCGGCGTACACGTAGCCGCCGTTGATGGCGAGTGTCTCCACGGGGGCATCGGTGCCGCCGCCGACCGCGTGCCAGGTCCCGCCGCTGTACACGGCGATGTTGCTGGCCTTGACGCCGTTGACCGAGCTGAAGTCACCACCGATGAAGACCTGGCTGTTGTTGACGGCGATGGCGAAGACCATCGGCCCGGTCGCCCCACTGCCGCCGGCGATGCCGGACCCGAGGGACTTCCAAGTCG
>Ga0207693_10001609_pt1 | contig 19964 bp, 18 predicted proteins | sample LARL81metaG_FD_184347 | JGI IMG/M metagenome (GOLD analysis project Ga0207693, IMG submission 184347) | Corn, switchgrass and miscanthus rhizosphere microbial communities from Kellogg Biological Station, Michigan, USA - LAR L8-1 metaG... | ecosystem: Host-associated > Plants > Roots >...
CCGGACACCATTTCCGCGGCGACCAGTGAGAACCAGGCGACGCCGATGCTGATTTGCAGGCCGGTAAAGATGAAAGGCAGTGCACCCGGCACCACCACATGACGGAAGACGTCCCAACGGCCGGATCCGAGGCAGCCGGCCGCTCGGAAGTAGACCTCATCGATCGACTGCACTCCGAGCATCGTGTTGAGCGCAGTGACGTACAGCGAGGCCAACGTAGCCAGAAAGATGACCGGGGTCTCGTAGCCGCTGAACATCAGGATCGCGAGCGGCACCCAAGCCAGAATCGGGATCGGCCGCAGCGTTTCCAGGATCGGGAAAGTGTAGTCGCGGAACGTACGCGACCAGCCCATAACCAATCCGAGCGGAACGCCGATCGAAGTCGCGATGCAGAACGCAATGAAGATGCGACGACAGCTGACGTAGATGTGCTGGTAGTACTCCGGGGTGAAGATCGAGATGCCCTGCTGCGGGTGGGGCGACAGCCACTCGCTCAAGACGGTGACCGGCCCCGGAATCTTCACGAAGCGGGGCAGCTTCAGGCCCTCACACAGCAGCCAATAGACGAAGACCCAGAGCAAAATGCCGAATGCCATCAGGTAGGGCGTCGGCGATCTAGCCGTCTTCGTCAGCAGATACCATGCGCGCGCCAGCCGATTCGGTGTGGCCCTGGGGGCAACCTGAAACTCACCTGGGGAGACAACTTGATGCATCGGTTGGCGCCTGTCGCCACCATCACACGAGCTTGAATACTGGGAGGCTGTTCATCACGCGGATCCGGCCGAACCAAACGCCCGACGCACACTCGCCTCGCGCCTTTCCGGAGTCATACTGCGGCACGCGTGTTCTGGCCCGCCGCTCGCATGCCGCCAACGAGACGGCGCGCGTCGCCGCTATTTGAATGCCGACAGCGGTTGGGCCTTGATCACGCTGACAGGGCTATTGAGACCGCGCTTCTCGAGCACTTCGCGCGCGATTTTATCGTAAACACCACCGTCGCGGATCTTGGGCGACGCCGCCGGCTTGTTCGGCAGGCCGTTGAGGAACTCGGTTGCTTCAGCGATAAGCTTCTGCACCCGCTCATTGACGATGAAGTCGAGCTCCATCTTCACGTCTCCGCCGCCGGCATCCTTCGGAGTCTCTCCGTACAGCGAAGCCCACAGGACCTTTCGGTCGAACTGCTCGGTCTGCTGCTCTGCCAGCTTGGACACCTCGGCCGCATTATTGGGATCGGCAAGAAAAAGCTGGGCGTCAAGTTCGGCTTCGAGCCAGGCCCGGTGCACGTCCGGCCGCTGCGTGATCAGATCGTTGAGCATGACCAGGAAGCCCCCATCGAGCGCGTCAAAATCCTCGCCGCTCGCGGCGCGGCGCGCCAACCCACTGTGCACGATCTTGCTGGCGGTGGGCTCCCAGATGACCGCCGCATCGAGCTTGCCGGCGCGGAAATTCGTGGTGATGACCTCGATGTTCTGGTTGAGGTAGGTCTTCGGCTGGATGCGCGCCTGCTTGAACGCCAACCGCGCAAAGCGATCCGTACATGAGCCGTGCGGCGAGGAGGTATCCTTGCCGGCCATCCACTGCACCGCCTCCTTGCCGTTCTTGAATTGCGGCGCATCGTTGCGAACGAGGAAAATGTTGCACTGCTGCTTCGACGTGCCAAGCGTCGCCACAATGCGGATATCCGTGCCGCCACGATCTGGCAGGTTGCGGAAGGTGGAGACGATCCCCGGCATGTCGCCGACGTAGCCGATATGCTGCTTCTCGCCGGTCATGGCGTTAACGATGATGGCGCCCTGCAGTCCGACCTGAAACTCCACGGTCGAGCCCGGCGGCAGGTATTTCTTCCACAACTGCTTGCCGTTGATGACGACGCCGGACCAGGACTCGGTGTAATAGGGCTGATACCCGACGACCAGGTTTACCGGCTCGCCCTGCTTGCCGAACTCGACTGTCGCGTGTCCCGCGCTCGGCGCCAGCAGGCCTACGCACGCCAGGGTCGACCAAACTCCGATCCGCTTGCTGAGCTTCGACATCCCTTCCTCCCTGGAGCAAGATCGCCCAGTTGCCCCGGGCTGATCGACGTGTCAAAAACCGAAAACGAGCCCCGAAACAAGCGCCTCTGGTCGGCGACCAGGCAATAGTCGCTCTGCGACAGGAAAAGTCGCCTCGATGTCTGCTCCTGCCACGACGCCGCAGCAAGTCGAGCGTACGCCCGAGGGCGGAGCGCCCGCAAGGGACTTCGCGCGCGATGGAATATTCGTGCTCTCAATTACGAAATAGGAACTTTCGATCCCATGTCTCTGTTGGGATGGAATGATGCCTCTGTTAAAATTATAGTGTGATTTTGGCACCCCCTTGGCACCCCCGATGTGGGCGCAAGACTGGAGGAATGAAATGCCGGCAAAGAACCACAAGCAGTGGCTGGCGGATCCGCCGCTCCAGCCTGGTGAGTGGGTTGATAGCCGCGTCTATTCCGACCCGCGGATTTTCGAGGACGAGCTTGAGAACATTTTCAAGCGTACGTGGATCCCGGTCTGCCACGAGTCGGAACTGCCCAACTTGTACGACTTCCGTACCACCACCATCGCCCGCGAGCCGATCATTGTGTGCCGCGGTCCCGACAACGAAGTGCGTGCGTTTCTCAACGTGTGCGCGCATCGCGGCATGATCATCGAGCGGCGCCCCTCCGGGAGCTTCCTCGACGGTCAGCCTTCGGGGAACCCGAAACGCATGACCTGCATGTTCCATGCATGGCAGTACGATCTGAAGGGAAATTGCGTCTACATCAGCCGCGAGAAAGAGGGCTATCAGGAACGGCTGGGCAAGGAGAATGTTGGTCTGCGGCGGTTGCGCTGCGAGGTGAAATTCGGCGGGTTCGTGTGGGTGAGCCTCAACGACAATCCGATTCCCCTGGAGGAGTGGTGCGGCAAGCCGTTTGCATGCCTAAGGAAATCACTCGAGGCCGAGCCGCTCGAAGTGTTCCACTATCACAAGGCGATCATTCCGACGAACTACAAGCTCTGGCACGACACCAACAGCGAATTCTACCACGACTTCATGCACTATCATAACCGCGTGACGGGCTTCAACGACGCCTACTTCGGACGCAAGAACGAGGCGTTCGACCACGGCCACGTCGTGGTCGGCACCTTCGAGGTGAACTACGACAAATACGAGGGATTCGAGAGCCGCGCCGCGCTCTCGTTCCCGTATCTGCCGCCGAACCAATGGTACATGATCGATCTATTCCCCGGCATGAACTTCAATCTGCGCGGCTCGGCGCTGCGTTGCGACGTCGTCACGCCGCTTGCGCCGGACAAGGTGATGATCGAGTTCAGAGGCCTCGGCCTGAAACGCGACACCGAGGAGGAACGCCAGACGCGCGTCAACCATCACAACTCGATCTGGGGCCCGTTCGGTCGCAACCTGCACGAGGATCTGCTCGGCGTCACCGGACAGGGCGCAACCATGCTGCCCGGTTCGGAACCGCGCCGCATCCTGCACGGCCGTCGCGAGAACCAGACCATTCACGACGAGAATGGGATGCGCCACTACTACAGCGAATGGGGCAAGTGGATGAACCGGCTGCCGGGCGATCCGGCGCAGCCGTACTTGGCCCCCGCCGCTGCCGACGCTGCGGAGTGACGCGATCACCGCGGCAGCCGGGAGGATGTCTAAATGACGGGTAACGGCGCTGACGTCGCCGATGTCGTGCGCGATACGATCTATCGTGCGACCTTACTGCTGGATGATCAGAAGTGGGAGCAGTGGCTGGATCTTTGCGACGACAGCTTCCACTACGCGATTAAGTCGTTCAGCCCGGAAATCAACCGCGACATGACGTATTTCCAGGGCAGCCGGAAGGACCTGGCGACCATGGTCAAGCTGCTGCCCAAGCACAATACCGACCACTCGCCACTTCGGCGGCATACTACGGTCTATACCGTCGATGTCGCCGATGATGGCAAGACCGCCTCCGCGGTCAGCTCCTTCGTGGTCTATCAGAACCTCCTCGACGGCGTGAACTCGCACATCGACGCCGGAGAAAGCCGGTTGTTTCTGGTCGGCCGTTACATCGACACGCTCAAGCTCGAAGACGATCAGGCCCGATTCATCACGCGAGAAGTGCGTCTCGACAATCGCCGGCTTGATAAGGGATCGCACTGGCCGATCTGAGAAACGTGGTGCGCCTCGGGCCGAGCGCGATTTTGCTGCGCACGAATGGCGGACCCGCGACTATTCCATTACGTGTGCCGCGGCTTGGCAGTAGCCGGAATGCGGGCTCTCATGACTCCGGTCGGCGTGAAACATTGCATGAGCTAGCGAGGCCGTCATGACCTGGAAACGCGTCTGTAAAGTTACAGACGTTCCCGAGAACACCGTGAAGAAGTTCACGGTCGACAAGGTGACGCTCCTCATCGCCAACTATGGCGGCGGTTTTCGCGCTATTCCGCCGCTGTGTCCGCATATGCAGGAGCCGCTGGAGGAATCCGGTGTTATCGCCAACTGTGCGCTGACTTGCACCAAGCATCTATGGTCGTGGGACTTGAGCTCGCTCGACATGCTCGGCGAGACCGAGCGGCCGCTGCAGACCTACGAAGTGAAGCTGGAAAATGGCGACATCCTCGCGTTCATCGACAAGGAACTCGTCTACGAATTCGAGGACGAGGACGACATGAAGGACGACGATTTCTTCAGCAAGGCCTGATCCCCCGCGCTCGAAACCCAACCGCCGATAGCCGTCGTCAATGAAAATCACTGTCGAAACGAATTCGGGCGTTTTCGATTTCGAGTGTGGGGCGACTGACAAGCTGCTTTATGCTGGCCTCGCCCGAGGCCTCACGCTGCCTTACGAATGCGCCACCGGGACGTGCGGCACCTGCCGCGGGCGGATCATGCAGGGCTCCGCTCACATCGACTGGGATCAGGCGCCGGGATTCGCCAAACTAAAGCGCGACAAAGGCGATGTCCTGATGTGCCAAGCGCACCCGAGCAGCGATTGTCTCGTACGCGTCCCCGCTAGGGTTGTCGCAAGATCGGGATGTGGCACCCTACCGCAACACCGAACCGCCCACATTGACGCGCTGCGCAAACTCACGCGCGATGTGGTCCATTTCGAGCTTGCTCTGTCGCGCCCGATGAGTTTCGAGGCGGGCCAGTTCGTCGTGCTCGAAGCTCCGGAGGTCAAAGGTGGGCGCGCCTACTCGATGGTCAACTTTGGCCGCGACGTCGACCGACTCGTCTTTGTGATCAAGCAGAAGGCCGGCGGGGCGTTCTCGGACTGGGTGTTTCGGAACGACATAGCGGGCCGCACGGTCGACGTCTTCGGTCCGCTTGGCCGCGCGACGTTTCACCCTAAGGAAGGCAAGAACATCCTATGTATTGCCGGCGGCTCAGGCATCGCCGGGATGCTGTCGATCATCGAACGCGCCGCCAGAGAGGGTTATTTCCGTGACCATACTGGTCACGTCTTCTTCGGTGTGCGCACGCTGGAGGATGGGTTCTATTTGCGCGAGCTTCGCGACTATGCCGCCCAAACGGAAGGCCGGCTGCAAGTGACGCTGGCGCTGTCGCACGAGCAGTCACCAGCGGCCGTGCATCCAGAATTCCCTCACATTCGCCTCATGGACGGCCTGGTCGCGGATGCGGCCCACCAGACGATGAGCGGGCGCTACGACAACATGGTCGGCTTCCTCGCCGGCCCGCCGATCATGGTAGACGGTGCGCTCCGCATGTTGATCAGGGAGGCGCGGCTGCCCCCGCAATTCGTACGTTACGACAAGTTCAGTTGAACAGTGGTTGCGCCAACAAGCGCCCGTGCCGTTTCACCAAGCGGTCGGGCCGATAATAGTCTTGCTCTCTTGCGACATAGGCCAAATTTGCTTGGCGGTTTTTGCTTGCCAGCTATAGGCTTGGCGGCGCTGACGCTAGCAAGAGCAACATCGCGTCGCGCAGACTATGCCGCGTTCCGTTTGGTCATTGCCTGGTCTAAGCTTGCAGCGATACCAATCGGGTTCATGAAGCTTGGAACTCGAGCTCATCGGGGGAAGTCGACCTCATGTTGACCAGGAATCCATTCGCCGAGCTTTCAGCGTTCGTGCCGCCCGCAATCATGCAGACGTACATCGTCGTAATGATCCTCATGGTCGCGGGCGGCACGCTGTTCGACATCATGCACAAGAAGAGCGCCAAGTACTTTTTTGAGCATTGGCGGAATGCAAAGAACAAAGGGACGCGGCAGGTCGGCGGAGGGGAAATGGTGTCCTTGGCGATTCAGACCGCCGGAGTGGAAATTCTGACGTCCGGCGAATTCTGCAGCGCTCAGCGCAGAATAGCCCATCTCCTGACAATGTACGGTTTCGTGCTTTATGTCGTCACAACCGTAATCATGGTTTTCGCCTATCCCACGCCCGCCACCCCTACGACCGCCATTCTACCGACACTGTGGTACATCGGGGCACTGATGGTTTGCCTCGGCGGCTACTGGTTCTGGTTCTTCATTCGCGCCGACGTCGCCGCAGAAGGCAACTCGCCGTTCCGTATTGTGCACGCTGACCTCTTCGTCGTTTCGCTTCTGGCGAGCGTGACGCTGGGCCTGATATGGGCGTTCGTGCAGACGGCAGGCAGCAAGGCCTGGGCAAACGTGTTCCTGGCGCTGTATCTGCTCGCCACGACCGTGCTATTTGGATCAATTCCCTGGTCCAAGTTCTCTCATATGTTCTTCAAGCCCGCAGCGGCCTTCCAAAAACGACTGGAACAGGCGAACGGCTCGAGGAGGAACCTGCCTGCTCCCGCCGAACGCCCCGAAATCTATGCGAGCGCTCGCCGACAACCGCAAAATTACTAGTGTCGGCCAACATGTTCATGCAGGAGAGAACGTAACGCCATGCCCACATTTGTTTATATGACGAGTTGCGACGGCTGCGGACACTGCGTGGATATCTGCCCGTCCGACATCATGCACATCGATAAGACCTATCGTCGTGCCTATAACATCGAGCCCAACATGTGCTGGGAGTGCTATTCGTGCGTAAAGGCGTGTCCGCAGAATGCGATAGACTGCCGTGGCTACGCAGACTTCGCCCCCTTGGGCCACAGCGTTCGGGTTCTCAGGGAGGACAAGAAGGGAACCATTTCGTGGAAGATCAAGTTCCGGGACGGCCGCGAAAAGAACTTCGTTTCCCCGATTAGGACCACGCCGTGGGGGTCTATCAAGTCACCGTCTGATTACGAACCGCCCGCCGCGGAGGCGTTGAATTCCCAGCAGCTCGCGCACGAGCCTGAGGCACTCAACATCGATGCGCTGCCAGCGCTAACGCCGGGCCAACTCAAGCGAGGGGTGTTGTAATGGGCCTGTTCACTCGCCGAAAAACCGTGATGGTGGATTCGGATATCCTCGTCATCGGTGGCGGCATGGGCGGGTGCGGGGCCACTTACGAATCCCGATACTGGGGGCGTAACCTAAAGATCGTCTGCGTCGAAAAAGCGAACATCGAGCGCAGCGGCGCGGTCGCACAAGGCCTGTATGCGATCAACTGCTACATGGGCATGCAGTGGAACGAGAATCGACCCGAAGACCATGTCCGTTACGCACGAAATGACCTCATGGGTCTGGTTCGCGAGGATCTGGGTTACGATATCGCTCGGCATGTCGACTCCACAGTGCACAAGTTCGAGGAGTGGGGCCTTCCCATCATGAGGGACCCGGAAACCGGGAGGTACCAGCGCGAAGGCAAATGGCAGATCATGATCCACGGCGAGAGCTACAAGCCGATCGTCGCCGAGGCCGCGCGCAAGGCCGCCACCGAAGTCTACAACCGGATCATGGTGACCCACCTGCTAATGGACAAGACGCGGCCCAACAGGGTCGCTGGGGCCGTCGGCTTTAACGTCCGAAACGGGCACTTCTACGTGTTCCGTGCCAAAGCGGTCATCGTAGCTGCCGGCGGTGCCTCGCACATCTTCAAGCCCCGCGCGGTCGGAGAAGGTATGGGACGGACCTGGTACGCCCCCTGGAGCAGCGCCTCTGCCTACGCGCTGCCGATCCTTGCGGGCGCCAAGATGACGCAGATGGAGAACCGGATCGTCCTCACCCGATTCAAGGACGGCTATGGTCCGGTCGGTGCCTACTTCCTGCATCTCAAGACCTACACTCAAAACGCATATGGGCAGGATTACGAATCCACTTGGTTCGAATCGCTCAAGGAGAGGGTCGGGGATTACGTTGACCGGCACCCGGTGCCGACCTGCCTGCGCAACCACGCCCTTCTCGAGGAGGTCAAGGCCGGCAGGGGCCCGATCCGCATGGTGACGAAGGAGGCCTTCAAAGATCCGCACAAGGAGACAGTTGGCTGGGAGAACTTCCTCGGCATGACGATCGGGCAGGCGGTCGTCTGGGCGTCGCAGAATATCGATCCCAAGGAAATCAATCCCGAACTGACCACGTCCGAGCCTTATGTCATGGGCTCACACGCGACGTGTTCAGGCGCCTGGGCAAGCGGTCCGGAGGATTGCGCACCATCGGAATATCAATGGGGCTACAATCGGATGATGACCGTCGAGGGCCTCTTCGGCGCCGGCGACGCCATCGGCGGCTCCGCCCACAAGTTCTCGTCGGGGTCCTTCACGGAAGGCCGCATCGCCGGCAAGGCGGCGGTTAAGTACGTGAAGGACTTGGGCGCGGAACAGCCTCAGCTCAGTGAGGCGGAGTACGCAGACCTCAAGAAGATCGTTTACAAGCCCCTGGAAAATTACAAAGTCGGCCGCAACGAAATCGTCGCCGGGACCGTTTCGCCGAGCTATATCCTGCCGATTCATGGCCTTCAGCGTCTTGAAAAGATCATGGACGAATATGTCGGCGGCATCGGCGCCCATTATACGACCAACGAACCGCTACTGACCCGCGGGCTCGAGTTGCTGGACATGTTGAAGGAAGATCTCGCCTATCTCGGGGCCGAAGACCTTCACCAACTTCAGCGCGCATGGGAGCTTCACCACCGGGTCTCGGCCTCGGAATGTGTCACGCAGCACACGCTGTTCCGGACGGAAACGCGGTGGCCTGGATACTATTACCGGGCGGATCATCCGAAGCTCGACGACAAAGATTGGCATTGCTTTACCCTGTCTCGCTACGACCGGAGCTCCGGGAAGTGGGAGATGGAGAAGGCGCCCGTGTATCACATCATAGATTGATCACCGGGCTACTCAGAACGCCGTGTCTCCCGTGCCCTGCGTGCTTCGGGGCAATTCTTCCATGAGCGCCGGACCCCACCAGCCAATCCAGTCCGCAAAGGTCATCCTTTCCGAGACATTCTGATTTCAGGAAGGATCGCAGTGTCCCAACTCGTGCCACCGCACAATTCGGAGCAGGTCAAGCCGCTGTTGCTGCTGGAGGCGGAGCGGGCCGAGGAACGCAAGCGGGCGGAGAAACTCAGGAAAATTCCGCTCGACTCGCGCACGGTTTCCGACGTGTTCATGCTGGCGATGGGAGCCTATACGCCGCTCGACGGGTTTATGGGACATGACGATTGGCAGGGTTCGTGCCTGGATATGAAACTGACCAGCGGCGTCTTCTGGCCGATCCCGATCACACTTTCGGTCAACAAGGACCTTGCCGATAGCCTATATGACGAAGAGAAGGTGACGCTCATCAACGCGGAGACCAGTGAAATACTCGCCGTGATGGAGATTCACGAGAAATATTCAATCGACAAACAACTCGAGGCCGAACACGTCTATCGCACCGCCGATCCCAAGCATCCAGGCGTGGCGAAGGTACTGGCCCAGGGGGATGTCAATCTGGCCGGGCCCATCATGGTGCTTAGCGAAGGCGAATATCCTGCCAAATACCCGGACCTCTATATCCGCCCCGCCCAGTCACGGGCCATGTTTCTTGAACGGGGCTGGTCCAATGTCGCCGCCTTCCAAACTCGAAATCCCATGCACCGTAGCCACGAGCACCTGGTAAAAATCGCGGTTGAGGTATCGGACGGGGTTTTCATCCATCAGGTGCTTGGGAAATTGAAAGCAGGCGACATCCCAGCCGATGTTCGTACCCGAGCAATCCAGGCGATGATCGACAATTATTTCCGCCCGGGAACGGTAGTCCAGGCGGGTTATCCGATCGAGATGCGCTATGCCGGTCCGCGCGAGGCGCTGCTTCATGCTCTCATTCGCCAGAACTTCGGCTGTTCGCACCTTATCATCGGGCGCGACCACGCCGGCGTCGGCGACTACTACGGTCCCTTCGATGCGCATCACATCTTCGATCAGCTGTGGCCGGGTGCACTTCATACCAAGCCGCTGAAGATCGACATCACTTTTTACTGCCGGAAGTGCTACGGAATGGCGACGGCGAAGACCTGTCCCCACGATCCTCAGCATCACATTTCGATCTCCGGCACGGAGCAGCGTGAGATGCTCTCGTCCAATGCGGACATACCACCCGAGTTTAGCCGGCCCGAGGTGGTGGCGATCCTCAAGGAGTACTACGCAGGCCTGCGATCGACAGGCTAGAGTCCGGCATCATGATCATCGCGCAGATCTCCGATACCCATCTGGCCCTGGATACACCCGACGCCAACCAGAGAATACGCGATTTCGCACTCGCGGTTGTGGACATAAACGCGCTCGATCCGGCCCCCGACGTGATCGTTCATACCGGCGATATCGTTCATAACGGACGACCAGACGAATACGCTCAGGCAGTGGCCACGCTCGCGAAAGCGCGTGCGCCAGTATATGTCCTGGGCGGCAATAGGGATAACAGGGCGAATTTACGCGCGGCCTTTTCGGCATGCGGTTATCTTTCGCCCGACTCCGACTTCATCGACTATGCGATTGACGATTACCCGGTAAGACTGATTGCGCTGGATACCCTGAGTTCAGGCAGCAACAAGGGGGACTTTTGCCCTGAGCGGGGCAGACGTTTGATTGAGCTGATCGACGCCGAGACCACCAAGCCTATTGCGGTTTTCACGCACCATCCGCCATTTGAGGTTTCAGTGGGGCCGGATCGGCTCCACTTCGAAACAACGGAGCCGGTGTCGCGGCTGCGCCGGGCTTTGCAGCACTCCGGGCGGGTTGTCGCCGTTTTCAGCGGCCATGTTCATCGTGCTGCTGAGGGTTGTGTCGGAAGCATCCCGGCGACAGTGGTGCAGTGCATCGCGACGACGCTGCGCAAAGGGGAGTATCCGACGCACATGAAGATACGTCCGGTCTATCAGATCCACCGATTTGATCCGGTTTGGGGCTTTGCTACCGAAACACGGATTGTGGGAACGGCGCCATCGGCGGCATAGACCTGCGAATGCCATGCTGTTTCGGCTGTTCTTCGTCGTACGTCGCGACAAACTCACTTGAATATTGGTTGCGCCAGCAAGCGCCCACCCCGTTTCGCCAAGTGGTAATAGTCTTGCTCTCTTGCGACATAGGCCGAATTTGTTTGGCGGTTTTTGTTCGCCAGCTATAGGCTTGGCGGTGCGGACGCTGGCAAGAGCAACCTTCAAGAGCAACATCGCGTCGCGCAGAGCCGGTGGCCAGCGGTCGCCACGAAGCCGCGTTGCGCGCACACGACCACCAACAGTGCCGTGGGAAGCCGGGAGGACACCGTCATGCAGAAGACGGAGATGGCGCGAGGCCCAAGGTCTCGCAGCGGGTCGGCAACTGACAACGTCCTAGACACGAGCTCCCCTCAATCGCAAGCGAGACGCAGGTTTCTGCGCCGGGGCGTGGTCTTGGCAGGCGCGACCGTCGCGTCGGCGACCGGGATCGCTGCCGCCAGGGCGCAACGGCTGGAAATCCCGCAGTCGAACCTCGAAATGGGTCGCATCATCGAGCCCACGGCGTACGGGATGCCATCGAAGTTCGAGGCACAGGTCAGTCGCAGACGCACTGATGTGTTTGTCAACAAGCAGAACTGGTCCGATTGGAGCATGACGCCACTCCAACACCAGCTCGGCATTCTCACCCCCAACGGCTTGTTCTTCGAACGTCATCACGCCGGCGTCCCCGACATCGATCCCGACAAGCACCAACTCGTGATCCACGGCATGGTGAAGCAGCCGCTCAAATTCTCAATGAGCGACCTGATGCGCTACCCGTCGGTGTCGAAAATCTTTTTTCTGGAATGCTCGGGTAACGGTCTCGCCGACTGGACGAAGGCCGCATCGACCACGGTGCAACAGTCGCACGGCCTGCTCTCTTGCGCGCAATGGACCGGCGTACCAGTGTCAGCGCTGCTCGACGAGGCGGGCAGCGATCCTGCCGCGAAGTGGGTGCTGTTCGAAGGCGCGGACGGCTCCGCTCACGCCCGCTCCATCCCGATCGAAAAGGTGATGGCGGACACGCTTCTGGTCTACGGCCAGAATGGGGAGCGGCTTCGACCCGAACAGGGCTACCCGCTACGCGTGCTCATCCCCGGTTGGGAGGGCAACGTATCGGTCAAGTGGGTTCGGCGCATCAAGGTATCGGACCAGCCTTGGCACTTGCGCAGCGAGACCGCGCGCTACACCGATCCGATGCCCGAAGGCAAATGGCGGCAATTCAGCTTCGTCATGGAGTGCAAGTCCGTCATCACGAGACCCTCGGGAGGGATGAAGCTCACCGGGCCGGGCATCTATCCGATCGAAGGTTTCGCCTGGTCGGGAAACGGCACTATCAAAGCAGTCGACGTCACGGTCGACGGCGGCAAGACCTGGCGCGAGGCGGTGCTGGAAGAACCGGTCCTCGATCGCTGCCTGACCCGCTTCCGTTACGTCTGGGATTGGGATGGCGGCCCAGCGAAGATCGCGAGCCGCGCCGTCGACAGTGGCGGGTACGTACAGCCCACCGTGGCCGAGATCGCGAAAGCCCGCGCGCTTGTCGGCTTCGTGCAGCATCACAACGGAATTTTCCCGTGGGCGGTGAGCCAGGCCGGGGAGGTGAAAAATGCGATCGCATAAGTTTGGCGCTGGCGCGCTCGCCCTGCTGCTGGCCTCGGCCACCTCAGGGGTCGCGGATGGCCAATCCGGTAAGCCGCGCTTCGGCAAGCCCATTTCGGAGGGCGACATCGCCGCCTGGAACATCGACGTCCGTACCCCGGACGGGAAGAATCTCCCAAGCGGCAAAGGAAGCGTTGCCGAGGGCAAAGTTCTCTTCGCGGCGCAATGTGCGGCGTGCCACGGCGATGACGCCAAGGGCGGATCGATGTACGGCTCGATGGTCGGCGGCATCGGATCGTTCACCACCAATACCCGCGTGTTGACGCCGGGGAGCATGTATCCTTACGCGCCGATCCTGTTCGACTATGTCCGGCGGACCATGCCGATGACCGCTCCGCAGAGCCTGACCAACGATCAGGTCTACGCGCTGGCGGCCTACCTCCTGAACCTGAACGGCCTGGTCCCGGACACTGCCGTGATGGACGCCGAATCGTTGACGAAGGTGATGATGCCCAACCGCAACGGATTCATTCCAGATGATCGTCCGGACACCTCGGCCAGGCGGTGCATGACAAATTGCTAGATCGAACTGCGGCCGTACCCGTTGGAATGATCTGTGACTCATATCCCGGGCGCATCGTAGCCAATCACCAAAGTATGTCGGAACCATCCGACGTGCCATGTGCTGCGCTGCGGCCCCGGGAGGCCGGTTGCTTGTCGGCACCAAGCCGGGACGCGGCATCTGCGGTGCGCCGCTCAGCTGAGCACATTGCGATGCTCCACTCTGGCTCCGAGATTGCATGAGGCCGAGACGATGAGCGCCTTGGCGTGGCGGTCGGTCGGCGCCGTCGACCCGCACCGGCTCGGCGAAGCGCGGCGTCAGGCCCACAACGCGGCCCAATGGCTGGTGCGATTGGCGCGCAGCTACATGGCGCCCCAGCCGCATGCGCAGCACACGCTGCTCCAATGGGACTCACAACGACAGGCTCTTGTGACGCAGGAATTTCTGCCGCAACTGACCGTCGAGCTACGAATCCCCGAACTCGCCCTGCAGTTCAAGGAAGACGGCCGCGCCGTGCCGCATGTCATCAAGCTCGATGACCGCACGCCGGCCGAGGTCGAAGCGTGGGTATTGGTAGAGCTGCTGCACCGGGGCATCGATTACGATCGGTTCTCCAAATCGCTACCCTATAAGGTGCCAGATCTCATGACGGGGGACGCTGTCCGTTACGTCGCCGAGCCGTTGGCAGCCGAGCTAAATGAGCTTGTCACCTGGTTCGCCAACGCTGCGTCGGTTCTAGCCGCAGTCGAGAAGGAACAGCTGCGTGCTCCCACGCGCTCCGCCCCGGCGCTCTGGTGCTGGCCCGAGGTCTTTCACCTCGCCATCCTGTTGCCCATGCACGATGCATCGAGCGGACCGATGCTGCGCGCCGGTTTCTCGGCCGGAGACGATCGCAATGACCAGCCCTATTTCTACGTCGCACTCCACGACGCAACGGCCGGTGCAACGCCCTGGCCCGACGCGGTCCTCACAGCGACGAGCCTTTTGCAAGAGAGACGACCTGGCGAGACCGCACTGGATCGTGTTTGCGCGGCAATCGGCGCCATGCAGACGACCGCTGCGAAATAGCCCTCACCCCTGGGGCGTGAACGCGCAAACGCTGCCTGGTGCGAATTCCGCCATTACTTCGGTCTCGTGGAACGACGGCTCGCCCTGGCCGCACCGTTCGTTGCGATTTGGCTGTCTCGCGCGGCGCTCTTGACCGGGCCCGCCGTCGGGACACCGAGACGTCGCCTCAGCTCTCCGGTCTTGTTCAAGTTCTTGACAATCGCCACCAATGCGTTGGCCATCGGCATGATGGTCTCGCCCCCCGCCCAGAACAGCCCGACCTCCTGGCTCACTACCGGGTCGACCAGGTCCAACGCCTTGGTCCCCGGCCGCAAGCCGGGCATTCGCGTGAAATAGGAGGGAATGATCGTGCACAGCTCGGTGAACTGAACTTGGAACATCAGATGGAGGATCGATTCGGATTCGACCTTCGGCACCGGCTGGCAGCCGACTTGCGCAAACACCTGATTGACGAACCGGCGCTCATGCATTGAGGCCCTGAGCATGGCCAACGGCAGTTCGGCCGCCTCCTTCCAGCTAATTGTCGTGCGGTTGTGGAAGGGTTCCGTATCGGGCACGAGTAGGCTCAACCTTTCAGTACAGATCGGCAGTGCATTGCGGCGTCCGAGGTCCGTGGTGTCCATGTAGGTGACGCCGACATCGAGCGAGAAATTGTTCAGGCCGAGCTTCATGGCGTCGTTGCCGATGAATTGCACGTCAACCTGCACGCCCGGATGTCGCTGACGGACCAGCTGCACGAGCACCGGCAGCACCGGCGACATCGAGGGCATCGAACCGACGCGAAGGTTGCCTCGCAGATTGTTCTGCATTAAGTCGATTTCATCGCGCATCGCCGAGCAATCGGAAATCACCTGCCGCGCCCATCGCGCGACGTGCTCGCCTTCCGGCGTCAATCCGTGAAAGCGCTGGCCCCGTCCGCGCAGAAAAATCGGGACGCCAAGCTCCAGCTCAAGTTGTTTGATTCCGCTGGAAAGACTTGGCTGGCTCACGTGGCACGACCGCGCCGCGCGCCCGAAATGTTCCTCCTGGGCAACTGCCACCAAATATTGGAACTGGCGTAGGAACATCGTTTTCCAATGCTTTGATCGGGCTCCGTTCTCATGCCGACTCGAAGGGAGCCATTTGGGTGTATAATAACTCCAACGTTTGAAAATGCAAAAACGATAGACAGGATCAATGTTGCAACCCTGGGGCACCGGGGATGAATGATGCAGCCGGGGCGCTGATTTTCCAGAGTTCTGGCCGCGCGCTACGGTCGGCTCTCCGATCGTCCAGCCGCGAGGGCCTTGGCCGCGATCTCCCTCGGCACGCTCGGTAGTCGTCATTGGCGCCTCGATTGCCGTGGAGGCGATGGCGCGTCTGTTCGTGTGAGTGCTGAGAGAGCTCGCAAGATGGCGTTCGACCTAAACACGGTCCGCCGGGATTATGGCGATCCCGAGCTGGAAGCGCATGCCTGCCGGACGGACTGCGCCCTGTTCGACTATACGTTTATTGGCCGCGCACGGCTCAATGGGCCCGGCGCCCTCGACGCCATCGGGGAGTTGACAAGAAGGCCACTGGCCGGCTCGCCGCTGGGACGAATCCGCTACGGGCTGCGAGAGGATTCGAACGGCCACGTGCTCTCGGATCTGACCGTTTGGAGGCACGGCGAGGCCTCTTACGAAGTGATGAGCGGCCGGTCCGAGGACATCTCCGATCTCGTTCTCACCGCTCGACCTGATTGCGATGTGGAAGACTTGAGCGCTGGCACGTCGATCTTCGCACTGCAGGGACCGGGCTCGCTCCAAGCCCTTGCGGGCCTAGCGGACGTGGGCGCGCTCTCGAAGCTCGGCTATTTCACCTTCGCGTCGATTAGAATTTGCGGTGTGGACTGCATCGTCGGGAGGCTCGGCTTCACCGGCGAGCCCGGGTTCGAAATTCTCATCCCGCGCCCCGCCGCAACGGAACTCTGGGAACTGCTGGCGCGACGGGCGCGGCCCGCCGGCTTTGCCGCCGCCGACATACTGCGGATCGAGGCGGGTTTCGCGCTGTTTGCGAATGAGTTTCGCCTTCCCGTGACGGCGCGGGAGGCCTGCCTCGAGCGCTTCGCCGGTTTGCGCAGTGCGCCGGAGGAGGCGGAGATCGCCCTCGTCTGCTTTCGGGCGAACACTCGCGAAAAGCCTGTTCTCTGGCAACCGACGGCACGGGTCGTTCGCCCAACCGGGTCGGGAATGATCACCGTCACCTCAGCCTGTCACAGCCTGCAGGGGGGCGGCACGCTGGGGCTGGGCTATATATTACGATCCGGCCTGCTTGCGGGCGCGCCGCTGCATGATCCGGTCGGGGCGTTTGCCGATATCCGGCTTGCCTCGTTGCCCTTCTTCGACCCGCAAAAGCGCCGTCCAAGAATGCCGTGGACTTCACCGCCTAGGGCCAGTGATGCCGGTTCATAGACCTTGGCAAACGCTTGATAGGCACTGCGTATTTGACTTGATGCGACGTGAAGTCGCCCACTTGATGCTTGTGGACCAAGCACCGGCTCGTTCGGTCGCCGAAGCTGGTCACGCGTCTCTAACGATTCCGTTGCCCCATCATTTTCATCAAGGCAGGACCGTCATGGCTGAAGCCGCACCACGCAAGGAAGCTGCCCCTCGCCGAAAGGTGACGATTAATACGCTGATGGCCAAGATGCGCAGAGGCGAGCAGATCACGCAGCTTGCCGCCTACGACTACCGCACGGCGGTCGTTTCCGATCGTCTCGGAATGGACATCCTGTGCGTCTCCGACACCGGCGGCATGATCCTATTCGGGCATCAGAGCACGGTCACCGTCAGCTTCGACGAGGTGATGATGATGGCGAAGGCCATCGACCGCGGCTCGAAATACGGGCTGCGCATGGTCGACATGCCGTATTGGAGCTTCCACGTGTCCAAGGAGCAGGCCGTCGCCAACGCCGGCCGATTCGTGCACGAGGCCAACGCCGAAGTAATGAAGTGCGAAGGTAACCGGCATCACGCCAAGAATATCGAAGCGATCGTGCAGGCGGGCATTCCGGTCCAGGGCCACATCGGCATCACACCGATGCGGATGCCGCAGCTCGGCGGCTTCGTTGCCCAGGGCAAGACGGCACAGCGGGCGAAGGAGCTGGTGGACGACGCGAAGGCCTTCGTGGACGCCGGCTGCTTCTCGATTCTCTGCGAGGTCACGACCTCGGAAGTCGCCGAGTATCTGGCGCAAATACTGCCGGTACCGGTGATCAGTCTCGGCGCCGGAAATTGCGCGCACGGCGTGCACATTATTTCATCCGACCTGTTTCACCTTTGGGAAGAGCACGTGCCGCGCCATTCGCGCATTTACACCGATCTCATCCCCATCATGGAGGACGTCGTCAGCCGTTACATGGCCGACGTCCGCAGCCGCAACTATCCCGGCCCGAAGGAGACTGTCTTCATGGAGTCCGAAGAGCTCATGAAGTTCGCCAAGGAGATGAAGTGGGAGAAGAAGCTCGACGAGATCGGCGCTCAGAAAAAAACGGCGTGAGGCGGGCCGAAGTAGCAGGAGGAGCCATGGGCCCCCTCAACCTCACGCGGATAGCCCGGCACGCCTATGTCTTCGCGGCGGCGATCTCATTGATGTGGGCGTCGTCGCATGCCGCGGCGCAAACCAGCATCAAATTCTCGCTCGACGGGCGCCTCGAAGGATTGGTCGCGACGTTTTTGCTCCCCCAGGACAGAGGATACTTTCGGGCCGATGGGCTAGATGTCGTCGTCGACGAGGCGACGACCGCACTCGAACCCATCACCCGCGTGGCGTCGGGCGCCTATGACATGGCCCTCGCCGATATCAACACCCTCATCAAGTATCGCGGTCAGCATCCATCCCCCCCGGTGAAGGGCGTGTTCATGCTCTACAACACGCCGCCCTTCGCGATTGTGGCGCGCAGAAGCCGCGGCATCACCGAACCCAAGCAGCTCGAAGGCAAGAAACTCGGCGCTCCGCCCGCCGGCATTACATTCGGCGAGTGGCCACTATTCGCCAAACTCAGCAACATCGATGCGTCGAAGGTGACCATTGAAACTATCGGCATTCCGGTGCGCGCTCCGATGCTTGCCGCCGGCCAGATCGACGCTGCGCTCGGCTACTCGTTCCGCCTCTATGTGGATCTGAAGGACCGTGGCGTGCCGGTCGACGACATCGTGCTGATGGCCATGACGGATTACGGCCTCAAGCTCTACGGCAATACCATCATCATCAACCCCAAGTTCGCCGCGGAGAAGCCGGAGGCGGTCAGGGCATTCTTGCACGCCTTTCTCCGGGGCCTGAAAGATATTGTCAGACGACCCGCCGAGGCGGTCGAATCGGTCATGCGGGGCGACGACACCGTCAAAAAGAAGGTTGAGCTCGAACGGCTGCGCATGGCCATTCGTGACAACATTGTCACTCCGGAGGTCCGGGCCAACGGCTATGGCGCAGTCGATCTTGTGCGGCTCGCCGAGTCGATCGATCAGATCGGTCTGGTCCACACTTTCAAGGCCAAACCCAAGGCCGAGGACACCTTCGACGCTTCATTCCTGCCGCCCGCCGACGAGCGCCGGGTACATTGAGGCTTCGAGAACTGCGTCGACCACCTCGCTCCCCTGATCGCCCGACGACTTTTGCAACCAATCCGCACTCTTGCGACATGCAAGGATGGCACTAAAGTGTCGCGTTGATCGCCTGTGTCGGACCGACCATGAGCAGCGTGTATCCGTCTGCGGGCGTTGGTACCAGCACCCGGTCGGTTCTCGATGACGAGTGGCTGGCCGAGCCGGTCCGACAGCCATTCTCGGCCGCGGGATCGCGGCCCTCAAGCTTGGCCGCGAATACCCTCTGCGCCGCCACCGTAGCCTGATGAAGGGTCACGCGTCCGTAGGGCCCGATGGTGTATTTGCGCAGCTTCGAGCCGGCACCGCCGGTACGGTAGAGAACGATGAACACCTTGCGGCCTTTGGGCGTGACCTTGACGCCAAAGCCGGGGCAACCGGCATCCCAGTAGACCACGTCGGATTTTGGAGTCGGTAGTGCGTCGATGGCGCTCTTAGTCAGTCGAATGCGTGGCATGGCGGGCGGCACCCATCGTTTAGGTGCTACCTTCGCGTCACATAGGTAGCACCGCAAATGAAATGACAGGATTGAACGTGATAGGCCGTCCACATTTTTGCGCAAGAAGAATCAACGCATTATGAACCGCCAGCTATCAACTTCCATCTCGGGAAATCACTAGCCCAAGAACGCAAGGCGAGAGGGCGCAGTAACGGGCACCGCGCCCGCGGCGTTCATTTCCGCACACCGACCTCAATTAATCGTGCGCTCGCGCTGCGGGGTGTCGAGCGAGAAGGCGGGAATGTCGATGTCGAATTCCTCCCCCGCCGCGGTCACCATGCCGTAGGTTCCCG
>Ga0207693_10001610_pt1 | contig 19947 bp, 18 predicted proteins | sample LARL81metaG_FD_184347 | JGI IMG/M metagenome (GOLD analysis project Ga0207693, IMG submission 184347) | Corn, switchgrass and miscanthus rhizosphere microbial communities from Kellogg Biological Station, Michigan, USA - LAR L8-1 metaG... | ecosystem: Host-associated > Plants > Roots >...
GCCCCGAAGCGCGAGGAGAGCGCATCGACGATCGAGGCGCGCACGGGCGCGACGTCCTCGTCGGTCAGCGTCCCCTCCGGTGAGCCGAACGCGACCCGGAAGGCGAGCGAGCGCTTCCCCTCGCCGATCGTCTCGGGGTTGCGGTACTCGTCGAAGACCTCGAGCTCGCGGAGCAGCTCGCCGGCCGCCTCGCGGATCGCCGCGAGCAGCTCGGCGGCCGTGACGTCCTCGTCGACGACGAACGCGAGATCCTGCCGCAGGTCGGGATACGGGCTGACCGCATCGAAGCCGACGACCTGCGGCGCAGCGTCCACGAGGGCGTCCAGATCGAGCTCGAACGAGCCCCACTCGCCTTCGAGCAGCTCGGGATGGAGCTCGCCGAGCCAGCCCTCCGCAGTGCGGGCCGCCTTCCCCGGGTGAAGGTACGGCTCGATCGTCCGCTCGTACAAGGGATCGACGCCGAGCGCGGAGTAGATCTGCTCGACGGCCCACTTCGCCTCGGCGAATCCGCCGTCCGCGATCCCGGCGACGTGCCAGCGCTCCTGCGGAAGCTGCTCGCCTACGTCCCGGTAGACGCGGGCGACCTCGAACAACGCGACCTGCTCCGCGCCGGCGTCTGCGTTCCTCCGAGCCGGGTCGAGGAGCGACGCGGAGAGGTTGGTGCGCAGCGCGGCGGCCTCCGACGAAAGCGGCTCGGGCAGCCTGATCTCGCCTTCGGCGACGAAGGTCGGCGTGTACGCCTCCGCGTAGCCGGCCCCGACGAGCGCGTCCTCGACGGTGCGCCGGAGCCGTTGCGCGCGCGTCAGGCGCCCGAACATCGCCTCCCGCCGCGGCAGCGTAAACGGGATCTCGGGCAGCTTGAACCGCGCGACCTCCTCGATCAGGTCGACCTCGCGGGTCACGTCGCGCGCACGCCAGGTCGGCACGCGAAACCCCTTCTTCAGCTCCCCGAAGCCGATCCGGCCGAGGATCGCGGCCTGCTCCTCTGCCGGAACCTCAAGCCCGATCAGCTCGCTCGTGCGCTCGGGCCGGAGGCGGATCACCGCGGGCTTCGGCAGCTCGGCCTGCACGTCCTCCGCCCCGGTCCAGCGCGCGCCGGCCAGCTCGACGATGAGCTGCGTCGCGTACGTCGCCGCCTGCCCGGCGACGTAGGGGTCGACTCCCTTCTCCCAGCGGTTCGACCCCTCGGTGCGCAGCGCGTGCCGCTCGGAGCTGCGCAGGATCCCGATCGGCTCGAAGTTCGCAGCCTCGAGCAGGACGTTGCGCGTCGTCTCCGAGACCTCGGTCTCCTCGCCGCCCATGATCCCCGCGAGCCCGACCGGGCGCTCCGAGTCGGCGATCACGAGATCCTCCGGGCTCAGCGTGCGCTCCTCGCCGTCGAGCGTCCGCACCTTCTCGCCCTTTCTCGCCCGCCGGGCGACGAGGCCGCCGCGGAGGAGATCGAGGTCGTAGGCGTGGAGCGGGCTGCCGAGGGCGAGCATGACGTAGTTCGTCACGTCGACCACGTTCGAGATCGCCCGCACGCCGGCGTGGCGTAACCGCGCCTTCAGCCAGAGCGGCGACTCGCCCAGCTCGGCGTCCCGGAAGATGCGGCCGATGAAGCGGAGGCACGCCTCGGGATCCTCGATCCCTACCCCGACCGGCTCGTCGCCGTCGCGCGCGGGATCCTTCCCCGGCATCGGCTGCAGCTCGCCTCCGAGCAACGCCGCAACCTCCCGCGCCACGCCATAGACGGCGAACAGATCCGGGCGGTTGCCCGTCGGCTCGAGGTCGAGCACTTCCCCGACAAGCGGCAGCGCATCGGCAAGCGGCGTCCCCGGCTCGAGCCCGTCGTCGAGGACGATGATCCCGGCGTGGTCGGTGCCCAGATCGAGCTCGTCCTCGGCGAGGATCATCCCCTCGGAGACCTCACCGCGAAGCTTGCGGCGCTCGAGGACGAGCCCGTTCGGGAGCGTCGCGCCCGGAAGAGCAACGGCGACCTTCGCGCCGGCGCCGAAGTTCCAGGCGCCGCAGACGATCGAGTACGGCCGGTCCTCCCCCACGTCGACGGACGTGAGCTGGAGCCGGTCCGCGTCCGGGTGCTTCTCCGCCTCCAGCACGTGACCGACCCGGAAGAGGCCGAGCTCGCCCGGCGGGCCGACGCGCTCGACCCCGTCCACCTCGGCCGTCGAGATCGAGAGCGCGTCGACGATCTCGCCCGTTGTCGCGTCGACGTGGACGTACTCACGTAGCCAGCTGAGCGGGACTCTCATCGGAACTGGCGCAGGAAGCGCAGGTCGTTGTCCCAGAACGGACGGATGCCGGTAATGCCGTAGCGCAGCTGCGCGGTCCGCTCGATGCCCATTCCGAAGGCGAAGCCCGTGTACTCCTCCGGGCCCCAGCCGACGAACTCGTAGAGGTACGGGTCGACCATCCCGGAGCCGCCCATCTCGATCCAGCCCGAGTGCTTGCAGATGGGGCAGCCGGCGCCGCCGCAGTTGAAGCAGGAGACGTCAGGTTCCATCGACGGCTCGGTGAATGGGAAGTAGTGCGTGCGGAAGCGCAGCTCCCGCTCGGGCCCGTACAGCTGGCGCATCACGTAGAGGAGCGTCCCCTTGAGGTCGGCCATGGTGATGCCGTGGTCGATCGCGAGCCCCTCGAACTGGTGGAAGATCGGGAAGTGCGTCGCGTCGATCGTGTCGCGCCGGTACACACGGCCGATCGAGACCATGTAGATCGGGGGTCGCCGCTCCTCCATCTTGTGGATCTGCGCGGGCGACGTCTCCGTCCTGAGGACGGTGTCGTCGTCGAGGAAGAGGGACGCTCGCGGCGACCGCGCGGGATGCCACTCGGGGAAGCCGAGAGCGTCGAAGTTGTAGCGGGTTGTCTCGACCTCGCGGCCGTCGACGATCTCGTAGCCGAGGCCGAGGAAGATGTCCTCGACGTCGCGGCGCACGAGCGTGGACGGGTGGAGCGTGCCGCGCGGGCGGAGCTTCGGCGGGCCGAGCAGCAGCGCAGGCAGCGTGACGTCCACCCGCTCGGTTGCGAGCCGTTCCTCGAGGTCGGCCCGTGCGAGCTCGGCCTCCCGCGCATCGAGCACGGACTCGACGGTGTCCTTCACCGCGTTGAGCTTCATCCCGGTATCGCGGTCGCGCACCTGGCGCAGCGCGAGCTTCAGGGCGCTGTTGCGGCCGAGGAAGCGGATGCGGACGTCCGCGAGCGCGCCGAGAGAGCTCGCCTCGGCCGCGGCGTCGAGTGCCTCCTGCTCGAGGTTCTCAGGATCCAACCTGGCGACCATATCCAACGGTTTCTCCTCCTTTCGCGGGCACGGCAACGGGGGCGATCAAGCCCCGGCCCGAGCGGAGGAGACGACGCCTTGCTAGCGCGCCGGCGCCCCGGCTACGAGCCGGGGCTGCGTAAAGGCGAAGGCGCGAGAGGCAGCCATCTGCGCGGATACTACCCACATGGCCGAATACGACCACTTCGCGCCGGACTACGACATCTGGGCAGCAGACATGACCGAAGACGTCGCCTGGTACGTCTCCCTCGCTCGGGACGCCGCCGAGCCCATCGTCGAGCTCGGCATCGGCACAGGCCGGATCGCCATTCCCATAGCGCAGGAAACAGGTAAGCGCGTCGTCGGCTTCGACCGCTCGCCGGCGATGCTTGCGGTCGGCCGCGATCGTGCGGGCGGCCTGCCGATCGAGTTCCGTGAAGGCGACATGCGTGAGCTCGAGCTCGACGAGCCGGTGGACCTCGTCATCTGTCCGTTTCGCGCGTTGCTCCATCTCCCCAACTGGGCTGACCGGCGCCGAACGTTTGAGCGCGTTGCCGCCGCGCTGAGGCCCGGGGGGAGATTCGCCTTCAACGTCTTCGCCTTCAGCGGCGAGGTGGCCGCGCGGCTCAACGGGGTCCGCCAGGACCGGGCCGACTCATGGGAGATCCCGCATTACGTCTGGGCCGACTCCCGGATCGACATCACCCGTGGGCGCGGCGACGAGGAAAGCGGACTGCTGCATCTCTGGTGGATCGGTCGCACGGAGTTCGAAGGGTTGATCGACGTCGCAGGACTCGAGGTCGAAGCGCTGTATGGCTGGTTCGACAAGCGGCCCTACGACGACTCCGCGCTCGAGATGGTCTGGGTCGCCCGGAAACCCTGAGCGTCTACGACCCCATAGCGCGGCTCTACGACCCGTGGAGCGCGAGCGTCATCGAGGACGTCTCCTTCTACGTCGACGAGGCGCTGGCGGCGGGCGGCGAGGTGGTGGAGCTCGGAGTCGGCACCGGCCGGATCGCTATCCCCACCGCGCTGGCGGGCGCGCACGTGATCGGTGTGGACTCCTCGGCGGGGATGCTCGCGGTGTGCGGGGGGCGGGCGCGGGAAGCGGGCGTCGAGACGCTACTCGACCTGCGGCTCGGTGACCTGCGCCGGCCGCCCGTCGACGAGCGGGTCCCGCTCGTGACGTGCCCGTTCCGGTCGTACCTCCATCTGCGCGATGACGCCGAGCGGCTCGAGGCGCTCGGAGCAGCCCGCGAGCTGTTGCAGCGCGGCGGCCGTCTCGTCTTCGACGTCTTCACACCGTCGCGCGAGGACATCGAGGCGACGCACGGCCGCTGGATCGAGCGGGAGCCCGGCATCGACGAGCGGGCGGACTGGGATCTTGCGGCGCACACGCTGACACTCTCGGTGCGCGGCTCGGTGGGCTCCTCGACGATGACGCTGTGGTGGGTCGAGCCCGAGCGCTGGCACTCGCTGCTCGCCGAGGCCGGCTTCGAGGTGCTCGCCTGCTACGGCTGGTTCGACCGGCGGCCGTTCGAGGGAGGCGAGGACAGCGTCTGGATCGCCGGCCGAGCATGATCCCGCAAATTGCGACAAAAAAGTTTCTGCCAGGTCTTGATCCGGTGACGGCGTTCGCATAGGTTCCTCCTTGCGCCGAGCACGGAACGCAAGTAGGTCGAAACCTCGACCGAGCGGTCGGACGAAGAGGGAGCAATCCCGAGGCGAAGGGCCGGTTGGATGAGGTGGACGAAAGCGAAACCGACTCGGCGAATTTTTTGGTCCGGCCCCCGCAAGGGGGCCGGCCGCGTTTCGGGGAACCGAACGACCGGTGGCAGCCACCGCTATCGGTCTTGGCGGCGTGCGAGCTCGTAGAGCGCGATCGCGCCGGCGATGGCCACGTTGAGCGACTCGCCGCCGCCCGGCTGCGGGATCGAGGCGCGCTCCTCGCACCGGGCGAGGACCTCCGGAGGCAACCCCTCCCGCTCCGCGCCGAGGACGAGGACGATTTCGCCCTCCGCTTGCAGCTCCGGTAGCGGAATGCCGCCGCTCGGTACGAGGGCGACCCTCCTTCCTGTGGGCTCGTCGAACTCGCTCAGCGGCACACGGAAGACGGCTCCCATCGAGGCACGGAGCGCCTTCGGCCCGGTCGGGTCTGCACAGCCCTCGGACAATGCGACACCCGCGCCGAAGGCGTCGGCGGCGCGCAGCAGCGTCCCGACATTGCCCGGATCCGCGATCCGCCACAGCGCGAGCGTGACCGGCCGCGTCCCGCGCGGCAGATCGTCGCGCCGGTAGACCGCGATCACACGCGGCGGGTGCGCGAGCGTCGACACCTCCGCGAGGAGCGACGGCTCGACGTCCTCGCCCGCGACCAGCAGTTCGACGGGGTCGATGCCGTCTGCGAGCAGATCCTCACCCTCGACCGCGAACAGCCCGAGCTTGTCGCGCCAGCGGCGGTCACGCAGCTTGCGGACAAGCTTCAGGCGTTCGTTGTCGCGGGAGGTGATCAGCTGGTGCCGAGCGCAGCCTTGGCCTGCTCGGCGATCGCGCCGAACGCGACCGGATCGCTGACCGCGAGGTCGGCGAGCACCTTCCGGTCGAGCTCGATCCCCGCCTTCGAGCACCCGTGCACGAACTGGTTGTACGAGAGCCCGTTCGCGCGGGCGGCGGCGTTGATCCGGGTGATCCAGAGCTTGCGGAACTCACGTTTCCGCACCTTCCGGTCGCGATAGGCGTAGACGAGCGAGTGCTCGACCTGCTCCTTCGCGTAGCGGTAGTGCGTGCTCTTGCGGCCCCAGTAGCCCTTGGCCTGGTCGAGGACCTTGCGGCGCTTCTTGTGTGCGGCAACAGCTCGCTTGACGCGCGGCATCGCTCAGCCCATCCCCAGCATCTTCTTGATCGCGCCGCGGTCGGCGCTCGTCGCCTGGCGATCCTTGCGGAAGCCGCGCCTACGCTTCGACGACTTCTTCTCCAGGTTGTGGCTGCGCATCGCCGGCCGGCGCAGGATCTTGCCCCCCGCCGTCACCTTGAACCGCTTCTTCGCTGCGCTCCTTGACTTCGTCTTCGGCATCTCGTTTCACTCCTGCGTTCTTCGTCGGGCCCAGCAGCATCACCATGTTGCGTCCGTCCTGGAGGGGCTGGGACTCGATCTGCCCGATCTCCTTGACGTCGTCGGCGAGCCGGAGGAGCAAGTCGCGTCCCCGCTCCGGGTGGGTTTGCTCCCGGCCCCGGAACATGATCGTGACCTTCACCTTCGCGCGCTGGTTGAGGAATCGCTCGACGTGCCCTTTCTTGGTGTTGTAGTCGTGGATGCCGATCTTCGGCCGGAGCTTGATCTCCTTCACCTGGATCTGCATCTGGTGCTTGCGTGCCTGCTTCGCCTTCTGCTCCTGCTCGTACCGGTACTTGCCGTAGTCCATGACCCTCGTGACGGGCGGGTCCGCCTCGGCCGCGACCTCGACGAGGTCGAGGTTCTTGCCGTAGGCGTACTCGCGCGCCTCGTCGGTGGTCTTGATTCCGAGCTGGTTGCTGTTCTCGTCGATCAGCCGGACGCGCGGGGCGCGAATCGCGTCGTTGATGCGAGTCGTGTCACGCGGCGCCGGGCGGGTCTGGTCGAACGGCCGGCGTCTGGGCCTCAAGTGGTGCTCACCAAGTCGGGCTTGATCCTCCTGTCTCGTTTACGCAACTGAAAAGCCGCTGACATGCAGCGGCCCGATTCTCCTAGTCTGGTCGACTCGGTTGAACCTCCGCGGTCCATGTGGCCCGGGAGGTGAGGAACGGGTCCGCCCCTGCTTTTCAGAGGTCAGAGGTTAGCAAGCTTTTCGAGCAATTCCTCGAGCGAGAGGGTCGACTGTTCGCCGCCTCGCTCGCGCACCGCGAGGCTCGCGTCGCTTTCGCGGTCGCCGTAAACGACGGTGACAGGGATCTTCTCCAGCTCGGCTGCGCGGATCCGCTTGCCGATCGTCTCCGCCGGCTCCGCGACCTCGACGCGGTACTGACCGAGGCGATGAGCGAGATCGCGGGCAGCGTCGAAATGCGCCTCGCCCACCGGCAGCACCCGCACCTGCACGGGCGCGAGCCAGAACGGCAGGTCGCCGCCGTAGTGCTCGAGCAGGATCCCAATGAAGCGCTCGAGCGAGCCGAAAAGCGCGCGATGAATGACGTACGGCATGTGCTCGCGGTTGTCGGAGCCCATGTACGTGCACCCCAGGCGCTCCGGCTGCTGCCCGTCGAGCTGGATCGTCCCCATCTGCCACGGCCGGCCGAGCGCGTCGTCCATGAAGAAGTCGATCTTCGGCCCGTAGAACGCGCCTTCGCCCTCGGCGATGCGATAGCGAAGACCGATGCGCTCGAGCGCCCGCCGCAGGACTCCCTCCGTGTGATCCCACTGCTCGTCGGTGCCGAGCTTGTTGTCCGGGCGCGTCGCCAGCTCGGCATGGGCGAGCTCGCGCACGCCGAACGCGTCGTAGAGGAAGTCGACGTAGTCGAACATCGCGTCGATCTCCTCCTGGATCTGGTCCTCCGTACAGAAGACGTGGGCATCGTCCTGGCTGAACTGGCGGGCGCGGGTCAGGCCCTGGAGGCTGCCGGTCGGCTCGTCGCGATGGAGGACGGCTGCCTCCGCGTAGCGGATCGGCAGGTCGCGGTAGCTGCGGAGTTGCGTGTTGAAGAGGAGCATGTGGCCCGGGCAGTTCATCGGCTTCAGGCCGTAGAGCGTGTCTCCGTGGTCGATCCGGAACAGCGCGTCGCCGTACTTGTCCCAATGTCCCGAGCGCTTCCAGAGCGCGACGTCCCACATGAGCGGCGTCTTGACCTCTTGGTAGCCGCGCTTTGCGTTCTGCTCGCGCCGCAGGTGCTCGAGTGCGTTGTAGATCGCCATCCCCTTCCCGGTCCAGAGCGCCGCACCGGGCGAGTACTCGGACATGTGGAAGAGGTCGAGCTGCGGGCCGAGGCGCCGGTGGTCGCGCGTTCGCGCCCGCTCGAGCCGCTCGAGGTAGGCGTCGAGGTCCTCCTGGCGGTAGAAGGCGGTGCCGTAGATGCGCGTGAGCTGCGGGTTGTTCGAGTCGCCCCGCCAGTACGCGCCCGCGAGCCCGGTCAGCTTGAGCGCCTTGATCGGCTTCGAGTCCTGGAGGTGCGGCCCGCGGCAGAGGTCGGTGAACTCGGCAACGCCGTCGTGGAACTGCGTGTAGAGCGAGATGTCGCCCTCGGCCGTGTCGACTAGCTCGACCTTGTACGGCTCGTCCTCGGCCTCGAAGCGGTCGTGTGCCTCCTCGCGCGAGACCTCCTCCCGCTCCCAATGGCGGCCCTCCTTCAGCTCGCGGCGGATCTCCTCCTCGATCCGCCCGAGGTCCTCCTCGCGGATCGGCTCGAGGAAGTCGAAGTCGTAGTAGAAGCCGTTCTCGATCGGAGGGCCAATCGCGATCTTCACACCCGGGTAGAGCCGTCGCACGGCCTCCGCGAGCAGGTGCGCCGAGGAGTGGCGGAGGACGGCGAGCGCGTCGGGATCGTCCCGGTCGCGCGTGGTCAGAAGCTGGATCTTCTCCCCGTCGGCGAGCGGTAGGCGCAAATCCTGCACCTGGCCGTCGACGCGCACGAGCACCGCCTGCTCGGCGAGCTTCGGGCCGATCGCGCGCGCGGCGTCGAGCCCGGTCGCGCCGTCGGGAAGTTCGAGCTCCGAGTTGTCGGGAAGGACGACCTTCATGGAAGAACCGGCCAAGACTATGCACCCCCGCGAGGACAACAGGAACGAGGAGTTGGAGGAGTCCCCGGTGCCCGATCCGACCGCCAAGTCGGCGGACGGAGAGGACGACCCGGAGGCCGACTAGCGGGGTGTCGTGGTGCGCTCGGAGCGCATGCTCCGAGTTTAGTCGCGGAACTCCATGAGGATCCAGGGCGCGGTGTAGTCGCCGCCGGCCTCGTGGCGCGAGACCTCGACGAAGCCAGCACGCTCCCACGCCCGCACGGCGCCCTCGTTCCAGGCATAGGGATCGACGGTCACGCGCATCCAGCCGCGCTCGTCGACGAGGTGGCGAGCCATGGCCCGAGCCGCATCCGGGCCGAGACCGCGCCCGCGGGCGGAGGGGACGAGGAACATGTCGAGCCCTTCGGAGTGGACCTGGAGGTAACCGACCGGCTCGCCGGCCTCCTCGACGATCCACGCCTCGACATCCTCGCGCGCCAGCCGGTCTTGCATCTCGGGGGGAGTGAAGGTCTCGCCGTCCCAGTAGCGGGCGACCTCCGGATCGGCGTGCCAGGCGACGAGGCGGTCGACGTCCCCTGCGTCCGCCGGACGCAACACCGTCAGTCGACCGCGTACGAGAACTCGCATTCGACGACCGCCCGCGTTCTGGCGCCGGCGCTCCGGTAGAGCGCGTTCGCCGGCACGTTGTCCTCGTCGGTGAGGACGAAGCCGATCCTGATGCCGCGCTCGCGGGCGAGCTCGCCCAGCCGCGCGAGCAGCGCCTTCCCGATCCCGCGACGCCGGTGGCTCTCCGCGACGTCCACCTCGTACACGAAGAGCTTCGAGCGGTCGCCGTGCCGTCGCGGCAGCTCGTGGGCGAGCACGAAGCCGACCGGGAGCTCACCATCGAACGCCACCAGCATCAGCGCGCGCACGTCGGCGAGCAGGCCTCCGGGGTCGCCCGGGCCCTCGTACGTGGCGAGCTGCCGCACGACGTTCTCGTCGCTGGGAACGAGCCGGCGAATCGAGATCCCGGCGAGACCCGTTCCCGTCTCAGGACCCTCGTCCACACGAAGGAGGATCGCATGCCCGGCAAGCGACCGAGCGTCAAGAACGAGAAACAGTACGAGAAGCTGAAGGAGAAGGGGATGTCGAAGGAGCGCGCCGCGAGGATCGCCAACTCGCCGGGAGCGTCGAGCCGCGGCGGCAAAGCCTCCGGCTCCGGCGTCCGCCGCCACAACACCTCGCAGGGCGGCACGACCGCCCAGAAGAAGGCCGCGGGCCGCAAGGGCGGCCGCGCGACCACGCGCAAGACCTGACACGTGCCTCACGTGAACGTCCGCTGAGGCAAAGAAAAGGCGGGGCGCCTCCTTCGAGGCGCCCCGCCACAAACCCGCTAGCCGACTGCGATGACGTTCCGAGCCTCGGGGCCCTTCTGCCCCTCGGACGGCTCGAACTCGACCTTCGCGCCCTCGGTGAGGGTCTTGAAGCCGTCGCCCGCGATCGCGCTGAAGTGAACGAACACGTCCTTGCCGCCCTCGTCCGGGGTGATGAAGCCGTACCCCTTCGCATCGTTGAACCACTTGACGGTTCCGGTTGCCATATATCTACACCTCCCTCCGCGGAAGTTCTGAACGGACAGGAGGCGCGAACGGACGCGCACCCGGTACTCGCTCGTAAGTGCTAGTGCACAACGAACGGTAGCGACAATCGGCGCCGTATGCGACTGCTGGCAGCCCCCGACAAGTTTCGCGGCACGCTCACGGCACACATGGCCGCGGCTGCGATCGCTGCCGGAGCCTCGCGCGCCGGCTGGGACGCGGTCGAGCTGCCGCTCGCGGACGGCGGCGAGGGGACGCTCGACGTGCTCGGCGGTGGGAACCGATCGACGACTGTGACCGGTCCCCTGCGAGAGCCGGTCGTGGCTGCGTGGCGGCTCGAGGAGGACGGCACCGCGTTGATCGAGGCGGCCCGCGCGTGCGGGCTCTCACTCGCGGGTGGGCCGCAGGGGAACGATCCGCTCGGCGCGACGAGCCGCGGTGTCGGGGAGCTCGTCGCGGCGGCCGTCGCGGAAGGCGCGCGGCGGCTCGTCGTCGCCGTAGGCGGCGTGGCGTCGACGGACGGCGGGGTCGGAGCTGTCGAGGCGCTACCACCGCGCCTACCGCCACTCGACGTGGCCTGCGACGTGCAGGCGCGCTTTCTCGACGCCGCAGACGTCTTCGCGCCGCAGAAGGGAGCAACGCCGGAGGAGGTGCGCATTCTGCGCGAGCGGCTCGCGCAACTCGCCGTACCCGACCTCCCGGGCTCGGGCGCCGCAGGAGGCCTCGCCGGCGGCCTCGCGGCGATCGGTGGACGGCTCGTCTCCGGCTTCGATCTCGTGGCGGACCGGCTCCGCCTCGACGAGCGCCTCCAGGAAGCGGATCTCGTGATCACCGGCGAGGGCCGCCTCGACGAGACTTCTTTCTCCGGCAAAGTGGTCGGCCGCGTCCTGGCGCGAGCCGCAAATGCCGGAGTCGAGGCCCTCGTCGTCGCCGGAGAAGTCGCCGCCGAGCCCCCTGTCCAAGCCGTTTCGCTCGTTGAACGCTGCGGCCGCGACCGCTCGCTGGCAGACGCGGCACAATGCCTTACCGGGGTCGTCGCCGAGATCCTGGCGACTCGCCGGAACGGACCCTAAGCTGCGGGCCGCAAATGCCTAGACCGGCCACAAGAACAGGACCGCACCTCGCGTATCGCCCGGGCCTCGACGGCCTGCGCGCGCTCGCGGTGATCGGCGTCTTCCTCTACCACGCAAAACCCCACGCGGACGGGAACGGCTGGCTGCCCGGCGGCTTCCTCGGGGTCGACATGTTCTTCGTGCTCAGCGGCTACCTGATCACGTCGCTGCTGCTCGTCGAATGGAATGTGCGGAACCGGATCGACCTCCGCCGCTTCTGGGCTCGACGCGCGCGCCGCCTCTTCCCCGCCCTCGTCGTCGTCGTGCTCGCGACACTCGCCCTCGACGCGATCTTCCAACGGAGCAGCCTGGCGAAAACTCGCGGCGACGCGGTCAGCTCGCTCCTCTACTACACGAACTGGCACCTGATCCTGGCGAACCACTCGTACTTCGTCCGGATGAGCAACCCGTCGCTGCTGCAGCACCTCTGGTCGCTCGCGGTGGAGGAGCAGTTCTACGTGATCTGGCCGCTGCTGCTCGTGCCGGGGCTCGTGCTGCTCGGACGGAGGCGGCTGCCCTACGTCATCGCCGCCGGCTTCGTCGCCTCGGCCGCGCTCTCGTGGCTCCTGTACAAGCAGGCCGATCCGTCACGCGTCTGGTACGGGACGGACACGCGAGCCTTCCTCCTCCTGATGGGGATCCTGCTCGCGCTCGTCTGGCCGGCGATCGAGCGGATGCGGCGCGCGGTGCCGCTGCTCGAGCTACTGGGGATCGCGGCTCTCGTGACGACGGTGCTGCTGTTCCGGCAGATGCAGGACTTCAGCCCGACGCTGTGGCGCGGCGGCGACATCGCCGCGGCCTTCTGCTTCGCGGTCCTGATCGCCGCGGTGGCGCATCCGGCGACCGGCATCGGCGAGGCGCTCGGCGTCGCGCCACTGCGGTGGCTCGGCGAGCGGAGCTACGGGATCTACCTCTGGCACCTGCCGATCATCCTGCTCCTGCGGCCGGGGGTGGACATCGCGTGGACGGGCCCGGGAGTGATCTTTCTCCAGGCGGCGATCGTCGTGACAGCCGCGGCTCTCTCGTTCCACTTCGTGGAGCAGCCGATCCGCACCGGCGCCCTGCAGCGGCGGCTCGCCAGGCACGCGCCCCGCCGGCGCCTCGAGCTAATCGCCGCGAGCACGCTCGTCGTCGCGGCAGCCTTCGGAGTGCTCTTCGTGATCCCCCGTGCGTTGAACCCGGTCTCGGGCTACGTCAACCCGCAACAGGCGAGCGCCGGGACCCAGCCGTCCAACGGCGGCACGGAGCCGAGCCCGCACATCAAGACACAACCCGCCGTCCACAAGCTCCGCCCGCTGCCGGCGCACATGCTCGCGCTGGGCGACTCCGTGATGCTCGACTGCTCCGCGGATCTCAAGGTGGCGCTGCACCACCGCGTGCGCGTCAACGCCACCGTCGGGCGCCAGATCGACGACACGATCAAGGAGCTCGGGCACCTCAGGAAGCACCACCGGCTCCCGAAGGCGATCGTCCTCCAGGTCGGGAACAACGGCCCGCTCTGGTTCGACGACCTCTTGCGGCTCCGACATGCGCTGCGCGGGATCCCGGACATCGTCGTCGTCAACGTGCGCAACACCACGAGCTGGCAGGACGAGTCGAATCACGCGCTCGACAACTGGCTGCGCGGCTGGCCGGAAGCGCACCTCGCCGACTGGTACGGGCACTCGACGGACAAGATGCTCTCCGACGGCACGCATCCGTGGCCCTACGCGTGCCGGATCTACGCGAGCGTGATCGCGCACACGCTCCGTTCGGCCTGAGGCGCATAGCATCTACGCGATGGCGGGCCGCTCGCTCTTCGTAGCAGGGCTGCAAACGGCGGGCGTCCCCGGCGACCCCGAGGCGACGCTCGAGCAGCTCGAGCGGAACGTCCGCACGCTCCGGTCCACGTTCGAGGGGCTCGAGCTGGTCGTGGCGCCGGAGCTGCACCTGATGGCGCTGCCGCCCCTGCTCGAGGAAGATGGCGTCCCGCCGGCCGAGCTCGCCGTCGACGTGCCGGGCCCACTGATGCAGCAGCTGGGAGCGCTGGCGCGCGAGACGCGACTCTGGCTGATCCCCGGCAGCGTCTACGAACGCACCGCCGACGGGGTCGCGAACACGGCCATCGTGCTCTCGCCGGACGGTGAGCTCGTCGCGAGCTACCGGAAGTGCTTCCCCTGGCAGCCGTACGAGACGACGCAGCCAGGCACGAGGACCGTGTGCTTCGACATCGAGGGCGTAGGCCGCTTCGGGCTTGCGATCTGCCACGACGGCGCCTTCCCTGAGATCTTCCGGTCGCTCGCCTGGGAGGGCGCAGAGGCGATCTTCCAGGTGACGCTGACCGGGACGTCCGACCGCGACGCCGAGACGGTCGTCGCGCGCGCGAACGCGATCGTCAACCAGGTCGCGGTCGTCAACATCAATGCCGCCGCGCCGGTCGGGAACGGCCGCAGCCTCGTCATCGATCCCGAGGGCGCCGTGCGCTACGAGGCTGGCGTCGGCGAGGAGGTCGTCACGGCCGTAATCGACCTCGACCAGGTGCAACGCGTCCGGGAACGCGGCAGCTTCGGAATCAACCGGCTGTGGGAGGAGATGGACCGCGTCGGGCCGGGGCTCGAGCTTCCGATGTACGGCGGCAGCTACCAGCCGCGGCCGCGGTAGAGCTCGAGCACCTTTTCGCGCGGCAGGGCGCGGACGAGCCGTCCCTCGCGGCCGACCGTGTCGACCGCCGCCCAGAGCGAGCACAAGACCGCCTCTTCGGTGGCGTCGACCGCGGCCTGGAAGAGCGGATTCAGCTCGCGGTCCGGGAACGAGCGATCAGTGGCTGTGGCGAAGGCGACGAAGATCTCACCGCTGCCGTGGTGAGCGACCGAGCCCGCCCGACCGAGCCCGAGGCCGGCGCGGCGAGCGAGCCGCTCGAGCTGCTGCGACGCGAGCGGCGCGTCGGTGGCGAGGACGGCGATGCAGCTGCCATCGGAGTCGGGGGCCTCGTCCAGCCGCTCGTCGAGTAGCCGGCCGATCGGGACGCCGTCGACGCGGAGCTGCTCGCTCGAGCCGAAGTTCGTGAGGAGGAGGACGCCGACCGTGTGCTCGCCGACGCGGCGGCTCGATGAACCGATTCCGCCCTTCCAGCCGAAGCAGCTCATTCCGGCGCCGGCGCCGACCGCGCCCTGCTCGAACTCGGCCGTCGCATCGGCCACCGCGCGGGCGACGTCGCCGGGCTGAACGTGCGGCACACGCGCGTCCGAGAGCCAGCTGTCGTCGCACTCGCCGACCACCGGGATCACGACATCGTCGACGCCGACGCGCGGATCCACTGCCATCGCGACCGAGACGGCGCCGTCGTAGACGCGGCCGACCGCGTGCGTCGCCGTGAGGTAGACGGGCGTCTCGAGGATCCCCCACTCGCGGATCTCGAGCGAGCCGGTCAGCTCGCCCGCACCGTTGAGCACGGCCGTCCCTGCGGGCAGCGGCAGCGACGGCGGCACGACCGCCGTCACGCCCGTCCGCTCGACCGTGACGTGGCCAACGGTCACGCCGACGTCGGCTATCGAGTTCCGCGACCCGGGCTCGACCGTGCCGATCACGATGCCGTCCTCGCGTGGCCGTGACATGGTCCGCGAGCCTAATGCTGCCGTTCGTATGGAGTCGCGACTGCCTTCGGCACGAGCCGGAAGCAGAAGTGTGGGTTGGCGTGCGCACGCCGGCGACGGAGGTGCCGGCGCGGGCGGTCGCCATCCGCGGCGAGCTCGCCGCCGCCGGTGCCCGTGAAATCGCCTCGGTCGAGCACGACGACTCGGAACTGCTCGCGGTACACGACCCCGCGCTTGTCGAGTACCTGCGGACGGCGTGGGACGAGTGGTCGGCCGCAGCGCTGCCCTCCGATCGCGTCGTCCCCTACGTCTTCGCGCGCTCCGAGCTGACGAGCGGGCGTGCGCCCGAGACGCCGACCGCGGTGTGGGCGCGGCCCGGGCTCTTCGCCTACGACACGATGACCCTGATCGGGCCCGGAACGTGGGAGGCGGCGCGCGCCGCCGTCGACGTCGCGCTGACGGCGGTCGACCTCGTCGCCGAAGGCGAACCGGTCGCCTACGCGTGCTGCCGACCGCCCGGCCACCACGTCACCCGCTCGCTCTACGGCGGCTCCTGCTACCTCAACAACACGGCAATCGCCGCGTCTGCGCTGCTCGACCGCCTCGGGGGCCCCGTCGCCGTCGTCGACATCGACGCGCATCACGGCAACGGGACGCAGGAGGTGTTCCTCGGTCGCGACGACGTTCGAACAGCGTCCGTGCACGTCGACCCCGCCGCAGGCTGGTTCCCCCACTTCCTCGGTTTCCCTTCGGAGAACGACGACGCGAATCTCAACCTCCCACTCGCGCCGGGCTCCCGTGACGTCGGCTGGCTCGCCGCCGTGCAGCGCGCGGCGGAGTTCGCCGCTCCGGCCCGGGCCCTCGTCGTCGCGCTCGGCGTCGACGCCGCGGCCGGCGACCCCGAGAGCCCGCTCGAGGTGAGCGCCGCCGGCTACCGCGAGGCCGGCCGGATCCTCGGCGGCCTCGGACTGCCGACGGTCGTCGTGCAGGAGGGCGGGTACGACCTCGCGACGATCGGGCCGCTCGTCGTGGAGACCCTGCTGGGACTGTCCACGTAGGATCGCCCGATGCGCATCCTCGTCCTCGGCGCAGGGTTCGGTGGCCTCGAGCTCGCCACGATGCTGTCGGAGTCGGGCGAGCCGTTCGAGGTGACGCTCATCGACCAGAGCGACGCGTTCGTGTTCGGCTACTCGAAGCTCGACGTCATGTTCGGGCGCACGACCATGGACGCCGTCCGACTCCCGTACGCGGATGTCTCCAAGCCGGGCGTGCAGTTCCACCAGGAGACGGTGCTCGAGATCGATCCCGAAGTCCGGACGGTGCGCACGGACGGAGGAAGCTACGAGGCCGACGTGCTCGTCGTCGCGCTCGGTGCCGACTACGACGTCGCCGCGACTCCCGGGCTCGCGGACGTGGACGAGTTCTATTCGACCGCCGGCGCCGAGACGCTCGCGGCGAAGCTGCCGTCCTTCGAGGGAGGCCGCGTCGTCGTCGGTATCTGCAGCGCGCCGTACAAGTGCCCGCCGGCGCCCAGCGAAGCGTCGCTGCTGCTGCACGACTTCCTCGGCGACAGAGGCGTGCGCGGCGACACCGAGATCACCTTCGTCTCTCCACTTGGGACGCCGATACCGCCCTCGCCCGACACCTCGCAGGCCCTGCTCTCCGCCTTCTCCGAGCGCGGCATCGAGTGGATCGGCGGCACGCGCATCACGGCGATCGACGAGGGGAACGTCGCCATGCTCGACGACGGGCGTGAGCTGCCGTTCGACCTGTTCCTCGGCGTCCCGAAGCACCGCGCCCCGGACGTCGTGATCGAGAGCGGCATGACCGAGGACGGGTACATCCCGGTCAGCTCCCAGACGCTCGCCACGAGGTACCCGGGCGTGTACGCGGTGGGCGACGTCACGACGGCTGGAGTACCGAAGGCCGGCGTGTTCGCCGAGGGCGCCGCCCGCGTGGTCGCAAAGGTGCTGATCGCCGTGCAGCGCGGCGGCGAGCACCCTCCGCCCTATGACGGGCGCGGGATCTGCTACATCGAGTTCGGGGGAGGCCAGGTCGCCGGGGTCGACGTCGACTTCCTCTCCGGCCCGGAGAAGATCGGGACGTACCGGCCCCCCTCGGCCGAGCTCGTCGCCGAGAAGAAGGAGTTCGGGGCCAGCAGACGCGCGCGCTGGTTCGCATGAAGCCACTGCCCGACGGCGGCACGATCGGCGTCGGCGCGTTCGCGAGCTCGTACGACATGCGCTCCGAGGTCGAGCGCGGCCTCGAGTGGTGGGAGGCGCAGGGCTATCGGGTCAAGCTCGCGCCGGGCGTCTACGCGCGCGACGACTACGTGGCCGGCGACGCCCGCGGCCGCGCCGACGACCTGCATGCGCTCTTCGCCGACCCGGAGGTGGACGTCGTTCAGACGCTCCAGGGCGGCTTCGGCTCGAGCGAGATCCTCCCCCATCTCGACTTCGAGCTCATCGCGGCCAACCCGAAGCCGCTGGTCGGCTACTCCGACATCACCTCGCTGCACGTGCCGATCCGCCAACGCGCAGGCTTCCCCACCTTTTACGGCTATGGGCTGATGGGCGTCGGTGACAAGGACACGAGCGCCTTCACGCGCGAGCGGCTGCTCGCCGTGCTGCGCGGAGAGGTCACCGGCCCAGTCCCTCCCGACCCCGACGACCCGTACGTGCGCGCGATCGCGCCCGGCCGTGCGACGGGGCCGCTCGTCGGCGGATGCCTGTGGCTCCTGCTGCAGACGCTTGCCACACCCTGGGAGCTCGAGACCGACGGCGCGATCCTCTTCTTCGAGGACACACACGCGCCGCCGTACTACGTCGACGGCCAACTGACCCAATTACGGCACGCGGGGAAGCTCGACAATCTGCAGGGTGTCGTCGTGGGCGAGATGAACAAGTGCGACTACGGCGACCTGCCGCGTGAAGTCGCGGACTGGCGCGCGACGAAATCGATCGAGGACGTGCTCGACAAACATCTCGAGCCGCTCGGCGTCCCAGTCCTCTACAAGCTGCCGCTCGGACACGGCAAGCACCAGGCTTCCATTCCGCTCGGCGTCCGTTATACGCTCGACGCGGACGAACGCACGTTGACGGTGGACGAGTCGCCGTTCGAACGCTAGGAGGAGGGCAAAGATGCAGAAGAGGTGGCTTGCGGCGCTACCGCTGGCGGTGGCCGCGCTGATCTTCGCGACCGCAGCGACGGGGTCCGGATCGAAGGCGACGAGCGGAGGCGTGTTCCGGGTTGGCACCGCCTCGGGCATCGACTCGCTCAACCCATTCGTGGCGTTCAACCAGGACGCCTACAGCACCTTCGAGTACATCTACCCCGTCCTCATCCAGTACGACAGCAAGCTTCATTTCGCGCCGTTCTTCGCGCGGTCGTGGAAGGCCTCGAACGGCGGCAAGACGTGGACGTTCAAGACGCAGCCTCACGCCAAGTGGAGCGACGGCAAGCCCCTGACGGCTGCGGACGCGGCCTGGACGATCAATACGTCGCTCAAGTACCAGAGCGGCGCCACCGCGAACGTCGCGGGCCTGGTCGCCCACATTACGAATGCGAGCGCGCCGAACTCGACGACGCTCGTCGTCCACTACAAGCAGGCGGCGGGCAACGTCCTCGGGCAGTTCCAGCAGTTCTTCATCCTCCCGAAGCACGTCTGGGCACAGCACCTCGGCAAGAAGGGCGCCGGCCTGAAGACGTTCGCAAACAACGCGCCGGTCGTCGGCTCGGGCCCCTTCAACCTCGTCAAGTACACGAAGAACCAGATTGCGCTGTTCCAGCGGAACAGCTCGTACTGGGGCCCGAAGCCGAAGGTCGAGGAGTTCGGGCTGCAGCAGTTCTCGAACGACGACGCCATGGTCACCGCGCTGAAGGCACACCAGCTCGATGCCCTCGAGATCGTGCCGCCGACGGCGATCAAGACGCTGCGCCAGTCGGGCTTCGTCGTCTCGGACGTGCCGGGGCTCGACCAGACCGACTTCATCATCAACTCGAACCCGAAGAAGAAGCAGCACCGCGAGCTCCTCAACCTGAAGGTGAAGGAGGCGTTCGACCACGCGATCGACCGCAAGCAGATCGCGAGCGTCGTCTTCCTGGGCGCGGCGCGACAGCCCGACTCGATCATCCCGGCGACCACCGGCGCCTGGCACAACCCGCACCTGAAGCCGGTCACCTTCAACATCAAGCTGGCCAACCAGATTCTCGACAAGCTCGGCTACAAGCGCGGTCCCGGCGGGATCCGCGTCGCCAACGGGAAGAAGATGTCCTACGAGGTCGTGACGCCGACCGACGTCCAGAGCATTCCGCGCACATTCCAGATCCTCCAGGCCGACTTCGCGAAGATCGGCGTGCAGCTGAAGCAACAGGCCCTCGACTCGAGTGCCGCCTTCGCCAAGATGGCCGGCCCGAACAACACGTACCAGGGCTTCGACCTGGCGATGTGGGACTGGACGGCGCTCATCGACCCCGACTTCATGCTCTCGGTCGTCACGTGCGCCCAGTACGGCGGGTGGAGCGACAGCGGCTACTGCGACAAGCACTACGACAAGATGTACTCGCAGCAGCAGCTGACGCCGAACCAGGCGAAACGGCGCCAGATCGTCTGGCAGATGCAGTCGTTCCTCTACAAGCAGCGGCCGTATCTGTGGCTTGCGAACGACGATTCGGTGAGCGCGGTCTCGAAAAACTGGGTCGGCTTCAAGAACACGCCGCAGGG
>Ga0207693_10001611_pt1 | contig 19946 bp, 16 predicted proteins | sample LARL81metaG_FD_184347 | JGI IMG/M metagenome (GOLD analysis project Ga0207693, IMG submission 184347) | Corn, switchgrass and miscanthus rhizosphere microbial communities from Kellogg Biological Station, Michigan, USA - LAR L8-1 metaG... | ecosystem: Host-associated > Plants > Roots >...
GTCAGCCGCGCGGTTGGTCCCCTCGGGCTCACGGGTCGTCAGCCGCGCAACCCGATAACTCAGCAACGAAGCCGCGCCCGCCCGCAGCAGGTGCGAGCCTTCCGGAACGGCCAGCTTTGCCAGCGCGCAGACCAGATCGGCGCCACGCGAGCTAGCGATTACGGAGTCGTCACAGGAAAGCTCCCTGAACACCGCAAGGCGAAAGCCGGTCAGCCAGACGAGCGGGTGAAACCACAGCCCGCACAGGGCAAGTTCGTGCAGGAGGCCGATCAGGTTGTCGCGCCGCCTCGCGTGGATGACCTCGTGAATCAGTACCGCGTCGAGCTCCGCCTCACTCAGCAGCCGGTCTACTCCCTGCGGCAGCGAGATATGCGGGCGCAGCACTCCGTCGACGGAAGGTGCCTCGCCGGTGGCGGACAACCTGACAGGTACGCCACGCGTGAGGAACCTTTCCCCGAGCTGCGCAGAGCTCTGGACGACTGCAAGCTGCGCATCGCGACGACTACGCCGCAGGCGCAGGAGAAGCCGCGCGAGCATGAAAACCGTGCCAGACAGCCACACCCCCAAGAGCACGGCGCCGACGGTCAGGTTTCGAGAGATGCCAATACCAACATCGTCGAGGCCGCCCAGCTGCGTCGCCCAAGGGACGGGTGACGCCCCGAAGCGATTGAAGAACCCGCCGAGCGGCACGATGAAATTGAGCGATGTCGCCACCCAGATCCAATACTTCCAGGTGGCGTCACCCTTCCAGAGTGATGTCAGAAGCCAGGCTGCGAGGCAGACGATCGAGGCATACAGGAGATGAACCTCCAGGAAGTACACCGCGGGTGCGACGTGCTCATGCATGGCCTTTCCCCCCGCGGTTCCGCCCGGCCTTCGCGGGCAGTGCGCCTTGAAGAGCTTTCAGGTCCTTGAGCGTGATGGTACCCGTCTCGAGGAGGTTAGACACCAGGAGGCGCGGCGAACCACCGAAGAGATCCAGCAAATCACGCACCAGGCCGCTGCGAAACTCGCTCTGGTCGATCGCCGGCTCGAACAGCTGGGCGTTCCCGATCTTCTTGACCCGGCGTAACGCGCCCTTGTGCTCCAGCCGATATACCAGCGTCTGCACCGTGGTGTAGGCCACGCGTTCATCTTCCGGCAGGCTGTCGAGGATCTCCCGTACCGAACACGTTCCCAGCTTCCAGCACTGCTGCAGGATCCGGGTCTCGGCCTTCGAAAGACGCATGCGGCTCATGTTTACTACGCTCCAAATAAATGCTACTACATAGTACGTAGTACGGCAACTGAAGCCGGACTCGAGGCGCTGGCACCTGGTGGTCCCCGTGCCGGGCGTGAAATGGAGCGTTGAGTTGTATGCGCAGGCCGCTGCTCGTGACACTGCTCTTAGCGCTGCTGGCGGCCACCCAGGCCGCGGCGCAATCTGCGCCGGTCGTAACGCTGGTGAAGGCGGCCCGCCTCCTCGATCCGCGCACGGGCAAGGTGCTGACGCCCGCGGCGGTACTGGTTGAGAACGACAGGATCAGTGAAGTGGGTTCGCCGTCGCAACTGCAGGCGCATGCCCCCGCCGCCGTCAGGACGATCGACCTCGGCGGCGCCACGCTGTTGCCGGGTCTGATCGACAGTCACAGCCACCTGCTCCTCGACGTCGTGGTGCCCCCGGAATCCGAGATCAGCCGCCGCAGCAACGGCATGTTTCTTCCCGGGCTGCTGCTGGCGATCACCATGTCGCCGGGTGCGCGCGTGCTGCTCGGCGCACAGCTGGCGCGCGAAGACCTGGAGAGTGGCTTCACCACGGTGCGCAATCTCGGTCATTCCGGCATCGATGGCGATGTCGCGCTGCGCGACGCCATCAATGCCGGTCGGGTCCCGGGACCGCGGATGCTGGCCACCGGGCGCAAGCTGATCGCACCCGGCGCGTACATCCAAAGCCTCAATGCCGCCCTCGCGGAGCCTATCGTGCAGCAGGAGTTTCTGACTATAGATCGCCCGGAGCAGGCGCGTCAGGTGGTGCGGGCCAACGTCTTCTACGCTGTCGATCTCATCAAGATCGCGATCGAGGACGACCTCACACCGGCGGAGGCCTCGGCGGTCGTCGACGAGGCCCACCGCCAGCACCTGAAGGTGGCGGTGCACGCCGCGTCCACCGCAAGCATCCAGATGGCGATCGATGCCGGCGCCGACTCCATCGAGCATGGCAACGACGTGACCGACGCGCAGCTCAAGAGCATGCACGACCGGGGGATCTTTCTCGACATTACCCCGACGTTCTGGGGTGGGAGCTTCACCCGGATTCTCGAGGCCAGCATCGTGATGTCGCCCGCGATGAAATCCAGGGAGATCGCGGCCGACGACCGTACGCGACAACGTTCGATGTCCTTCATGCAGCGGATACTGAAGTCCGGCGTGAAGTTCGCGGCCGGATCCGACATGTGCTGGGCCTACCCGGGCAAGACCCGCGGCGAGGCCAGCGCTCTGATGTTCAGTCATCTGCGCGAGTCCGGCATGCCCGCGCTCGACATCCTTCGTGCGGTCACGAGCAACGCTGCCGAGATGCTCGGCTGGCAGGACCGGGTAGGCGCCGTCGAGCCCGGCAAGTTTGCCGATCTCATCGCTGTCGCCGAAGACCCGATCGCTGATATCGGCGCGCTCGAGCAGGTTCGGTTCGTAATGAAAGGCGGTCGGGTAATCCGCGATGACCTCTCCGCGCACTGAAGACGCGACCCGCGCCGGCGGGAAGCAGGAAGGCTCGGGGTCGGAACTTGCGTACTTACTGGTGAGCTTGCCATGAAGACGTTTTTTGTTTGGAGTTGCCTGCTGCTCGGGATCAACGGCACGGCAGGCGCCGCTCCAGGGGACGAGATCTACACGCGGCCCGGCACGCTGGTTCCGGCGGACGGGACCCGGCTGAATCTCTATTGCATGGGGAACGGCTCGCCCGCAGTTGTATTCGACTCTGGGTGGGAGGACTGGGCGCCTGTGTGGACGATCGTGCAGCCGGAGGTCGCGAAGTGGACGCGCGCGTGCAGCTACGATCGCGCCGGCGCGGGCTTCAGTGATCCGGGCCCCCTGCCGCGCACCAGTGTCCGCATCGCGGATGAGCTGCGCAGCGCGCTGCACAACGGCGGTATCAAGGGGCCCTATATTCTGGTCGGGCACGCCTTCGGCGGCGATAACGTACGCACCTTTGCCGCGCGCCATCCGGGAGAGGTTGCAGGCCTGGTGCTCGTCGAAGCCGACGTAACCAGCAGCCCCGAAGAGCGGCGCGGGCAAGCCAGATTGATCGCTTCACTGCGCGAATGCCGCGACGCGATCGCTGCCGGCAAGCCCCTTCCGGCGTTGCCTGGCCGGCCCGCCAGAACCTGCGCGCAACAGTTCTTTCGGGGCCTCCCTGAGGCAATGTGGTCGCCGGAACTCAATGCCAAGCTGTTGGAGCTCGCCCAGACCAAGGTCGCCATGTACGACGCGTACATTTCCGAGATGGAGCAGATGCCGCAGGACGAGACCTACCTAGAGAAGCACAGCCGCCCGCTGGGCTCGCTTCCCATACGGGTGCTCTCGACCGGGAATCATGGCATCCATGCACTCGATCAGGCACACCCGCTGAACGCCGAACAGCAGAAATACGAGCAAGAGGTCGCCCGCGAGCAGGCCGGGTGGCTCGCGCTGTCCTCCAATGCCAAGCAGTTATTCACCGACAAGAGCTCAGAATACATACCATTCGACCAGCCGAACTTCGTCGTCGACGCAATTCACGAGGTGTTTGCACACGGGCACTAGGAGCCAAGATCAGAAGGGCGCAAGTCGATCGACGACCTGTTCGGTGGTCCCTGCACCTCCATTGTTCACCTTCTCCCCTTTTGGGAGTTCCGCGCCCTTGCCCATGCGAATCGAGATCAGGCCGGTCGGGAACAGGATGACCTGGTTCTCGCCGAAGCCAGTCATTTCCGGGAGGAAGACTCTCTTGCCAGAACGACTGCCCACGTACGGAACAAAGTGGAATCCCATCTTATAGAGCTCTTCATCGGTGCTCGCATCATCGGGCGGCGGCCGACGGTCGACCGACATGTCGGTCTTGGTGCGCATCGCGTCCGTGCCGGCCAGCAAGTCGGCGGTGAGCTGCCGGTGAAGCAGCTGTTGCCCGCCATGGGCGCCAACGTCCCGAAACAGCATGGCAATTTTCGCGAGCTCATCGAGCGTCGGGTAATAACCTGAACTGCTCCACGCAAAGCCATCTTGGCCATCAGGCTCGCGGGTGCGTACGAGCGGAGCGTGGTGGACGCCTATGGGCAGAAGTACTTCAGCCCGCACCATTTCCCATCGGTCCGCCTGCGGGCCGCGGACCGATTTCAGAAAATTGTCGATGGCGACGCCGAGCAGATAGAGATCTTGGTCGCGATAGCGATAGACGGTGCCCGGTTCCCATGGGTACGGGCGCAGGTTGGCGTTGATCTGCCTGACCTTCTCCGCATGAGACGGCGCTGTAAACCAGGCATCGTAGTTACCTTCGGCATTACCGTCGAAACCGTCATTCGGGTTGGTCTTGAGTGATCCGACCCCGCCGAAGCCACTCGCCATGTTCATCGCGTCCAGGAACCGGACGCGCTTCCATTTGGGGTCAAGCCCCGTGACGTAATCGCCGACCTTGAGTGTCAACACCCACGGACCATAGGTCTGCGCCAACCGCAATAGCGCAAGTGGATTGACAATACTCTTGGTGATCGAACGGACACCGAATCGCATTTCAAGCGGATACGGGTAGTCTCCGTACGGCGTCGGGGCATGTTGGTAATACAACACGCCGTCGCGGACCAACGCCGCCCCGATCATCCACCTCGGGTCCAGTGGACCGCCGAAGCCAGTCAGCGTGCCAGGCGGCAGGGAATTGGCGAGCTCGCTCCAGGGTTTGGCCGGCAGTCGCTGCGCGAGTTCAGCGCTGGCCTCGGCACGTTTGGCGGCGAGATCGCGTGGCGCATACGCTGCCGACTCGGTGGCCGCGGAACCCCAGGTGACGAAATGCTGATGCAGTAGGTAAGGCGCGTTTTGCTGAATGAACTGGAACCTCAACTGTGTGATCTTCCTGCCGTCATAGAGGAAGCTCGCCAACCCCTCGACAGAATGGTTGTCGATGTCGTTGACCAGCGTGAGCGGGAAAGCGGCGCGCGACCATTTGCCGTCGGCGCCTTCTTTCCACACGCGACCGATCTGAGGGACGACCTGCCAGAAGCTCGGCACGGCAGCGGACCCAGATTCGCGCACCATCTCACCGCGCTGCACGGGCACCAACAGCCCGTCCATCGTGAAGAACTCGAGGGTCACGGCAGGAAAGAGGCGGGCGTCGCGGCCAGCCTGCATGGGGCGCGCGATTGCGGGCTTAGTCTGCATCGGGGTCTGCGCGACCGTGAGGGCACCGACAAAGTCTGGCGCACTTGTTCCGTCCGGTCCCGGCGCGAAAGCCAAGTTGGCGACGGGTCCGTCTGTCGGCTTACCTGAACTCATGAGCGCAACCGGCAGCAGGTCCGAGGGTGACGCGGCCCAGGTGGCGGGAATCAGGCCCAGAGTGAAGGGAAGAATGGTTCCCAGCTTTGATAGGAGCGTGCTCACGCATTTTCCCCTGCAGCCACTGCGTATCCACCGCAACCCGTTGGTTTTGCGTTAATTTTATCTGGGCTCGTGCCGCTTACGCCCATCGAAGGGCACGCCGCTCAACCAAGCTGGCATCCCCTTGCTCAGGCGCCACTTGCGATCTCGCTCGCCCAGCTCATGTCGAAGGCTGCCCAGTGCGGCCCCGGTGCGCGCAGTGGCAGGGCCAGCAGCAGCAAAGCTGAGCGGCAAGAGTCAGCGGCATACTGCATTTAGCCCATTACAATTGTCTAGCACGAAGGAGGTGACACCATGAACAAGCAGTTGCTTAACAGACGTCAATTTGGCGCGCGTTGCGCAGCCTTCGGCTTGTCGTTTCCGGCCTTAGGTACAACGCTTGCGGCGCGAGCAGCTGCACAGGTTCTTGGTACCGACGCGGCATCAAAGCCTGCTGCGCGTTCCGTAAAGCTTCCAGACGGCACGACGGTTTCACCGCTCGGTCAAGGCTGCTGGCACCTAGGTCAGGGAAGGCATCCGCCCGCTGTCGAGGAAGAGGCGCTGCGCGCAGGCATTTCGCTCGGCATGACCTTGATCGATACGTCGGGAAACTATGGCAACGGCCGCTCCGAGCAGTTCCTTAAACACGTGATTGCCGGCCAACGCGACCGCATATTCCTGGTTTCCAAGGTGGAGGGCAACCAAGTGTCTGGCGATGGCATCGCGCGCGCTTGCGCGGCGAGCCTCGATCGTCTCGGCAGCGAGCACCTGGATCTCTACTTACTGCATTGGCCGATTTCCAGCGCGCAGTTCCCCGGCGTGGTGGCGGCATTTGAACAACTACGCGCGGCGGGGAAGATTCGCGCTTGGGGCGTATCCAATTTCAACGTTAGCCAGATGGAAGATCTCTTCCGTGTTCCAGACGGGCATCGCTGCGCTACCAATCAGGTCCCTTACAGTCTCAACAACCGTCGCATAGAGCGCGATGTTTTGCCGTGGTGCAAGCAGCACAACGTGCCGGTCATGGCGTACTCACCGCTCGGCGGAGACAATAACCTCGTAGTCGGTGACCGCACGCTGGTGCAGGTGGGGACTACTCACGGGTGCTCGGCCGCCGCGGTTGCACTGGCTTGGGCAATTCGCAGCGGCAACGTCATCGCAATTCCCGAATCCGGCTCTCCAGCCCACGTCAAGGAAAATGCTGTAGCGCTTTCGATCGCCCTCACGCCCCAAGACCTCAAGACTCTGGATGCAGCGTTTCCGGGAGCGCTCGGCGCAACCTAGCGAGAAGGGCGTAACTCGCGGCCCGACGGACGGTGCTCCTTGCACCGGCCGATATGTAGGTCGCAGCAGGAGCCAACCACTGCCGCATGATGTCAGCGCGTCGTGGCGCGCGGTGACACCGCGATGCTATAGTTTTTCAGTCATACCAGTGCACTGAGCAAGGTATCCGTATGCGGCCCCACGTTGTCCTGGCCTTGAGCCTGCTCAGCGCCGCTTTCGACCTTCCGGCTGGCCAGAGTCCGACTCCGACGACGTCGCCAGTCGCTGCCGAAGAGGGACCGCTCCAAAGCCTGCCTTACACGCCGGGCCTCGACCCCGCGGCAATGGATCGTTCGGCGAATGCCTGCGTCGACTTTTACCGGTATTCCTGTGGTGGCTGGATGTCGCGCAACCCAATCCCGCCGGATCAGGCAAGCTGGAGTGTCTACGCCAAGCTCTATGAGGACAACCAGCGCTTCCTGTGGGGGATTCTGAGCAACTTGGCCGGTAGTCGCACCGGCCGATCCGCCAACCAGCAGAAGATCGGCGACTACTTCGCGTCTTGCATGGACGAGACCGCCATCGAGCAGCGCGACCTGACACCGCTCGCCCCAACCCTTGCCGCGATTGAAGCAATGAAGAGCCTGGAAGATCTACCGGCGCTAATTGCTCGGTTGCAGCTCGACAGTGGCGGTGACGGTTTCCTGTTCGGCTTCTCCTCCGCGCAAGACTTTGCCGATGCGCAGGCCGTGATAGCCTTTGCCACCGCCGGCGGACTCGGCATGCCGGACCGCGACTACTACACCGACGGTGACAAGCGTGCGCGCGCCCTTAGGCAGAACTACCGCAAGCATGTCGCGCGCACATTCGTGCTGTTGGGAGATTCCGCCGCCGCGGCAAGCCGCCATAGCGATACGGTCGTACGCCTCGAGACGCAGCTCGCGCGGGCCTCATTTACCCGGGTGCAACTGCGCGACCCGTATAACTTGTTTCACAAGATGGACCGCGCCGGGTTGGAACGCCTGACGCCACACTTCGCATGGGACCCGTACCTCACCACTCTGGGACTCTCCGCCGTCGACACGTTCAACGTGACGCAACCGAAGTTCTATGCTGCGCTTGATCAGCTGCTCGGCTCTACCGGGCTCGACGATCTTAAGACCTACTTGCGCTGGCAGGCCGTGCACGCGGCCTCCCCCTTCCTTGCGCGCCGCTTCGAGGATGAACGCTTCTCGTTCTTTGACCACACCCTGCGGGGCGTGCCGCAACAGAAGCCGCGCTGGAAGCGCTGTGTCCAGCAGGTCGACGCTCTGCTCGGCGAGGCCTTGGGGCAGGAATTCGTCGCGCGCACCTTCGGTCCGAAGCTGAAGGAGGCGACCTTGCTCATGACCCGACAGATCGAGCGGGAAATGCACGACGATATCGAGGCACTTTCCTGGATGGACGCTGCTACCAAGCAGCAAGCACTAGCCAAGCTTGCCGCCGTGGTCAACAAGATCGGCTACCCGGATCGCTGGCGCGATTACAGCAGCGTCACGATTGAGCGTGAGGATTACTTCCACAACGCGCTGCAGGCCATCGCGTTCGAGTCGCACCGGCAGCTCAGCAAGATTGGCAAGCCCCTGGACAGATCCGAATGGCAGATGACGCCGCAGACTGTGAATGCCTACTACGATGCACAGATGAATGACATTAACTTTTCAGCCGGAGTGCTTCAGCCGCCGCTATATGATCCGCGCATGGACGATGCCCCGAACTACGGCAACACCGGCGGCACCATCGGCCATGAGCTGACCCATGGGTTCGACGATCAGGGACGCAAATTCGATGCGGCAGGCAATCTCAAGGACTGGTGGAGCAGCGCGGACACCAAGCAGTTCAACCATCGCACGCAATGCATCGTCGACCAGTACGCGAAATACGTGGTCGTCGGCGACGTCCACATCAACAGCCGTCTCACACTGGGTGAGGACGTCGCGGATCTCGGCGGCCTGATTCTCGCCCGCATGGCCTGGCGCGCACAGACCGCGCACCAGCAGCTAACCGACCGCGATGGTCTCACGCCTGAACAGCGCTTCTTCGTCGGCTACGCACAGTGGGCGTGCGAGAACCAGCGCCCGGAGAACCTGCGCCTCAATGCAAAGACGAACGAGCATTCACCAGGGCGTTATCGGGTCAATGGTCTGGTCGTCAACATGCCGGAATTTGCCAAGGCGTTTTCCTGTCCCACCAATGCGCCCCTGGCAAAGAAGAATCCGTGTCGCGTTTGGTAGTTTGCCGCGGCGCGAGCGCGCCTCGTTCGGACTAAGACGAAATGGAAACAGGCCTGGGCTGGCGATGATGCTGGGTAACCCGAGGCTTGGTGAACCCTGGGCGCTCCACAGGGACCTGCGGTGCAAACAGCCCTTGCTGGCAGAAATCCCGCCGATGTGCACTGCAGCAATGGGGTTGGCAGACGACAGGCGCAGTGCGTGTGCACTGCTGGTCGGTACGCTGCACGAGCGAAGATAATCGATGGTCGGGCACGGCGTCGTGGCCGACGGCGCACGCGATTGACCCGTCCTGCCTACGGAATTGTCACGAAGCCTCTCACGAATCGGAGTTAACATGCCGCGATACCGGGGAGGATATGAAATGCGTGCCATTTCCCGCTTGTTTGCACTCCTGGTCCTGCTGACCGTCATAACGGCCGCTCCTCTGGCCTCGAGTGCCGCGGCAGCGGCGAAAGATACCTGTTCGCTACTGACCCCAAAGCAGCTGAGCGACGCCGTCGGAACCTCGATGAATGCCGGCAGGTACATGGCGCCGGGAGTCGCGCGCACCTGTACCTGGACCCTGGCCAGCGGCGCGACACCGGCCGTGAGGTTCCTGACGCTCGACTTGCAGGTCGCAGATGCGTATGAAGCCGGCAAGAAGTTGGATGCGCAGGCGAATCCCGCCAGTGTCCCGGACCTGGGTGACGATGCTTACTACGCGAACTTCAGTGGCATCAGCATCGCGAGTCTGAATGTGAAGAAAGGCGATGTCTCATTCAAAATCACTTGGTACGGCGCGGCCGACTCTCAAACAATGATGACGGCCGAGAAGACCCTCGCTTCACAAGTCCTCTCGAACCTCTGAATTGGCGCGCAGCAGCGACCACCTCAGCGAGCAACAATTTGAAGCCGCCGTGAGGTTAACGGTCAGCGCGCCTGCCCGTTTTCCTGGGGCGCCTTGCCCGTCTTGTCCGACGCTGGAGCGCGTGCGTGCCTGCGCGAGCTCCGGTACGAGTCCGCGCGCTAAGGTTCGCTGGCTCAAGCCGAGTCTCCCGTGATCTCCCGCCCGCGCACGTTCCCGTGCCACAGCGGCGGAACAATTGCACTCTCGACCGCTGACCTGGTCCCTCGGGATGTCGCCAGGTAGTCACGTATAGCGGCACGCAGAACTCCGCTCGTCGCATTGGCCTATACCCAGGGAGTTCGCAGAGATATCGTTTGCGCCAGGTCCACGCAAAATCCGGAGGTCCACGGTGACAGCACCTGGTGAGATGCTTCAGATCGGTGCATCCATTGTGGTGAGCGCCCTCATGCCTGCGGCTGCGGACGCCGAACCAGGTTTTCCGTGGAACGGGCTCTAGGGAGCCCCAAGACTCGGCGGGAATGCTCGCTCGTGGGCAATACATCCAGCACGGCTGAATTCGAGAACCTGGGATGGCTTGACGATCGCAAGCATCCGTTGGACTGGAACGGCCCAACCGACCGGACGTTCCTGGAATTTGGCGACGACGATTTGGATCGTTCGATCATCGATCACTTCGAGCGCGTGGCGCGCCGGCATCCAGACCGCGTCGCGATCACGGATTTGGATATGTCTGTCTCTTTTGCGCAGTTGTGGGACGGTCTTTCCGGACTGGCCGAAACCATCAGCGCCGAAAGCAGACCGGGAGAACTGGTTGGCATTCTGCTGCCACCGGGCGCGATGTTTCCCCTCGCGATGTTGGCCTGCTTGGCTGCAGGGCGCCCCTTTTTAGCCCTCGATCCACACTATCCGAGTGACTGGGTGCGCCAGGTATTGCAGGACGCCCGGCCAACTTTGATCATCGGATGCGCAGCATCCGTACAGGCGGCCGAGTCCGGCCTGCCAACCACGCGCGTAATCGACCTGGCCTGTTTTCCGCGGCCGGCGCCGGAGGGCTGGCGACCCCGCGAACTGGGGCTAGACGAACCGGCGTGCGTGCTTTTCACGTCTGGAAGCACCGGCCCGCCGAAGGGAATCGTCAACAGTCAGCGGAACCTGTTACAGCGGGTGGTTCAATCAATAAACGCCGCGCACATCAACGCCGGCGACAGGCTTCTGACGCTAGCCCCACTGTGCACGATCGTTGGCGTGCGCGACACCATAACGGCGCTGCTCGCGGGCGCCAGCATTCACCTGCTCGATCCGCAACGCCTCGGTGCGCGCGAAATCTTGAATGTCATTCGCTCGGAGGCCATCACGATCCTGTTTGCGTTTCCGGCCCTGTTGAGATCGATGGTGCCGTACGATCAGATGCGGGCGGATCCTGCCCTTCGGCTGGTTCGGGTAGGTGGCGACACCACACTGTGGAGCGACGTCGATCTGCTGCGCGCCTGGCTTGCGCCGGAGGCGTTAATCCAGCTGATTTATGCCGCCACCGAAGCGCCAATCATGCAGTGGTTCATCGATGGCAGTTGCAAGAACAATGACGCACGAATTCCCATCGGCTATCCGCTGCCGGGCAACCGCTTGGCAGTGATCGATGAGTTTGGGCACGCGGCGCTCCCGGGGGAGACGGGGGAACTGATTGTCGGAAGTCCCTACGTCGCATTGGGACTGTGGATCGATGGACGGTGCGTCCGCACCGGAACGGAAGGCGACGCTACGCCCTCGTGCCGACTCTTCCGAACGGGGGATGCCGTGCGCCTAAGACGCGACGGGCTGCTGGAGCGGCTCGGCCGCCTGGACAGGCAGGTCAAGATCCGGGGCGCGCGCGTAGAACTCGACGGGGTGGAAGCCACGCTTCGCCAGCATCCTCTGGTGCGCGACGTGGCCGCCCTGGTCCGAACAGGCAGCACTGACGGTGCAGTGACCCTCGTCGCCTATGTGAGAGCTCGCGAGGGGGCGCGCGCCGGGCTGCTCGACGATCTGAAGACGCTGATGCGCTCGGCGCCGCCGCCCATGCGGCCAGCACGTCTTTATCTCGTCCACGAGATTCCCCGGTTGCCCAGCTCCAAGGTGGACGCGCGCGCGCTCGCGACGCTCGACGAGGCCAACATCCAAAACGAACGTGCCAGCGTCGTCCCCCCGGCCGCAGCCGGCGCGGTGGACCACGACTGCATTGCGCCGACAGTCGCGAAAGCATGGCAAGAAGTATTGTTCACTCCCGTCGGTGGCCCCGACGAGGATTTCTTCGAGGCCGGCGGCGATTCCCTGAAAGCGCTCACGCTTACGATGGAGCTCGAACGATCGCTGGGCCTGGAGCTGTCAGTGACCCTGATCAACGAGGCGCCCAAGTTCGCAAGCCTGTGCGAGGCCCTCAGGGAGCAGCGGACCACGCGTTACGTTCCCCTAGTTCTACTCAAGGAGGGCGCGGGCTTACCCCCGCTCTACTTCATCCACGGGGTCGGCGGGAACGTAGCGGAGCTCTTCCCGATTGCCCGCAGCATGACTTACCCCGGCGCCGTCTTCGGAGTCCAGGCGCGTGGTCTGGCCCGTCAGCAGCTGCCGCACACGACGGTCGAGGCAATGGCGATCGACTATCTGAGGGAGATCAAGGCGCGGCAGCCGGACGGTCCCTATTACCTGTGCGGCTATTCCTTCGGCGGACTGGTGGCATTCGAAATGGCGCGGCGACTCCGGGAGTCGGGGAGCGAAGTAGGCCTGGTCGGTCTGTTCGACACGATGCCGAGCCCTCTGAGTTGGCCACTATCTGTCTGGTTCGACTCTGTCCGGCGGCGAATGGATCAGCTTGCCGCCAGGGCAATCGCCGCTCCGACGCGGACTTGGCCAGCGGCAGCTTGGAAAGCGGCTGGCCGTCTTTGCACAAGGGTGCGAGCACACGTCACGCAAACAGAGCTGAACAGCACTCCCCTTCCCAGCTTCTTGAAGTCCGCGCCCAGCAGCGTTCTCAAGGTCGGGGCAAGCGCGCTGATGGCAGCAGCGAGGTACCGGCCTGGATTTTATCCAGGGGAGCTGACGCTGTTCACGCCGAAGGAACGTGACCCCGCCCTTCCATCTCTCCAAGTCATCTGGCGCAGACATGCGCGCGCTGTGTCAGTTGTCGATACCGCAGGTAGCCACTTGACCATGCTGTCCATACCCAACGCCGAGTCCGCCGCCACATCCGTAGTGCGCTACCTGCCTGCCCCCTTAACTCCCGCAATTTATTGAAAGGCGGTTGAGGATCGAGATTCTCGGTAACCGAAATGCTGGCCAAGTTGAAGCGTTGCGTCGCACTAGCGCTTGCCGACCGCGAACCAGGGAGTGCTGTGATAGGAATCCGCCACCACCCAGGCGGCGGCCGTCAACGCCCAGGAGACGACGAACTCCCCGCGTTGGAAGCTGGATATGGTGCCCGCTGCCAACAGCGGCACCCACACCAGCAGCGTGAAACCACCCATCTGCGCCGCCGAGAGCACAGCCGCCAGCCGCGCACACACACCAACGAGTATCGCCAGCGCCGCCGCCAGGTACGAAGCGCCGGTGAAATACGCCCAGCCCACGTGCCATGGTAGCCAGCCGGGCACCAGCGGGGCGGTGAGGTTGACGTAGAAGAAATGGGACAGACCAAAGGCGATCATAGCCAGCCCGTACAGGACCCGCGCGATGCGCACGCCCCTGTCACCGGTGGCGAATCCGAGGTGGCGCCTGTCCCAGTCAGTGGCGAACCAGGCATACAACACCCAGGCGCCCGCCACTAACACGGCATTCTCACCGCAGCTCTGATAAGAGCCTTCCACAGTGGGCGCGAGTACGATGAAGCGCGCCTTGAACACCAGCGTCAGCAGCACGAGATAGGCAAGCAGCACGCGGGCGGCGAGAGCGGCTGAACGCCGCCACAGGAGGCCGAGGCCGCACGCCAGAGAGATGAAGGCGCACAGATAGGCCAGCAGGTCGCGTGCGGGCAGTCCCTTGGGGACCTGCCATACCTGAATAAAATCGCCCTCGATCAGTCCAAGGATTCCGAGCGCAATCATGGTCGCCGCAAAGACCGCATGACCCACGCTTGCGATGCGCATCGCCTACCCTCCGATGATATTCCGGTGCCTGGTGGTTGCGCCGGCGAATGATTTCAACAGAGTGTAGACCAGCGGCACGCGGACTCTAAGACAAGACATTGGCCCCAAAATCTGGGCCGCAAGCGGCCCTAGACCATGGACGCTTGGTGACACTCAGCTGGAAACCAGCGTGGCGACCGAAGAGCTTCTCTGCCCCCGGGTCATCATCCCCATCGCCGCTCCGAACCACGGTCTCTCCGACTTCAAGGTGCACTTCGCGTCCGTCGCCGAGCCGAGCTGGCATGTCTCGTATAATAATGGGCGCGCGATGGGACGTAATAAGCAACGAGGGGAGAATAACAATGGTTGTCCAAGCATCTTGGTTCAGGACATGTATCGCGGTGCTCCTTTTGTCGGCCAACTTGTTGGCATCGGCCTGTGGTGGATCCGCCAAGTTGGACGGCTTGTACGCGAATTCAAACGGTCAGAATACGGTTGAGTTTAGAGACGGCAAGGCCTTCGTGACGATGGTAGGAATGGCCAGTGATGCTATTCCGTACGAGGTGAAGGGAGACACCATCACCATACATGCCGGAGGGGTCGCAGGGGATCTGGTGCTGACTCGAAACAGCGACGGTACTCTTCAAGGTCCCTTTGGAATCATGCGGAAGAAGTGACTCGACTCGGACCTAAATTCGGTTTGGAAGTGACAAGTACGCCGATTGGAAGCCGCCTCGATTGTGACGGCGGGCTCGTTTGACGACCGGCTCCGCAAGATTCGGAGCCGGTCGTTAAGCATGCGCGCGGTGCAACAAGCTTCGCGCAATGACTGCAACGGTCAGAAGCCGATGGCGACCAACGCGTCCTGATTCGCAGGTGTCAGGCCGGAATTACCGCGTCAATCCGTCCGTGGAAGGCTAGCCGCCCCGCTGGCACTGACCGCGGTGCCGGTGTAGTCGTGCGTCGCACCCTGCAGCGCACCGAAACTGAGCCGAGCGGGGTTCGTATTTCGATCCCGATCGGCTCCAGTCTCAGGGTTCTGCCTACTCAGATGCGGCGGCGGCGCCGCGAAACGCCCAACCCCAACAGACCTGTCCCAAGCAACAGCAGGGTTGCCGGCTCGGGGACGGAGGCCGGGGCCGGGGACTCCGTCTCAAATATTGCGCCGCTGTTGGCAGTCGCCTGGAAAGACGGTGCGGTGGCAGAGCCTTCATTGAAGAACCCGACAATGTATGACGCAAGCGGCAGACCGTTTATCTCTTCCAGCGGCGACATGTTCGGGTTGGACGCGCCCTGGAGAGTCGTCATCCCGAGATCGACCTGATACACGAAAAAGCCGGTGGCTCCCGGGTCAAGTATCATTGTAGCGGGCAGAAACGCACCGATCGGATTAGCCGGCTTTGCGCCCGCAATCGGCGTACCCAAATACGCATCGAGCTGCCCGCTGGCCCACGGGGATGTGTTGAAGAGTGTTGCCGTCCCCTTCAGCGTGCCCGTGAGCGCAAAACTCAGGTTCGAAGGACTTAAGTCCTCGTTGTTGGGCACCAGCACGTCGACCAACAGATCACCCGAAGTGGGACCCGGAGACGTGGTGAACCCGAACTGCATCGGAGGGTTCGTGCTCGTCGGAGAATTTGTGCCGTTATCGACGCATTGAGTCGGCGGCGCACAATACCCGTGCAGCGTGGCAGCTGCCGGAGCCGAAAATAACCCAAGGAGCAATCCGCCAGCGACCGCGCCCGCAGGCGTGGACGCCAGGGAAAGAAGTCTTGGCAGCGGCATATCCCACCTCCATCGGCCGGGCCGGCTTCCATACCACATACAAAAAGTTTGGCCACATCTCGGATAGAAAGCAACGCAGAAATATCTAGGCAAATGAACGCGCAGCAGCGGCTGCGTTTGCCCTCAAGCTGGCGAGCGGGCGCGAGTAGGCTAGCTTGGCGCAGACAGTATGTATGCAATTCGCGACGTCAGCGGCTCCTCCATAACTCGCCGATCCACGCTCGCACCTGCAAATTGAGCTTACCGAAAGTGCCAGATAGCGCGGCGTCGTGTGCAGAGTCGCTGGCAGTTTCAACCGTATCGTCACGCATGCGATTCTGGGTAGCGATAACAACTACCTCGCGGGTAGTGAACGTCTCTCCGACCTATCCGCCGATGCTCACCGTGACCAAGCGTGTCGTCGGACTCCAGAATTTTCGCTGTCGACAAAGATGACCGCGGTCCTGTCGGACTGATGATTCCGCCATGACGTGTCGCACGTCTGCTCCTGGCGATGAGGTCACGGCAGATGCGAGCGCTTGACGTTACACCGATACACGAGGGAAATGCTGTCTCGCAGCGCTGGCGTCGGGTCGGGCGCGTTCATCAGTCTAAGCGCCTGCTCGGCCGCGCGGCGGGGCAGCGAGAAGCATTATCCTGAGTCCTGAACGTGGACCTCAAATCGACGGTGATGGTTTTGGATTCGCTTTGAAGGAGTCTTTCTATGAGCAAAGTGGTGCGGATATATCAGCACGGGGGACCCGAGGAGCTGCGGTTCGAGGACCTCGACGTCGGCGAACCCGGTCCGGGCGAGGTCCGTGTGAAGATCGAAGCCATCGGCCTCAACCGCTCCGAAGCGGCGTTTCGTGCCGGTGAGTACCCTGTGCCGCCGAGGTTTCCCGCACTGATTGGCTACGAGGGCGTGGGACTGGTCGAGGCCCTGGGCCCGGATGTGCAAGGTTTTGCAGTTGGCGAGCGCGTATGTGTGTTGCCGAACTTCCGTCTCGGCGAGTACGGAATCTATGGCGAGCGCGCCATTGTCCCGGCGCGCAGCCTGCTGAGTCCGCCGCCCGGTCTGACCACAGTCGAGGCTGCCTCGATATGGATGCAGTACTTTACGGCACTGGCGATCATCGAGATTGCACGCGCGGCGATTGGCGATTACGTCCTCATACGCGCCGCCTCCAGCAGCGTCGGCCTCGCGGCGATTCAGTTGGCCAATTGGGCCGGCGCCGTGCCGATCGCCGCCACGCGCACAAGCGCGAAGGCGCTGACGCTCCAGCAGCAGGGCGCCAAGCATGTGATCCCCACGGACGAGACCGACCTGGTCGCGGCGGTTCTCCGCATCACCGCCGGCAAGGGTGCGCGCATCATTTTCGACCCAGTGGGCGGCCCGGATATCGAGAAACTCGCGCTCGCAGCCGCGGACGAGGGCATCATTTTTGTCTACGGTGGCCTGAGCGGTAAGCCGACGCCATTCCCTCACTGGCCCGCTGCGTTAAAGGGTTTGAGCATCAGAGGCTGGGTGGCCTCTTCGATCTGGAACCGGCCCGAGCGCTTCACGCGCAACCGAGAGCTGATCCTCCACGGACTCGCCTCCGGCCACCTGCGGCCCGTGATCGCAAAGACCTTCCCCTTCTCGCAGATCGTCGCGGCCCATCGTTATCTCGAGTCCAATCAACAGATCGGCAAGATCGTTGTGACGCTGTGAGTCGCACGACGCCACCGTCTCAATGGTGGCCGGGGGCGCTGCGAACCACCTTGCCGTGAGGCGGGCAAGCCGCACGGTCCACGCGCAGTCCCCTGCCGTTTTGGAGCCCGCCATGAGGCTAACGGGTTAGAGCGCGAGCCTGCCGAGTTTCCCGGGGCGTCTTGCCGGTACGACGCTTGAACGCGTGTGTGAAGGCGCTGACTTCCTTATACCCAAGCAGCCACGCAATGCGCGATATCGACAGATCGGGGTCGGATAGATATTGCCTCGCCAGATCGCCTCGCAGGCTCTCAAGGATCTCCGAAAACGTCTGACGCTCCAATGCGAGCCGGCGCGCCAAGGTCCGCTGGCTCAACCCGAGCCGCGCGGCAATTCTGGCGGCGCGCACCTTCCCGTGCGGCAGCGCCGGCACAATCGCGTTCTCCACCGCCGACCGCAACGTGCTTCGGTGCCTCGGTCGATGAGAAAGAGCTCGCTCGCAATTCGCGACCAGAATCTCGTTCAGGTAGGGATCAGCACTGGTGATCGCGACGTCCTTGACCCTCCTGGCGAATGTCAGTTCATCCGCTCGTGCTCCAAAAGCTACATGGCCGCCAAAGGTTGCGGTGAACTCGGAACCGCCATGCTTGCTGCGATGCATGAGTCGCGCCCGGATCGGCACCAGGCGCAGGCCGGTCAACTGCCGGCAGGTGCGGATCAGCACCGTCATGAAGAACTCCATCTGATGCCGATCCGAATGACGAGCAATGCCGACGTAGTCGAACACGAGCCGGATATCGTCGTCTTCGAAACACTTCAGCGACAACCCCTCATTACTAGTTGAGCTGTAGCGCGCGGTTCGCTGCAGAGCGTCGCCCAGCGTTTCAGAGGAGGCTGCAACATAAAAGAGCAATCCTAACTCTCGAAGGTCACACAGCTGCGCGAGGTTAAAACCGAGAAATTCGTCGTGCAAGGCATTCGCCACGAGGTTCAAGAACTCGATCTGCTGCTGGACTGGGAGTCGAGAGCCGCGGTCCCTGATTCGTTGATCCGTCAGTTCCGCCTTTCTCAATAGTGGTCTTAGCTCAAGGCCAGCCTGTCGCGCACGTGCATAGGCAAGCCGGGCAATCCCGCCACCGGCAGTCGGAACTAGGCTGAGACGCTTGGGATGGAGATCGTTCACGCTCATCGCACTTTAAGGTTACGGACCGCGGCTGGCCCGCACCGACAATACTTTGGCACAAAATAACAAGACGTGAATACGAGCTCGCTCGTATAAAAGCCGCCCAGCAGAAACCTTAGCCCGAGACAGCACTCGGGCTTACCGCCGCGCCGGGCATTCCAGCCGTGCGGCCACATTCCAGAGCGAGCACCCACTCATGCCGCCAACGCCTGAAGTTGTCGCCGTTATTGACGATGATCTGAGCGTCCGTCGCGCCACGGGTCGTTTGTTGTCGGCGCTCGGATACCACCCAGAGCTCTACGCTTCGGCTAGGAAGTTTCTCGATGCTGCGATGATGACCAAGGCGATCTGCCTCATCATCGATATTGAGCTGGGTGGGATTTGCGGTATTGAATTTACGGAGGTCCTACGAAAAGCGGGCTTGACAACACCCATCATATTCGTGACTGCAGATTGTGATAATGAATCGTACAAGAGGCGGGCTCTCGAGATGGGCTGCGTCGGCTTTTTCTGTAAGCCCTATTCCGCGGGCGTCCTGACCGAGGCGTTGCTGAAGATTCCTCGCCGCCCCTGATTTGCAGCCGGCCGGTGATCGCCGGCTACCCGTGTCACCAGGCCATTCGAGATACCTCGTCAACCATCGCAGCGATTTTGGGTTTACAGAGGATCGACGTGAACTACACGCCCTTCGACGACGCGCTTGATGAGTTCTTGAGGCACGGCCCGGTCGGCGTCGTGCCCGAAGCCATCCGCGCGAATGACATCGACTGGCAAGCGTTCAGGCGTCTGTCACAAGACGAGACGTACGAGGGACTCCAGGTCGAGAAAGCGGTCAGCCGGGTGACCTCCGTGCGCGGCCACGCTCCGGACTGGAGTTCGTTTGAATGGCCGCCGTCCGCCTAGGGTTGTGCGTCCCGGATCCGTAAAGCGGTCGCCGCGATCCTCCGGGCTGAGCGGCGCAAATTGTCCTTCGTCCGCATCTAGGCCAAACCCGCAATTCGGCTGGCTCCTGACGTTCCGCGCCGCACCAACGGGGACAATTGCACACCTGTGGCCTTCGGGCGCACGGACCAAACGGGGGCGGGCTCGTTGGGCTGTGTAGACTTACCGCTGTATCTCACCTCCGGAAGAACTGATGGGCACGAAACTCCTATTAGCGGTGGCCCTGGTGCTGGCCGCGGTCCGGGGCAATGCGACCGACTTGCTACTGAGGAACGTGGTCGTCTATGACGGCACCGGCGCGCCCGGTTACGCC
>Ga0207693_10001612_pt1 | contig 19939 bp, 15 predicted proteins | sample LARL81metaG_FD_184347 | JGI IMG/M metagenome (GOLD analysis project Ga0207693, IMG submission 184347) | Corn, switchgrass and miscanthus rhizosphere microbial communities from Kellogg Biological Station, Michigan, USA - LAR L8-1 metaG... | ecosystem: Host-associated > Plants > Roots >...
GCGCCCACTACCAGGGCGTGAGATGAGGCGAGAGCGTAGCACCAGCCGGCGCCAGGATGACCCCGGGACAGCTCTAGGATCACGCGGATATAGGTTTCGCAGTCGACCCCGCCGCCGTTGAACATACGTGGCTGCAGGATTCGATAAAAGCCGCCCTCCAGGAGTTCCCGGTGTATCTCATCAGAGTAGCAGCCGCGCGAATCACTCTGATCCTGCTGTGCGCGCAACCGCGCGCCGATCTTTGTCGCTCGTGCAGTGAGCTCGGCCGCAAAGGGGTGGCGGGAAGAGATGGAATCGGAGGCCATTGCGCATTGTACGCAAACTCGCAACACCAGCTTCAAAGCGCCAGTTAGAACTCTACCGGCTAGGATAACCTCGATGAATCATCTGGTTAGCGCCAGCCGCGGCGAGGTAGGAATAGGAAATTCAGGGCCCCGCCACCAACTTTCGGCCGTCCTGAGCGCGCAGTAGGAACTGCCCCGCACTGCCAACATCTCGATGTCAGCAAAGGACCACGCCCATCCCCTCACCACAACCCGGACGGGCTCCCATCCGCCCGCTTGCCCTTACCCGTCGAGGCGGCTCTTTAACGCGTTCAACTCGGCCTGCAGGGCCTGAACCTCCCGCTCGAGTCGCGCCAGGCGCTGCTCCTGCCCAGGGGCACGCTCGGATACTGCCGGCACGGAGACTCCGCTGGAAGTCGTGGACTGCACGTGACCGGGATTCGTCTCTCGGTGTGCAATCTCACCGCCGAACCGGTGCGTGTAGCGAGACTCGCGCCTGCCGGGCTCGCGCGGCAAGCTGCTGACGTACGGACCTGCATCGCGCTCTGACAGTCGCGCGAGAATCGACTCGACCTCGGAAACGTCACTCAAGGAAGCCATGCGGCTCGCGCGGCTGCGCAGTTCGCCCGGCGTCTGCGGACCGCGCAGGAGCAACTCGCATATGATCGCCAGCTCCTGCGGGTCGAACTTCAGCGTGCCGAACTCCGTGTTGCAGAAGCAGTGGCGGTACTTCGCGACGCGGCTCCCGAACCCTGATCTCTCCAGCAGCAGATGCTTCCGGCTCAGCTCTTCCACGGTGCGCAGCAGCGTCGCTTCATCCAGGTCCATGACCGGCTCGCGGTTGCTTTTCTGGTTGCACGCGTTAAGCAAAGCATTGAGTGAGAGAGGGTACTGATCAGGAGTCGTGATCTGCTTCTCGATCAGGCAACCGATGACGCGGGCCTCCAGGGCGTTGAGCTCGAGTTTCATTGCGCGTGATTGTTGCATCAAAATGCGCTGTAGTGCCCGGTTCATCTCCGAATGTCTTGGTCTTCAATGACTTCCAAAGCAAGTCGCGCGTGCCGCGCTGCCACTTTCCCCGCCCGCGCTTTTGACGGACCGAGCGAAGACTCCGCACTCATCCCTCTTGGTCGGGGCCGAAGCTCGGCGAGCTGCGGCCGCGTGGGATGGAGTATCTACTGAGCGCCCGACGCAGCGTCCTTACGGTGGCTTGCCTTTCCCCCCGGCGGGAGCCGGCGTTTCGACGGATCTTTAACGAGGTGCAGAACTCGTTTGAATATCTCGTCACCGGCGGGTGGGTGGCCCACGTGGATCACCGCACTGCCCTTTAGCTCCTTCGTGAGCGCATTGCTGGCAAGCTTCAGTGCATCTGCATCCATCGAATCCAATACCTCATCCATCACTATCCAGGGCGGAGCCTGCAAAACGACACGCGCCATGGCCAGAGCGCTCAGCTCCTCCGCACTGAGCTGCTGCTGCCAGCTCATGGGATGGTCCAGGATCGGAATCAGCTGCTGCAGATGTAACTCCTTGAGCGCGCTCCTGTACGCCTCGTCCTTGAAAGCCTCCGCCGGGCGGGGATAGGACATTGCCTCGCGCAGCGATCCGGGGGGCCAGTACGGGGTCCGCGGCATATACAGGACCTCCTCCGCCTTGGGCCGGGTAACCGTACCGGAGCCCCACGGCCACAATCCCGCCAGTGCACGGAACAACAGGGTCTTGCCCGTACCGGGTGCCCCGGCGATCAGAACGCGGTCGCCGCCTTGCAATCTCACGTGAAGCTCCTTCAGCATTGTCGCTCCGGCCGGAGAGGCGACCTCCAGCGCGTCGATCTCGAGCGCGCCCGCGGCTCCTTGCCGATAGTTGATCTGGTTCTCAACGCAATGCAGCGTGTCCATCGTGAGTAGCGCGCGCCGGAAGGTTGCCACGCGCAGCAAGGTGGCGCGCCAGTCGGCGAGCACGCTGAAATTGTCGACGAACCAGCGCAGCGAGGACTGCACCTGCGTGAATGCGCCGGCTGCCATCATGAGCCCGCCGAAAGACAGATCATTGGAGAAGTACAGGGGTGCCGCCGCGAGGATCGGCGCCACCAGCGTGAACCAGCCGTAACCCGCAGTGACCCAGGTCAGATTCGTCAGGCCCAGAACCAGGCGTCGGGTGGCAGCGAGGACCGCTGCTAAATCAATCTCGATGCGGCGCGCCTCATGGGCCTCGCCGTTGGCGAGAGCGATGGAATCGACATGCTCGTTGACGCGCACCAGTGAGAAGCGCAGATCCGCCTCGCGAGCGTAGCGCTCGGCATTGCGTGCGATGAGACTGCGGCCCACCCAATAGCTCAGGAGCGAGGCGGAGCCCGCGTAGATGACCGCAGCCCAGACCATGTACCCAGCGATCACATACGCATGGCCATGAAAGTGAAACGTGAAGCCGCTGGATATTCGCCACAGCACGCTGACGAAGGAGCCCACCAGCACGCCCGCCTGCAGCAACTGCGTCCCTAGCTCGGCAGACAACTCGGTGAGGTGCCGGGCATCCTCGTGCATGCGTTGATCCGGATTGACACCGATGGCACCCGCACTGGCCAGTCGAAAGGCGCGCATCGGCCGCAGCCAGTTCTCGATGAGGTCCTTGGCAAGACCCTCGCGCAGCTTCAGCTTTGAGGTTTCGACCAGCCACCGCTGGCCGACGTTGAGCACCAGCAGGCCACCGGCGATTAGCGCGAAGACGCCCAGCTGATACAAGAACTCGCCGAGATCGCGACGGGCAAGTGCATCGTAGAACGGCTTGTTCCACGCGTTCAGAAGGATCTGGCCGTAGGCGGTCAGGATCACCACCCCAGTCAGCACACCGCCCAGAATAAACAGGGCGTTGCGCAGGGGCGATGCGAGCAGCGCGCGCCACATCATGGCCATCTGCGCGCCAAGTCCCGACTCGATGCTGTCGGCCCCCTCCGGCGCCGCGCCGGAGGGGCCTTTGCCCTGATCTGCCATGGGAAGCTCCCTTGCGCGATTCCAGGCCGGGAATTCTGCCAGAGCGACTGCGCACCCATTACCGACACTTGCGAGGCCGCTCGCACCGTGACGGCTGCCGCCACGAGAGGCGACAGCCACATCGCGGAGCACTGCCGTGCACCGCGGACGGCGGGTCGTCGGCTTCAGCCGCCGCAGGATCGATGCGGGGGGGCGCTACCGCTACCTGGGCAAGCAGTGCGGGATCAGAGGATCACGTCGGCGACCGTGCAGCTGGTGCCCTGCGGAATTATTCCGTGCTTCTCGCAGCGCTCAAGCGAGGTGCTGCGGCCTGTCGGGAATCAGGTCAGCTAGCGACAGGGGCGAAAAAGTGGCCGGAAGCGGATCGCGCCCCCGTTTTAAAATTCAAGAGGTGTCTTTTCCGGAGTCTGTGCCTTCTGCACCGGCCGGGCGAGGAATCTCGCTCCGGCTGCGCGCGGCTACTTGGATGAACGCGCTCGCTCCTCCCCGAGGCTCGCAAGCTCGCGCGGCGATCGCGCTAATGTGCCTGCGCTGTTGCCGCCTCCCCGCCGGAGGCCGTCAGGCTGATATCTTCGACGTCAAGCCCAGCACTGGCGGAGCGTAGCGTGACCTTCTGGACCTTCGGTGGGACACCGTCAAACATCAGCACAAAGCGAGCGCTCTTGCCGTAGCCGATGTCGAGTTGTGAGCGCTGATCGCCATCGATATTGACGAAGACGCCTTTGCTGCGCGGGTGCCGATCGCCGCGATCATCGACGATGAAGCTGTCCTTCCAGACATCACTGAGCACCAAGGTGTCTTTGTGATTCTCGTTCGTAAGGTCGGTCACGCAAGCGACCTGGGTATTGTGGCGGCCACACCCGTAGACCACGAGCTTGGTGGATTGCCCCTCCGCGGAGCCCAAGCCTTCCTGCTCGGATGGGACTTCGCCGCCCGGCGACGCGGCTTTCGTGGCGTTCGGCGTGCCGGAGGCGCTGCCGCCAGCGCTGCTGAAAAGAGTTGTCAGCGTACTGGATACCTGTGAATACGGGCTCTGACATCCTGAGCTGCCAGGCGCGCCGTCCGGCTGAGCACCGCCGGCCGACTGCCCTTTGCCACTCTTGCTGCCGCCAGTCCCCGCAGCATCGTTTCCGCCTCCGCAGCCGCCAGAGGTCCCAAAGATGGTGCCGAGGGTGCTGGTGAGGCCTGAAGTGCTTGAGCCGCCGCTGTCGCCGGCGGCAGCGGTGGTTCTGCCTGCCGCCGCGGCCTTGGCTGACGGCGCAACGGCCTTCGAGGTCACCGATGCAGTCGCAGGCGACAATGTCGCCCCGATGTGCGCAGCAAGCGAGCCGCCGCCTTCAGTCCAGCCTGTCTCGACCACGTTCTTCTTTGCGTTTCGAAGCGCGGTGCTCTGGGCGGCGGCGGCCTTCTGCGCGTTAGCAGCGCTGTTCGTCGGGGCGCAGCCAACTGGGCCCTTGTAGGAGAAGTGCTGTGCCAGATAGTCGGCAAAGCCGGTGCGGAGCTGCTGGAACGCTGCCGGCTGTGCCTGAATGACCCCGCTGAAGTACACCGTGGGCTGATTCGGTGCCGACCCGCAGACGACGAAGTACTGTGGCGCAGCGGCGGGCGTGGCCGCGGGCGTTGATACGGCTCCGACGGCGGCGAAGTAAACGGCTAACAGAGAGCTACTTAATCGCATTGTTCTTCTCCTTGCCGCGCCCGTGTCAGACCACCCCGCGCGCCATCTGGGGAAAGTCTGGCGCAGACGGATGCGGGCGGGCGGGACACTCGATGTGGCGCGGTGCGCGTTGCGTGGGAGAACGCTAACGCGAATTCCACCCCTATGCAAAGGCACTCGCCGCGGCGGTCACCTGCCGTACTTGGGGCAGCAAAATACTTATGCCTGCTCCGATGCAGCGCAGCAAGAATAGGCCGGACGACGTGTCCTTTCGATAACGCTTCGTGCCGCCCTTAACGAGTGTGCGGGCCCGAACCGCGAGATCCCTGGCAAATGTGCGTGGCTACGCTCACCTCTTCCCGTACTCGGTGAATACATAGTCGCGGTTCTTCACTATCGTATGGCACGCGAACCCACACTTGGCGTCGTTCCCTTGCGGCGGGTTGTCACCCGCGGTGGCGGGCACGAATGTATCGGACGCGGCTTCATAGTTGAACGCCGCCCATCCCCATCCGCCGCTGTCCGCGAACCTCTTGCTGTCCTTCACCATGAAGTCAACGTCGTGCAGGGCACCAGGTACCGTGGGCTGCCCGGGAGCGCCCTCGTTCTTTTTCGGATTCCAATGAATCTTCGCCATCCTGGAGCCGTCTGGGAAAGGCTTGCCGTTGCCGGGAGCACCACCCTTATAGGCGTCGATCATCACCGGATTTCCGAGGATCACGGAGATCAGGCCTCCATTTTCACTGATGGCGATCACCGGCCAGCCTTCGTATCCCCTGAACTCGGAGAGTGCGAGCCCACCCGGCACCTTGACGGTGTACTTGTCCTGAGCGGAAATCGCGGCCCCGGTGGCCAAGACGGCGAGCGCGGCCGCCATACCCACACCCACCAGCATACTTTTTTTCATTCTCGTAGATCCCTTATCCGCCCAAGGACTGTATGTGCGACGGCGCCGCTGCCGCACGGGTAGGAGGCAAGTCTCCGGTATGGCGCGGATCTGCGACATTGGCCCTAGGGCTTACAGCCGGTCCTGCTTTATCAAGGTCGATGGCCGCGGTGCCTCCCTGAGCGTCAACCAGAGCGAGACAATTCAGCTAAGCCGCATGGCAGGCACTGACCCCTTTCCCGTTGCACTACACTCACGCGACCCGCGGGACACTATTCCCTGCTCGCCAGGCTCAAGGATGAAGCACCGGCAGTGCTTGTTTCGGCTTTGCATCGCGGTCCTCGCCTGTGGCGGTGCGGACTTCGCCTGGGCGCGCCCGCCCCTTGCCTCGGATTGTGTCGAACCGCCCCAGGTGCTCTTCGAGGACCTGTTCGTCGCCGTGCAGTCGCAGGGGCTGTTCGCGGACGGCAAGGCGTTTCCGGACGCGGTACCGCTCGAATCGCCCGGGACGATACTGGAGGCATTCCGGCGCGAGCGTCCGCCCTCCCCGACCGCGCTGCGGCAATTCGTCGCTGGCCACTTCAAGCTCCCGGAAGAGGTGCGCGCGCCCGGCATAACGAGTTCTCCCAAGCGCATCACGGCACACATCGATGCCCTGTGGGACGTGCTGACGCGCAGCACGCCGACCGCGGCCGCGTGTGATTCATTGCTCGCCCTGCCCGAGCCCTACGTGGTTCCGGGCGGGCGCTTTCGGGAGGTCTACTACTGGGACTCCTACTTCACGATGCTCGGACTGCAGGCGAGCCACCGAGGCGATCTCGTGCATGACATGGTGCGAGACTTCGCATACCTCATCGAGACCTATGGCCACGTACCGAACGGCACCCGCACCTATTACCTCAGTCGCTCCCAGCCGCCCTTCTTCTTTGCCATGCTGGGATTGCTGTCGCCCGAGGATCCACCGGCGGCGCTGTCGCAGTACCTCCCGCAGCTGCAGCGCGAGTACGCGTTCTGGATGCAGGGCGAGGGTCAACTTCGCGCCGGAAGCGCCCATCGGCGCGTGGTGGCCCTCGCCGACGGGGCGATTCTGAACCGTTACTGGGATGATCGCGATACGCCGCGCGATGAGGCGTATCGCGAGGACACCCAGCTCGCAGACGAGAGCCACCGTGCCGCCAAGCAGCTGTACCGGGACATCCGAGCCGCAACCGAGAGCGGCTGGGACTTCAGCTCCCGCTGGTTCAGCGATCCGCATGATCGGAGCAGCTTCGATACCACCGAGATCGTGCCGGTCGACCTGAACAGCTTGCTGTATGGACTGGAGAACGCGATACGCGCCGGTTGTCTGCGCAACAAGGACAGCGCTTGCGCCCGCGAATTCCAGTCCCGCGCCCAGCGGCGACGCCGGGCCATCGATCATTACCTTTGGGATGCGACGCGCGGCGCCTATCGCGATTATCGCTTCACGCGCCGTGTGCACACCGAGCGCATCTCAGGGGCCACGTTCTACCCGCTGTTTGTTGGTGCGGCCTCGCCAGAGCAAGCCGCCGCAGTCGCCGCCGCCGGGGCGCGTGAGCTGCTCAAGGCTGGCGGCATTGTCACGACCCCGGTAAGCACCGGCGAGCAGTGGGATGCGCCCAATGGGTGGGCCCCCCTGCAGTGGATCGCGGTGGATGGACTGCGGCACTACCACGAGATGCAACTCGCGCAAGTGATCGCCTGTCGCTGGCTCGTGAACGTGGAGCAGCACTACCGGAAGACCGGCATGCTCCTGGAAAAGTACGACGTCCTCGCTCCAGGGCACGCCGGCGGTGGCGGGGAATATCCGACCCAGCAGGGATTTGGATGGACCAACGGCGTGACGCGAGCGCTGCTGGAACTGTACCCTCAGAATGAGAATCTGAGTGACGTCGAGGATTGCCCGAAGCCCTCCGCCCGAACCGCCAACTAATCCGGCGACCGCCTCCCCGCACTGCATCGGGCGCCGCGCGGAACTCTTCCCCGCCCATGTGCCGGTTTGGCCCCGAGGGAGAAGATGTTTGTTACCTTGACTCGTGCCCACTCAGGACCGCGATTGCGGTGACTCGGGGTCCGTTGTCCTGGCACGCACGGGCATGTACAGGTTCAATGGCTACTCGCCGGGTCATTTGGTCCAGGCGCGGGGACCACGAACGCAGTCCAGGCACCAGGAAACGCTCAAGCCTATGCTTGCTCGCCGGACTCTCACGGGTTCATAAGAGTGACGCCGGCCACGCTGACGCGGTTGCCGGGATGCGAGAGGGAGCAACAATGGAGCCAGATAGAAGATGAATAAGACTGCGCAGACCGCCGTTGGGGTTTTGCTGCCGGTTGCTTCGCGAGTGAGGGCTCGACCGTGAAGACTGACCGTCACGTCGAAGGCTCGGCACCGCGCCGCAAGAAGGCCACGGCGGCCAAACGCCGCTCGCGTGCCGCCTTCATCGGGACCCGCCCCCTGAAGTTCCCGGTCACGCTGCGCGGGCAGCTGGTGGAAGTGGAAGTCCTACCTGCAGTCGGCACGCTGACCCATGTGCACTATGAGATCACCGTCAGCCTCGGGGGCAAGGTGCTGGACTGGGCGCTCACGCGCACGGAGCTGGAGCGCATCGGACACGCGGCCGGCATGCATACGGAGCGGCAGACGAGCCACTGAGCCGGGCACTGCGGCGCGACGCCAGGGGTCAACTTACAACTCGCAAGTAACGTCGCCAACGCATCCCGGATGCCGGCCGCGCGCACGGCACGAGCAGGTTCCCCTCGCGCGCTGCCGCACGCCGCTTACGTGACCCCTCCGCCGATCACTGCGGCGCCGCGCCTTCAGTACAGAATCGACGGCAGGTAAGCGCCGGCAGGTTCGTTGTAGAGGCCGATGCTCATCAACGTCATTTGAAACACCAGCTTGAGCCCGCGGTTCAGGCACCATTGGAACATTTCGTGGTTCCGGGTTGGCAACAGGAATCCCGGGCCGGGAAACTCTGCTGCGGCGGCTATCAGAGCCTTCAAATCTTGGTTTGTCCTGGCCACGGCATGGGCAAGGAAGCCAATCCCTGTGCCGTATCCAGTGATCTCGTCAGAATGCTCGACCACATTCGCGGACTGTGCGCGGATTGCATCCCGCAGCTCGCGATCCCGGGCAAAGCCATGAACTTCGCGGCATAGCTTGTTGCACGCTTCAACGTCGCGCTCTTCCGCCGGCCGGACATCATGACCAGCAAACTTAGCGCTCAGTCTGGCACCTTGCAGGAGCGACAGCGGTTCGCGGGTAACAAATCCGAGCTTCGTGTAAAGACAAAGCGACCGATTGTGGTAGCCGGCCTGGACGAGGCGGATTCCTGCCGCTTTTTGTGCCGCTGCCCTATCGAGCATTGCATCCATCAGGCCTCTCCCGATGGCGCGATTTTGCACGCCCGGTGCGACAGAGATGGGACCGATCCCAAAGATCGGTGAACGCTCGTCCATGAAGTTGCTACCAACGATCTTCCCGGCCTCTTCCGCGACCAGGCCGTAGAATCCCGCAGCGCCGATCAGCATCGACACCAGACCGGTTCCAGCCTCGGGCGAGGGGAAGTCCGGCGGAAAGTTGTGTTGCCTCGCGAGCTCTCCGAAGGCGTCATACAGGATGCCGCCGCACGCCTGCGAATCCGCTTTCCTCGCGTCTCGAATATTCACAGGATCCTGAGCAGGGGACGGCTTGTTTGCATTCTGGTACCGCCTCGTGTTGGCACATCTGTAGCATGCGCGCGAGAGCACTCCAAGGCAACGCGGTTAGGACGGCGCGGATTACCTGTTCGCACATTTACCGATGTGCGACACTCGCCCGCAGTCCGAGATTGCCCCTAGACTAGCAGCGGCACGGGGGATAGAAAAATGACATCACGCGCGCCGGAACAAGGCGCATACCTTCTGCGGGACGCCCAGGATTTCTCCCTGGTACACGGTGGCCCGTTGTTCCAGCTTCTGCTGCGCGCACACCTCTCGAGCGCCGGGATGAGTCTGGTGGCGCGGCGCATGATCGCATTCGTTCTGATCACCTGGGTACCGCTTCTGGTGCTCGCGGCCCTCGAGCGAAATCTGTTCGCCACGAACGTCGCGGTACCTTTTCTGCTCGACCTGGAGACGCACATTCGCTTCCTCGTCGTGGTGCCACTCCTCCTGGCAGCAGAGCTCATCGTGCACCGCCGCCTGCTGAGCGTCGCGCGAACGTTCCTGGACCGGAACCTGATCCCACAGACCGCGATGCCGCGCTTTGATGCAGCAATCATGTCCGCCTTGCGCCTGCGCAACTCTGTGCTCATCGAGGTATTACTAATGGTGTCGGTGTACGTCATCGGCGTGCTGTTCGTATGGCGCCGTTTCATCGCCATCGATGTATCCACCTGGTACGCAGCCCCAGCCGCCGCGGGCTCGGACCTCACCCACGCCGGACTGTGGTACACCTACCTGAGCCTGCCCTTCTTCCAGTTCCTGCTGCTGCGCTGGTACTTTCGCCTGTTCATCTGGATGCGCTTCCTCTGGCAGGTGTCCCGTATCGACCTCAGCCTCATTCCGACGCACCCGGATCAGGTCGGCGGGCTGGGATTCCTCGCCAACACCGTCTACGGGTTCAGCGTTCTGCTGACAGCGCACGGCGCTATGCTGGCCGCCCAGATCGCGAACCGGATCTTCTTTGCCGGCGCTGCGCTGTTCGATTTTAAGCTGGAGATTGCGGTGATGGTCGCCGTGCTGATGTGTATCGTATTTGGCCCGCTGCTCGTGTTCTCACCGCAGCTCGCACGGGTAAAACGCACCGGCCTCAACGAGTACGGCACCCTCGCGGAGCGTTACGTGCGCGGCTTCGATGAAAAGTGGCTGCGTCGCGGGACGCAAGGATCCGAACCATTGATGGGAAGCGCCGATATCCAGTCCCTCGCCGACATGGGCAACAGCTTCTCGGTGGTGCGGTCCATGAGAATTGCCCCCGTCACGCGCGATGCGATCCTGCAACTCGCCGCCGCCGTGCTCGTGCCGCTCATCCCCCTGCTACTCACCGTGATGCCGCTGGAGGAGCTGACGAGCAAGCTTCTCGACCTGGTGCTCTGAGTCCTCAGCGCCGGCATCACGCACTCCCCAGGTGAGCCGCCACCTGACCGTGCGACACGCGCGCCTGCAGTTCGCACCGCCGCGGGACGTGACTTGCAAGTCCACATCGAGCGCGCAGCCTGACCGGTGGCCCAAGGTCAAGCACCGCCACCGGCACGCCGCTACTCTGCAGTCACCGTCAAAAGTACCACTTGAGGTTGGCGCCGAGCGCGTTGAGGTACTGCTTCTCCGGGAGATGGTCAATTTGTCGCGCGAAGTACACTTCGAACCGGAAATGATTGCTCACCGTGACTTCGGGGCCGACCTGGTAGAGCGTCCTAGCCCAGCCGTTGTAACGGGTGTCGTAGAACCACTCGGCGTTGACGTAGGGCACGACGGTGTGAGCGAACACCGTGAACTCGCGGGTCACCTCGACACGGAAGCGGTACCGAGTTGAGTAGTCGCCGCTGATCCACCGCAGATCAGCCCGGACACGAGCCTCCACCCAGACATCGGCGGGCAGCGGTGCCTTGGCGTACAAAGAGACGATCCCGCGGTCCTCGGCAACCTCCGCCGAATTATCGCCGGTCGTCTTGGATATGCGGTCATAGCCGATTCTTGCCCACAAGTAACGGCTTCGCTGCCAGTCCTCCCTCTGAAGTTCCTCTCGGAGGATGGGTTTGAGGGAAATGTCGTAATAGGCGGCGAGATCCAGCGACTGAACGTCCGACTCCTCGCCCTGGGCGTAGGCTGCGTCAAAAAAAAGCCGTGACCTCGCGTTCAGAGGCACGAATGCGCTGGCCTCGGGCCAGATCTCCGAATCATCGGCCGCGTACGCCATTTTGCCGGATGCCAGGCACGCAATCAGGCCCGCAAATGCGATGCGATTCACGCGGTTTGTCATTGCTTGCCGTCCCTCGGATCTGCTCAATCTGCGCGATTAGTTGCTGCGCCAACCATCGGCGCGCCGCGGACGCGAAGGCTGCGGTTACCGCCGGCGAAAGTGGCGGGCACCAGGACCGCCGGGAACGGTCCCGTGCCGGGCGGCTCCCACAGGTAGCCTTTGAGGTGCAGCGTCCTGCTGCGGATCTCAACGGTTTCGGGATCGATCGACGGTAGAGCACGGGACGTCGCAGTCGCGCTTAGGAGCAGTCCGGCAAAGACGAGGCGGTACACCATGTCGTGCAACCCCCGGCCGAAATGCCGCTTACCGATCGCGGCCCGCAGGGTGCTCATTGGAACACACAGGCGTCGCATTGGCCTATGCGGCCAGATACAGAGGGGCGCACGGACACTGCGAGCACACTTCCCTTCAGCAATGGTTCGAATGCAACTGTGTCAGGGCCGGCCTTCATGGCGGAGATATTGATGCACAAATGCGATCGCCATACTGCCCTCCCCAACCGCCGATGCAACGCGTTTGACCGGGCTGAGCCGGACGTCGCCGCAAGCGAATATACCCGGTACGCTGGTCTCGAGGAGGTAAGGGTCGCGGCGGTGCACCCAATGCCCGGCTTTCGCTACGTCATTGCCGGTCAATACATATCCGCGGTCATCGCGCGCAATCTCGGCCGGTAGCCATTGCGTCTCTGCGTCGGCGCCGATGAACACGAACAGCCCACCGCAATTCTCACGGCGCGTCTCCTTGGCGATGCGATCGATGATGTCCACTGCCGTCAGGTGCACATCACCGTGTACCCCTACAACTTCGGAATTCAGGCGAAAGTCGACGTTGGCGTGCCCGCGAAGTTGCTCGATCAGGTAGTGGGACATGCTATGTTCCACCGCCTCACCCCGAACGACGAGCGTCACCTTTCGAGCGTGGTTGGCAAAGAACAATGCCGCCTGACCCGCCGAATTGCCGGCGCCGATCAGGTGGACTTCCTGCCCATAAGTGGTGTGGGCCTCGCTGCGTGCCGCACCGTAGTAGATGCCCTTGCCAACCAATCGTTCGAATCCGTCAATCGTCAAGCGACGCCAATTGACACCTGTAGCAAGAAGGATGGTCCGGGCATCGACCGTTTCGTTGCCATCCAGAAAGACGCTCCGCGTGACAGCATCGATACGGGAGACGGAACGCGTGACCAGAATTTCAGCCCCGAGCCGTCTCGCCTGCCGCAACGCGCGACTTGCGAGTTCGTCGCCGGATACTCCGTTGGGGAATCCGAGATAGTTCTCGATACGAGAGGACGTTCCGGCCTGCCCGCCGGGCGCCTCGCGCTCAACTACCAGGGTTCGCAGTCCTTCCGATGCTCCATACACCGCAGCAGCGAGTCCTGCAGGACCGCCACCGATCACAACGGCGTCATAGTTGCCGACGCCAGGCCGAGTCTGCAGCCCAAGGCGCTCCGCGATGTCCCTCGCGTTCGCGCGAACGACTACCGTGCCGTCGGCGAGACGTATTGCGGGGCACTGCGCATCAGTCGGGCGCTCTGCGTGCCAGTCCTTCGCAAGGTCCGGCGATTCTGCCACCACCCATTCATACGCGATCTGATTGCGCGCGAGGAATCGGCGCAGTTCCGTGGACGCGCTGTCCCACTGGTGCCCGTACATCGTAACTCGCGGCTTTGGCGCTTCGGCGGCGATACCCTGGAGACCACCGATGCGCTCGCGCGCGAGCGCACTGACCTTCAGGGAGATCTCCAACGCAGTGGCAGCGAGCGCGTAGTACTGTTGTGCGTCGATGCGCATGACGCGCGAAGGTACCGATGCACGATAGGCGCCGGGAAACGGTGTCCCCAGCGTGAGAGGTACTTCGCCGAATATGGCACCCGGACCGCGCCAGCCCAAGGTACGTTCGAGGCCGTCGACCACCTTGAGTACCTCGATCTTGCCTGCGATCACGGCATACAGCGCGCGTTCTCCGCCTTCATGGACGGCAAACTCTCCGGCGCACAGGTACAGGTCGGCCGCACTTCCCGCGAGACGCTCGAGGTCGGGCCCGGGGAGCGCCGAAAAAAGTGGAATTGCGCGTACGTCATCTGCGGTGAGCATGATCTGATCCGTTCCCGGTATAGATCAATATAGCTCGAACGCGGCGTACACCTCCAACGCCGTGCTCGATAAAGTGCATTGCGAACCGGCGCATGTGCGCGCGAATGTCCACTTCGCGGCCACCTGCCAGCAAGCCGCACTTCCCGTCTTTCCAGGCTGCGGCCGAAATGCCGCTAGCCGCCCCGAGGGAGCCATGGCGACGAGCTGACTGGGGCTCCCCGAAGGTGAAGGGTGGCCTGACCAGGACTACAATTGGTCCTGCGGCATATTTCATTCGCAGCCGCCAAAGGGAATCGGCATGTCGTTGACACTGTACGCTCACCCGTTTGCAGCCTACTGCTGGAAAGTGCTGATCGCGCTCTACGAAAACGAAACGCCCTTCACCTATCGTGTCATTGAGGATGCGGCCGGGTGGACCGAACTGGAATCCCTATGGCCGATCAAGAGGTTTCCTCTCCTCCGCGACGGGACTAAATTGATTGCCGAATCGAGCATCATTGTTGAGCATCTGATGGTGCATCACTCAGAATCCGCGAGCCTGATACCGGAGCATGTTGAGGCGGCTTTGACCGTACGGTTCATGGATCGGTTCTTCGACAACTACGTCATGACGCCCATGCAGACACTGGTGGCGGAACGCATGCGCACCGAGATCGAGCGCGACCCCAAGAGAGTCACCGATGCCAGAACCTTGCTCGATGTCGCGTACGGATGGCTCGAGAAACCGCTGACACGACACGTCTGGGCCGCTGGCCGCGAATTTACGCTCGCGGACTGCGCCGCCGCGCCAGCGCTTTTTTATGCGGACTGGGTGCACCCCATCGGCGAGCGATTTCCGGGCGTACGCGATTACCGCAAGCGCGTCCTTGCACGACCCTCCGTGGCGCGCACGGTTAATGAAGCCCGCCCCTACCGCAAGCTGTTTCCGCTGGGCGCTCCCGCACGCGATTGATCAGCGCGTAGTGCTGACGCGGCTACCTTGAACTAAGTCGTTGGTGTGTCGGCATGGAAAGGGCCAGGTCCGACTCGCGGTCGAAGTTTCATCGTGGATCGTCGGGTCCGGTGGCGGTTCAACCAACGCGCCGGCTTTCGGCAGGCACGAAAAACTGGTGATTGTTGCGTCCGCGGCCTTTCGCACGCAGCAATGCGAGGTCAGCATTCTTCAACAGCGTCTGAGCATCCGTCCCATCAGCGGGATATACGCCAATGCCAACACTCACCGTAACGCGCAAGGTCTGATGATTGATACGGTAGGGCATACTCACGGCGGCAAGTATCTTGTCAGCCGCGATCGCTGCATCTCGCGCGTGAGTCACCTCTGAAAGCAGAATCACGAATTCATCCCCGCCCTGGCGGCTCACGGTGTCCGAGGTGCGCACGCTTTGCACCAGGCGTTTTGCAATCGACTTGAGAAGCCGATCACCCGTCGCATGACCCATCGAGTCATTGATGAGCTTGAAGTGATCCACGTCCAGGAATAGAACCGCGAGCGCGTTGGAGTGGCGATGCGCTGCTGCAATCGCCTGCGTCAGGCGGTCGTTCAGCAACAGGCGATTGGGCAACTCGGTGACAACGTCGTGCTGGGCCAGATACGCCATCCTGAGCGACATAGCACGGGATGCCCCGACATCGTGGAACACGATCACGGCACCGGTCACCTGCCCGTGGTGGCCGTGAATGGGTGCCGTGCTATCTTCGATGGCGGACTCATACCCATCACGCCGGATCAGGAGGCAATTCGCCGCCAGTCCGACCTTCTTGTTGTGCCGAATCGCGGTCGATGCCGGGTTCACAACCGGCCTGCGGGTGTCCGCGTCGATGATTTGCAACACGTCTTCGAGCCGTCGGCCGCACGCTTCCCTTAGCGACCAGCCCGTCATACCTTCGGCAACCGCGTTGAGGTATGCGACATTGCCCGCAAGATCGGTGCTGATGACGGCATCCCCGATCGCGGCGAGCGTGGCCCGTGCGCGCTCCGAGTCCCCAAGGACGGATCGCCCGTACGCCGAACGCCGAAGCATGTTGCTCAAAGCCTTCGGCAACGAATAGCCGTCGAGGCGCTCTTCCAGTAAGTAGTCCTGCGCTCCGCGCTGAACAGCAAGCCTCGCCGCATCCTCATCCCATGAGTGACCCAAGACCAGAATTGGGACATCAGAAGATGCGCGGAACAGCGCGTCGAACGTCCCGATACCTTGACTGTCGGGCAGGCAAAGGTCGAGCACGACTGCGGCGATTCGCTCGCCTCTCTCGCTACGCAATCGGTTGCACGCATCCGCGCAACGACTCAGCCTCTCCACTGTGAAGGGGCCATCGGGTGCATTAACCAGCACGCGGCGAACGGCCTTCTCATCGGCGCTATTCGCCACCACAAGAAGTATGTTCCCGGCCACAGTGCCTCTCCCTGCACAGGTCAGGTTAGGGTGCGGCCAAGCGCCAGAGGAATCAGTGCGTTAACGAACATAGAGACCTGGCGCACCAGCTTCGTGGCGAGCCCCGAGCAATCGTCGCTTTCCTGCCAGCATGCTAGGATTCCTAGAGGCTCCTAGCTCAGCTGGTCCTCGCCATTTCTTCCGATCAAGAATTGGCAGCCGGTCAAGGATTGGCAGTGATCTCCCCGCTCGCCGACCAGTGCTTGGGTTTGCTTGGGCAGTCTGCAAGACCGGCATTACGACTTGCTCGACGGCCGAGCGCCATTTTTCTCCTGATAACCTTTACCCGCAGCGACGCTAATCTCGAAGCCGGCTTCGCTCGCCCCCGCCCGCTACGTGTCGCGACCTGAGCAGTCCAGCAGCGACGCGTTTGCCACGCGGGCTGTGTGCGGTTGCTTCAAATCACGTCTGTGCGATATCGCACCATGGGGCTATAATTGACAGTAGTGAGTGCGCGCGATGGTCGATACCGCCCACGATCCCCGACAGAATCACTTGCTGGCTGCCCTGTCCGCCGGAGCACTGGAACGCGTGCTCCCGCACTTGCGGCTCGTCGCGATGCCACTGGGCAAAGTCTTGTACGAGCCCGGAGATCTTCTAAGCCACGTCTATTTTCCGACCGACTGCATCGTCTCGCTGCTGTATGTTCTGACTGACGGGTCGTCGGCGGAGATTTCCGTGGTTGGAAATGATGGCGTCATCGGCATCGCGCTGTTCATGGGCGGCGAAACCACTCCTAGTCGGGCACTCGTGCAGAGCGGTGGCCACGCTTACGAGTTGCACGGCCAGTTGCTCAAAAATGAATTCCATCGAGATGGGGCCATGCAACTCCTGCTACTGCGCTACACACAGGCCCTGATAACACAGATGGCGCAGACCGCGGTGTGCAATCGCCATCACTCGGTGGACCAACAACTTTGCCGCTGGCTCCTGTTATCTCTCGATCGCCTCTCAGGCAACCGATTGACTATGACACAGGAGTTGATCGCGAACATGCTCGGGGTGCGGCGTGAGGGCGTCACCGAAGCCGCGGGTAAGTTGCAAAAGCTTGGTGTAATAAAATACCAGCGCGGGCAGATTACGGTGATGGATCGGCCGCGACTGGAACAGCTGTGTTGCGAGTGCTATGCGGTGGTCAGGAAGGAAAGTGACCGACTGCTCCCGCGTCCCTCCTCGGAGGCGCTGCAGTAGGCATCGCCCTAGCCTCCCCGCTGCCGCGCTTGCGGGCTCATGGGCAGCGAAGATGATCCCGCCAACACACAACCCGCCACCGCCTGCAAAATCACGGGTCGCGCGGTGGAGCGCACACGTTGGGCGCCGTGCTATCGTCTCGCCTCCACGCGTTGAATTACACACTTATGGGCGATTCCCTCCCTCCGAGTCAACCCGCTGCACGCGGCCAAGTCCTCCGGGCATCGCCCCCGGACGCTGCGGGCTGGATGCGCTGGCTTCCGGGCCTGCGCGTCCTGCGCAGCTACGACCCCTCGTGGCTGTCGCGCGACGTTTTCGCCGGCCTGGTGCTAACCACCATGCTCGTGCCGGTCGGCATCGCCTATGCGGAGGCCTCGGGTGTGCCCGGCATCTACGGCCTATATGCCACGATCGTGCCGTTGCTAGCCTATGCGCTCTTTGGTCCGAGCCGGATCCTGGTGCTCGGCCCTGACTCCGCGCTTGCCGCCGTGATCCTGGCCGTCGTTCTGCCGCATTCAGCAGGTGACCCGCAGCGTGCCATCGCGCTGGCCAGCATGATGGCGATCGTATCGGGCGTTGTGTGTGTGGCGGCTGGCTTCGCGCGACTGGGTTTCATCACTGAGCTGCTTTCCAAGCCGATCCGTTATGGCTACATGAATGGCATCGCGCTGACGGTGATGCTGAGCCAGATCCCGAAGCTGTTCGGATTCAAGGTGAGCGCGGAGGGTCCGCTGCGGCAGGCGTGGGGCATCGTCCAACAGATGCTCGCGGGCAACACCAATCTCGTCACGCTCGCCATTGGCGGAAGCACGCTGGGACTGATTATGATGCTGAAGCGTTACCCGCGCGTACCGGGCATCCTGCTCGCCGTCATAGCGGCGACGCTGGTTGTCGCCATCTCGGGTGTCTACGCGCACGCGGGCGTATCTGTGATCGGCCCACTGCCGCACGGCTTGCCCACGCCGGCCGTTCCATTCCTTAACTTCGACGACCTAGTGCCGGTCCTCGAGGGCGGCCTTGCGGTAGCACTCGTTTCGTTTGCCGACACGAGCGTGCTGTCGCGGACATATGCTGCGCGCCTGCGCACGCCCGTCGATCCGAACCAAGAGATGGTGGGCCTGGGCGTCGCCAATCTCGCTGCTGGCTTCTTTCAGGGATTTCCCATCAGCAGCAGTTCGTCGCGGACGCCGGTAGCCGAGGCCGCCGGCTCGAAGACCCAGCTGACGGGAGTGGTGGGCGCACTGGCCATTGCGCTGCTTCTCGTTCTGGGGCCGAACTTGCTCCGCTACCTGCCCAACACGGCGCTCGCTGCCGTTGTCATTGCCGCCGCTATCGGACTTTTCGAAGTCGCGGACTTGCGCCGCATCTACCGCATCCAGCGCTGGGAGTTCTGGTTGTCGATGGTTTGCTTCGCGGGCGTGGCGGTGCTCGGCGCCATTCCGGGCATCGCGCTCGCGATCGCAATCGCCGTAATCGAGTTTCTATGGGACGGGTGGCGTCCGCATTTCGCCGTGCTCGGACGCGTCGACGGCGTCAGAGGATATCACGATAGCAGCCGCTACCCGCAGGCGCGGCGGATCCCGGGACTCGTGCTGTTCCGCTGGGATGCCCCGCTATTCTTTGCCAACGCCGAGCTGTTCCAAAATTGCGTGGTTGACGCGGTGGCAAGTTCACCGACGCCGGTGCGCTGGGTGGTGGTCACGGCGGAGCCGGTGACAAGCGTCGACGTGACTGCGGCGGATGTCCTCACCGAACTCAACGACACTTTGGCCGCGGCCGATGTTCAGCTGCGTTTTGCAGAGATGAAGGATCCGGTGAAGGACAAGCTGAAGAAGTTCGGGGTGTTAGCTCGCTTCGGCGAGCCGACGTTCTATGCGACCATCGGAGAGGCAGTCGAGGCATATCTCGCCGCTCATTCCGTCGAGTGGGTGGACTGGCAGGAGCGCAGTCCCTAGCATCGCCAGCCCGTTAGCCGGCTCGGCAGCAACCGCCAAGACGACTCGGTATTGCGCGGGTACAGATCGGATGTGTTGCTGCGGGACAGTCGCAGGAACCTAACTTGCCACGACGATTCCCGCGGGAAGTAACCTCCATGGGCGCTCCACGCAGTGCGCGTATACTGCAGCACTCAACTTGGCGGGCTCTCTGCTACCACAGGGCGTGGGGAAGAGCCATACCGATGGAAGGCAGCGGACGCGTGCTGCACTGCACTAAGTGCTTTTTGATGCACTGCACGATATTCGCGGCTGCCGATGTGAATTAGGATGCGTGGGAAATCCAATGAACTGTCGCTGTGCATCGGCGATGAGCCGAAGCCTCGAGAACAACGATCCCTAACTCATTCGTCGTGCGTGGAGGAAGTCTCATGAAGTTTCGTTCGGCTCTTGTATTAGCCGTCTTGGCGGCGCCTGCCTCGGTGGCCCTCGCTGCCA
>Ga0207693_10001614_pt1 | contig 19917 bp, 20 predicted proteins | sample LARL81metaG_FD_184347 | JGI IMG/M metagenome (GOLD analysis project Ga0207693, IMG submission 184347) | Corn, switchgrass and miscanthus rhizosphere microbial communities from Kellogg Biological Station, Michigan, USA - LAR L8-1 metaG... | ecosystem: Host-associated > Plants > Roots >...
CGGGCGTGCTCGAATCGACGGGCGGCCTCGGCGGCAACGAGCGCGCCGTCGCGGTCGATGTCCCGCTTGCCGGAACGGTGGTAGCGGCTGCCGCGCCTGCGGAATCCCCGGCGCAGGTGCTGCCGTTCGCACCCGCGGAGAGTGCGCTGTCGCTGGGCGCCGCGATCGTCCTGGCCCTGCTCGGCGGCTTGCTGCTGAATCTGATGCCGTGCGTGTTCCCGGTGCTGTCGCTGAAGGTTCTGGGTTTCGCTACGCACGGCGGCGATCGCGCGACGATGCGCAAGCATGGCCTCGCATTCGCGGCGGGAGTCGTCGTTTCGTTCTGGCTGCTCGCTGCCGTGCTCGTTGCGCTGCGCGCGGCCGGATCGCAGCTCGGCTGGGGCTTCCAGCTTCAGTCGCCGGTGGTCGTCGCCGGCCTTGCGCTGCTGTTCTTCGTGCTCGCGCTGAATCTGTCGGGCCTGTTCGAGATTCGTCTGTTGCTGCCGTCGTCGCTCGCCGGCTGGAACGCGAAGAATCCGTACGTCAACGATGCCTTGTCGGGCGTGCTCGCCGTCGTCATCGCCTCGCCCTGCTCGGCGCCGTTCATGGGCGCCGCACTCGGTTACGCGCTGACCAGCTCGATCGCGTCGACATGGATCGTCTTTACGACGCTCGGCGTCGGCATGGCGCTGCCGTATCTGGCGCTCGCGTATTTCCCCGCATGGCGCTCAAAGCTGCCGAAACCGGGGGCGTGGATGCGGCGCCTGAGGCAGCTGCTCGCATTTCCGCTGTACGCGACGGTGATCTGGCTGGCTTGGGTGTTGGGCGCGCAGCTCGACAACGACGCGGTCGCACGACTCGCCGCGACCTTGTTGATGGTCGCGCTGGCGCTTTGGGCCTGGCAGACGATGCGCACCGGCGGCGCGCGCGCCTGGGGTGCCGCGGCGATCGCAAGCCTCGCCGCCGCAATGGTCGTCGGCTGGCCGGTGGCCGCAGGTGTTGCAAGCGAGGGCGCGAAGCCAGCGGTCGCCGCGTCGGAGCCCTGGCAGGACTACACGCCACAGCGCGTTGCACAACTCGTCGCCGCGGGCCAGCCGGTGTTCGTCGATTTTACCGCCGCGTGGTGCGTCACCTGCCAGGTCAACAAGCGCCTGGTCCTGAACACCGATGCCGTGCGTCAGGCATTCGCGCAAGGCAACGTCGCGCTTGTGCGCGCCGACTGGACGCGCCGCGATCCGGTAATCGGGGCCGCGCTTGCCGCACTGGGACGGGATGGCGTGCCGGTTTATGTCCTGTACCGGCCGGATAAAGCGCCGCTGCTGTTGTCGGAGCTCCTGAGCAAGCAGGAAGTGCTGGCCGCGATCGGCACGCTGCATTCGAGTTAGCATCCTCGCTCCGGCGGGAGCGAGGTGGCGGACTGGCCGGTCGGCGTTCGCTGGCGTTTTCCGGGCCCTGCGGTATGCTTCGCCGGCCACAACGACTCAACGGAGACAACGATGCCGACCGCTCGCGGCCGCCTGATCGCGCTCGCCGCCGGCCTGTGTCTCGCGGGCTGCGGACCGCCGGCGGAGCGTGCGCTGCAAGGGTATGTCGAGGGCGAATACGTGCGAGTCGCGGCGCCGTTCGCGGGCACGCTGCAGAAGCTGGCGGTGCAGCGAGGTGCGCAGGTCGCTTCCGGCGCGCCGCTGTTTGCGCTGGAAAGCGACAATGAAATCGCGGCACGCCGCCAGGCCGAGCAGCAGCTGCAGGCGGCGGAGGCGCGGCTTGCCAATCTGATGACCGGAAAGCGCGCGCCCGAAGTCGAGATGGTCGCCGAGCAATTGCGTCAGGCCCAGGCGGCACGCGAGCTTTCCGCGGCGAACTTGCGGCGTCAGGAAGCGCTGTTCAAGTCGGGGTTCATCAGCAAGGCAGCGCTCGATGACGTGCGCACGCAATTGCAGCGCGACGATGCCGCGGTTTCGCAACTGCAGGCGTCGGTCGCGACGGCCAGGCTGCCGGCGCGTCCGGACGAGATCCGCGCCGCCGAAGCCGATGCCGCCGGCGCGCGTCAGGCACTGGCCCAAGCGGACTGGCGCTTGTCGCAGCGCGCGGTCGCGGCACCCACGGCGGCGCACGTCAGCGATACCTACTACGTCGTCGGCGACTGGGTTCCGGCGGGCGGTGTCGTCGCCAGCCTGCTGCCCGCGGCCAACGTCAAGATCCGTTTCTTCGTCCCCGAAACGGAGCTGGGACGACTCAAGCCGGGGCAAACCGTCAATTTCAACTGCGACGGCTGTGGCGTCCCGATGAGCGCAACGGTGAACTTCATCTCCGACCGCGCCGAATTCACGCCGCCGGTGCTGTACTCGAAGGAGAATCGCGCCAAGCTGGTCTACCTGGTCGAAGCGAAGCCGGCGGCGGACGTGGCGGCGAAGCTCAACGCGGGCCAGCCGGTCGATGTGGTGCTGCCCAGGTCCAACTAGACGATGAACGCAGGCATCACCATCGAAGCGACCTTCTGCTTCGTCGACATCGCCGGCTACACTGCGCTGACCGATACCCACGGCGAGCACGCAGCGGCGGATCTTGTGGACGAGTTCGGTGCAATGGTCCGGGCTTCGATCGAACCCTCGGGTCGACTGCAGTCGCTGACGGGCGACTGCGCGTTCCTCGTGTTTCCCGACCCGCTGGTCGCCAACGATGCGCTGTCGCGACTCTACATGGCGATCGCCGATCGCCGGAACTTCCCGGTGGTTCGCGCCGGCCTGCATCATGGCGCCGCGTTGCTGAGAGAAGATCGTCACTTCGGATCGACGGTGAACCTCGCGGCTCGGGTCGCCGCGCACGCGACCGGCGGCCAGATCCTGTGTACCAGGCAGGTTGCCGATGCGCTGATCGAGGCGCAAACGCAGGGCGTCGAAATCGAGCATCAGGGCTCGTTTTCGATGAAAAACCTGCCGCATCCGGTCGATTTGTATGAAGTCGTTCTGTCCGGCTGCGCGCGCGAATATGCGATCGATCCGGTTTGCAAGATGCAGGTCGACAAGCGTCGGGCCGCCGGCGACCTTCATTTCGAAAAGCGAACCTACTGGTTCTGTTCGCTAGCCTGCGTCGAGCGATTCGCCAGACAGCCTCTGTCGTACGTATCGACAGAGAAACAGTGACGACCGGCGGGCAAGGTACGACCAACAGCGACGTCGTCATCGACGTGCGCGGCCTGAACAAACATTTCGGCGCCAACCACGCGGTCAAGGATCTGACCTTGACGGTGCGCCGCGGCGAAATCTTCGGTTTTCTCGGCCCGAACGGCAGCGGCAAGACGACGTCGATCCGCATGCTGTGCGGCCTGCTGACGCCCGACAGCGGCGAAGGCACCTGCCTCGGGTACGACATCCGGCAGCAGACCCGGGAGATTAAGCGCCATGTCGGCTACATGACGCAGCGCTTTTCGTTCTGGGAAGACCTGACGATTCGCGAGAACCTGCGGTTTATCGCGCGCATGTACGGCATGCCCGACGGCGCTGCGCGGGTCGACCAGGCGCTCGAGCATCTGGGGCTCGCGAGTCGCGCCAAGCAGCTGGCAGGGTCGCTGTCAGGCGGCTGGAAGCAGCGTCTCGCGCTCGCCGCATGCCTGCTGCACGACCCGCAGCTGCTCTTGCTCGACGAGCCGACCGCCGGCGTCGATCCGAAGGCCCGGCGCGATTTCTGGGAGGAGTTGCACGCGCTCGCCGCGCGCGGCATCACCGTGCTGGTCAGCACGCACTACATGGACGAAGCCGAGCGCTGCCACAAGCTTGGCTACATCCTGTACGGCAAGCTGTTGGTGCAAGGGACCGCGGAGGAAGTCATCGCCAGCCAGTCGCTGACGACATGGGAGGTCACTGGAGGCGACTTGCCGGCGCTGGCCGAGCGGCTCCGCAGCATCGCGGCGGTCGAGCAGGTCGCCGCATTCGGCAACGCGCTCCACGTCACCGGGTCGAATCGCGACGCGCTCAAGAGCGCGCTCGCGCCGCTGATGAACGAAGCGGGGCATGAATGGCGCGAAGTCGAGCCGGGTCTCGAGGATGTGTTCATCCACCTGATGCGCGACGCGGACGACGCGCCGGCAGCGGCCGAAACGTCGACGACGGCGGCGCCGAAGGTCCAGGCCAAATGAACGGCGGCTTGTTCTCCTTTTCGCGCTGGCTGGGCATCGTCGGCAAGGAGTTCATCCAGCTCAAGCGCGATCGCCTGACATTCGGGATGATCGTCGGCATCCCGGTTGTGCAGCTGGTCCTGTTCGGTTTCGCCATCAACTCGGATCCCAAGCGCCTGCCGACCGCACTGCTGGTTGCCGACCGCAGCGAATTCTCGCGCAGCATTCTCGCCGGCCTTCAGAACAGCAGCTACTTCGACTTCATCGGCGAGGCAAAGGACGAGGACGATGCGGACCGGATGCTCGCCGTCGGCAAGGCGCAGTTCGTCGTGAGCATACCGGCCGATTTTTCGCGCCGGCTGGTTCGGGGAGAACGCCCGGCGATGCTGATCGAGGCCGATGCGACGGACCCTACAGCGACGGGAAACGCGCTGTCCGCTGTCAACCAGCTCGCGCAGACGGTGCTGAGCCGCGATCTCACCGGATCACTCTCGCCGCTGGCCGGGACGCCGTCCGCGTTCAGCATCATTGTGCATCCGCGCTACAACCCCGAGGCGGTCACCCAGTACAACATCGTTCCCGGCCTGATGGGCGTAATCCTGACGATGACGATGGTGATGATGACGGGGCTCGCGATCACGCGCGAGCGCGAACGCGGCACGATGGAGAATCTGTTGGCAACCCCGGCGACGGTGCTCGAGGTGATGACCGGCAAGATCGTGCCCTACATCCTGATCGGCTTGCTCCAGGTGACGATCGTGCTGATGCTCGCTCGCGCACTGTTCAGCGTGCCGATCCAGGGCAGCGTCACCGTGCTCTATCTTTCGGTGCTGCTGTTCATCGCCGCGAATCTGATGCTCGGGCTGACGATATCTTCGGTTGCGCGCAATCAGTTGCAGGCGATGCAGATGACTTTTTTCTTCTTCCTGCCTTCGATGCTGCTGTCGGGATTCATGTTTCCCTTCCGAGGCATGCCCGGCTGGGCCCAGTTGATCGGCGAAGCGCTGCCGCTGACGCACTTCCTGCGCATCGTGCGCGGCGTCCTGCTCAAGGCGAACGGCTGGGCGGAAATCTGGCCCGAGGCATGGCCGATCGCGCTGTTCGGCTTCGTCATCATGGCAATCGGACTCAGGACTTTCCGCAGCACGCTCGATTAGCGCCATTGCACCGCCGCTTGACCGCTCGCGGCGGGGCGGCTTATTGTGATCCGGAGTTTCCGCAATGACCGAATCCCTGCACGAATCGATTCCCGCTGCCGGCGACGCCGCCTATCGTCATGGCGACAGCGGCACCGGCTTCCCTCCGCGCTATGAGGGGCCGCGGATGCTCGCACAGGCGCTGACCCGTCTCGCTATCAGCGAGCAGGGCTTCACCCGCGACGGCCCGCGCGCCGACGTCGAATATCGTGATCTGGGCTGGGCTGCGGCGAGCGGCGGCATGATCGGCGCCAAGCACATCCGGGCTGTCCTCCCCTTCGAGGCCGAAACCGGTTGGCACTGGCACGACATGAGCGCGCATTTCGTCTACGTTCTCCGAGGCTGGATCGAGTTTCGCTACGCTGGCGTGGTCGAAACGGTGAGGGTGAGCGCCGGGTCCTCGCTGTCACAGCCGGCAGGCGTAGCGCACAACGTTGTCGACCGGTCGGACGACCTCGAGTTGATCGAGATCAACCTGCCCGCCGGCTACGGCACATGGGCGTTGCGCGCCGAGCCCGGCGCCGCCGACGGACCGCGCGAGTGAGCCTGGATCCGGTCGCGCCGGTTGCGGCCGACGCATCGGCAACGCCGGTCGCGGCAGCGGCCGGAGACCAGCTGGCGGTCGCGGCCCCGCCACCGACCAAGGCGCGCGATCGCATTTCCGCCGTGCTGCTTCCAATCGCGACCTTTGCCGTGCTTCTGGTGGCGTGGCAGTTCCTGGTGCGGCTGTTCGGCGTCCCGGAATACATCCTGCCGCTGCCCACCGAGTTCCTGTCCAAGCTGGTGGAGTCACGGGCACTGATCTGGCAGCACACGCTGGTGACGGCGAGCGAGGTCCTGCTCGGATTTCTTTTTGCGGCTGCGATCGGCGTCCCGCTCGGGCTGATGATCGTGTCGTTCAAGTGGCTGGAGCGATCGCTGTACCCTCTGATCGTTTTTTTCCAGCTGATTCCGAAAATCGCGGTTGCCCCGCTATTCGTCGTCTGGTTCGGATTCGGTCCGTTTCCGAAGGTGCTGCTCACTTTCCTGCTCTGCTTTTTCCCGACGCTTGTCGCCAGCATGACTGGTTTCCGGGCTCTGGACGAACGCGTGCTGTACCTTACGCGCTCGATGGGGGCCAACCCCGGACAGACGTTCCGCTATATCCGCCTTCCGTCGGCAATCGCGCACATTTTCGGCGGCTTCAAGGTTTCGATCGTCTTCGCCGCCACCGGCGCCATCGTCGCCGAGTTCGTCGGATCGAACTCTGGCCTGGGCTACCTGCTGCTGCGCGCCACCAGCTATCTCGACATGCCGCTGATTTTCGCGGTTCTCGTAGCGCTGTCGGCGATCGGCATCGTGTTCAGCTACGCCGTACAATTGCTCGAGCGCCTGTGCATGCCCTGGCTGCACGGGAATTGAGCGGAATTCTCGATAACCAGAACCGGAGGGGACGATGATCGAAAAACTATTCGCTGCCGCGCTTGCGGCGGTGCTTGCCAGCGCTGCGCTGCCGGCGGCGGCGCAGCAAGCCAAGCCGATGAGGCTGACGCTCAACTTTCTCGCCGGCGGCCCGCAGGCCGGGTTCATGCTGGCCAAGAAGCTCGGCTACTACAAGGACGTGGGCATCGATTTGACGATCGAGGAAGGCAAGGGCTCCGCGACCACCGCGCAACAGGTCGCGACCGGGCAGACCGACGTCGGTTTTGCCGACGCGCCGGCAGCGATGCAGATCCGCTCCAAAGGCGCGCCGCTGAAGATCATCGCGCCGATACTGCAAACCAACGGCTTCGCGATCATCTCGATCGAAGGCTCGGGCATCAAGTCGCCCAAGGATCTGGTCGGCAAGAAGCTGGCCGTTCAGCCGGGCACCGCGCAGACGACGTTGCTCGACGCGATCCTGGCCGAAAACAAGCTCGACAAAACGAAGCTCGACATCGTCAATATCGACCCGGCAGCACTGGTGGGGGCGCTGCTGGAAAAGAAGGTCGATGCGATCCTTGCCGGTGCGGATTTTCAGAGCGTCCAGATGCGCGATCGCGGATTCAAGGTCAACGATATCTTCTATCGCGACGTCGGCGTGCCGACCGTCGGCTTGTCGATCGTGGCCCGCGACGACCGGCTGAAGGAAAGCCCCGATCTCTACCGGAATTTCGTCGCAGCGAGCCTCAAGGGCTGGGACGAAGCGCGCAAGAACCCCGATGCGGCGGCGGCGGCAGTCATCGAGCAATTCCCGTCCGCGAGCAAGGATCAGATCCTGAAGCAGCTCAATGTCGACCTGCTGCTGGTCTGCGCGCCCGGCGCGACATCTTTGGGACGGGTTCCCGACAAGAACTGGCAGACGACGTTCGACTTGCTGACGATGTATCTCAACCTGCCGAAGGACAAGCCGATAGGCGATTATTACAGTAACGATTTCCTGCCGGCCAGCGCGCCGAAGTGCTGACAGTGCAGGCTCCGACCGCGATCGAAGCGCGGCCGTCCGCGGCGGTCGGCGGCGCTTCGATCGTGAGCCGTGCCGTCGGCAAGCGGTTCGCCGGCAAGGGAGGAATGTTCACCGCACTCGAGGATGTGTCGTTCGACATTCGGGGCGGCGAATTCGTCAGCTTGATCGGCCCCTCGGGCTGCGGCAAAAGCACGCTGATGCTGATCACGGCAGGACTCGTTGCCGCCAGCACCGGCGAGCTTATCGTCGGCGGCGAAGTGCTGCAGCGGCCGCTGACCGACGTCGGCATCGTCTTCCAGGATCACCTGTTGCTCGAGTTTCGCAGCGCGCTGGACAATGTCTTGTTGCAGGCGCAGATTCGCCGGTTGCCGCTCACAGCCGCTCGCGAGGAGGCAGCGCGCATTCTGGGCAAGCTCGGCATTCCCGAGCCCGCCCGCGGACGCTATCCGCGGCAATTGTCCGGCGGCATGCGGCAGCGCGTGTCGATCGCCCGCGCCCTGATCCACCAGCCGTCGATCCTGCTGATGGACGAGCCGTTCGGCGCGCTCGACGCGATCACGCGGACCCAGATCCGGCACGACCTCGAGCTCCTCTGGATGGAGACGCGCAAGACCGTGCTGTTCATCACCCATAGCATCGAAGAAGCGATCGGCCTGTCCGACCGGGTGCTGGTCATGTCGCCGAACCCGGGCCGCATCGTCGACGAGATTGCGATCGACTTGCCGCGTCCACGTCCGGCGGTGCTCGGCGAGGACGCGAGCTTCAACGCCTATGCGGAGCGCATCCACCGCGCGTTTCTGCGCATGGGCGTCATCAAGTACTGACAGTGCGAACACTGGTAACCGGAGGCGCCGGCTTCCTCGGCCAAGCCTTCGCTGTCCGCGCGCGGCGCGCGGGACACCAGGTGACGACCGTCGATCTGGGCGGCGAGGCCGACGTCCAATGCGATGTTACCGACGTTCCGGCGCTGGCGGCAGCGATGGCGCAGGTCAGCCCCGAAGTCGTCGTGCACCTCGCGGCTTTATTGACCGATGTCGCGGCGAACGATCCTGCAACTGCAGTACGCGTCAACATCGGCGGCACCGCCGCGGTATTCGCGGCAGCTCGCGCTGCAGCGGTGCAGCGCATCGTGTACGCAAGCTCGATTGCCGCCGTCGGCCCCTGTGCCGAGGGCAGCGGCGACGATGTCGCGTTGCGGCCGCTGACCGTATACGGCGCCACCAAGGCGGCGGGCGAACATCTGTGCCGGGCGCTCAGCGCCCTCGACGGCTACCCGGCTTCTCTCGCGTTGCGGTTCGGCTGGGTCTACGGCCCCGGACGGGAGCGCGGCTGGCGGGTCGCGCAAGAGGTGATCGAGCGCTTCGCCCGCGGCGATCGTGACGTCGTCGTCCCCGACTTTTCCGGGCCGATCGACTGGACTTACGTCGACGACGCTGCCGAAGTGCTGTTGCGTGCGCTCGCGGCGCCGTTAACTCGGTTCTCGGTGTTCAATGTCGTCGGCGACCGGCGTACGATGCGCGACGCGATCGTGCATCTGCAGCTCCGTTATCCGGGCGTGCAGGTCGAGTACCAGGCGGTCACGGTGCCCGCGAGCGGCTGGATGCTGCGCAACGACGGACTGCAGGCGGCGCTTGGGTTCGCGCCGGCGACGCGTCTCGAAGACGGCATCGACGCGATGCTGGCGGCGTGGCGGCGCGATGGCGTCGGAGGCAAGCCATCGGCCGCTGCCGCCGGAGCGGGCTAGCGGGTGCGTGCGACAGCCGCCGTTACGGCGCCTTCGAGCGCGAGTGCTGCAGCTGGTAGATCGAGGTATCGATACAAGGCGGCGATCCGCCCAGCATGGCGCGCACATCGTCCGCCAGCGATTCGCCGGGGTCGCGCACGTCAGCCTCGGAGATCCCCTCGATCAGCACGATGCAGCCGGGAATCGCGGTCGCATCCGACCGGGCTTTTTTTTCGGCAGTCTCGATCCTGCTGATCGTTTCATCGGCGAGGCAAAGATGTACGCCGGCGACGCCCTTGCGCTCGACCAGCGGCGGCAAGAGCTGCACAGACAGCGTCTCGAGCGTGACGGCACGATCGTCATCGGCAAGATCGAAGCGCTGTGTCAGCATGAAGCCACCCTGGCCGACGCCTTCGCTGTAAGCGACGCGGCAGATCGAGCGCGAGACGCGGCGAAACGAAGGTACGACTCGCTGCGTCCACGCAGTCGGGGCGTTCAGCCGTTCCAGATAATCCCTGCCCCCGAGAATCTCGGTGCTTTCGGCCTCGTATAAATTGAAATACGTAGGCGCGCCGGCGACCGCGATATAGCGCCTGCCGCGCAGGAAGCCGGGTATGCCGACGCGCTCGGGCATGTGCTCGCGGTTGTGCCACTGATAGAACTCGTCGGTGGCTTCCGGCGCGATGTCGTGCCAGATGCAGACCGCGCCCGATCCGGCCAGGCTCATGATTTATCCTGCAGCCGAGAACTGCACATCGAGCGTGCCCAGATCGCCGTAACGAACGACCAGCGCCGTTTCCAGCGGAACGTCGACGACGCCGCAATACGAGCCGGTCGTGACGATCTGGCCCGCCTTCAGCGATACGCCTTCGCCATAGCCGCCCGCGGCGAGAAAATTTGCCAGCCAGTACAGCGGCCGCAGCGGATGTCCATCCGGATGCCTGCCCTCGCGGGTGATCAGCGTTCCGTCGGCGCCGTCGATGACGATGGCGAAAGAGTCGAGCGAAAGCCCGTGCGGATTGGATAACACCGGCCCGGCAAACAGTCCCTGGTTGGCGATGCTGTCGGCCAGCAGCTCGGGAAACGTGACCGCCGCCGGATCGACATAGCGCGGTCCCATCAGCTCGAGAACCAGCCTCGCTTCACCGATCGCCGCACGCACGTCGGCCTCGTCGTACGGCGTCGCGCGCGCCGGCAGATCGCGTGCTAGCACGAACGCTATCTCGGGTTCGACGCGCGCCTTGCCCGCGATCGGCACGATCGGGCAGGGCGCCACGCTGATGATCGTCGGCGCAAAAATAGGCGCTGCGGCGATCTTTCGCTCCGGTGTGGGCGCCGAGCATTTCCAGCCGCCGATCGCCAGATCGAGAATTTCCCCGACGCGGCGCTGTATCGCGAGGCCTGCGTCGGCGTCCGTGGGACGGCATGATTCGGGCAATCTGGCCCCGGGCCGCCGCGCGGTGCGGGCAGCCACCAGTTGTCGCGCCGCGACGTCGATCGTTCTTGCGTCCATCGGGGGATCTTTCGCTTGGGTCCGCGTTTCTCGCGCCAACGAGGGCTTGGCGCCTACCATCGTATAATTGCGCTCACAGCGCCTGTCAACCCGGCGTCCCGTCGCTTGGCCGATCACGCGTATCCCTTGCTCGCGGTGCCTCGATGGTCACATACGATTTTACCGGACGCACTGCCATCATCACGGGAGGCGCCGGCGGCTTCGGACGGGCGATCGCGGCGCGCCTGCATTCGTCGGGGGCAGCGATCGCGCTGTGGGATCGCGATGCTGCCGGCGTCGCGGCGGCCGCGCAGCTCCTTGGCGAGCGCGCGCTCGGGTTTGCTGTCGACACGACCGACGAAGCCGCCGTCACTGCTGCCGCCAAGGCGGTTGTGAAGCGGTTCGACCGCATCGATTTCCTGATCAACAACGCCGGAATTCTCGGCCCGGTGTCCAACACCTGGGAACACAGCACTGACGATTTTCGCCGCGTGCTCGACATCAACCTGACCGGAACTTTCATCTGCTGCCGGGTCATTGTGCCGCTGCTGCTCGCCAATACGCCGGACCCGAGGACCGGCCAGCGCGGGCACATCGTCAACGTCTCGTCGATCCAGGCCAAGGAGGGCATGCCGCGCGCCGCCGCCTACGCGGCGTCGAAGTCGGGTATCGTCTCGCTGACCAAGACGCTAGGCAAGGAGCTCGCCGAATCGGGCATCCTGGTGAACACGGTGACGCCCGCGATCGTGGCGACGCCGATGGCCGAAGGCATCTCGAAGGAGCGTGAGAAGGAGATCCTGGCGCGGATCCCGATGCGGCGCTTCGGCACCGTCGAAGAGATCGCCGCGCAGATCGCGTGGCTTTGCTCGGAGGACTGCTCGTTCGCCACCGGTGCAGTGTTCGATCTTTCCGGCGGACGAGCGACCTACTGACGCAACGCCAGCGACAGCGCGATCGGCACGAAAACGATCGACGCGCCATTCCCGATCAGGACGATCGAAGCCACCTTGCCCGGCTCCTGGTTGTGCTGCTCGGCGACCATGAAGTTGAGCACCGCCGGCGGCAGGCAGCCGAACAGGATCAACAGCCCCGCTTGCGTCGCGTCCAGGCCCAGTACAGGTGCGAGCAGGGCCGACATCGCGATCCCGGTCAACGGGCAGACCAGCGCGCCGATGACACCGAGGTTCCAGCCGCCCCAGCTGACGGTCGCCATGCGCACGCCAGCGAGATCAGCATCAGCGGGATCATCGCGTCGCCGGTCATTCGGATGGCGAGCATCAGCCAGTCGGGCGCCGGCGGGTGGACGAGCGCGAAGGCGAAGCCGACGAAGGTGGCGATCACCATCGGGTTCCTGAAGATCGGCCAGAATGCCGCGTGGCGGTTTACGATGTGTACTCCAAGCGTGAAGCAGCAGGTTGGAGATCGTGAATATCGCGACCATCGCCGACAACCCCGGCTGGCCGAATGCCAGCACCGCCAATGGCAGGCCCATGTTGCCGCAGTTGTTGAACATCATCGGCGGCACGAAAGTGCGCGGATCCTCGTGCAGCAGCCGCGCGAAGGGCCACGCGAGCAGGCCCGAGCCGAGCACCAACCGATGGCGCCGACGATCAGCACGCGATTGGCGACAAGATCGAAGTCCTTGCTCGCCAGCGCGCTGAAAATCAGTGCCGGCGCCAGCAGGTGCATGTTGATTCGATTGACCCAGGTCATGTCCGGATTGGCGCGGCGGGCGTAGAAGTAGCCCAGCAGGATGACGCTGAATACCGGCAGGATGATGCCGAGGATGCGCTCGACCATGACGGCGTCAGGCTCGATTTCTCGTCACGCGAATCGGAATGGCGGCGAAGATCGAAAGAAAATCGGCGCCGGTTCTTGGCGGTTACAAAATGTATTGCGACAGGTTGTCGTCCTTGACGATCCCGGCGAGCCGTTCGTCCACGTAGGCGGCATCGATCGTGATCGTGCGGCCATCGAGCCTGGCGGCGCTGAACGAGACCTCGTCCAGCAGCCGCTCCATGACCGTGTACAGCCGCCGTGCGCCGATGTTCTCCTGTTTTTCGTTGACCGCATAGGCGATTTCGGCAAGCCGGCGGATGCCGTCCGGCTGGAAATCGAGATCGACGTGCTCGGTGGCGAGCAGCGCCTGATACTGTCGTGTCAGGCAGGCGTCGGTCGCCGTCAGGATCTGCTCGAAATCGTCGACCGACAGCGATGCGAGCTCGACGCGGATCGGAAAACGCCCTTGCAGCTCGGGGATCAGGTCCGACGGCTTGGACAGATGAAATGCGCCGCTGGCGATGAACAGGATGTGGTCGGTCTTGATCATCCCGTACTTGGTCGCGACCGTCGTGCCCTCGACCAGCGGCAGCAGATCGCGCTGAACGCCCTGTCGCGACACGTCGGCGCCGTGCATTTCCTGGCGGCTGGCGATCTTGTCGATCTCGTCCAGGAAGACGATGCCGTTCTGCTCGACGTTGTTGAGCGCCTTGGTCTTGAGCTCGTCATCGTTGATCAGCTTGCTCGCCTCCTCGTCGATCAGCGCCTTCATCGCCTCGCCGACATTCATTTTCTTGAGCTTGCGCTTGCCCCCCGACATCTGCTGGAACATACCCTGGATCTGGCTGGTCAGGTCTTCCATGCCTGGCGGCGCGAGAATCTCCATCTGCGTCGGCAATGCGGCGAGTTCGACTTCGACCTCCTTGTCGTCGAGTTTGCCTTCGCGCAGCATCTTGCGGAATTTCTGACGCGCGGCCGAATCGGTCGGCTGCATGTCGTCGAAGTTCACTTCTCGCGCAGGCGGCAGCAGTGAATCCAGCACGCGCTCCTCGGCGGCGTCCGCGGCGCGATCGCGAACCTTGCGCGCCTCGGACTCGCGTGTCTGCTTGATCGCCGTCTCGGCGAGATCGCGGATGATCGTGTCGACGTCGCGGCCGACGTAGCCGACCTCGGTGAACTTGGTCGCCTCGACCTTGATGAACGGAGCGTCGGCGAGCTTCGCCAGCCGGCGTGCGATCTCGGTCTTGCCGACGCCGGTCGGTCCGATCATCAGAATGTTCTTCGGTGTGATCTCCTGCCGCAGCGGATCGGCGACCTGCTGGCGCCGCCAGCGATTGCGCAGCGCGATGGCGACGGCGCGCTTGGCCGCGTCCTGGCCGACGATGTGCTTGTTCAGCTCGTGTACGATTTCCTGCGGCGTCATCGACGACATGGGGGCTCGCAAGCAACTGGCAAAAAAGAAACGGCCGCCCACTTGGGCGGCCGCGTCATTTTACCTGTTTCAGCGCTGGCGGCCGTTGCCGGGCGCAGGCCCTCCTCAGGGTGCGAAGAGGGCCGCGCAATGGCCGGGTTGACTCGGCCCGCCGGCGATCGCGCCGCCGCGGGGGATGCACTGGTCGGGCGGCAGCGGAACGCCTTGCTCGACCTGAAGAACGAGCAGGTCGAACGCGCGCTGAGCGTGGGGCTCGATCAGCTCGAGTTGCGGGAACGTGTCCTGGTAAGTCTCGATGTGATTGCCGTTCTGCACTTCGTACAGCCTGTACGCCGGCCTCTTCGGATCCGCCCTGGCCGCGGCCGCGTCAAGCTCGCTGGCGACTTTGCGCGCGTATGCGCGGGCGTGGTGGTCGATCGGCAGCAGCGCGTCCATGGTACCGGCCACGGTGATCAGCGGGCGCTGGATCAGACCCGTGGTCGCAAAGTCAGCCATCTTGTCGCCCACGTCGGAAACCGACAGCCGGCTGACGTAGTTGTACGTGCCGGTGCTACTGCCATAGGTGTCATATCCCGGGTCGAGGCGCTTCTGCCACTGGCAGTGCGTGACTTCCCAGAACGACCCCCAATAGTTGCCCCAAAGCGATGGCGACATGGTCGGCGGCGCGGTCGGCACGACGACGTCAGGCGGATAGCCGGCCGCGACCATGTTTTTCGCCGCCGTGGTGGTTGCATTGAAGCCGGATGCCAGGTAGTCGTTGTAGTTAAGGACGGCCGGCGGAAGATCGGTCAGCAAGTTCGGCGCATGCTTATCGACGAAGGTACCTTCCCAGTCGACGCCGCCATCGAACAGCTTCGGGGCCAACTCGACCGCGCGGCGCACCTGGTAGCCGCCGTTTGATGTGCCAACCGCGTAGGTATAGGACGGCGACTTGCCGTAGCTGGCCTTGACGCCGGTGCGCGCAAGCTGTGCCGCCTGAATCATGAAATCCGCCCAGCGCGCGAAGGGCTGATTCGGATCGTTGTCGTAGAAATGGACATAGGTCGTAGACGACGGATTCAACCTGCAACCAAGAGGGTCTGTGGCGGTAGTGAGGTAAAGATTGAGCACGCCTTTGTTCTGGGACGCATACGCATAGCCCTTTTGCACCACGTAATCGCTCCAGGCGAAGTCCCCGTTGAATTCGCTTCGCGTGCCGGATGCACCGGCGACGACCAGCCGTCCGTTCCAGTGGTCGGGCAGACGCAACAGGAACCGACCCTGGCCGGTCGGGTCCGAAGCGATGCGCGCGTTGATCTGCACGCCGGGGACAACGGTCGCGATAGGAGTCTTCTTGGCAGCGCTCGGCGCGATGACCGCGCGATCAGTCATCGGCGTGAATGCGAAGGCCGGCACCCCGGGCAACGAATTGTTCGCAGGCGTCGTGTTCAGATTATTGGTCGTGAGATCGGTGCTGACAAAGCACGTGGCGTCGGCAAGCTGGTTGCCGAAAGCTTTAAGCAACTGATCGCACCGGCTTTCCGCGGCGACCGACAATGGAATCAGGAGCGACAGCGCGAATATGGAGCAGCTTCGAAAAAACATTGTTCCTTCCGAATTGATGAAGAGAGCGTCAGGCCAACGACGGGTACGCGACGCGACCATAGCGGGCCGGATAGCTCGGCCCAGCGACTGTGGACAGGCTTTCGCAGATCGAGGGTCGGACAGCATTTTCTGATATCCGGCTCGAGGTGAAGTGTAGCGCATCGCCGGGCCGATTCGATAGCATGCGATTGGCCGCCGACTAACTGCGCAGGCGCCGATTTGCCGGGCTTCGCGTTGGCAACGCATGGCGCTTCGCTTATGATGCGACGGACAACGCAGCCGGCGCATGTTGTGGCGGGCCGAAACCCGAAGGTACTCAAGGAGATCCGATGAATCGACCGGTGCTAATTTCGGCGATTGCAGTGCTGGCCGCGTGCGCGGCGATGGCAGCGCACGGGCAGTCCGCGGTCGCCGCACTCGATCCAACGGCAGGAAACAGCGCCAAAGGGACGATCGGATTCGAGCAGCGCGGCGACAAGGTCTTCGTCGACGCCAAGATGTCCGGCCTCGCTCCGGGTGCGCACGGCTTCCACGTCCACGAAAAAGGCGACTGCAGCTCGAGCGACGGCATGAGCGCGGGCGGGCACTTCAATCCGACGGCCAAGCCGCACGGCAATCCGGCATCCGCCGAGCACCACGTCGGTGACATGCCGGCGCTCGTCGCCGACGCCTCGGGCAACGCGAGCTTCCAGGGCGAACTGGCGCCGATGAGCGTCGGCGCCGGGGTCACCGACATCGTCGGCAAGGCGGTCATCGTGCACAAGGACGCGGACGATTACGCGACGCAGCCGACCGGCAATTCCGGCGCCCGCGTCGCCTGCGGAGTCATCCGAAAGCGTTGATGAGGCTTTGGCCTTCGCAGCTGGCGCTGTGCGCGACCGCTGTATCGGTGGCGGGACTGATCCTGGGCGCCTGCACGATCAATCAACCGGTCATGGGCGCCGTAGTTCCCTCCACCGGCAATCAGGCCCTCGCTCGGCTGGTATCCAAGAACGGCAGCATCACCTATGGTACGGTCATGTTCACCCAGCGTGGCGATAAGGTCGCAGTGCTGGCTAACGTGTTCAATCTGCCCGGCGGTCCGCACAGCCTCTACATTCACGAGGCCGGCAACTGCAGCTCGCCGAACGCGGCCAGCGCCGGGCCGGTTTGGAACGCCAAGGGTGCCACTCCCGGCGCGCGACGATCGGGGGAGCTGCCGAACATCGTCGTGCGTCACGAGGAAAAAGCGAATCTCGAGGCCCAGGTGACGGGGCTGTCGGTCGCCACCGGGGCGGCGAACGACGTCATCGGGCATTCAGTCGTTGTTCATGGCAAGCTCGATCCCGATCCCAAACCCGAATTCGGCGTGGCCAACGACTGGCTCGCCTGCGGCGTCATCGAGAAATTCTAGACCCTGCTTGCGTCTATGAGCGGCCGTTGCCGCGCCGGCGCATCAATCGACAAGGATCGCCATGGGATTTCTCGCCGGCAAGAAAATCCTGATCACCGGCCTGCTGTCCAATCGCTCGATCGCGTACGGCATCGCGCATGCGTGCAAGCGCGAAGGCGCGTCCCTGGCCTTCACCTACGTCAACGACGATCTGAAGGACCGCGTGGTCAAGCTGGCGGCCGATTTTGGCGGCGCGCCAGTGCTGCCGTGCGATGTGACGCACGACGACCAGATCGCTGCGCTTTTCAGTGCGGTCGAGCGCGAATGGGGCGGGTTGGATGGGTTGCTGCATTCGATCGCGTTCGCGCCGCGCGAGGCGCTGGCCGGCGACTTTCTCAATGCGATCTCGCGCCAGGCTTTCGCCATCGCGCACGACGTGAGCTCGTACAGCTTCGCCGCGCTGGCCAAGGGCGCGCGGCCGCTGATGCAAGGCAGGCAGGGCGCGTTGCTGACGCTGACCTATCTGGGCGCGGTGCGGGCGATGCCGAACTACAACGTGATGGGGCTGGCCAAGGCGAGCCTCGAGGCCAACGTGCGCTATCTCGCGCAATGCCTGGGTCCGGAAGGTGTGCGCGTCAACGGCATATCGGCCGGCCCGATCAAGACGCTCGCTGCGGCCGGCATCGGCGGCTTTTCGGGCATTCTGCACTTTGTCGCGAAGACCGCGCCGCTGCGGCGCAATGTCACGATCGAGGAAGTGGGCAACGTCGCTGCGTTCCTGCTGTCCGACCTCGCCAGCGCGGTCACCGGCGAGATTACCTACGTCGACTGCGGATTTTCGACCATCGTTCCCGGCATGGGCGAGGAGTGAACTCGATTCGCGAGCGCGCCAGCTTCGCGCTGACGGTTGGTTGCGCCGCGTCTGATCCGCGCTGCCGGTGAACGCGCACTTCGCGCGCGAGTCTGTCCCGAGCGCGGCCCCGCCGCGTCTGAAGGATCGTTACGACGCGGTGATCATCGGCGGCGGTCATAACGGCCTCGTCTGTGCCTGCTATCTCGCCGGCGCGGGATTGAAAGTCGCGGTGTTCGAGCGGCGCGGGATCGTCGGTGGCGCCGCGGTGACCGAGGAATTCCATCCGGGATTCCGCAACTCGACGGCGAGCTATACGGTCAGCCTGCTGCATCCGAAAGTCATCCACGAGTTGTGCCTGAAGGAGCATGGCCTGAAGATCGTCGAGCGGCCGATGTCGAACTTCCTGCCGTTGCCGGGCGGCGAATATTTGAAGGTCGGCGGCGCGAGCATCGATGGACGCGGCGGGACGCAGGCCGAAGTGGCGCGGTTTTCGCACAAGGACGCGGCGGCGCTCCCGGCGTACTACGCGATGCTCGAACGGGTCGCCGATGTCCTGCGCGCGCTGCTCCTGGAAACGCCGCCGAACGTCGGGGGTGGCGTGCACGAGCTGTTCCAGGCGTGGAAGGTCGGGGGGAAGCTCAAGCGCCTGCCGATGGCACAGCGCCGCGACATCCTCGACCTGTTCACCAAGAGCGCAGGCGACATTCTCGACCGCTGGTTCGAGTCGGACCCGATCAAGGCGGCGCTGGGCTTCGATGCGGTCGTCGGCAATTTCGCGAGCCCGTACACGCCGGGCTCCGCGTATGTGCTGCTGCACCACGTTTTCGGCGAGGTCAACGGCAAGCGCGGGCAGTGGGGGCACGCGCTGGGCGGCATGGGCGCTATCACGCAGGCGATGGCGCGCGAGGCTCTCGGGCGCGGCGTCGAGATCTTCACCGACGAGGGCGTTGCGCGTGTGCTGACCAAGGACGGCAACGCGGTTGGCATCGTGCTGGCCGACGGCAGCGAGATTGCCGCGCCCCGGGTCGTCGCCAATGTCAATCCGAGGCTGCTCTACCTCCAGCTGATCGATGCTGCGGCGCTCGACGGCGACTTCCGGCAGCGGATCGAGAATTACCGCTGCGCCTCCGCGACGTTTCGCATCAACGTCGCGCTTGACGCCGTTCCCGACTTTGCCTGCCTGCCCGGCGACGGCGAACACCTGCGCTCCGGCATCATCATCGCGCCATCGCTCGCTTACATGGAGCGCGCCTATTTCGATGCGCGCCAGCACGGCTGGTCGCGAGAACCCATCGTCGAGCTGCTGATTCCTTCGCTGGTCGATCGCACGCTCGCGCCGCCGGGCAAGCACGTTGCAAGCCTCTTCTGCCAGCACGCCAATCCGACGCTGCCTGACGGCCGCTCGTGGGACGCCGTGAGGGAAGAGGTCGCCGACCTGATGATCGCGACGGTGAATCGCCACGCGCCGAACTTCGCCGCCGCGGTGATCGGCCGCCGTGTACTGTCGCCGCTCGATCTCGAGCGCGAGTTCGGCCTGATCGGCGGCGACATCTTCCACGGCGCGCTCTCGCTCGACCAACTGTTTTCGGCGCGGCCGGTCCTTGGTAACGCGCACTACCGCGGGCCGCTGAATGGTTTGTACATGTGCGGTGCCGGCACCCATCCCGGAGGGGGCGTGACCGGCGTGCCCGGGCACAACTGCGCGCGCGAAATTCTGCGCGACTTGCGCCGGCGGCGTCACGGCTGAATCGACGCGATTGGACATGTGAAAAGGAGACGCCCCGCGAAAACCGCGGGGCGCCAGAGGCACTGCGCAATAAAGTCGAAGTCAGCCGATAAGCCGGGTTCTGTTACGGGACGCGCCGAAGGCGCGTCCTATGGCCGTCATTCGTCTAGGCGCCGCGTTACCGCGGCGCTCGAGCCACCTACCCGCGGACTCGGCGAGCAGCGTCGTCGTCCGCTTACTTG
>Ga0207693_10001615_pt1 | contig 19912 bp, 16 predicted proteins | sample LARL81metaG_FD_184347 | JGI IMG/M metagenome (GOLD analysis project Ga0207693, IMG submission 184347) | Corn, switchgrass and miscanthus rhizosphere microbial communities from Kellogg Biological Station, Michigan, USA - LAR L8-1 metaG... | ecosystem: Host-associated > Plants > Roots >...
GCTCAGCTTCGGAACGTTCACGTCCGGCGATCGGCCGGCACCGCTCCCCGAGCGGGTCACCGTGTCGAGCAACAACGCTGCCGGCTACTCGCTCGCGGTTGCTCGGACGACCTTCGCCCCGACCGACCTCCCGCTCGCGCTGTCGGCGACCGCGCCGGCCGGCGGAACGCTAGGAGGTGGCCTGAGCGGCGGCGCACTCGTTCCGATCCCGTTCGCCCCCGCGACGGCGCTGACCGTCGGCACGAAGTCCACAGCGAGTGCAACCGGCGGAGATGTCTGGGCGACGAACATCGGCTTCTCGGCTCCGTTGCCGCTCGTCGCGACCGGCCGCTACTCGGCAACCGTGACCTTCACGGCGGTCGCTCGTTGAACGGAGCCATCGGGCTTGCCGTCTTGGCCGGGCTTTTGCTGACCGCCTCCGCCGCAGAGGCGGTCAGCGCCGATCGGCCTCGCGTCGCCCTCTCCGTCTCGCCCGCACGACTGGCAATCACCGCACCGGGGTCGAGGAGGATCAACGTGCGGAACGACGGCGCCGAACAGGTCCTGGTCGACGTCCTTCGGCGCATGGTCGCCACGACGTGGCTCCAGATCTCACCGGAACGTTTGCTCCTCAGCCCGGGGAGAAGCGCAGTCCTGACGCTCCGGGCCAAGGCGGGACGAGACGCCGAACCCGGTGATCATCAAGTGCTGGTCCTACTGAGGACGCGCCCCCAGCCCGGGAGCCGCGTTGCTCTTCGGCTCAGGCTTGGGGTCCGCGTCAGTGTGCGGATGCCCGGGACGATCGTCCGACGTCTCGCGCTGGGCGGTGTTCGCGTCCACCGAAGGCGTGGCTCACGGTTCATCCTTGTCCCGGTCGTCAACCGCGGCAACGTCACCGTGCAACTACGCGGGCACGTAACAGCCTCGTTGTCTCGCCATGGCGATCGCGTGGCGCGACTACACGTCGCAGCTCGACCTGTGTTGGCCCCAGGCGCCCGGACGCTCCTCGCCCTCCGCTACGCCGGCCGCGTGCGAGGTCCCGTCGTCGCTGTTGTGCTGATCCGGATGGGTCATGGTGCTCGCGTCGTGGAGCGCCGGTATCGACTCCGGCTGTGATCGAGCGGATCTAAACTCGCAACGTGGATACGCGAGAGGCTGCTCAGCGCTGGGCGGACACGTGGGAGCGCGGTTGGCAAGAGCACGACGCTGACGCCATCGCTGCGCTGTACGCCGACGGAGCGTACTGGCAGCAGCATCCGTTTCGCGTGCCTGAGCCCGGTTACCTCACTCGCGTGTTCGACGAGGAGGAGTCTGCGGAGTGCGACTTTGGGACGCCGATCGTGGACGGCGATCGGGCCGCCGTGCCGTGGAACGGCCAGACCACACTCACGGACGGAGGTACCGAAGACCTCGTCGGCGTTTCGCTCCTGCGCTTCGACCCAGAAGGGCTCGTCGTCGAGCAGCGAGACATCTGGGTCGGCCGCTAATCGCCACCCGTCTCGGCGACCGCCCGCCGGATGACGACCCGGTACCACTCGTCGAACCGAGGATGTTCCTCCGGCGGCAGGGCATCCCGCTGCCGCGCCCACGCGAACGCATGCGCAAACTTGCCGACACGCATCGCGAGGGCAAACGTCCCCTCGTGACCGCCGCCCCACGGCTCCAGATAAGCGTCGCGTAGTCGCGCGAACCACCGGTCGGACGGCGGCAGCTTGTTGATCTCCTCGAGGAAGCGGAACGTGACGACGAGCGAGAAGAATGGATGCGCGACCGACGAGTCGCCCCAATCGAGGAGGCGCAACTGCCCGCCCTGTGAGTACACGTTCGCGTGGTGGAGGTCGTCGTGCTGAATCGTCTCGGGCACGTCGCGCGCGGCGAGCTCGGCGCAGAGCTCCGCGAAGCGGGGCGCGAACTCGCGCAGCCGGCGAATCTCGTCCTGTTCGAGAGGGAGCTCGCCGTGGAGGAACCGTTCGTAACGTGCAGGCAGCGCGGCAACGCGCAGGTCCGGAACGCCGGTTGCGAGATGCTCGTGCGCGTGCACAACTTCCCCGCGCTGGAGCTCGGAGCAAAGCGGCATCACGGCGAGCCATGTTTCGGGCGGGTTGCCGAACACGCGGATCGGTGTGCCCGCGTCAGCAAGGAGGAGCCACGCCCGTTCCTGGTCGTGCCCGAGCACCTCGGGGAGCCGGTCGGGCCAGCGTGCGAAGAGCTCGGCGGTGAGGCGCGGCTCGAACGCCTGGACCGGAGCGCATGCCTTGAACCAGGCGACACCGTCGGCGAGTGGTACGCGCAGGACCGTCGACCAGGGTCGCTCGTGCGCCGTCTCGATCACGCCGACCGGATCGACCTGTGCGCGGATCCAGTCTTCGGCTGCGGTGCGGTCCACGTCTCCGATCTGATTGAGCCGGACGCTCATCCCGCCAGTAGTACAGAAGGCAGGACAGCCGACCGCCGCGGCAGGCAGACTGTCGCTCAAGTCAGATGAGCTTCTCTCCGATACGAAACCCATGCGGCTCCTGAAAGCCTTCGTCCTCGTCGCCCTGCTCGCAGGCGCTTATACCCCCCTTGCGTCGGCCGGCGGCTACACGGACGAGTCGTACTACACCCCCGTCGGCAAGGTCGGCACGCCGTACTCCCACACGGTGTCGTGGAAGCCGGGCACGGGCTGCCCGCCGTACGGCTACTCGGTGGTTGGAGGCGCGTTCCCGCCCGGGCTGAGCCTGTCGTCCAGCGGACACATCACCGGGACTCCGACCCAGGCCGGCACCTACACCTTTTACATCCGCCAGACCGACAACTGTGGGATCGAGGGCGAAGGCAATGCGCCGTTCGTGATCAAGATCCAGGGTGGCGCCCCGTCGCTCGTGATCACGTCCTCCACGCTCGGGAACGGCGAGACCGACCTCTCCTACTCGGTGATGCTCTCCGCCTCCGGCGGCGGAACGACGGCAAAGACCTGGTCGGTGACTGCTGGCGCGCTTCCCGCCGGTCTCACTCTCTCGAACGACGGGCACCTCTCCGGTACGCCGACGGCTCCGGGGAGCTATTCCTTTACGGCGACGGTCAGCGACGGTACGAGCTCGTCCTCGAAGAGCATGTCGCTCACGATCATTCCCGGCATCGCCGTCAACTCCACCCCGACTGTGCCGACGGCCGAGGTGCGGACGAATTATTCGGCATCGGTGCCGGCCATGCTCGGCGTAACCGGCGGCGTGCCGCCGTACCGCTACGCCCCTGTCAGCGGTTTTCCGTTCGGAATCGGCTTCGACTCCGCTACGGGCCAGATCTTCGGCTCTCCTCGCGAGCCCGGCGTCGTCAACCTCACGATCGCGATCAGCGACGCGAACGGTGCGACGAAGCAGGTGACCGTGTCCATAACTGTGGTGCCGAAGCTTCACATCGTGTCCACGCGGCTCGCCCGCGGAACCGTCGGCAAGCGCTATCAGGCAAACGTGAGCGTTGCAGGCGGTCAGGATCCAGTCTGGGCTCTGGTGGCCGGCAGGCTGCCCGCCGGTCTGAAGCTGAACACGTCGACGGGCGTAGTCTCCGGTCTGCCGAAACGCGCGGGATCATTCCACTTCACCGTCTCCGTCAAGGATGCGCTCGGAGCAACGGTGTCGATTCGTTACACCCTCGTCATCCGCAACAAGTAGTCAGCCGGTCGCGTCGGCGCCGCCGACGAGCACTCGCACGATCTCGAGGCCGTCGTCGACAACGACGACGTCTGCGACCGATCCGGGCTTGAGGGTGCCGAGCTCCGGCCGGCCCGCGATGCGTGCCGGTACCTCGCTGGCAGCTGACAATGCGGCTTCGATGGGGGCGCCGAGGTGCACGAGGTTGCGCACCGCCTCGATCATGGGCACGGTGCTCCCGGCGAGCACTCGGTCGGCGCTTCGAGCGACGCCGTTCTCGACCTCGAAGTCGACGCCGGCGATCGTGTAGTTGCCGTCGCCGGCCTCTGCTGCGGCAGTGGCGTCGGTGACGAGGGCGACCCTGCCGGCAGCGGCCTGCCACACAAGCCGCGCAGTGTCGTCGGCGAGGTGTATGCCGTCGAGGATCACCTGCACGACGACATCGTTCGAGACGAGCGCTGCACCTGCAAGGCCCGGCTCACGCGCCGCGAACGGGCGCATCGCGTTGAAGATATGCGTCACCGTCTTGGCGCCGCGCGAGAACGCGTCGCGTGCCTCTGCCGCGGTCGCGTTCGAGTGCCCACACGAGACCGTTATGCCACGCTTGCTCAGCAGCTCCATCAGCTCGTACGCACCCGGAAGTTCAGGCGCCAGCGTCACATGGCTCACCGGCCCGGCAGCCAGCAACCGCTCCAGGAGCTGACAGTCGGGATCGCGACGCGCTTCCGCGGGATGCGTGCCGAGCCGCTCGCGCGAGATGAACGGTCCCTCGAGATGCGCACCGATGATGCGCGGCAGGGAACCGTTCTGCGGCACCTCCTGCAGCGCGGCGGTGAGCTCGTCTTCCGGCGAGGTGATGAACGTCGGCTGGTACGCGGTGACGCCTCCGTGGAGCAAGGCCTCGCCAGATTTGCGATAGCCCGACGTGTCGGCCGAGAAGAAGTCCACTCCGGCAAAGCCGTTGACCTGCAGATCGACGAAACCGGGAGCGGCAACGCCACTCCCGTTGGCGGTGCTCAAGCCGACACCGACGATGCGGCCGTCGGCCACCTCGACGTCACCCGGCACCAGGCTCCCGTCGACGAGCGCTGCCCCGACTCCGAGTCGCACGGCTACCCGGCGACCGGCGTCGCGACCGGCACGCCGACCCTGGAGATGGCTGCCCCGGTCTCCAGATCGAAGAAATGGAGGAGACGTGGATCAATCGCCACCTCGACCGCTTCGCCCGACGCGAGTAGCAGATGCCGGTCGAAGCGGCCGAGGAGCGTCACCGACCGCTCTGAGTCGTCGACACCCAGGGAGGGACCTGGGAGCTGGGCAGCGGTGTCGACGAGGTCCGAACGCTCGAGCGGTGCTGCGGTGATCTCGATGTGGACCAGCTGCTCCGAGCCGAGGGACTCGACGAGCAGGATCCGGCCACGTAGACGGGCGCCGTCCCAGCCCGCAGCCTCGCGGACGTCTTCAGGACGGATACCAACTGCGACCCGCCTGCCGGCGTAATTCGCGAGCGATGGACGCTCCGCTGTGAGATCGGACGGAAGCTCGAGGACGGTGTCACCGATGCGGCAGACGAGCTTCCCGTCGTCCAATTCAAGGCTGGCTTCGACGAGGTTCATCGCCGGGGAACCGACGAAGCTCGCGACGAAGAGATTGACCGGCGCGTCGTACAACCGCTGCGGCGTGTCGACCTGCTGAAGCAGGCCGTCGCGCATCACGGCGACTCGGTTGCCCATCGTCATCGCCTCGACCTGGTCATGCGTGACGTAGACAGTGGTCACGCGAAGCGCCTGCTGAATCCGTGCGATCTCGGCGCGCATCTGGACGCGCAGCTTCGCGTCGAGATTTGAAAGGGGCTCGTCCATCAGGAACGCCTTCGGCTCGCGCACGATTGCCCGTCCCATCGCAACGCGCTGTCGCTGTCCACCTGAGAGCTGCGCCGGCCGCCGCTTGAGCATGTCGGCGAGCCCGAGCACGCGCGCGATCTCTTGAACACGCCGCTTCTGTTCGTCCTTCGGCACCTTCCGCATGCGGAGGCCGAAGGCGAGGTTTTCGTACACCGTCTTGTGCGGGTAGAGCGCGTAGTTCTGGAACACCATCGCAATGTCGCGCTCGCGCGGCGGAAGATCGTTGACGACCTTTCCGCCGATGCGGATCTCTCCCTCGCTGATCTCCTCGAGCCCGGCGACCATGCGCAACGCGGTCGTCTTGCCGCATCCGGATGGACCGACGAGCACGACGAACTCGCCTTCCCCGATCTCGAGGTTCAGGTCGTTGACCGCAACGACCCCGTTGTCGTAGACCTTCGAGAGGTGCACGAGCTGGACGTCAGCCACGTACGGCTCCCGCAGTCAGGCCGAAGGCAATTCGCCTCTGCACGATCAAAAAGAAGATGACGACCGGCACGGCTGTCAGGGTCGCGCCCGCCATCAGGGGGCCCCACTCCGTCCCGCGGTTCGTCGTGAACGATGCGAGCCACACGGTGAGGGTCTGCTTCTCGGGACTGCTGAGCAACACGTAGGCGATGATGTACTCGTTCCAAGCCTGAATGAAAGCGAAGATCGACGTCGCCACCAAGCCGGGTGCAACGAGAGGCAAGAGGATGCGGACAAATGCACCGAACCGCGTCGTTCCGTCGACCATCGCCGCCTCCTCGAGCTCACGCGGGACGCCGAGGATGAACCCACGAAGCGTCCAGATCGCAAACGGCAGGACGAATGTCATGTAGGTGATGATCACGCCGCTCAACTTGTTGACTTCGTGAACGCGGCTGAGTGTGATGTACAGAGGAATGATCAATGCGTTCAGCGGCACCATCAACACGGCGATCGTGATCACGATGAACGCCTTCCGGCCGTAGAACCGAAACTTTGCGAGCGCCAGGGCCGCGAGAAACGCGAGCGCCAGGGAAAGCGTGACAACGACGACGACGACGATCAGGCTGTTCCGGACGTTCTGCCAGAAGTACTGCCGGTGGATCGCGTCGCCGAAGTTGGCAAGCGTCGCAGGAATCGGCAACCATTTCGGCGAGTAGCTGAAGATGTTCGGCCCGGTCTTGAACGCCGTGGACACCATCCAGTAGACCGGAAAGATCATCACGACGAAGACGGCCAGACCGAGCGCGTTCCATCCGACCTTGCCGAGCTGCCTCGAGCTCACCGCACCTCGCCCGCTTTCACCATCTGCCGGATGTATACGAACGTGACGGCGAACATGATCAAAACCATCACGACGGCGATCGCCGAGCCGAGCCCGTATTCGCTGAGCCGGAACGACTCGACGAACGAGTAGACGCTCATCAGGTAGTAGTCCGCGGACGGCCGCTGGTCGAGCATGATCCAGATCTGGTTGAAGACCTGGAAGTCCCAGATGATCGAAAGGCTCGCCAAGATGACGAAGATCGGCTTCAACAGAGGAAACGTCACCTCTCGGAAGACGTTCCACGATCGCGCACCGTCGATCCGGGCCGCCTCGATCAACTCTCCCGGCACCTGTGACAGGCCCGCGAAGACTGTGATGGCCACGAACGGAATCGCACCCCAGACGACCAGCCCCGTGATGACCGCGAAGCCGCTCCACGGATTCACGAACCAGTCATGGTGGAAGAAATCGCCCGCGTGAACTTTGGTGAGCGCCCAATTCAAGATGCCGAACTGGGGATCCACAATCCAGCGCCACACGTCCACCGCGACGACGACTGGTGTCGCCCAGACGAAGACGAGGGCTCCCGTCAGCATGTAGCGCACGACGCCGCTCACTTTCACGAGCAATAGGGCAATCGCGGTCCCGAGGACCATCGTCAGCGACACGTTCACCGCTGTGAACACGATGGTCCGCACGAGGACTCGCCAAAACTGGCCGTCGTGAATGATCTGCGTGTAGTTGTCGAGCCCAATCCACTTGCCCTGGTGGCGGATCAGCTCGAAAAGCCCGTACTTCTCGAAGGACAGCCGAGCGATCAGGTAGAGGGGATAGAACAGCACCGCGCCGAGGACGACCGCGGCCGGTGCGAGCAGGGCGTACGGCGCAACGGCCCCCATGACGCGATGCCGAGACCAGCGGCGCCGCCGCCGAGAGGCGAGAGAAACTTCGCTCTCGGCGACGGTCACCCTGATCGCTCCTTTTGGCGTTAGGACCGGCTGGCTAGCCGGCGTTGAGGATCTTCGTGATCGCGTTGCTTGCCGATGTGGTCGCAGCCTTCACGGACTTGCTTCCGCTCAGGATTTGCGAGCACATGTCCTGAAGCACGTTGGCATTCTCGACATTCGCCCAGTTGGGGGACTTCGGAATGAACCAGCTGTACTTCGCCGCCTTGGCGAACGGCTCGACCTTGGGAAGGCCTTTCGTGAAGCCCACGAGGCTCGTCGCGTTCGGGATGTTGCCGGCCTTCGCGACCGCACGCATATTCGCCGAGTTCGTGAAAGCGGCGATCCAGTCGACGGCGAGGCTCTTCTTGCTGCTCGTGATCGGGACCGCAAGGTCAGAGCCACCCAGGAAAGTAGGCATGTACCGACCCTTGATGTGGCTCGGCATCGGATACGCGGCCATTACCGGTGCGAGGTCCGGATTGCCAACCTTCGGGTCGAGCGTGTACGGCCATTCCCACCCGTTCCCGACGAACGAAGCCACGCTTCCCTTTCCGAAAGGAATGCTGGGATACGGATGAGCCTCGTCCACGGTGAGAGGAGCCCGCGACAGCGCGCGCACGACGCTCTTCAGCTTCGTCAAGCCGCGAATCGCCTGCGGAGAGTTGAGCGTTCCTTTCCACTTCCCGCCCGTGCGAACTGCGATCTGTCCGCCGTAGTCGTAAACGAACCCCATAGATGCGTACCAGTTCTTCCCCGGGAAGTAGAAGGCCGAGAAGTTTCGGTCCGAACCGTACTTCTTCATCAGTTTCTTCCCGTCGACGACGAACTGATCCAACGTCTTCGGCGTACCTTTGAGGCCGGCCGCTCTGTAGTAGTCCTTGCGGTAGATGACCGCACGGGCTCCCGTGTAGTACGGGACACAGAGAAGCTTGCCGCCATAGGTGCACGAGTCCTTCAGTCCGCTGAGCCACTTCTTGGAGTTCGGGAAGCTCTTCGCCTGCATCGGGGCAAAGGCTCCTGCGGCCATGTACTTCGTCGTCTCGGTATTTCCCATCTCGACGACGTCGGGAGCATTGTTTCCAGCGATCGCCGCATCCAATTTCGTCAGATGGGTCGTCCACTGCTGATACTGGACGTCGACCTCTGCGCCCGGATGCTTGGCCTGAAAGGCCTTGGTGGCCGCGGCAACCGCCTCCGGCCAGCCGTTCTTTGCATCATCCTGGAGCCAGACCACGATCTTGTCGGCCTGCCCCTTCTTGGTTCCGCCGCTTGCGGTCGTGGCCGCAACGGCGAGCATGGCAGCGAGAACCGCCACCACGAGGAATCGAACTTTCATGTCGCCTCCCGGAGCATGGGGAGCCACGCTGGCTTCCCCAATTGGTTTAGACCACCAACCACGCCGGAGAGATTGGCACAGACCAATACGCATGTCAAGAGGCGGAGTTTTCGCCTGGTGCGGGGCTAGTGGTCTTGACCACGTCCGGGCGACTGTGCTTCCATAGGGAGCCATGAGCAAGCAGCTCCTGACCAGGCAGCGCGTCCTGGAGCTAATCGACCAGCTCCAGGTGGGAGACGCAATCCCTCCGGAAAGGCGGCTGAGCAGCGATCTCGGGATCTCGCGCCTCACCCTCCGGGCGGCGCTCGACGACCTCGTCCGCGACGGCTACCTCGAGCGTCGTCACGGCAGCGGCACATTCGTCAGCGAGCCGAAGATCGCGCAGCAGCTCACGCTGACGTCTTTCAGCGAGGACATGCGTCGCCGGGGAATGACCGCCGGCAGCAAGACGATCGAGCTGCGCGAGACGCACGCCGGCGCCGCTGTGGGCCGCGCGCTCAACGTCTCGCCGGATTCACGCGTCGTCCTCATCCGGCGCCTGCGCCTGGCCGACAGCGAGCCGATGGCGCTGGAGACGCTGCACGTCCCTGCTGACCGCGTTCCCGGCCTGACGCGCGAGGCACTCGAGAACGCGTCGTTCTATGAGCTGCTCGAGAAGGAGTACGGCGTCGTGATCGCGACCGGCATGCAGTCGATCGAACCGACCGTGACGAACGATGAGGAGTCAGAGCTGCTTGGCGTTCCGCTGCACTCGCCCGCGTTCCTGTTCGAGCGGACTTCACGCACCGTTACCGGCGAGACGGTCGAGTTCGTCCGCTCGCTCTACCGTGGCGACCGCTACCGGCTGGTGGCGGAACTGTCGCAGCGGCGTGACCGTCTGTCCGCTGCGGTGCCTTTGCAGGCCGGCGCCGTCACGGAACCGACTCCATGACACGCACGGGCGTCTCGTACTTCGGCGTCCGCATTCCCCGTCATGCACGACGCGATCTCGAGGACATCGCCGGGCGCGGGTACACGGCGGTGCTGCACACCTTCTCGGAGAACGACCTCGCGTACTACCGCGGGACGATGGCGGAGATCGTCGTGGCTTCGCACGAGCTCGGGCTCGAGGTGCAGATGTGCCCCTGGGGCGTCGGCCGCACGTTCGGCGGCGAGGCCGAGAGCCGCTGGGTGACCTTTCACCCGGAGGCCTGCCAGGTGCTCGACGACGGACGTCGGGTTGCGACCGGGTGTCTCAACAACCCGGTGTACCGCGCATTCTGCAAGGAGTGGGCCGACGCTGCCGTCGAGGCGGGAACCGACCACGTCTTCTGGGATGAGCCGCACTGGACGGTGCCCGAGCATGTCGGCGTCGAGGATCCCCAGCGCTGGGCCTGCTGCTGCGACGTCTGCCGGGAGCTCTCCGGATTGGATCTCGCCGCTGGTCTGACACCAGAGGTCCAGGCGTTCCGCGAAAGGTCCGTCGTCGAATTCCTCGGTGAGATGCTCGCGCACGTCGCACAGCGCGGTGTGAAGAACACCATCTGCCTGCTCCCGCTCACCGACGGGCCTCACGGTGTGAGCGACTGGGACGCGGTCGCGTCGCTACCTCACCTCTCGGTGCTGGCGACCGATCCCTACTGGAAGAACTTCGACGAGTCGGCCGAGTCCTTCGTCGGGCGCTTCGCGCGGCTGCTCGGCGAGACAGCCGCCCGTCACGACGTCGACGCTCAAATGTGGCTGCCGAGCTTCGGGCTCACGCGCGACGAGATACCCGAGTTGGAGTCGGCGATCGCAGCGACGCGTGCTGCCGGAATCGACGACGTCTGGACCTGGGGCTACGAAGCGTGCGGGCACATGACGAAGCTCGCGACGCCCGACGCGCCGCTCGTCTGGGAGGCCGTGACGAAGGCGCTGACGGGTGGAGTCCGAACGACCGAGCGGCACCGTGTCGAGCTGCACGACCTCGATCTCCGCCCGACGGCGGAGCTCGTGCGCGTGATCAACGACGAGGACGGCACAGTTGCGAGCGCGGTCGCAGGTGGAGCCGATGCGATCGGCGCGGCGATCGACGCAATCGTCGAGCGCCTCGAGGCCGGTGGAAGGCTCGTCTACGTTGGCGCCGGATCGTCGGGCCGCGCCGCCGAGGCCGACGCGGCCGAGTGCGGGCCGACCTTCTCGACGGACCAGATCCTGGCCGTCACGAGCGCCGAGGAGGCGGCCGAAGACGACGGTGCAGCGGCCGTCGCCGAGCTCGAGCGGCTGAGCGTCGGCCCACGCGACGTTGTGCTCGGCGTCAGCGCGAGCGGTCGAACGCCCTACACCCTCGCCGCGATCGAGCACGCCTCGAAGGTAGGCGCGCTCACGATCGGGCTCGCCTGCGTCCAGGGTTCCGAGCTCGCGCGCCGAGCCGGGATGTCGATCGAGATCGATGTCGGTCCCGAGGTGATCGCTGGGTCCACGCGGCTGAAGGCGGGCACCGCTCAGAAGCTGGTGTTGAACGCGATCTCGACGATCGCGATGGTGAAGCTCGGCAAGACCTTCGGGAATCTCATGGTCGACGTGGAGGCGTCGAACGAGAAGCTGCGTGCGCGGGCAGAGCGGGCGGTCGCGATCGCGACAGCTGCTCCCGACAAGGAGGTCGCCGAGGCGATCGCGGCCGCAGACGGGGATACGAAGGTCGCCATCGTGTCGCTGCTTGCGGGTGTCGATGCCCAGACCGCGCGGTCGCGGCTGACCGCTGCGCGCGGCGTCGTCCGCGAGGCGGTGTCCGATGTCGTGGGTTGACGCGGAGCTGCGGGAGCAACCGGTGGCGCTCGAGCGCTTCCTCGACGCGGAGGCGCTCAACGCTCAGGAGATCACCCACCGGCTCCTCCGAGAGGACGTCCGCTACCTCCTGATCGTCTCGCGCGGCAGCTCGAGCAACGTAGCGCGCTACATGCAGTACCTGTTCGGAACCGTCAACCGCCTGCCCGTTGCGTTCGCGACGCCGTCGCTCTACACGGTGTACGACACGCCGCCGGAGCTCGGGCCTGCTGCCGTGGTCGGCATCTCGCAGTCGGGTGCTTCTCCGGACGTGGTCGCCGTCATCGCCGAAGCGCGCAGGCAGGGCCGCCCGACGCTCGCGATCACGAACGATCCGTCGTCGCCGCTCGCGCTCGCCGCGGATCACGCGCTACCGCTGCATGCCGGCGAAGAGCGCGCGGTCGCAGCGACGAAGACCTACCTGAACTCGATCGCAGCGGTGGCCTTGCTCTCGACGGCGGGAGACCCTCGCCGACTGGACGACCTGCTGGCGATGCCCGGCAAGGTCGCGGAGCAGATCGAAGACTCGCTCGCCGCCTCCGAAAGCCTCGACCGCTACCGCGACGTCGAAGGCGGAAGCGTCGTCGCGCGTGGCGTCAACTACGGGGCAGCCTTCGAGATCGCTCTCAAGATCCGCGAGCTGTCAGGCGCTCAATTCGAAGCGTTCTCCTCGGCCGACCTGCTCCACGGTCCGATCGCCGCGCTGAAAACCGGTCGTCCAGCGATCGTGATCGCACCGTCGGGGCGGACGCTGAAGAGCATGCAAGTCGCGGTCGACAAGGTGCGAGAGCGCGGAGCGGAGGTGATTGCGATCAGTGACGACGCGGAGTTCCTCGAGCAAGCCGACACCGCCTTGCCGCTGGTCGCGGGAGTCTCGGAATGGCTGAGCCCGCTCTTGACCGTCGTCCCCGGTCAGGTGGCGGCCGTTCGTCTCGCGACGCTTCGCCACGTCGACGTCGACAGCCCGGTCGGGCTGACGAAGATCACGCTGACGCGTTAGCTCTAGTTTCGAGAGGCCCAGGGATCGACGTAGACGTCGTCGATCTGGGCTGTGCCGCTCAACGTCGTGAACTTGAGCTGCACGGAAGAAACACCGAGCAGTCCGAGCAGCGAGTCGAGGTTGAGCACCTGCGGGCCCGCCTCCCAGGAAGGACCCGTCGAGACCGTGGAGACCTGGAAGACACCCAGCACCTGGCCCAGCAGACCGCGCAACACGACCTCCACCCGGACGGAGCCGCCGCTCGAGCCCTTGACGAAGTAGCGCATGACGGTCGACGTCGTACCTATGCAGAGCTTCGGAGTAAGGGCCGCGCTTCCGGCGGGAAGTAACAGCGAGTTGCCGTCTCTGCGCGAATGCACATAGAAGGACTCGTTGCCGGAGACGACCCGGGCGCCCGAGAGTGACCACCCGGTCGCACCGTTCTCGAGGCCGCCGTTCGCGCCGAAGGTGTAGTAGCGGTAGTCGCCGAACTGGGCGAACGGCTGCGACGTCAAGCCACAGTCGTTATTCAGGCCGAGCAGGGAACCGCCCGCGCTTGCTGTCGAAACGCTGAACGCCGCTGCGACCAGGATCATCGGAGTCGCCAAGAGAAACTTCCAGCCGAGACGCGCCGCCACCTTCGCCCTCCCTTACCGCAGTAACCCCTTACGGGCCTACGCTCAGTCTTGCCCGCTGCCTAGCGCTCGCATCACCCTCCCGGGGCATCTGAATCACTCGTTTCAGGGATCCTTGGCGGGACGCCCTCGCGCGCGTCAAGCAGTAACGCCGGAATGCCGATCTTGGCGGCATGGCGACTGCGGCCTCTTCCGTTGCGACCGAGCGCGCTCCGGCGGCTACGACCCTCGATCCGGACGTCGACAGGCACATCGGGGCCGTCCGCGAAAGCGAGGCCGAACGGCCGAGCGGCAGGAGCCTCTATGCGGGCCTCTTCTTCGCGAGTGCCTTTCTCGCCACGGCAGGTGCTCTGGCCTTCTTGCTCTCGTCGTCTCGCTCGCCGGGTCTCGTTACGGTCGTCGGCCTGATCCTGGCGTACGCCGCCGCGTCGCATGCACGCTTCGAGGTGGGGACCGGCCTCTCTCTGCCGACTGCCCTCGTGTTCGTCCCGATGCTCTTCCTGCTCCCGCTCGGGTATGTCCCGCTCGCGATCTGCGCTGGGCTCCTCGTCGGCGCTGCCACTGACCTGCTCAGGCGTGGCCTGCCACTCGAGAAGCTGCTGCTCGTTCCGCTGAACTCCTGGTACTCGATCGGCCCGGTCATCGTGCTCGCCGCCGCAGGTGAAGCCCGGCCTGGGCTTGAGCACTGGCCCGTCTACATCGCGGCGTTGGGAGCCCAGTTTGCTGCGGACTACTTCATCCAGGCGCCTTATCAGCGCTTCGTCAACGGTGTCCCATTTCCGCTCGCCGCGCGTTTCATGTCGTCGGCATTCCTCGTCGACGTCGCGCTCGCGCCGGTCGGCCTCCTGGTCGCCTTCGTCGCCGTCGACCATCCAGTGGCTCTGACCTTCGTTCTGCCGCTGATCGGACTGCTCGTGATCTTCGCGCGCGAGCGGCAGGTTCGGATCGACCACGCGCTCGAGTTGAGCCATGCCTACCGGGGAACTGCACTGCTCCTCGGCGACGTCGTTGAGGCCGACGACGCATACACGGGCAGTCACAGCCGCGATGTCGTGACCCTCGTCCTCGAGGTGTCCGATCGGCTGGAGCTCAATGCGCGCGACCGGCGCGACGCGGAGTTCGCTGCGCTGTTGCACGACATCGGCAAGATTTGCGTTCCTGCGGAGATCATCAACAAGCCGGGGAAGCTCGACGAACACGAATGGGCCGTGATGAAGCAGCACACGATCGAAGGAGAGCGCCTGCTCTCACAGGTCGGCGGCCTGCTCGGCAACATCGGACACATCGTGCGGTCGTGCCACGAAGACTGGGACGGGACCGGCTATCCCGACGGGACTGCGGGTGACGACATTCCCCTGGTCGCACGGATCGTGCGTGTGTGTGACGCGTTCAGCGCGATGACGACCGACCGCGCCTACAGGAAGGCGCGGAGCGCGCGGGAGGCAGTCGCAGAGCTGCGCCGCTGCGCGGGGACGGACTTCGATCCAGCGGTCGTCCAGGCACTGGCGGACGCCGTCGAAGTCTAGGCGCGGAGGTGCTGCTCGAGCCATTCGGCCGCGAGGCCATACGCCTTCAGCTCGTTCGTCCGCTTGGTGAAGCCGTGGCCCTCGTCGTCGAACACGATGTACTCGACCTCTCGACCCAGTGACTTCAGCTTGTCCACTAACTGGTCCGACTCGCCCTTCACGACACGCGGATCGGTTGCTCCCTGGATCACGAGCAGCGGCGTCCGGACATTGTCGACATACGTGATCGGGGAGCGCTCCATCAGGAAGTCCGCCTCTGTCTCGGGGTCACCAACGAAGCGCGCGATGAACCGCTTCCAGGTCGGTGGCACTGCCTTCGCGAACGTGACCAGGTTCGACGGGCCGAAGATGTCGACCGCAGCCGCCCAGTACTGCGGCAGGCGCGTGACGCACGTCAGCACGGCGAAGCCGCCGTACGAGCCGCCGTACACGCCGATCTTGTCGGGCTCCACCCAGTCCTGTTCGCGCAGCCACTTGGCCGCGTGCTCCCAGTCCTGCATGTCGCCGCCGCCCCAGTCGCGCTGCACGAGCCGCTGGTACGACTTGCCGTACCCGGTCGAGCCGCGGATGTTCGTCGCGAGCACGGCGATGCCGCGCGACAGGAGGTACTGGTACAGCGGCTGGTAGACCGGCCGCTCCTGCGCCTCCGGGCCGCCGTGGATCGACACGACGACGGGAACCTTGCCCTCGACGTCGGGCCGGTAGAGCCAGGCCGGAATCTCGCGGCCGTCGAAGGTCGGATAACTCACGAGCTCGACGTCGACGAGATCCTCCTCCTTGAGGCCGCCGATCCGGCTGTCGGTGACCGGACGCGCGCGCCCGGTCGCAGTCTCGACGACCCAGGCTTCGGGCGGCCAGCGCGGGCTCGAGACGATCAAGGCCGCGTGAGAGCCGTCCGGCGACAACGCCAACGGTGGCTCGGCCCCGGTCAGGTGCGGGCGCGCGCCGCCGGGAAGCTCCGGCTCGGGGAGGTCTCTACCGGTGTCGAGGTCTCGCAACCGCAGCCTGTCGTAGCCGTTGTCGTTGACGATCCAGGCGAGCACCCTGCCGTCGTCGGAGATCGTGACGTCGTCGACGTCCTGCGTAGGCTCCTCGACCCACTCGTAGCGATCCGAGGCGAGGTCATAGAGCGCGAGGCCGCGGAACTCGCTGCCTGCATCCGCGACCATGTAGAAGCCCGAACCGTCGCGGGTCCACGGACCCGGCGCGAAGATAGCGTCCTCGTCGTGAGGCGTCAGCTCCCGCGAGCCCCCTCCCTCCACGTCGACGAGGTGGATTGACGTATCGCTGTTGTTCCGGGCCTCGATCGCGAGCAGCTTCGTGCCGTCAGGCGACCATGGGCCCGGGAAGGAGAACATTTCCTCGCCGAACACTGGCCGTGACTCACCGGAGGCGGCGTCGCGCACCCAACACTCCATGTCGGAGGGCTTGCGCGCATTCGCGGCGTACGCAAACTTCGTTCCGTCCGGCGCCCAGGCACCGCCGTTCACGTAGTGCTGGACCTGCGGCTCGTCCGTCAACTTCTCAGGCCACCCGCGCTCCGAATCGAGCAGATAGAGCTGGTGAAACTCGTCGCCGTCGTGATCGGCGCAGATCAGGACGCTGCCGTCGCGCGGCGAGACTGCGGCGCCGCGGACGGTCTCGTCCGTGAACGCCGTGAGCTGATCGGGCCAGCCTCCTTCGATGGGGACCCGCCAGAGATTGAACTGACCGGAGATGTTGCTGGCGAACAGCAACTGCGAGCCGTCAGCCGAGAAGGCCAGAGCGGCGGAGAACCGGCGGACGGCGAAAAACTGCTCCATGAGCGGCAGCTTTCGCGTTTTCGTGACGGCCACGGCCCGGAGATTACAGTTCTCAAGCGTGGAGCGGTCTTTGCCCTGGGCCTGGTATGCCGACGCCGACGTGCTGCGCCGCGAGGGCGAGCGGATTTTCGCCCGCTCGTGGCAATACGCGGGCCACCTGGGACAGATCGGAGAAACCGGAGGCTTCTTCGCAGCGACGGCCGGCCAGATCCCCGTAGTTGTTACACGCGCGGGGGACGACGAGCTGCGGGCGTTCCTCAACGTCTGCCGGCACCGCGGACACGTCGTTGCGAGCGGCTCGGGCGAGCGAGAGACGCTCCAGTGTCCCTACCACGCGTGGACCTACGGCCTCGACGGACGGCTGCGGGCTGCGCCGCGCTCGGATCGCGAGCCCGGATTCGACACCGACGAGCTTGGGCTGAAGCAGATCCAGGTCGACACGTGGGGCCCCCTCGTCTTCGTCAACCCGGATCCGGAGGCCGTGCCCCTTGCAGATGCGCTGGGCGACGTGCCCACGCAACTGGCGGAGATCCTTGACGTGAACGCCCTGGAATTCCGTTTCCGCACCGAGTTCGAGCTCGACGCGAACTGGAAGATCTCCTGCGAGAACTTCCTCGAGTGCTACCACTGCGCGGTCGCGCATCCGGGTTTCAGCGCAGCAGTGGACGTCTCCCCGGACGCCTATCGCCTCTCTGCGGCTGGACTCGTGTCGAGCCAGGTCGGGCCGCTGCGCCAGAACGGCAACTCGTTCCTCGCGCACGGCGAAGTCCCTCGGAGCCAGTTCCACTTCCTCTGGCCCAACTTCGGGCTCAACGTGTTCCCGGGCCATCCGAATCTCTCCTGCGGGCCGATGCTCCCGCTCGGCCCTGAGCGGACCGGACGCTTCCTCGACTACTTCTTCGCCCCCGAGGTCGACCAGGAGTGGATCGACGAGCTGGTCGCCTTCGACAACCAGGTCGGGACCGAGGATCGGGCGCTCGTCGAGGGCGTCCAGCGCGGGGTTCGCTCGGGGATCCTGACCGAGGGCCACGTCCTTTCCGAGAGCGAGCAGCTCGTCGCCCACTTCCAGCGCCTTTGCGCGGAAGCTCTCGCCGGTTAGCATCAGCCGCGCATGGCGACCGTCACCTTCGACCACGTCACCAAGGCTTACGCCGACGGCACAGTTGCGGTCAACGACCTCGAACTGCTGATCAAGGACGGCGAGTTCCTCGTCCTCGTTGGCCCATCCGGGTGCGGGAAGACCACCGCGCTGCGCTGTGCCGCGGGGCTCGAAGAGATCACCGGAGGCCAGATCAAGATCGATGCGCGCGTGGTCAACCGCGTTCCCTCGAAGGACCGGAACATCGCGATGGTCTTCCAGTCCTACGCGCTGTACCCGCACATGACCGTATTCGACAACCTCGCATTCGGGCTCAAGCTCATGAAGACGCCGAAGCAGGAGATCAAGCGGCGCGTCGAGGAGGCCGCCAAGATCCTCAACCTCGAGAGCCTGCTCGATCGCAAGCCGCGCGCACTTTCCGGAGGTCAGCGCCAGCGCGTCGCGCTGGGACGCGCCATCGTCCGCGAGCCGGCGGTGTTCCTGATGGACGAACCGCTATCGAACCTCGACGCGAAGCTGCGCGTGCAGACGCGCGCGGAGATCCTCCGCCTCCAGCGCCGCTTGGAGACGACGACGATCTACGTCACGCACGACCAGGTCGAGGCGATGACGATGGGCGACCGGATCGCCGTGATGAACCATGGCGTGCTGCAGCAGATCGGCTCGCCGCCCGAGCTCTACGACAACCCGGTGAACGTTTTCGTCGCCGCGTTCATCGGTTCGCCTGCAATGAACTTCGCGACGGCCAAGGCCGGCGAAGGGCACCTGACGCTCGGCGGGACGACGCTCCATCTCCACGGCCGCGCCGCGAAGGCGGCCGAACAGAATCGGGGTCGTGACCTGCTGATCGGCTTCCGACCGGAGGATCTCGAGCTGAACGGACAGCCGGGGTCGGGCACGGTTCAGATCCCGGCGCAGATCGACGTCGTCGAGTACCTCGGCCACGAAGAGCTCATCCACGCCGAGTCCGAGGGGCACGAGATCGTGGCACTCGTGCCGTCCGACAAGAAGGTCCAGGCCGGCGAAGAGGTCCGCTTCGCGATTGCGGTGGACAAGCTGCACGTCTTCGATCCGGAGACCGAGCTGAGCCTAACCGCCCCGAGATAACGGCGTCCTAGACGTTTGGAGATAGCATCGGAGCAGACCAAGGGGTCTAACTAGGAGGAGGATTCGAGTGATGCGACGGAAATCGCTGATTGCGTCGGCCGTCGCACTTGCCGTTATCGCCGCTGGATTGACGGCGACAGCGATCAGTGCAAAACCGACGAAACGAAGTGCCAATTCCATCGAGGTTCTCTCGCTCTGGGGCGGAAGCGAGAAGGACGCATTTTTGAAGGTCACTGACGCCTTTACGAAGGCGACGGGGATCAAGGTCAACTACACCACGTCTCGTGACTTCATCCCGGAGATCCGGACGCGGCTCGCGGCCGGTAATCCGCCGGACATCGGGATCCTGCCGAGGCCGGGCTACATCACGACGCTCGCGAAGCAGGGCGCGCTGAAGCAGCTCTCGACGCTCGGTCTCAGCAATGCGTACATGAGGGGCAACTACTCGGCCGGCTGGTTGAAGCTCGGTAGCTCGGGCGGGAAGCTCTATGGCGTCCCGGCCAAGGCCAACTCGAAGAGCGTCATCTGGTACAAGCCAAACTCGTTCAAGAAGTACGGCTTCAAGGTCCCGAAGACGTGGGCGCAGTTGCTTGCGATCACGAAGAAGTACAAGGCGAAGGGTCTGACACCGTGGGCCGTCGGCGCCGGTCCGAGCCAGAGCCAATGGACCCTCACCGACTGGTTCGAGAACATCTACGCCCGAACGGCTGGGCCGGCGAAGTACCAGGCCCTCTTCACCGGAAAGCTGAAGTTCACCGATCCATCCGTCGCCAATGCGGCGAGGATCATGACCCAGATCATCAACAACAAGTACGTCTTGAACGGCGTGCAAGGTGTCCTGGGACAGAGCTTCGTCGGCGGGATCGGCGATGTCTTCGGCACCAGTGCGAAGGCGCAGCTCTACTTCGAGGGCGGTTTCGTTGGCGGCATCGCAACGCAACAGGTGAA
>Ga0207693_10001616_pt1 | contig 19908 bp, 19 predicted proteins | sample LARL81metaG_FD_184347 | JGI IMG/M metagenome (GOLD analysis project Ga0207693, IMG submission 184347) | Corn, switchgrass and miscanthus rhizosphere microbial communities from Kellogg Biological Station, Michigan, USA - LAR L8-1 metaG... | ecosystem: Host-associated > Plants > Roots >...
GGCCGCGCCGACGGCGCCGACGTCGTTCGGCCAGCACAGCCTGCGCGAGCCCGATGACGTTGACGGCACCACCGGGACTGGATCTGGCGCGCGCTAGAACCACATCGGCTCGCGATGGCTCCTTATCGTTGAATCGGCGTGCCTGACCGCCACTGTCAACAGCGTTTGCGAGCCTGGAGCGCGTGACCGCGCGCCCGGACGACCCGTCTCGACGCGATCTCGACCCGTTCCGCGGCATCCCCGCGTCTGTCCGCCAGTCGCCGTGGCGGACCGCCGCCTGGACCGGCGCCGGCGCGGCGGTCGTCGGCGCGGCCGTCGGCGTGGCGGTGGCAGTCGCGTGCTGGCTGCCCAACGCTGGTGCCTCGGGACCGCCGATGTCCGCCATTCGGGCGGGCACGCTGGCCTTTCTCGCGGCGCAGCACGGCGGTGTCGACCTGGATGGGACGCGGGTCGGTTTCGTCCCGCTCGGGATGACGGCGATCGTCGCAGTCGTCGTATGGCGGGCGAGCAGCGTGCTCGCCGACGTTCTCGAGCGACTGCGGATGACCTCGCGACGTGACCTCGCCAAAGCCGGCACGGTCCAGGCCGCCGGCTACGCCGCGACCAGTGCCGCACTCGCCGTGATCGGTCGGCTGGGCACCACGTCAGTGCCGCCGATCCCGGTCGCGGTCGGCGCCTTCGCAGTCTGCGGCATCGTCACGGCGGCGTCGTTGGCCTGGACGTCGATCTGCCGCCGATGGTCAGTCCGGTCCGCGCCGGACTACCTCCGGCCCGGGCTCCGGGCGGCGACCGGTGCTATATGCCTCTACGTGGGAGCAGGCAGTTTGCTCGTCGCGGTCTCGCTGCTTGCCCATGCCGGTCAGGTCACCCAACTGTCTCGAATGGTCGGTGGCGGGATGTCCGGCATCCCGCTCCTCGTCCTTGGTGTGTTGTGCGCGCCGAACGCGGCGGTCGCGGGCGCATCCTTCCTGGCCGGCCCCGGCTTTGCCGTGGGCACCGGCACCTCGGTGACGGCGTTCTCGGCGAGCCGGGGGACGCTGCCTGCGTTCCCGATCCTTGGCGCGGTCCCGAGCGGCCAGCTCCCCTCGGTTCTCGCGATGGTCCTGCTCGGCGCCATGCTGCTTGCTGCGGGATGGGTGACCACGCGTCTGGCCCGAGGTCCGGCCGCTGTCGACTTCGGCTCTTTGATCTCCCGCCTCGCGGTAGCCGCGGCCGGCGCCGGCGTCGCGATGGCGGCGCTCGGTTGGCTGTGCGGGGGCGCCCTCGGGCCGGCTCGGCTGCACGCGGTCGGGCCCTCGCCGTGGCAGCTGGGTATCGCCGTCGCCGGGGAAATCGCCGTTATGTCATTGGTCCTCATCGGAGCCTCGGCCTTGTGGGGATGGCTCTCGGTCCGCGCGGTCAAACTGCTCACGGCGTCGCGGGGCACCCTGGTCAGGGCTTGGCAGCGCCGCGCGGACGGCAAGCGCAACGACCGGGACGAGGATGAAACCGACGATGAGTCCGACGACAAGGACGAGGCCGCGCTCGCTGGCTAGCTTCGTCATTGGCCGTGAACGAGGTGTGCCTCGGCCCAGCTACTGCACTGGGTAGTGTGCGTGAACGTGCCGGAGCCCGTTCGCCTCGTCGTGCTGGCATCGGGGACCGGCACCACCTTGCAGGCGCTCATCGACGCGTCCGATCTCGGCGGTGAGATCGTCGCAGTGGGATCGGACCGGGCCGGTAGCGGCGCCCTGGAGCGAGCGGCTGCTGCCGAGATCCCGACCTTCGTCGTGCCGTTCGACGGTTATCCAGACCGGGACGACTGGAACCGAGCGTTCCAAGCTGCGCTGGACGGGTACCGCCCAGACCTCGTCGTGCTGGCCGGCTTTCTGCGTATCTTCGATCCGCAGCTTGTCCGCGCGTTTCGTATCGTCAACACTCATCCGTCGTTGTTGCCGTCATTTCCGGGCGTCGGCGTGCGTGCCGTCCGCGCGGCCTTGACCCATGGGGTGAAGCTGGCCGGCGCGACTGTGCATTGGGTCACGGAGGACGTCGACTCCGGGCCGATCCTGGCTCAAGTAGCGGTGCCGGTGTACGAGGATGACGACGAGCAGAGCCTGTTCGCGCGTATCCAGGTGGCGGAGAAGCCTCTCTACGTCGACACGATTCGCCGACTTTGCAAGGAGATTTCCGCATATGAGTGAGCCAGGAGCGCAGAAAGCGCACGCCTGCGGCGCCGGGGCGCATCGGCGTGACAAGGTTGTCGAATGAGCAAGATCGCCATTCGACGAGCGCTCATCAGCGTGTACGACAAGTCCGGGCTGGCGGAGCTGGCGCGCGGCCTGTCCGAGGCCGGTGTGGAGATCGTGTCGACCGGGTCCACGGCAGCCCGGATCCGGGAGTTGGGCATCCCGGTCCGATCGGTTGAGGACATGACAGGCTTCGCCGAGATCCTCGACGGTCGGGTCAAGACGCTCCACCCGCACGTGCACGCCGGGCTACTTGCTGATCAGAACGATCCGGAGCACATGGCGACCATCGAACGGCTCGGTATCGCCCCATTTCAGCTGTTGGTATCGAACCTGTACCCGTTCATCGAGACGGTCAGGTCGGGTGCCCCGCCCATGGAGATCGTCGAACAGATCGACATCGGTGGTCCGGCCATGGTCCGGGCGAGCGCCAAGAATCACGGTTCCGTCGCCGTGGTGGTGGACCCGCGGTTCTACCCCGACGTGTTGCAGGCGGTTCACGACGGTGGGTTCGATCTGGCGGCGCGCCAGCGGCTCGCCGTCGCGGCGTTCCGGCACACCGCCGATTACGACATCGCCGTGGCCTCGTATCTAGGCAACGTCGTCTCGCCGGATGACGCCGGCAGCGGCTTTCCCGGTTGGGTCGCCGGCTCCTGGGAGCGAGCAGCTGCTCTCCGCTACGGCGAGAATCCCCACCAGCGCGCTGCGCTGTACGTCGCGCTCGGCGGTCCACCCGGACTCGCGCAGGCCGAGCAGCTGTCCGGCAAGGAAATGAGCTACAACAACTACGTCGACGCCGATGCCGCGCGCCGGGCGGTGTTCGACTTCGCCGAGCCGTGCGTCGCAATCGTCAAGCACGCCAATCCGTGTGGTATCGCGATCGCGACCGACGTCGCCGATGCCTACCGGAAGGCCCAGGCCTGTGACCCGGTGAGCGCCTACGGCGGCGTCATTGCTGCCAACGTCGCCGTGTCGGCCGACATGGCCCGTCAGGTGGCCGACGTCTTCACCGAGGTGATCCTGGCCCCGGGCTACGACGAGGACGCCCTCGACATCCTCTCCACCAAGAAGAACCTGCGCGTGCTCGTGGCCGCGGCACCGCCCGGTCATCCGACCGCCGAGTCGCGTTCGGTCTCGGGCGGGCTGCTGATCCAGACATCCGACCGGATCGATGCGGCCGGCGACAACCCGGGCAACTGGACCCTCGCGGCCGGCCCGGCGGCCGATGACGCCACCCTTGGCGATCTCGTGTTCGCCTGGCGAGCCGTCCGCTCGGTGAAGTCGAATGCAATCCTCATTGCGCGCGACCGCGCGACGGTTGGCGTCGGCATGGGTCAAGTGAACCGGGTGGACGCGGCCCGGCTGGCCGTCGCCCGCGCGGGCGAGCGAGCCCTTGGGGCGGTCGCATCGTCGGACGCGTACTTTCCGTTCCCGGACGGGCTCGAGGTACTGCTCGATGCGGGCGTTCGCGCCGTCGTGCAGCCGGGCGGATCAGTTCGCGACACGGACTGCATAGTCGTGGCCGAAGCCGCAGGGGTCACGTTGTATCTCACCGGCACCCGCCACTTCGCCCACTGACCGGATTGGCCACGATGACCGCCACGGTGCTCAACGGCACGGCCACCCTGGCCGAAATCAAACGCGAACTGACCGAACGGGTTCGGGAGCTGGCGGCCCGCGGAGTGGTTCCCGGCCTCGGGACGATTTTGGTCGGCGACGACCCGGCTAGCCGCTGGTACGTCGGTGCGAAGCACCGGGATTGCGGGGAAATCGGAGTCGCGAGCATTCGCCGCGACCTTCCGGCGACCGCGACTCAGGCTGAGGTCGAGACCGTGATCGACGAGCTGAATGCCGATCCCGCCTGCACCGCGTTTCTGGTCCAACAGCCCACCGGGCTCGACGAGTTTGCCCTACTGTCGCGGGTCGATCCGGACAAGGATGTCGACGGGCTGCACCCGGTGAACCTTGGTTCCCTGGTCCTCGGCCAGCCGGCTCCGCTGCCGTGCACACCCACTGGCGTGCTGGAGCTGCTCCGCCGGTACGACGTGCCGATCGCCGGCGCACACGCCGTGATCATTGGGCGGGGCATCACGGTGGGACGGCCGCTGGGACTCTTGCTCAGTCGTCGCAGCGAGAACGCGACGGTCACGCTGTGCCACACCGGTACTCGTGATCTCCCGACCTTCACTCGTCAGGCCGACATCCTGGTGTCCGCGGCCGGCTCACCGAACCTGATTACGCCGGACATGGTCAAGCCCGGCGCGGCTGTGCTCGATGTCGGCATCAGCCGCGTCGATGGCAAAGTGGCGGGCGACGTGCACCCGGACGTCGCCGAGGTTGCCGGGTGGATCAGCCCCAACCCGGGCGGGGCCGGGCCGATGACCAGGGCGATGTTGCTGCGCAACGTCGTCGACGCGGCGGCTCGGAACGCGACCCAGTGACACCGATCTCGGTGACCGTGCGACAGGTGCTCTCCAGCAATCTGCCGTTCGTTGTCGTGGTGGGCATTGTCGCGGCCGGCATCTTGTATTCGACGGTTGTGCCAGAACACTGGTTGCGCGGCGTCGTGGTGACCGCAATCGGAGTGCTGATCGGGGGCACGTGCCGGCTCGCGCTGTCCGATCGCCGGGCGGGCCTGCTACGAGTTCGGACCCGGATCTTCGACGCGGTGTGTTACTTCACGCTCGGCGGCGCGCTGATCCTGTTCGGGTCCCTGCTCCCGCGCTGACGCGGCAATACTAAGGTGCGCGCCATACCGGCGATGACCGAGACATCGAGGAGCGTTCCGGCATGTCTGTACCTGCCACCCGCGACCGCGGCGGCAAGATCACCGTCGTCGGAGCCGGGTTCTACGGTTCCACCACTGCGCAGCGACTGGCCGAGTACGACATCTTGGACACCGTCGTGCTCACCGACGTCATCGAAGGCCGCCCGGAGGGATTGGCCCTTGACCTGAACCAGTCGCGCCCGATCGAGGGGTTCGAGACCGAGATCATCGGTGTCACGACGACGGCCGACGGTAGCGGATATGACGCGACCGCCGGGTCCGACGTCGTCATCGTCACGGCGGGGCTGCCGCGCAAGCCCGGGATGAGCCGGATGGACTTGCTCGAGGTCAATGCCAAGATCGTGCGCGGCGTGGCCGAGCAGATCGCCCGCTACTCACCTGACGCCGTGCTGATCGTGGTGTCGAATCCGCTCGATGAGATGACCGCCCTCGCCCAGCTCGCCTCCGGCTTCCCGAAGCAGCGGGTCTTCGGGCAGGCGGGTGTCCTCGACACCGCGCGGTTCACCAACAACGTGGCCACCGCGCTTGATGTGCCGGTCAGCTCGGTCACGACACTGACCCTTGGCTCGCACGGCGACACGATGGTGCCGGTGCCGTCCGCGTGCTTCGTAGACGGCAAGCCACTGCTCGATGTCATGCCCGCCGCTACGGTTGAGCAGCTCGTCACCCGAACCCGCAACGGCGGCGCGGAGGTAGTGGCGCTGCTCAAGACCGGCTCGGCGTTCTATGCCCCCTCGGCGGCTGCGGCCCGAATGGCCCGAGCGGTCATCGAGGACACCGCGGAGACTATTCCGGTTTGTGCCTGGGTCGAGGGCGAATACGGCATCGGCGGTGTCTACCTGGGCGTCGAGGCGGAGATCGGCGCCGGGGGGGTGGAGCGGGTCGTCGAGCGGGCACTGACCGAGTCCGAGCTTGCCGCGCTGCGCGAGGCGGCCGAGGCAGTGCGGGCCAAGCAGGCCGACGTCGCGAACCTTTGATCTCGGCCCCGGCCGCCCGCCGCCCGGTGCGATCGGTCGCGGTGCTGTCAGACGTGCACGGCATGTTGCCGGCGCTCGATGCCGTCCTGGCCGAGCCCCTCGTCCAGGACGCCGAACAGGTCCTCGTGACCGGCGATCTCGCGGCCGGTCCGATGCCGGTGCAAACGCTCGATCGGCTGGTCGGGCTCGGAGACCGGGTCGTTCTGATTCGCGGGAACGCTGACCGCGAGCTTGTCAGCCTGACCCGCGGCGAGGTCGACGACGTTGGCGACCCGATGGCGCCGTGGGCGGCCGCGCAGCTTCGCCCGGACCAGGTCGACCTGCTCGCTTCGCTGCCTTATCCGGTGACACTGTCGATCGAGGGATTCGGGCCGGTGATGTTCTGCCACGCGGTCCCCGACGACGACGAGCAGGTCGTGCTGGTGGACACGCGGTTGTCTCGTTGGGCCGAGGTCCTGGCCACGTTGCCCGACGACGTGACGACGCTTGTCTGCGGGCATACCCACATGCCGTTCGTGCGGTTGGCGCATCGCCGGCTGATCGTCAACCCGGGCAGCGTAGGGATGCCCTACGGCCGGCCTGGTGCGCACTGGGCGTTGTTGGCCGACGGGGCGGTCACCCTGCGCCGCACGATGTTCGATGTCGCCGCCGCGCGCGCCGAGATCGTTGCGGCCGCCTCGCCGCTCGCGCACGAGTGGGCCAGGGAATACCTCGACAACGTGGCCGATGATGCCGACGCAATCGAGGTGTTTGGCCCACGGGACGGACGGGCCGCACCCAAGTAGGTCACGTGGTCGAGATCATGGCGTAAGCAAGATCACCAGGTGGTTTAGCCCGGTCGCTCAGCCGCCGGTCACCGAAGGCCACGGATTGGGCCGGCAGCCTTGCAGCGAGATCGTCTGCTGCTGCATGACCGGCGCGAGCTCGCCCGGGCCAGGGCAGTACCGGTGATCATGACCGAGGCCGTGCCCGACCTCATGGTTGACGAGTTCGTGCCGGTAGTCGGCGAGGTCTCCGCCGTAGTTGGCCGACCCGACGAACCAGCGATCAGAGTTGATCACCGCCCGGCCCCCGTTGAAGCAGTCGAGCCAGCCACCGGTGTCCAACGGGGCACAGAGCTGGTCCGTCGTGCGTGGCGTCGCCAACGTCACGATGATCGCCGCCGCGGCAGCCGAAGTGACAGCCACGAAGGCGACATGGTCAAGGCCCTGCCAGCCGCGGTGATCGGTGAGCGTGGTGTGTACCTGGATCGCGAAGTCGCGCGCATCGGTGGGAATACCCTGCTCGATCTGGACCGCATAGGGCACGACCCGGCCCCTGGCCGTCGCGGGGAAGGCGAGGGGCACGGTGGTGAATGCGCCGTCGCCGATCAGGCCGGCTCGTCGCGGATCAGCGGCGAGGCGCGGCGGTGCACTCGTGGCTTGTCGCGGTGCGCTGGTCGGTGGACCCGTGGTGCGCGAGGCCAACGGACCCGTCATAGCAGCCCGAGTCGGCGAAGTTCCGCCGGTCGCCGGAGCGGCAAGCCGGGTCTGTGAGCCCGAACGGCTCATCGTGCACGCGGTGAGGACGAGCACGGCCACGAGAACGGCCGCGAGAACAGCCACCGCGCCAATCGACCTAATCGGCCGACTTGCAGTGCGGTCAGTCGGCATATTCGCCGAGCACCGCTCCGCGAAGCACATCCAAGCCCACACTGCCGATGTCCAAGGCGCGGCGATGAAACGTCTTGAGGTCGAAGTCGTCGCCAGCCTTGGCCCGCGCGTCGTCCCGTAACTGCAGCCACAGCCGCTCGCCGATCTTGTACGACGGGGCCTGGCCGGGCCAGCCGAGATACCGGTCGAGTTCGAAACGCAGGAACTCCGGAGCCATCGATGCGTGCGCGAGCAGGAATTGCCAGGCCGATTCGTAGGTCCACGGTCCGCCGCCGACCTCCGCCGGTGCCCGGAACCCGCAATGCACGCCGATGTCGATGACGACGCGCGCCGCCCGCATCGACTGACCGTCGAGCATCCCGAGGTAGTCGCCCGGATCGTCGAGATAGCCAAGGTCGGCCATCAAACGTTCGGCGTAGAGCGCCCAGCCCTCGCCGTGCCCAGAGGTCCACGAGGCCAGGCGGCGCCACCGATTGAGCAGCTCGCGGCGGTACACGGTCTGGGCCACCTGCAGGTGATGGCCGGGCACGCCTTCGTGGTAGACGGTCGTGAGCTCGCGCCACGTCGAGAATTCCGCCACGCCATCCGGTACCGCCCACCACATCCGGCCCGGACGGGAGAAGTCCTCGCTCGGCCCGGTGTAGTAGATGCCCCCGGTCGATGTCGGTGCGATGCGGCATTCCAGAACGCGGATTGGTTCGGGGATGTCGAAGTGCGTGTCAGCGAGCGCGCTGATGGCGGCATCGGACTTGTCCTGCATCCAGTGGCGGAGCGCGTCAGTGCCCTGGAGCTTGCGGGCTGGATCGCCGCTGAGATGGGTCATCGCCTCCCGCGGGGTCGATCCGGACGCAATGCGGTCGGCAACGGAGCGCATCTCCTCCTCGATCCGGGCAAGTTCCGCCTGCCCCCACTCGTAGGTCTCTTCAAGATCTACCTGGGCCCCCAGGAAGTGGCGAGAGGCGAGCGCGTATCGGTCTCGCCCAACCGCATCCTCGGTCGGTGCCCGCGCGAGAAGCTCGTCGGCCAAGAAGGTCGCGAGGCGGTCATACGCTCGAGCGGCATCCGCCGCGCCCCGATCGAGGTCCTGGCGGATCGCGTTCGGCAACTCGCCGTCCGCGGGTGTTGCGCCCGCCGCGAAGGTGGCGAAGAAGCCGTTCGGGGCGGCGCTCTCTCGGCTCTGCGCGATTCCGGCATCCACTTGCCGACGAGGTACGACGTCTCCGCGCGCCGCCGCGGTCGTTAGCGATGTGATGTACCTATCGATTGCATCCGGCAGACGGGAGAGTCGTCGGGCAATGACGGCCCAGTCCTCGGCCGTCGCCGTCGGCATGAGATCGAACACCTGCCGAAGAATCTGCACCGGACTCTCGATGTTGTTGAGCCGGGCCTCTTCGGCGCCGGTAGCTCGGATCTCCTCCTCTGTGCGCAGCTGTTCGGAAGCCGCGGCGATGGTGATCCGGTCGGATTCGTCGGCGGAAGTGGCCGTGTCGAGTTCAGCCAGCGTGCGACGCCGGAGCCCGGATACCTCGGCCAATCCGTCGGGAGAGAGGTCCGGGAGCTCGTCGTCGCGCCCGGGTACGCCGAGATAGGTCGCGGCCACCGGGTCGAGGGCCAGGTAATCGTCGAGGTACCGGTCCATGATGTGGTCAACCATGGTCGCGGAGCGTCCGGTGGATTGCGTCATAGCCCGAGACTAGGGGCAGCCAATGCAGCGATACCCCACCGGCATATCTTGATACCAAGAAGTCATCGTCGGAGAGGCATTGGCAGATGTCGAAGATCACGGTGAAAGGAACGGTCGTCGAGCTCGATGGCGACGAGATGACCCGCATCATCTGGGAGTTCATCAAGGATCAGCTGATCATTCCCTACCTCGACATCAACCTCGACTACTACGACCTGAGCATCACGCATCGCGACGCGACCGACGACCAGGTCACGATCGACGCGGCCAACGCCATCAAGCGGCACGGTGTCGGCGTCAAGTGCGCGACGATCACTCCGGACGAGGCTCGGGTGGCCGAGTTCGGGCTGAAGAAGATGTGGCGCTCACCCAACGGAACGATCCGCAACATCCTCGGCGGCGTCATCTTCCGGGAGCCGATAATCATGCGCAACGTTCCCCGGTTGGTTCCCGGGTGGCTCAAGCCGATCATCGTCGGTCGCCACGCGTTCGGCGATCAGTACCGTGCCACCGACACCGTGATCCCTGGACCCGGCCGGCTCACCCTGACCTACACCCCCGACGACGGCGGCGAGCCGATGGAGCTCGAGGTCTACCACTTCGAGGGCGGTGGGGTGGCCCTCGCGATGTACAACCTCGACGACTCCATCCGGGACTTCGCCCGCGCCTCGATGCGGTACGGGCTGGCCCGCCACTACCCGGTCTATCTGTCGACGAAGAACACGATCCTCAAGGCTTACGACGGGCGCTTCAAGGACCTGTTCGCGGAGGTGTTCGAAACCGAGTTCAAGGCCGACTTCGAAGCTGCCGGCCTCACCTATGAGCACCGGCTGATTGACGACATGGTGGCCGCGTCACTGAAGTGGGGCGGCGGATACGTGTGGGCTTGCAAGAACTACGACGGCGACGTGCAGTCCGACACCGTCGCCCAGGGGTTCGGCTCGCTCGGGTTGATGACCTCGGTGCTCATGACGCCGGATGGCAAGACCGTCGAGGCCGAGGCCGCGCACGGCACGGTTACCCGGCACTACCGGCAGCACCAGGCCGGTCAGCCGACGTCGACGAATCCGATCGCCTCGATCTTCGCGTGGACTCGCGGGCTGGCGCATCGCGGCGCGCTGGACTCGACTCCCGAGGTCACCGGATTCGCCGAGGCCCTCGAACGGATCTGCATCGAAACCGTCGAGAGCGGGCAGATGACCAAGGACCTGGCCCTGCTCATCGGCCCGGACACCCCGTGGCTAACGACCGAGGACTTCCTCGCCGCCATCGACGCCAACCTGCGCCGGGCCATCGGCTGACGGCTACCTGCTCGGGGTCGCCCCGCGAGCCGAACGGGGGACACCAGGACGGCTTGCGAATGGCATATCTGTGATTCCCCCGCGCCCGTAAACTGTGCGAGGTGTTACCACAGCGGACGGCCCGCCCGCAGCCCCCGCCGTCCGGGGAGTAGTAACAGGGGCCAATGAACTCACCTCTGCTCAACATCGCCATCGTGCTGGCGCTCATCCTGCTCGAAGCGTGCTTCGTGGCATCTGAGATCGCGCTGATCTCGTTGCGCGAAGGTCAGGTGCGGGCAATGGCGGAGCGGGGCCGCCGGGGCCAAGCCGTGGCCCGCCTGGTCAAGTACCCGAACCGCTTCCTGGCCACCGTGCAGATCGGGGTAACGCTTACCGCACTGCTGTCGAGCGCCTTCGGTGCTGTCACGCTGAGTGATCAGGCCAAAGACGCTCTGGTGCGCCTGGGCATGGCGTCCGGACTCGCCGGCGTATTGGGCTTCATCGGCGTGACCTTGATCATTTCCTTCGTCACGCTTGTCGTCGGCGAGCTGGTACCGAAGCGGCTCGGGTTGCAGCGTCCGGTGGCCACGGCGGCGCTGTTCAGTCCCACGCTGAACCGGGTCGCCGCGATCTGCCGGCCGATCATCTGGCTGCTGTCGCGCAGCACGGACGCGCTCGTGCGGGTGCTCGGTGGTGATCCGTCGACCGGTCGAGAGGCGATCAGCGAGGAGGAACTGCGAGGACTGGTGGCAGCCCATGAATCGCTGTCCACGGACGAGCGCCGGCTCATCGACGACGTCTTCGAGGCCAGTGAACATTCGGTCAGTGAGGTCATGGTGTCGCGCACCGAGGTCACCTTTCTCGAGGCCTCGATGACGGTGAGTCGCGCCAGCAAACTCGCGATGCAGGCGCCACATTCCCGGTATCCGGTGATAGACGGCACCCAGGACGAGGTCCGCGGCTTCGTCCATATTCGCGATCTGCTTTTCGGTGACGCACGCGGCGACCGAGTCCGGCGGGTCGGTGACCTCGTGCGGGAGGTGAAGCGCGTCCCTGGCTCGAAAAACGTGCTGGCGGCGCTCTCCGAGATGCGGCGGGAAGGGCACCACCTGGCCATCGTTGTCGACGAGTACGGCGGAACCGACGGCATTGTGACGCTCGAGGACCTGATCGAGGAAGTCATCGGTGACATCCGCGACGAGTACGACGCTGACGTCACGGAACCGCGGCGGCTGATCGATGGCGCGGTCGAGGTCGACGGGCGGCTCAACCTCGACGAGTTCGCCGAGTCGACCGGATTGGAATTGCCGGAAGGACCGTACGAGACGGCGGGAGGCTTTGTGATGGCGGCGCTCGGCCGGCTGCCCGCGGTGGGCGATGAAGTCACCTACGACGGCTTCCAGCTGGCTGTGACCGCGGTCGACGGGCACCGCACGGCTTCCGTCCGGGTAACTCCGCCGCCCAGCGTTGGCGACCCCAACCAGGCCGAGGCCGCGGGAGGCGCCACCGGTGGGGTGGAGTCATGACGAGCCCTCCGGAGAGGCGCCCGGGTGCGCAGGGCTCGACTGGGCTGTCAGAATCGAGAGCTATGTCGAGCGCGGACACCCGGATGCCACGAGTGCTGTCGGGTATCCAGCCGACATCGACGTCGTTCCACTTCGGAAACTATCTGGGCGCGCTGCGCCAATGGGTGGCGCTGCAGGACACCTTCGAGGCGTACTACTGCATCGTTGACCTGCACGCCATAACGCTCGACCCGCCGACTCGGGATCAGCTCCGCGAGCGCAGCCGAGCGTCGGCGGCGCAGCTGCTCGCAGCCGGGCTCGATCCTGGTCGGTGCGTGCTGTTCATGCAGAGCCATGTTCCCGAACACACCCAGCTGTCCTGGGTGTTCGAGTGCCTCACCGGCTTCGGCGAGGCCAGCCGGATGACCCAGTTCAAGGACAAGTCGGCCCGGGCCGGAAGCGCGGGTGTCTCGGTGGGTCTGTTCACCTATCCCGTCCTTCAGGCGGCTGACATCCTGGTCTACCGGGCCAACGCGGTGCCCGTCGGTGAGGATCAGCGCCAGCATCTCGAGCTGACCCGGAACCTGGCTCAGCGGTTCAACAGCCGCTATGGCCATACGTTTGCCCTGCCGGAGCCATACATCCCCAAGGAGACAGCCAAGATTCTCGACCTGCAGGATCCGACGGCGAAGATGAGCAAGTCGCTGCCCGACGCCGGAACCCTGAACCTCCTCGATTCCCCTGATGTGCTGGCGCGCAAGATCAAGCGCGCGGTGACCGACCCCGGGACCGAGATTCGCTACGACCCGGACACCAAGCCGGGGGTGTCGAACCTGCTCGGCATTCTGTCCGCTGTGACCGGTCGCCCGATCGAGGACTTGGTGGACGAACTGGCCGGCCAAGGGTACGGAGCCCTGAAGGCCGCCGTCGCCGACGCGGTGGTCGCGTTCACCGAGCCCCTCGCCACGCGGACCGCGGAGCATCTGAGCGATCCGGTCGAGATGGACAAGATCCTTGCCGATGGCGCGATGCGCGCGCGAGAGGTCGCCTCGACGACCATCACGGACGTGTTCGACAAGGTCGGCTTCCTGCCCAATCTGGCCGGGCATGGCGAGGCGCGCGGGTGACCGTCGACCGGGCAACAGTGGGCGTAGCAATTTCGATACCAGAGCCGCATGCGACGGTGCTCACGAATTGGCGGCGGCGGGTCGGGGATTCGCAGGCGGACCTGACCTGGCCGCACGTCACGCTGCTGCCGCCAACGCCGATCGCGCGGGGTGACCTGCCCAAGATCGAACAGCATCTCAGCGAAGCCGCCTCCGTCACCGCGCCGTTCGTAATGCATTTGCTAGGCACTGGAACGTTTCGGCCGACGTCGCCCGTGGTCTTCATCCAGGTCGCGCGCGGAGTCGCCAGCTGCGAACAGCTGGAGCGGGTCGTTCGCAGCGGGCCGTTGCTGCGAGACCTCGACTTCCCGTACCACCCGCACGTAACGATTGCCCATGATGTGTCCGACGAGGCACTGGATCTCGCCTACGACGGGCTGGCCGATTTCGTGGCCCGCTTCGTTGTCGACGCGTTCACGCTGTTCGAGCGCAGCGATGACGGTGAGTGGGACCGGCGTCGCGACTTCCCGCTCGGTCTTCCGTAAGCGAGTAAGCATCGCGGTCGCGGCAGCGTGGGGTGCATGTGCGGGCCCCCGCGAACGGGCAGCGTTTCGCGGGGTGCATGTGCGGGTATCCGAGAAACGTGCAACGTTGTCGTGGGGTGTATCCGCGCTTGCGCGAAGAGGTCAGAACCCTAGTGAAGCGGGAGCGACATGAGCAAGCCCGGCCGGCTCATCCAGCTCAAGGAGCGGGCCAGCGATAGATGGCGCGCCGCCCAGGGCCGCTATCCCTGGCTGGCCCACATTGTCCGGGCCTGGGATCGGTACACCGAGAACAACGGCAACCAGTACGCCGGGGCGATCACGTTCTTCAGTTTCCTGGCCTTGTTTCCGTTGATCTTGCTGGGTGTGTCGGTCATCGGTTTCGTTCTGAACGCCAACGAGGAACTGCAGCAGCAGTTGTTGGACACGATAGGCGAGAACGTGCCGGGCGGCTTGGGAGAAACGCTGCAATCAGCGGTCGATTCGGCGATCGCCAACCGGACGGCGGTCGGTCTGGTCGGTCTCTTCGGACTGCTGCTCACGGGACTGGGCTGGATCGCGAACCTGCGGATGGCGATCAACTCGGTGTGGGGAAGCAAACCTCTTAAACGGCCCTTGCTCACCGCCAAGATCTCCGACCTGATCGTCCTGGCCGGACTCGGGTTGGGTGCACTCCTCTCGCTGGCGTTGACCGCCTCGGCCACGTCGCTGACTGACCAGCTGCTGCGGTGGCTGGGCCTGGACAATCTCACCGGTGCCGGCACTGCCACGACGATCTTGGGGTTGGGCATCGCGATCCTGGGCGACATGATCATCTTTGGCTGGCTTCTCGTCCGGCTGCCCAAAGCCAGGGTGCCGCGAGGGGTCACCATCCGGTCCGCGCTGCTGGCTGCCGTGGGATTCGAGACACTAAAGATCGTCGGTAGCTACACGATCGGCGCCACGTCGCACAGCGTCACTGCGGGTCCGTTTGCGGCGGTCGTCGCGATCTTGGTGTGGATGCAGCTGGTCTCGAGGTGGTTATTGTTTTGCGCCGCCTGGACGGCGACGTGGATAACTCCGGCCGGCGAGGTCCAGCTCGATGCGGTCACCGTGGTGGTGGCACCCCTCGAGGCGGAGCAACGTGATGAGCGCTCTCGAGTGTCCCCCGTAGCCGTGGCGGCATCTCTGGTCGGGGCCGGCGCCGCCGTCGGAGGCGGCACCGTTGCGTGGCTGGCGGCGCGGCGAGCCCGGGCCTTCGAGCACGTGGCATGTCGTCAGACCCGGCGATAGAGCAGGGCGCGCTTTACCTCTTGAATCGCCTTCGTGACCTCGATGCCACGCGGGCAGGCATCGGTGCAGTTGAACGTCGTGCGGCACCGCCAGACACCCTCTCGGTCGTTGAGAATCTCCAGACGGTCGTCAGCACCCTCGTCGCGGCTGTCGAAGATGAATCGATGTGCATTGACTATTGCCGCCGGTCCGATGTACGAGCCGTCGGTCCAGTAGACGGGACATGATGTCGTGCACGCCGCGCAGAGAATGCATTTGCTCGTGTCGTCGAAGCGAGCCCGATCCCGCGGAGACTGGAGGCGCTCTCGCGTCGGCGGGTTCCCATGGGTGATCAGGAACGGCAACACCGAGCGATATGCGTCAAAGAACGGCTCCATGTCGACTACGAGGTCCTTCAGCAAGGGCAAGCCCTTGATCGGTTCGATGGTGACTTCGTCGGGGAGATCTCGCACGAGAACCTTGCAGGCCAGACGATTCACGCCGTTGATGCGCATCGCGTCTGATCCGCACACCCCATGGCCGCATGACCTGCGAAATGTGAGTGAGCCATCGATGTCCCACTTGATGCTGTGCAACAGGTCGAGGACGAGGTCAGTGGGCTGCGCGGGGACGTCGTAGGACTCCCAGTGTGGCGCCGCGTCTTGCTCGGGGTCGTAGCGTCGGATCCGGACCGTGATCGTCCGCGGCGGTGGCACTGCTCCGAATGCCTCGTCTCCAGCCACCGTCAGTACTTCCGATCTGTCGGTTGGTAGCGCGTCTGGACGACCGGCATGTACTCGAGCCGCACAATGCTGTCCGGATTGAGATAGGCCATGGTGTGACGCATGAACGTGTCGTCGTCGCGGTGCGGGTAATCCTCACGGAAATGGCCACCACGTGACTCCGTGCGCGCGCGAGCGCTGATGACCAGAACCTCGGCAAGGTCCAGCAAGAAACCCAGTTCGATCGCTTCGAGCAGGTCGGAGTTGAAGCGGGTTCCCTTGTCCGTGATCGCCACGCGCGGGTAGCGCCGTTTGAGCCCGGCAATGTCCGCGGCCGCCTGCGCGAGCGACTCCTCGGTCCGGTAGACCTGAGCGTTCCGATCCATCGTGTGCTGCAGCTCGCGGCGGATCGCGGCGACCCGCTCCGACCCGGTCGATGTCAGCAGGGCATGGACCATCTGGGTGACGAACAACTCCGGCTGCGGTGCCAGCTCGGGCTGTGCCGCCCCGGCGGCATACTCCGCCGCGGCCAGACCGGCCCGGCGGCCGAATACGTTGATGTCGAGGAGGGAGTTGGTGCCGAGCCGGTTGGCACCGTGAACAGACACGCACGCCACCTCGCCGGCTGCGTACAAGCCAGGGACGATCTCCGTGTTGTTACGCCGTACCTCGGCCCGAACGGTGGTGGGCACGCCGCCCATGGCGTAGTGGGCCGTGGGGTACACCGGCACCGGTTCGAGATAGGGCTCGACCCCCAGGTAGGTGCGGGCGAAGTCAGCGATGTCCGGAAGCTTCGCGTCGATCTGTTCTGGCGGTAGGTGCGTGAGATCGAGGAGCACGTAGTCACGATTCGGACCGGCACCGCGACCCGCGCGGACCTCGCTCGCCATGGAGCGGGCGACGATGTCGCGCGGGGCGAGATCCTTGATGGTCGGGGCGTAGCGTTCCATGAACCGTTCGCCGTCGGCGTTGCGCAGGATGGCGCCTTCGCCGCGCGCCGCCTCGGACAACAGGATGCCGAGGCCGGCGAGTCCGGTGGGATGGAACTGAAAGAACTCCATGTCTTCCAAGGGCAAACCCTTGCGCCACACAACCGCCAGTCCGTCGCCGGTGAGGGTGTGTGCGTTCGAAGTCGTCTGGTAGATCTTTCCGAAGCCACCCGTTGCGAGAACGATCGCCTTGGCCGCGAATACGTGGATCTCTCCGGTAGCCAGCTCGTAGGCGACGACGCCGGCAGCTCGCTGATGCTCGGGTGGTTCGTCGGTCAGCAGTAGGTCGAGCACGTAAAACTCATTGAAGAACTGCACGCCCTGTTTGACGCAGTTCTGGTAGAGGGTCTGCAAGATCATGTGCCCGGTCCGGTCCGCCGCGTAGCAGGATCGGCGGACGGCCGCTTCGCCGTGATTACGGGTGTGGCCACCGAAGCGGCGCTGGTCTATGCGGCCGTCAGGCGTGCGGTTGAAAGGCAGGCCCAGCTTCTCCAGGTCGAGGACGGCGTCAATGGCTTCCCGGCACATGATCTCGGCGGCGTCCTGGTCCACGAGATAGTCCCCGCCCTTGACGGTGTCGAATGTGTGCCACTCCCAGTTGTCCTCTTCGACATTGGCCAGCGCGGCGCACATGCCGCCCTGGGCGGCACCGGTGTGCGAGCGAGTGGGGTAGAGCTTGGTCAGCACCGCGGTGCGAGCCCGATCTCCCGCCTCCAATGCCGCCCGCATGCCAGCACCACCGGCGCCGACGATCACCACGTCGTACCTGTGTTGCTGCATCGGCGATTCCCTCTACAGGGTCGGATCGAAGGTAAAGATCACTAGCGTGCCCAACGCGATCACCACGGTGGCGGCGACGTAGAGCAGGGCTTTGAGCCAGAGTCGCGTCGCGTCCCGACGGGTGTAGTCGTCGATGATCGTGCGCATCCCATTCGTACCGTGCAGCAGGGCTAGCCAGAGCATGAGGAGGTCCCATACCTGCCAGAACGGGGATGCCCATCGTCCGGCCACGAAAGCCCAGTTGATGCGCTGCACGCCGCCATCGAGGATGTTCATGATGAACAAGTGGCCGAGTACGAGCACGATTAGGACGACGCCCGACACCCGCATGAACAGCCAGGCGTAGAGCTCGGTGTTGGTGCCACCGCGCGATCGACGATAGGGCGAGCGCGGCGGCTCGATCAGCGGAGGGTTCGAGGAGTCCATCGAGCTCATTCGCGCACCTCGTCACTTGCTCCCGAAGAGCACTTCGAACGAGTGCTTCAACATGAAGTAAGCCGCGGGGACCATCACGATCACCCACACCGCGACGATCGTCCACAGCATCTGGCGTTGATACCGCGGGCCCTTGGCCCAGAAGTCAACGGCCATGATCCGCAACCCGTTCAGTCCGTGGAAGAGCACCGCTCCGACCAGCCCGACCTCCATCAGGTTGATGAACGGGTTCTTGTAGGTGTCGATCACGACGTCGTACGACTCCGGCGACACCCGGACCAAGGCGGTATCGAGAATGTGGACGAACAGGAAGAAGAACGTCAAGACACCGGTGATCCGATGAGCGACCCACGACCACATGCCTTCCCGGCCCCGGTACAGCGTTCCCGCCGGGCGCGTCGGCCGTCTCGCCGGCGGCGTGGTGGCGCTGCCTCGGGCCCCGGTCGACACTCCGCGATCCTAAACAGGGCCCGGCTCGCCGATCGCACCCGCAAGGGAGCACGGCCTTCTCACCCGCCGACCTGGCTGCGGCGTGCCGATGCGGCACCGCCTTGATAACGCTTCCAGCCTGGCCGAATCGTGATCCTGGACTTGAGCCGGCTGGCCACCGTAAAGCCCACGATCATCGCCTGAGACGTAAACCGATCGGACCAGATCGGTTAACGATCTTGGAGATTTGGTGGTTCCAGGGGGTACGTCCGAAGCATCATGGTTTGTCGGGAGCGAGTAGGTCGGCGGCGACGTCAGGACCCGAACCTCTCGTCTGCGTGGACTCGGCGCCCGTCAGTGACCGGCCAGAAACTGCGCGCGTGCAACGATCGGATGACGACAAGGCGTCGAGTCGCGCTCTGTACTATGCGCGCGCGCTAGCGTGACGACACGTGCCACTCGCCGCCGATCGGCGCGCGAGTTGCTGAGCTGAGGGGAGAACGATCTTGCGCGTATCGCGTGGGGTAAAACTGGGGGCAGTGGCGGCTGCCGCCGCGATGGTGTTGGCCGCCTGTAGTAGTAGCAGCAGTAGCAACAGTGCCGGCGGTGGCGGCGCCGCAAGCGGAGCAGCGACCTCCGCCACCAGCGCGGCCAAGAAGAACGTCAAGGTCGGCCTGGCGTACGACGTCGGTGGTCGAGGAGACAAGTCCTTCAACGACCTTGCCGCCGCGGGTCTGGAGAAGGCCAAGGCTGACCTGAACATCCAAACGAAGGAACTGTCCGCGGTCCAGGGGGAGACCGACCAGTAGAAGGCCGACCGGCTGACCCTGCTCGCCACGTCCGGTTACAACCCGATCATCGCCGTGGGTTTCGCCTACGCTGCTTCGTTGGCCAAGGTAGCGCCCAAGTTCCCGAACGTGCACTTCGCCATCGTCGACGACAACAGCATCACGAAACCCAACGTCGAGGGGCTTGTCTTCACAGAGAACCAGAGTTCCTTCCTCGTCGGCGTCGCGGCGGCGCTAGCGACCAAGACGAAGAACGTCGGCTTCATCGGCGGTGTCAATGTTCCGCTGATCCAGAAGTTCCAGGCGGGCTACGTCGCAGGAGTCCACGCGGTCGACCCGTCGATCAAGGTGCAGGTCCAGTACATCTCCCAACCGCCGGACTTCACCGGATTCAATGACCCGGCCAAGGGCAAGGTCATCGCCGAGGGTATGTATGACAACGGGGCCGACGTGGTCTACCACGCGGCTGGCGGCTCGGGCTCCGGTTTGTTCACTGCGGCGAAGGAGAAGAACAAGCTGGCGATCGGCGTCGACTCCGACCAGTATCAAACCGCCCCGGCGGATCAGAAGCCGCTCATCCTCACCTCGGCGCTGAAGGGTGTCGACACGGCCGTGTTCAACTTCATCGAGAACGACGCCAACGGCAAGTTCAAGCCCGGGTTCACCCGCTTCGACCTGAAGGCGAACGGCGTGGGCTATGCGACGTCGAACCCGAAGATCGACGCGTACAAGGCGAAGATCGACGACTACAA
>Ga0207693_10001618_pt1 | contig 19904 bp, 29 predicted proteins | sample LARL81metaG_FD_184347 | JGI IMG/M metagenome (GOLD analysis project Ga0207693, IMG submission 184347) | Corn, switchgrass and miscanthus rhizosphere microbial communities from Kellogg Biological Station, Michigan, USA - LAR L8-1 metaG... | ecosystem: Host-associated > Plants > Roots >...
GCCGACACCGTGGAACGCCAACCCGCGGGACAGCTACGGCACACCGGGGCCGTACGAGGACGCGGTACAGGGCCAGCCGATCTTCGAGGAGAACGACAGGGAGCACTTCAAGGGCATCGACATCATGCGCACGGTGCGCAGTTTCGACCCGTGTCTGCCGTGCGGGGTACACATGTACCTCGGCAAGGGGAAGACACTGGATCTACTGCACTCCCCGACCCAATCTGTAACCGGGGAATAGCGTATGGCCCCGCCGACACTGCCAGGCCCGGACGAAACCCAGGACGACGCGCAGTGGCGCACGGCGGGCGAGCGAATACAAAACCTGCTCGACGCGTCGTCATCGGGAGGCGCCGCCGCGCGGGAACGCGCGGAGCAACTCGTCCGTGAGGTGACCGACCTGTACGGGGCGGTGCTCGAGCGGATGATGGACGTGGCGTTGGCCGCGGATCCAGACCTCGCGGACCAGTTCGCGGCCGACGACCTCGTCGCCAGCCTCCTGCTGGTGCACGGGTTGCATCCGTACGACGTCGAGCGACGGGTGTCCGACGCGCTGGACAGCGTGCGGCCCTATCTCGGGTCGCACGGCGGAGATGTGTCGTTGCTCGGGGTGGACGACGATGTGGTTCGCCTCCAGTTCCAGGGCAGCTGCAAGAGCTGTCCATCGTCCTCAGTGACGTTGGAGCTGGCGGTCGAGGACGCGGTCCGCGCTGCAGCTCCGGAGATCTCCTCGATCGAAGTCGTTGCCGCGGACGAGGACCCGAGCTCCGGGGTGATACCGGCGGAGTCACTGCTGACCCAGTTGCACAGCAACGAGGGGCGCGGACGAGAGGACCACAATAACAGGCACCGCGCGACGGCGTGGCAGCCGGTCCCGGAGCTCGCCGACTTGGCGGAAGGTGAGGTCGGGGGCTTCCGGGTCACGGGCCTCACGGCGCTGGCCTGCCGGGTGGGCGGCGACGTCGGCGGGCGGGACGGCGGGGGAATCTACGCCTACCGTGACGAGTGTCCCAGTTGCCTGGGCACGTTGGCCGGCGCACAACTGCGCGGCGCGGTGCTGCGGTGTCCGACGTGCGGCGCCGGTTTCGACGCCGTTCACGCCGGTGCCGGTGTCGGCGGCGACAGCCATCTAGAGCCGATACCGGTGCTGGTTCGCGACGGCGTGCTTTCGATGGCCGTTCCCGAAGAGGTGGCGTGATGGAGGGCACCGGCAACGTCATCGACGTGCTCGCACGCATCCGCGCCAGCCGCAGGGCGCCGCAGCCCGCGGGTGAACGCTGCGAGATGTGTTCGGAGGACATCGCCGACGAACACCAGCACGTGGTGAATCTCGAAGGCCGACAACTGATGTGTGTGTGCCGCGGTTGCTACCTACTGTTCACCGACACCGAGGCCGAGTTACGCTACCGCGCCATCCCGGACCGCTACCTGGCGTTCCCGGATTTCGCGCTGGACCGCCGCGCATGGGAGACATTGCAGATCCCGGTCGGGTTGGCGTTCTTCTTCCACAACTCGACGCTCGGCCGCACGGTGGCGTTCTACCCCGGCCCAGCCGGCGCCACCGAATCCGAGCTAGATCTTCAGGCGTGGAACGACATCCACGCCGCCGATCCCCGGGTCGACACCATCGCCGACGACACCGAGGCACTGCTCGTACGGGTGCCCGACGATGAAACGGCTTCTCCGCACGCTTATTTGATTCCGATCGATGCCTGCTACGAGTTCGTCGGCCGGCTGCGCATGATGTGGCGCGGCTTCGACGGCGGACAGGATGTCCGCAACTACATCGACGAGTTCTTCGAGCTGCTCGACAGCCGTAGCCGGGTGGTGGATCGCGCATGACAGATATCACGTTCGCCGTCCTCGACGTAGCGCCCGAACCGTACGCGGTGACGCCGATCCTGATGGCGCGGGTCGGCATCGCCTCCGTCGGCGAGGAGCCGGTGCACGCGATCGCATTGCGCTGTCAGGTTCGCATCGAACCTTCGCGGCGCCAGTACTCCGACGACGAGGCCGCCGAACTCATGGACTTGTTCGGGCCGCGGGAACGCTGGGCCGCGACTCAACACTCATTCCTGTGGCAACACGCCACCGCGATGGTGCCTGGATTCACCGGTACCACCCAGGTGCACCTGCCCCTCGAATGCACGTATGACTTCGAGGTGGCGGCGGCGAAGTACATGCACGCGCTGCGCGACGGCACCATCCCGCTGCAATTCCTGTTCAGCGGGACGGTTTTCGGCCGTGGGTCAAGCGGCTTCGCCGTCCAGCAGGTGCCGTGGGACTGCGAAGAGCGCTACGACATGGCCGTGTCCGTCTGGCGTGATCTGATCCAGCAGCACTTTCCGAACACCGGCTGGGTGCGACTGGACCGCGACACCATCGACGCGCTCGCGGCATATCGCTCCGCACGCGGCCTACTCGGATTCGATGACGCGATCAACTCACTGCTGGCGGCGAACTCGGCGACGCGGGAGGTCCCATGACCGCCGGGTGGGACCATGCACGCGCCGTCGCCGACGCGGTGCTGTACGAGGGCTATCTGCTCTACCCGTACCGCGCCAACTCGCGAAAGAACCAGTCGCGCTGGCAGTTCGGAGTGCTGGGTCCGCAGGCCGCCGCGGACACCGGCATCGGTGAGGATGACACGCTGTCCTCGCAGGTTCTGGTGCGGTCAAGCGGTGTCCCGTCGCTCTCAGGCGTGGTGCGGTTCCTCCAGTTGCAGCATCGGTGTGCCGAGCGCGACATCGGCGGCGGCCGCTTCGAGCAGGTCGACGAGCTGACCACCGGGTCCACGAGCTGGCTCAGCTGGGATGAGGCCGTCGAAGGCGAGATTCCGATAGACCGGTTCCCTGTCACGAGTCTGCCACGCATGCTTGACATCTCGGTCCCTTCGGGCACCGACATCGAAGTGCTGGATGGTGGGCGACTTGTGCGGACACGCCGTGCGCTACACGGTCAACTCGACATCTCCGCGGAGCGCGATGGCGAACTGTTGCGGCTCTCGTTCGAGGTGCGCAATGTTGCGCCACCCGCCGCCGACAAGGACGAGGCGATCGCGACCTCGCTGATCGGCACGCATCTGCTCATCGAAGTCACCGACGGGGAATTCGTGTCCCTTCTGGAACCGCCGGATTCCGCTGCCGCAGCGGTGGCGCGGTGCAGGCAGCACCGCTGCTTCCCGGTGCTTGCAGGACCTCCCGGAGCCGCAGGGGCGGCGACATCGAGCAGAAGCGGTCGAGGCGATCTCATATTGGTGTCGCCGATCATCCTCTACGACCATCCCGAGATCGCCGAACAGAGCAAGGGCGCGCTGTACGACTCCACGGAGATCGACGAGATCCTCACGTTGCGGATTATGACGATGACCGACGAGGAGAAGGCGCAGGCGCGCGCCACCGATCCGTTGGCGGCCCGGATCATCGACCGCTGCGACTCCATGTCACCGGAGGCGATGCTGGATCTACACGGTGTGCTTCGCAATCCGCACGCGCCGACGCAGGAACCGGGGCTGATACCGGAAGTCCCCACAGACGTGGACTGGTGGGATCCCATGGCGGACACCGCGGTACACCCGGAACTGGACGCGATTCTCGTCAACGGCACGCGGGTGACCCGTGGCAGCCGGGTCCGGCTGCGGCCGTCGCGCAGGGCCGATGCCCAGGACCTCTTCTACACCGACAAGATCGCGCGCGTCACCTCGGTGCACGAGGACGTCGACGGCGACCAGCACGTCGGCGTTGTCCTCGAGGATGATCCGGCCGCCGACCTGCACGACTGGTATGGCCGCTACCTGTACTTCGCACCCGACGAGGTGGAACCACTCATCGAAAGGAGTTCGAAATGAACGTAGTGGGTTGGGTCGCCTTAGGCGTCGTCGTTGTCGTTGTGGTCGCGGGAGCGACAGTAGGAGTCCGATCTATCCCGGATGCCCAGCGGTACCTGAAGATCCGCCGCATGTAACTGTCAGCGAGGTGTAACCACGTCCCGAATCCTGGTAGCCGGGATCGGCAATATTTTCCTCGGGGACGACGGCTTCGGCCCCGAGGTGATGCGTCACGTCCCCCAACAGCTCGCCAGTCCGCGCGTTCAGCTGGTGGACTACGGCATCAGGGGCATGCACCTGGCATATGACCTGCTCGACGGATGCGAAGCGCTCGTCCTCGTCGACGCAATCCCCAGCCGGGGGGCGCCGGGCACCCTTCATGTCTTCGAGGCCGACCATGAAAGCCTGACCGCCACAGCGGGTTTCGATGCACACGCGATGGACCCGGGAGCGGTTTTCGCGAGCCTGAACGCGCTCGGCGGCACACCGCCCTACACAGTGGTGATCGGCTGCGAGGCCGCGAACGTCGAAGAGGGCATCGGCCTGTCTGACGAGGTCGCGGCCGCAGTACCCGAAGCGGTGCGGGCGCTCGAAGACGTCATCGCGCGGCTGCTGGCACCGGTAAAGGAGAGCTGACAATGTGTCTTGGCATCCCGGGACAGGTCGTACGAATGCTGGACGGCTATGGCGACCAGCTCGCACTCGTCGATGTCGCGGGTGAGCACAGGAAGGTCAATGTCGGGATGCTGCCCGAGGAGACCTTCTCAGCCGGCGACTGGGTGATCATCCACATGGGTTTCGTCGTCGAGAAGACCGACAAGGCGGGCGCCGACGCCGCGATGGAAGGCCTTGAACTGATGGGCAGAGGCAGAGACACCGAGGCGTCACCATGACGGCGCGGCGCCGGTTACGTGTCTGCGTACACGGGGTGGTCCAAGGGGTGGGCTTTCGCCCGTTCGTCTACACCACGGCGGCCGCCCTCGGGTTGTCCGGCTCGGTACGCAACGACACCTCCGGCGCCATCGTCGAGGTGGAGGGCGATCCCGCCGAAATCGAACAGTTCCTCGCGCGGTTGCGTGACCGACCGCCGCCGTTGGCCGTCATCGAATCGATTGAGACACACGATGTCCCGCCAGTCGGTGGTACCGGATTTGCCATCGCCGACACGTCGCGGTCCGACGGTGGCCGCACGCTGGTCTCCCCCGACGTCGCCATGTGCGCGGACTGCGCGGCCGAACAACGCGACCCAGCCAACAGGCGCTACCGCCACGCCTTCGTTAATTGCACCAACTGCGGCCCGCGCTTCACGATCATCGCTGCCCTGCCCTACGACCGTGCCTCCACCACCATGGCGTCCTTCGCGATGTGCGCCGAATGCGCCCGCGAATACACCGACCCCGCCGACCGGCGCTTCCATGCCCAACCCGTCTGCTGCCCGAACTGCGGACCGGTGCTGCGGTACCGCGACGGCGACGGTGGCCTGATCGACGGCGACGATGCACTGCCGCGGGCACGTCAGTTGCTGCGCGACGGCGGCATCCTCGCGGTCAAGGGCCTCGGCGGATACCACCTGGCTTGCGACGCCAACGACGAGCGGGCGGTCGCCGAGCTGCGAAGGCGAAAGCGGCGCGGCGACAAGCCGTTCGCCGTCATGTTGCCCGATCTGCCGACGGCATGCGCTATCGCCGACGTCGATGCACCGTCCGCTCGGCTACTCGCCGGCCCCCAGCGACCGATCGTGCTGGTGCCCCGCCGGCGCGATGCGCGGATCGCCGACGCGGTGGCGCCGCACAACCCCGACCTCGGTGTCATGCTGGCGTACACGCCCCTGCACACGCTGCTGTTCGGCTTGCCGGGCGATGCCGCAGGGCCGCCCGTGCTCGTGATGACGTCCGGCAATCTCGGCGGAGAGCCGATCTGCTTCACCGACGACGATGCGCTCGAACGGATTTCGCATCTCGCCGACGGCTGGCTGATGCACGATCGGGCCATCCTGGTGCCGTGCGACGACTCCGTCGTACGGGTTGTAGACGGCGTCGAGTTGCCGATCCGGCGCTCGCGCGGTTATGCGCCGCTGCCCATCGCGTTGCCGGTGGAGGTGCCGCCGACGATGGCGGTCGGGGCCGACCTGAAGAACGCGATGGCGGTCGCGGACGGGAAGTATGCCTGGTTGAGCCAGCACATCGGCGACATGGACGACCTCGCGACGCTGTCCGCGTTCGACGCGGCGCAACAGCACCTGCAGAAGCTGACTTCGGTCGAACCCGAAGTGCTTGTGGCCGACGCCCATCCGCTGTACCGGTCGACCGCATGGGCACATCGCAACGCAGCGGGGCGCCCGGTTCGGACAGTGCAACACCACCACGCCCACATTGCCGCGGTGATGGCCGAGCACGGCCTGGACGGCTCCCAGCATGTGCTCGGGTTCGCCTTCGATGGAACGGGTTACGGACCCGACGCGGCTGTGTGGGGCGGCGAGGTGCTGCTCGCCAACTACAAGGGCTACCAACGACTGGCGCAACTCTCCTACGTGCCGCTCGCCGGCGGTGACATCAGCGTGCTGCGCCCCTACCGGATGGCGCTGGCCCATCTGTGGGTGGCGGGAATCGCGTGGGAGCCGGATCTGCCGCCGGTGGCAGCCTGCCCGGCCGATGAACTGCGGGTGTTGCGCCATCAGCTCGAGACGGGCCTGGGCTGCGTGCCGACATCCAGCATGGGCCGGCTGTTCGACGCGGTGTCCGCACTCACCGGCGTCCGGCAGACGGTCGCGTATGAAGCGCAGGCGGCCATCGAGCTGGAGGGCATGGCCCGCGGCGCCGACTGTGGCGCCACGTCGTACCTGTTCGACGTCGACCGCTCGGGCCAGACGGCGCTGATCAACCCAACTCCGGTGGTGCAAGCGGTGGTCCGCAACCAACGGGACGGTGTGCCCGCTGCAGTGATCGGCGCGCGGTTCCACCACGCTGTCGCCGATCTGGTCGTCGGCCTCGCCGACGAGGAACGGGACGCATCACAAACGGTCGCGCTGTCCGGCGGCGTTTTCCAGAACGCCCTATTGCTCCAATTGACGTTGAAAGGGTTGCATGCCAAAGGACTTCAGGTGATCACACATCGCTCGGTGCCGCCGAACGACGGCGGTGTCGCGTTGGGACAGCTGATGGTGGGCAACTCCGGATGAACACGGATCACATGTCCGCGGGCCAAGCGTTGTTCGCCCAGTACGCCTACCCGCCGAATGAACTCGGCTACTGCGGGCCGACGGACGGCGGCGGCACCTCCGGACTCGCCTCGCACGCCAAGGAGTTCGACGGCGCCTGGCCGTACCTGGCGGCCATCGCGGAAGCGGTCGGTGCCTCGGATCCGCTCGACGAGGACGTCGTCGGCAGTTACTGGGTTGGCGGTCCGCCGCTTGCCGCAGTCGACCCCGCAGCCCTGCTGGCTCGACTGCGGACATCGTTCCAGGGACAGGTCACGGGGCTGCTCGATGCGGTTCCCGCGGCAACCGGGGTGTTGGCACACCACAGCTTTCACGTCTTCGTGGTCTATCCGTGGGTCCGGTTTCTTTACCGCGATTCGGCGACCGCGCTCGGCGTCATGCAGGACTGCCGCATCCGCTGGGGAACGGTCGAATCGATCGAGGGTGAGCACGCGATGATCGCGTCACGCCCACTGCAGCTCGCAGACGGTGCGTTGAAGCTCGGCGCCCCCGAGCCCGAACGAGTGCAGTGGAAGAAGGGTGAGCTCTCCCTGGCGCCCTCCCCAGCGCCGGGCTCGATTGTTTCAGCGCACTGGGACTGGGTGTGCGGAACCCTCACCGACGACGAGAGCACCGCACTGGAATCGGCCACGCAAGCGACGCTGGAGCTGGTCAACGCCATCCGCTCCGAAAGCGTTTCCGTGGTCGCGGGATCGGAGCACACTGGTGTTCTGAGGGGAGATCGATGATGACGACGACCGCGCAACTCGGGGGGTCGTACATCGGTGTGGATTTGTCCGCCGATCTGGCTGCCGCCGCGCTGGATATGGCGCGCAGGTTTCACGATGGCGCCACCCTCTGGGTGATCTCACCGCAGTGGGAACCGCATGCCCACCACGTCGCCGTAGAGTTCGTCCATCCCGTGATCATGGGCAAACGGGCGCTGCCCTCGGTCGCGCTTGTCGAACCAGATCCCGTCGCGCAGGCACGGGTCGCGAGTCAGCCAGGCGATCTCCTGATCGCGGTGGCGTCGGCCGACCAACCCGCAGTGGTCGACGCGATGAGGCGCGCCCAGGCGTGGGGCGTGCTGACCCTGTGGATCGGTGCCGGGCCACGGCCGACTGCAGGCGCGGCCAACCACATCCTCTGGATCGACTCCGACGACCCGATGGTGCCCGCCACCGGGACCTTTGTGCTGATGTACCACCTGCTGTGGGAACTCACCCACGTGTGCTTCGAACATCCGGGGCTGCTCAAGCCACCCGCCGACGAGAGCACCGATGAAGTCTGCGTGACATGCAGCGACGAAGGACGGCTGGCAGAGATCCTGCTCGAGCCCACCGACGCAACCGGTCAGGCGTTGGTGCGAACGGCCAACGGCGAGGAGTGGGTGGACACCACGATTCTCGGCGAGGTCCACGCAAACGATCTCGTTCTGGTGCATGCCGGAGCGGCGATCACACGTCTGGAGGTCAGCTCATGACTGGGCACACAACAGGCAAGGAATCCGAAAGCACCGCCTTTCTCTACCCGTTCATCGAATCCGAGGAGACGGACGCCACCAGTCTGCTCGATGACCTGGCCGCCTCGGCGCGGGCCAAAGCCACCGAAAGCGCACGGCTGCAACGGGAGTCGCTCGACGAGTACGCACCGGCCTTGACCGCGGCCGGAACTCAGATGGCCGAGCGGTTCCTGCGCGGCGGCCGGCTCTACACGCTCGGCAACGGCGGCAGTTCGACCGACGCCGCGACACTCGCATCGCTGTTCAGCCGTCCCGCGCGAGGCCGGCCCGTCGCCGCCTGGTCGCTGGCCGCCGACGAAGCGGTGGTCACGGCACTTGGCAACGACGTCGGATTCGAACTGATCTTCAAACGCCAGATCATCGCCCACGGACGCGACCGTGACGTCGCGATCGCGTTGTCCACGTCGGGCAATTCCGAGGACCTGATGACGGCGATCACCGAAGCAAAGCAACGGGGACTGCTCACCATCGGGTTGTCGGGACACGACGGCGGCAGGATGGCCGCCGCCGAGGATCTCGATTTCTGCTTCACGGTGCACTCGCAGAGCATCCACCGCATACAGGAGAGCCACGCGATGCTCGGATACCGGCTGTGGTCGGTGACCCAGGAGCACATGGCCCGTCCGCTGTCAGGTGCCCACGCATGAGCACCACGGCGGACCGCGAAGACCGCGTGCTGGAGCGGATCGACAAGTTCCGGCAGCGCCGGCCACGGCTGCTCGACGACGTGGTGACGCTCGCGCACGGGGCGGGCGGCAAGTCGTCGGCGGCGCTGGTCGACGCGGTGTTCCTCGAGGCGTTTCGCAACGAAGAACTCGAACAGCTCGGTGACGCCGCGGCCCTGCGCACCCCCTCGGGTGAACGGCTCGCGTTCTCGACCGACTCGTTTGTCGTTTCGCCGCGGCGCTTTCCGGGCGGATCCATCGGCCACGTCGCCGTCAACGGAACGATCAATGACCTCGCGGTGTCGGGCGCGCGGCCACAATGGCTGTCGGCGGCGTTCGTCATCGAGGAGGGCTTCGAAATCGCCGAACTCCGCGAAATCGTCGCCGACATGAGCGAAGCCGCGGCGAAGGCGGGTGTGCAGATCGTCACCGGCGACACGAAGGTTGTCGGCAAGGGCGCGGCGGACGGTGTCTACATCTCCACCGCAGGCGTCGGCGTGATCCCTGAAGGCAGGGAGCTGTCCCGCGGCCTCGTACGGGCCGGCGACAAGGTGGTGCTGTCGGGGACGATCGGCGAGCACGGGATGGCCGTCATGCTGGCCCGCGGCGACCTGGCCATCGACGCCGACATCGCCTCCGACACTGCGCCCGTGCACGAACTCGTCGAGGCACTGCTTGCCGCAGCGCCGTCGACGCGATGGATGCGCGACGCAACGCGCGGCGGCGTCGGCACCGTCGCCAACGAACTGGTCAAGGACTCCCCCTTCGCGCTCATCCTCGACGAGGACAAGCTGCCGGTGATGCCGCAGGTGCTCGGCGCCTGCGACATGCTCGGTATCGACCCGCTGTACGTGGCGAACGAGGGCAAGTTCGTCGCCATAGTTCCGGCCGCCGAGGCCGACGCGACGATCGCCGCACTGCACGAACATCCGCACGGCGCCGATGCCGCGATCGTGGGCGAGATCGTCCCCGAACCGCACGGAATCGTCGCGCTTCGAACGTCGTTCGGCGGCAGCCGGATCGTCGACATGCTCGTCGGCGATCCCCTGCCTCGGATCTGCTAGCAATGAGCCGCTTGCGCGAAGAGCAAACAGCTGAGAGGAGACTGAAGATGTGTCTTGGGATACCGGGGCAAGTGGTCGACATCGTCGACGCCGAACAGTCCCTGGCCAAGGTCGACGTCAACGGCGTCCGGAGAAACATCAGCGTGCGCCTGCTGGCCGAGGACAACCTGCAGGTCGGTGACTGGGTGCTGGTACACGTCGGTTTCGCGATGGCGAAGATCGACGAGCGTGAGGCGGCACTGACGCTCGACCAGGTGCAGAAAATGGGTGCCGACTACGTCAACGAAATCGAAGCGTTCAATGCGTCGGAAATCGCCTGACTGAAAGGGTTGAAGCGCAATGAGATTCGTCGACGAATTCCGGGACCCGGCCGCCGCGCGTGCGTTGGTGAAGTCCATCACGGAGCTGGCAGGCAGCGACGAGTTCAAGTTCATGGAGGTGTGCGGCGGGCACACCCACACCATCTACCGGCACGGCATCGAGCACCTGTTGCCCCAAGCCGTCGAGCTGGTGCACGGACCCGGGTGTCCGGTGTGCGTCATCCCGATGGGCCGTGTTGACGATGCTATGTGGCTGGCCGAGCAGCCCGGCGTCATCTTCACCACGTTCGGCGACATGATGCGTGTGCCCGGGTCGAAGGGCAACCTCATCGAGGCGAAGGCCCGCGGTGCGGACGTACGGTTCGTCTACTCGCCGCTGGACGCGCTCAAAGTCGCGCTCGACAACCCTGACCGACACGTGGTGTTCTTCGCGGTCGGATTCGAGACGACGGCGCCGTCTACCGCGGTCACCTTGGTTCGAGCCCGCGCGCTGGGCGTGAAGAACTTCAGCGTGTTCTGCAACCACGTCACGATCGTCCCGCCGATCAAGGCCATCCTCGAATCACCCGATCTGCGGCTCTCCGGCTTCCTCGGACCCGGCCACGTATCCACCGTGGTGGGTCTGCGCCCCTACCGGTTCGTGCCGGAGGTCTACGGAAAACCCATGGTAGTGGCCGGATTTGAGCCGCTGGACATCCTCGCATCGGTACACATGCTGCTACAGCAGATTCGCGAGGGGCGCTGCGAGGTCGAGAACCAGTACACCCGGGTGGTCCGTTCCGAGGGCAACACCCAGGCGCTGAAGCTGATGGCCGAGACGTTCGAGCTGCGGCCGCACTTCGAATGGCGCGGACTGGGATTCATCTCGCAGAGCGCCTTGAAGGTGCATCCCGACTACGCGGACTTCGACGCGGAGCGCAAGTTCGAGATGCCAGGAGTGCGGGTCGCCGACCCCAAGGCATGCCAGTGCGGCGAGGTGCTCAAGGGTGTCATCAAGCCGTGGGAGTGCAAGGTGTTCGGCACCGCCTGCACACCCGAAACTCCGATTGGCACGTGCATGGTGTCCCCTGAGGGCGCCTGCGCCGCTTACTACAACTTCGGCAGGCTGCACCGAGAGACCGCCCTGCTGCTGGGCCAGCGCGGCTAGGTCGCTGGTTTCGCACGCTTGTCACCGGTTTCCACCTGATGGCATCGCCGCCGGGTAGTGGCGGCTGTGAGGAGTTGCCCATCACCAAACCAGAAGAACACGGAACACGGGCACTGGGTCTGATCAGCCATCGGGCGAAGATTCGGACTGCCGTCAGGCACGTACAAGGGCGACGAGTCCGTTCCCGCATACGGCGACGGCGGAAAGCCCGACTTCGAGACTGGTTTCATCAACGAGCCGCCACGAGACGTCGAGCCCGCGATACCGCCGGATAAGGGGCGCAAGACGTCAGCCGACTCCGGTGACGGCACCCATCACGCCGGCGCCGACATAGGCGGAGCCACGGCGCCGACAGCGGACCCCGATTACAAGTCAGCCGCCCCGGGCGCACAGAGTCCACAAATCACCACTGATCACGCGGGACGTCGAAGTCGGCGCACAGGGCCCGCCAGACGTCACGTGGCTCGATGCCGTCCTCGATCGCCTGGGCGGCGGTTCGTCCGCCGAATGCCGTGAGCGCGTGATCGACGAGCATCGACGCGCCGCGCACCGGCCCGAACTGCCCCTCGACGAGCTCTTGGAATTCGGTCAACCGCACCCGACCAACCTACGCCGACGGCGCGAGCGCTTCATGGCACACCCGTACCGGATCTACGACCCCCGCGACGCTGGCGCCTGCCCGCCTGGCCGCCGCCCGGTACCGCGGCGTCGATAACACCTCGCCGACGGCGGCCACCAGCGATTCTGAGGTCAACGGCCGCACCAGTTGCGCACTGCCTTGACGCACAAGGCGATTCGCGATCTCCCACTGATCGCCGCCGCCCGGCACCACCACCATCGGTACCCCGGCCAACAGCGTCTTGGAAACCAAGCCGTGTCCGCCCCCGCAGATCACCAGATCGGCGTGCGCCAGCAGCTCGTCCTGGCGGCCGAGGCCGATCACTGCCCAAGCGGGCACCGCCGCGTCGGACCCGCCCAGCCGAGACACCACCACGCGGGCCCCGTCGGGCAGCGTCTCGCCCGGCCGCAGCGCCTCAAGCGCCACCTCGGTCAGGCCGCGGGCACCGGTCAACGCCGTCGAGGGCGCGACGACAACAACCGGGCCTGAGCCGGGTGGCATCTCCAACACCGCTTCCGTCGGTTCGAAATGCAGGGGGCCCACCACCACGGCCTCCTCCGGCCAGTCCGGGCGAGGCACCTCCAGAGCGGGCAGAGTCGCAACGAGACGCCGCCGCGGTCCCGGATCGACGGCGGGCAAACCGATTTCTATCCTGACCGCTGACCGCTGGCGCAGGCCCTCGCGCCAGGACCGCGCGGTAAGCGTTCGCATGACGGAATCACGCAGGCGACCGCGAAGCCCTACGCCGGGAGCCAGCCCGCTGCCCACCGGCGGCAGGCCCTTCGACGGCCGATACAGCGGAGACGGGCTGAGCTCGATCCACGGCAGGCCAAGCAATTCGGCGGCCAGCCCCCCGCACGCGGTAATCACGTCGGACACCACCAGGTCCGGCGCCAGGTCACGCAGCCGCGGCACGTTCAGCACCGCCATCCGAGCCGCCCGCTGGTGGATCTTCGCCCCGGCGTCGGCGTCGTCGTCCACGTCCGTCGGATCCAGACCGTCGAGTTCGAAAGCGTCCAACCCCACCGTGCGTGCGGTGTCCAGCCATTCGGCGCCGGTGAGCAGCATCGGAGCATCCCCGGCGGCGAGGAACCGACGGCACAGCGCGATGGCTGGAAAGGCGTGCCCGGGATCCGGTCCGGCAACCACGGCGACCCGCACGGGCCTACCCTGCCACAGCGGGCGCCCACTACGCTCGCAGCCATGGGCGACCAGGCTTCCTCAGCGATAACTGACGTCGACAACGCGCGCACCGTGGAGAACTTCCTGTACGCGCTGCAGGACGGGGACTTCGACACCGCAGAGGCGGTGGTCTCCGAGCACCTGGTCTGGCAGAACGTCGGCTGGCTGACGCTGCGGGGCGGTCGGCGAATCATGAAATTGTTCCGCAGCGGCAAGGGCCGGATGGGCTTCGAGGTTAAGATCCACCGAATCGCGGCCGATGGCGCCGCGGTTCTGACGGAGCGGACCGACGCGCTGATCGTCGGACGCCTTCGGCTGCAGATGTGGGTGTGTGGCACGTTCGAAGTGCACGGCGGCCAGATCACGCTGTGGCGCGATTACTTCGACATGTGGGACATCACCAAAGGCATGCTGAGGGGCCTTGCCGCGACGGTGGTGCCGTCGCTGCGGCCGTCCTTCTAGACCGTTGTCCTGACGCTAGGGCACGAACCTGCTCGTGCCGTGATCGAACCGCCGCCAAGCCGGGTTCTCGCATCTGGATCAGTCGCCAGGGCATCGTGAAAGCGCTGCACGTCGACACCGGGAACTTCGGCAATGAAGCTGTCCGCCGACGTCACATCGCCGGGCTGGTAGGTGAAAGTCAACACCGACTCCTGGTCGAACTGTCCGGCAACCATTTCGGCGATTCGGGTCAGTTCAGCCTCACCGACGCAGGCGAGATGGAACTGACGAGAAGACTCGAATGTCAACCGCTGCAAATCTTCTGGCCAGAAGACGCCTTGCAGCCGATCAGAGCCCACCGGCAACGCGGAATTGGCCAGGATGGTCCCGTCAACTTGGGATGCTAACGGTTCCAATCGGTCTTGCAGCCGGGGATCGGCGGGGTCGGCGATCGTCTCCGTGTTGTTCGTGGCGAACATCTCCGCTTTTGGAGTGAGCGGGTCGCCCGGCGCACAATCGTCGACAGTGGCGTGCCCCTGGGTTACCGATGCCGCAGCGCCCATCCCGACGAGCAAGAACGCAATCACCATTGCGGTGCGACGTTTCATGGCGCAGCACCCATCCCTCGTGGCCATTCATACGCATTCCCGGCGTCTCATTAGCCATCAACGAGGATTGCTAGCATCGAGTTCAGATGAGTAACGACACGGCACGGACCCGCCCGAACTTCTGGGAGTACATCGGCTACTGCCACCTCGGCTTTGGCTGCGGCAACCTGTGACGGTACCGAAACATCTTGCCTGGTCACAGTGTTGACACTGTTGACTGCGAGAAGCTCCCGTTAATTCTGCTGCGGACGCACTGCGGACGGAGTCAACGTCGGCGACGGCGTCCAAAGAAGGCGGCGATCAAACCATAGCCCATGCCCACTGCGATCCATGCGACGAAAGGGTTGCGCGAACCCCAAATAGCCTCCACGAGGAGGCCGAGCATAAGAGGCGAGGTGAGGATGAACGGGATCCACCACACGGTCCACCACATGGGGAGAAAGTACCTCCCCACCAAAGTCAGAGGTAGATCATCTCTCTCGGATTCCACAGGGCCACCTGGTCTACATCGCCCGCTTGCGGTACCGGTTCAACACGATCTGCTCGGCGAGGGTCCAGCCGAACGACGATCCCAGGGTGTAGTCGTACTCGACGTCATCGACACGTTTGCGCCGCAGCTGCTCACCATTGGCAGCCAAACCGTGCGGAGGCGGTGACGATCACCGCGGCGATGTCCTCGTTCGGTTCGGAGTTGGTGAACGCCTGCCCGCGGGTGTAGCTCTTGGCCAGCACGGTCACGATCGGCACGACCGTTTCCACGTCCCCCGCGGTGAGGGCTTCGACGTCGCCGGTGTCTACCTCTGGCATTACGCGTCGGTCAGGACGATGACGGCCTCGGGGTGCAGCAGACCGAGGTCATACCGGGTCACGACGCGAATGCCGATCTGGTCGTAGTCGGCGTACCGCTCCGACAAGATCGTCACGCTCGACGCCTCGTCGCGGGCGATGGCTAGCTGGGACATGTCCGCGAGGATGGCCTTGCCTTGCTTCAGCTTGTTGGTGACAATGACCTCGACGCCGAACAGCCGGTACGTCGGGCCAGAGGTGACTTCGGCCTCGAGCAGGTATTTCTTGGAGTCGGTGGCTTCCTTGAGTTTCCGAAGCGCGATGAAATCGGTGCCGTTTACGAACCACCGGTTCGGGGTGACCTCGGCGGCCGACGCCAACGCGATCGCACCGAGCAGAGAATCGGCGTCAGTGACATCCAGCTCACCGGTCTGCACTCCCGGCTGATTGACCAAACCCGTGATGCCATTGGAGGCTTCACCTTCGGTCCTTTTGACCACAGTGACGGAGGGCGCGGTGCCTCCAGTGAGGCAGCTGCGGGTTGGCGGCGGTTGTTTTCAACCACAAGAATGTCCTAACGATGGAAGCGGATTCGGTACCCGCGTCGTCAGGACGGATGAAGGGACCGCACGCCGGGCGCGACCCCTACACTATACCCCCTGGGGGTATTCGGGTGGTGTTATGGACGTCAGGACCCCCGGCTGAAACTCCATGGACTCCGCCAAGGACTCCGCCATGGCGGTTGCGTTCTCGTCCGCCAGCCTTGTGCTGACCTCGGTGGAAACGATGTATGAATATGCCTGGGCGAGATGAAGCAGGCTTGATTCACCGGCTTTTCCCGCGTGGTCTCGTATTGCTTTAAGTAGTTCTGCGGCGGCTTGGTCGGCTAGCTCTTTGAGGTCAGCCATGGTGTCTTCCTATACGGCTCGTTGCTGCAACAGTGCGGCAAGGTCCACGCTACGCGTCGCGGACGGTGGTGCGCTTGCCCGATGTCGCCAGTCGGGCGGCGTGACGCCAAGTGTGGCTTGCGGGTCAGGAGGTCGTCGATCGCGGCGGCCAGAGCGCCGGGGGAGGCCATACGGCCAAACCTGTTGCCCAGCGCCGTCTTAGCCTCTGGCGACAGGAACGCCAACGGCTGGCGGCCGGTGTAATACCTGTCGAGTTCGGCGTACCGGTGAACCGGCTCGTCGAGTCGCTGCAGCAGTTGCAGCAACAGTTCATCTTGTGTCATGCGGCGAAACTCCTTGTCTTCTTCCGTGTTTTGCGGGTTGCGCGCAGGTGGCGCGTGAGTGAGCCATGACCAAACAGGCGGCCAGGTCGATCTTTGGGGCGGTGCGAGACCGCGACACTTTCGACAGCCGCATCCCGCGGGCGTCCTCAACGACCGCAGCGCCGACGTGGGTGGCCACCTTCGGATCACCGCTATGGGTCATTCGCCCATTAACGGCAGCCGAATACAGGTCGGTGGTCGCCGCGGTCAACCGTGCCGGCGAGTGCGGGAACTCCACCACGGGCAGCCTCCGCCTCCAGCGCCTGAAGTGTGCGCGTCCAGCGGAACGGGTCCGCGATGATCTCCACCACCTGCCAGCGGCGGCACGATGCGCGGATAGTGTCTTCCACCTCGGCGACGGGCGCCCGATACCCGTCGTCGTTTCGGTCGGGCCGTTCCCACACCCGGATCACGTCGAAATGTGGTTCCGGGGAGACGGTTCCGACCCGTAGGGCCGTCGTGTCGTCGGAGAACGAGCCGTCGAGGGCGATCACCACCTCGGCGCGGTCCGGGACACCGTTGCCTGTGGACAGCCCGTTCGACACCTCGGCGGGTAGGAACTGTCCCTCGGTGTCGGTGGCCGACTGGCACAAGCGGGCTCGCCGGAACGTCGACTCACGGGTCTTCGGCGGCAACAAGGCGTGTAGGGCGTCGCGGTGCAGAAAGTCGTCCAGCGCCGGGTTGGCCAGCTCCCAGCAGTGCGCGCAGTCGGGTGGATGGTCTTCGAACCCGGCTGCGGAGAACTCCCGCCACACCAGGGAAAGGTCGTCGGGATGCTCGGCGGCATACGCGCGCAGATCCAGTAAAACCTGGTCCTCGAGGTTGGGGCCGGGGGTGCCGATCGCCACCAGCGTGGACCGTTCCCGCTTGCCCTGTGCCAGCGTCAGCACCTCGTAGGAATCACGGTTCGCCACGCCGGCCTCGTCGAGGATCGCCGGCGTGTAGTCCAGGCTCTCCAGCCGCTTCGGTTCTGCCGGCAGGCAATGAAACTGCGCGTCGCGCGCCGGGATCACCAACCGTTCTTGAACACCTGGCAGCGCGACGCCAGCTCCTCGTCGAACTCCACCATGCGGCGGGCGATGTTGAACACGATGCCGGCCTGCCCCTCGTCGACAGCGACAACGCAAACCGTGGCACCTTCTCCGCCGCAGAACAGTTCGTAGGAGCCCCACGCGGCCATCAAGCTCGACTTGCCCTGACCGCGCGGCAACATCCATCCCGCCGTACGCGGCTGCGGATCCGCGTCGAGCACACTGCCCACCAACTCGATCCGCCACGGCCGCAACCGCAGCGGCGACAGCGCGCCAGTGCCCTTCGGGACGCGGATGAACTGCTGGCAGAACACCGCGAACCGGGCAGAACCGGCCGACCGCGGGCGGAAGGGCAGAGAACTTGGCTCAACCGCAGCCTTGGGCCCCACCTTCATGACAGGCTCCAGACATGGCGTTCACAGTCAGCTACACGGACCTTCCAACCGACGAATACGGCGATGACGACACCTACGAAGTTCTGCGAAGTGGCGTCCTCAAAGTGACGACTTCCAGTAGTGGAAAGACCCATTACTTCGTCATGGATTTTTGGAAGAAAGTGGTCGCTGACAGCGATCATGAGCCTGGATATTCGAAAGGCGCCGGTCCACAGGTATTGGGATTCCGGATTCCGCGAAGGCTGCCCCTCACACACACCTCCTAGGAGTGTGTAACGCGGATTGCGCCTGGGCGGCGGCGCGCCTGTGCCCTTGGGCACCTTGATGTACCGCTCGCAGAACTTCCCGAACCGGGCAGAACCGACCGACCGACCGCGGCCGCCACGGCAACGGTGAATCGTCTACAGCAGCCTTAGGCCCGGCCTTCATGGGAGGCTCCAGGTATGCCAATTGATGACGACGGATACTTCAGCGGCGACTTCTCCATCACGTGGAATGCCGCGGCTGATCCAGACCTCATTAACCTGGGCAGCATCGGCAAGACAGAAAGTGACCTCTACGACATCAAGATCGAGGCGTCTGGCCTGGTCAAGTTGCGCGACAAGGCGAATCGCACCATCACCTACTGCTCGCCGGGCGCCTGGACGAACGTCCGCTTTAACGACCTTCACGACTGATCTGATCCCGCCGCGTGTAACACACCCCGCGTCTTGGGCCGTGGGTCGATGTGGCCGGTCGATGGGTGATCCCCCTGGTCGCTGCGATGCCTCGGGCGGCACCGGCTGCGCGGTTGCACGGACCGCACAGGACCCGAATGTCGTGCAGCCGGATCGGCTTGCCCGCTGCCTTGCGTTCCGACGCCTCTGGCGTGTGGTCGGCTTGGAGATCGTCGACAGCGCCACAGCTCTCGCACCATGGCTGCAGTCGGCGGGCTCGCTTGGATAGTCGGTCCCAGGCTGTGTCATAGCCGCGGGTGCGGGCGCTGACCTTGCGGTCACGGGGTCGGCCGTCAGCGCAGAGTGAGCCTGATGGGATGACGTCGCCGCATCCTATGCACGGACGGGATATCACCCGTCCACCTCGTCGTAGTACCAGAGTTCCTCGTCGTGGTCGAAGCGGGGGCGAAGGATCGTCCCTAGTGCGTGGTCGTCGGCGACCTGTGCGGATTGGGCGATGAGGTCTCGAGCTATGTCGTCGAGGTTGTCGGGCCGAACACTTCGATCCAGTTGCTTTCGACGAGGGTGTCCATGCAGACGCCCACTACCTGGTCGGTGGTCCAGTCGGTCTCGGACACCTTGACCGTTGTCGTCCACTCACGGGAGCTGATGCCGATGTGTGTTCGGTTGCAACTACATCGGGCGGCTTTCCTCTGGACTGGTGCGGACGAGTCCATGGCGGATACAGATCTCGCCCGTGACCGCACTGCAGTAGTCGTCGTCACGTGGTGCGGGCACCGGCGTTGCGGCCAGTATCTTCACTGGCATATCTCCTTTGAGTTGGTGCGGAAAGACTGTGTCGCGGCCTGACACCATGTGGTCCTGGCCAGAAGCGTCACTCCTCCTCGTCGTTGTCGATGGGATGGCGGTGCCTGTCGAGGTCGATGGCTTCGGGCTGCTCGGCATGGAACGCGAGCCATTCGCGGGTTACGGGGACGAGGACGTGGTTGGGCCCGTCGCCGGGTGTGCCGGTCTTGACGTAGACCGGATGCCGATGACCGGGCTCGGACGGCGGCGAGCGGCGCGCTGGCGAAGCGGCCCGATGCTGCTGCGGACGGACTGCGGACGACCACGAGTCAGGCGGTACGCTGACCAGCATGAACACGCCCACCAAGC
>Ga0207693_10001619_pt1 | contig 19900 bp, 18 predicted proteins | sample LARL81metaG_FD_184347 | JGI IMG/M metagenome (GOLD analysis project Ga0207693, IMG submission 184347) | Corn, switchgrass and miscanthus rhizosphere microbial communities from Kellogg Biological Station, Michigan, USA - LAR L8-1 metaG... | ecosystem: Host-associated > Plants > Roots >...
AGCCGAACCAGTCCTTGAGCTCGCCGCGGTCGAGCAGCATCTGCAACGCGCCGATCGCCAAGCTCAGGGTCGCAAAGCCAAAGAAATCGAACGGTTCGCGGCGGCCGTGCCGCGTCTCGTGAATAAAAATCAGGATGCCGATGGCGGCGAGAACCCCGAACGGTACATTGATGAAGAACACCCAGCGCCAATTGTATTGATCGGTTAGCCAGCCGCCGAGCGCCGGGCCGATGATCGGGCCCAGGATGACCCCCATGCCCCAAACGGACATTGCTTGGGCGTGCCGATGGGGCGGGTTGATCTGCAACAGCACCGATTGGGATAGCGGAACGAGCGCCGCGCCGCAGACACCCTGCAGCAAGCGGTAGATCACCATTTGAGCCAGGCTCGTCGCCACGCCGCACAGCGCCGAAGCCAGAGTGAAACCGGTGACCGAGAAAAAAAACACCCACTTTATGCCAAAGCGTCCGGCGAGCCAGCCGGTCAGCGGCGTCATGATCGCCGCCGCGACGATGTAGGACGTCACGATCCAGGCGATCTGGTCCTGCGCCGCGGAAAAACTGCCTTGCATGTGCGGCAGCGCGACATTGGCTATCGTCGTGTCGACCCCTTGCATGAAGGTCGCCAACATGATCGAAACGGTGATTGCGCCCCGGTTCGCGACCGGGGCGCGCGTCTCATCTGTCACCGCTCCGCGGCTCGTGTCTTCGGCCCGGTCAGCCAAGCAAATACGCCCTGAACCCGGTCGAGCCAGGGCCGGCGGTGACGGGTGTCGACCTCGACGGTCGCGCTGAGCCCGGCCTGCAGCGGTGCATTGTGGTCGAAATGGTCAAAGCTGAGGCGCACTGGCAGACGCTGGACGACCTTCACCCAATTGCCGGTCGCATTCTCGGCCGGCAGCAGTGAAAAGGTCAGCCCAGTGCCGGGGCTGAGGCTCTCGACCTTGGCCTGAAATACAGTATCGGGATAGGTATCGACCTCTACCGTCGCTTCCTGGCCGGGGCGCATATGAGTGAGCTCGGTCTCTTTGAAATTGGCCTCCACCCAGACCCGGTCGGTAGACATGAGCGAGAAAAGCGGCGTCCCAGCCGTTACGTAAGCGCCGACCTGAAGCTGGTCGACCTTTGTGACGATGCCGTTCTCCGGTGCGCGGATTTCTGCGTAGGAGAGATTGAGCTCGGTGCGGTCGAGCGCGGCCTGCGCGTGCTGCACCATCGGGTGTTGCTCGAGGGGAAGATCGGGGTCGCCGCCGATGTTGGCGATGGCAACGGCGACATCTTGCTGCTTGGACGCGAGTTGCTGGCGCCCGGTCTCAAAGGCTTGTCTGGCCTGATCGAATTGCTGCTGGGAGGCGGTGCCGGAAGTGAGCAGGCGTTTCTGCCGCTCGAACTCGCGCTCCTGATACTCCGAAGTGGCCTCCGTCGCTCTGGCGTCCGCTCGCTTCTGGTGGTAGGTCGCCTTCAGCGCGTGAATCTGATACCGCACGGTGCCGAGCTCAGCTTTGGCTTCGTCTACGGCAATCTGGAAGGGGCGGGGATCAAGACGAAAGAGCACCTGGCCGCCACTCACGTGCTCATTGTCCTTGACGTCGATTTCGACGACTCGTCCGGACACGTCCGTGCTGATCGCGACCCGAGCGGCCTGAACATACGCGTCGTCGGTCGACACATAGCGCCCGCCCGTCAGGTACCAATAGCCCGCCGCGAGCAGCACGATGATCGGCCCCGCGAGCATCAAAGGCAGCCGCAATCTCTGGCGCAATGGGCGGCGCCGGCCGAGAACCGCGGAGCGGCCCTCGAGCGGCGCCCGCAGCACGCCGATCGTCGACGTGTCGTTTTCGGCGGAAGTGGTCAATGCCGGCCTCCGACGGGCGACAGTTCCGCCTCGGCTCCCGGCGCGTGCTCCGCGGTCTCGTCGACATCGACGAAATCCGCCGCCAAGGGCGGCACGCGCTCCGAAAGATTAGCGTGTATCCGCCGCAACAGGTCCAGCAGCTGCTTGCCCTCGTCTCTGGAAAGACCGGCAAAGGCTTCGGCGCGGATCTCGTTGGATAGATCGAGAATGCGCGCCAGGATCGGCCGAGCCTTGTCGGTCAGAACAAGGCGGCGGGCGCGCCGGTCGCCGGGCTGGGGCTGGCGCTCGATCCAGCCGTCCTCCTCCATGCGGTCGATCTGCCGCACCAGGGTCATAGGCTTGATCTCGAGCAGATCGGCGAGGCCGGCCTGGTTGATCCCTTCGTTGCGAGCCAGATAGCCGAGCACCTTGCACTGTGCCCGGGTCAGGCCGAGGCACAGCAGCGCCCGTTGATTGAACCGGCGCCCGAACAGGCGGGCGACGTCGTGAACGAGAAAACCGAAGCTGCGGTCGAGATCGATGGCCATGGCGGTATGAACAACTATCCTTCGGAGATAATAAGCAATGATATCAAATTTTGCCACCGTTGCCGCGGCCGAATTCGCGCGGCTGATAGTCGCGAATTCGATGGCTCAACGCGTCAACCGGTGCGCAGCGCGGGCCGGGACCGGCGGACAAGCAACAACAGCGGGATCAGCAAAAGCACGATTATCATCATCAGCGCGTAATCGTTGATGTAGGCCACCATTGCGGCCTGCCGGGTCACCTCGGCGTTGAGCGCGGCCATCCCGGAGGGCGTGGTCAGGCTGAACGGCGGCGCCAACCATGGCGCCTGGGCGAGCGGGTTGTCCGGCCGCAGATGCTCGATCAGGCGCGAATGCACGATTTGCGTGTTCTGGATCAACATCGTCTCGAAGATCGAAATGCCGATGCTGCCCCCGAGATTGCGCATCAGGCTGCGCATCGCCGTGCCTTGCGTCAGTATGTGCCGCGGCAGATTCGACAGCGCCAGCGTGTTCAGCGGCACGAAAGTGCACCCCAACCCGAAACCTTGCAGCACTCCCGACAAAATGACCGGCGCCATTCCCATCTGCAGCGAAAACCCTGTCATCTGCCACAGCGAGAGAACAGTCAGCAGAAATCCCGTCAGGATGATCAGCCGGTTGTCGACGCGGTCGATCATGCGCCCGACGAGGAACATCGCGACCATCGTCCCGATCCCGCGCGGCGCGGTCACCAGCCCGGTCGTGAATACCGGGTAGTTCATCAGCGACTGCAGCATTGTCGGCAATAGCGCCAGCGTGCCGCTGAGGATGCCGCCGACGAAGAACATCAGGACCGTGCCGGCCATGAAGTTGGGGCTCTTCAACAAATCGAGATTGATAAAGGACCGATCTTTGACGGTGGCGGTATGAACAATGAATAGGTAGAAGCCGACCCCGGAGACAATCGCCGTAACCCAGATCTCGGTCGAATGGAACCAGTCCTTGAGTTCGCCGCGGTCGAGCATCATCTGCAGCGCCCCGACCGCGATGCTCAATGTCGCAAAGCCGAAGAAGTCGAAGGCTTCGCGATGGGTGTGGCGGGTATCGCGAATGAAAACCAAGATGCCGAGGCTGGCAATCAGCCCGACGGGCAGATTGATGTAGAAAATCCAGCGCCAGCTATAATCTTGGGTCAGCCAGCCACCGAGCATCGGGCCGAAGATCGGCCCCAGCATGACCCCGATGCCCCAGACCGCGATGGCTTGGCCGTGCCGTTCCGGCGGGTTGATTTGCATCAGTACGGATTGCGACAGCGGGACGAGCCCGGCGCCGCACGCCCCTTGCAGCAGCCGGTAGACCACCAGTTGGGTGAGGCTTGTGGCGCTGCCGCACAGGGCGGAGGCCAAGGTGAAACCCGCCACCGAGATCAGAAAGACGTATTTGATGCCGAGCCGCCCGGCGAGCCAGCCGGTTAGCGGCGTCATGATCGCCACTGCGACAATGTAGGAGGTCAGAACCCAGGTGACCTGATCCTGTGCCGCCGAGAGGCTGCCTTGAATGTGCGGCAAGGCGACATTGGCGATCGTGTTGTCGACGCCCTGCATGATCGTCGCGAGCATGATCGAAGCCGTGATCATTCCGCGGTTTGCAGCCGGCCCGCGTCCCTCGCTCCTCACCCCTCGCCGTCCGTCACCAAAAAACGCTCACAGGGTGATTATAAGCCAAGCAGATGAGTCCCTACAATTCCGCTCGGTCGGGCCTGACCGCCGGAAATTCGATGGCTCGGGGAGAGGGCGGCGGGCGTACTAGGGCGGACGCAATAAGAAGCGGCGAGGCGCTCGGCCGATATGAAGACAAAAGCGGTGCGGACCTGTTCCGCGGGGGCCTCCGATCGGGTATGATCTTGCGAGGGAGGATAGAGCATGAAGACAAAGCTTCAGTTACTGCGGCTGTGTGCGGCGGTCGGCGGTCTCATGCTGATCGGCGGCGCTCCGGCGCGGCTCTTCGCGCAGCAGACGGCGGATCCGGTCATCCATATCGGTCCCCGCGATCTGGGTGGCGTCGTCGCCGGCGCAAACGGACCTGAGGCGGGCGTCTGGGTGATTGCCGAAAGCACAGGGCTACCGACGACAAGGTTCGCCAAGATCGTCGTCACCGACGATCAGGGGCGCTATGTCATTCCTGACCTCCCGCAGGCCGATTACAGCGTGTGGGTGCGCGGCTACGGGCTCGTCGACTCGCCGATGGTCGTAACGGAACCGGGGAAGATCGTGAACCTGAAGGCGGTGGCGGCGCCGAACGCCGCCGCGGCTGCCCAATACTATCCGGCGATCTACTGGTATTCGATGCTGAACATTCCGGACCAGAGCCTGTTCTCCGGTCCACAGCGCGACGAGAACATGCCGGAAAATGTAAAGAGCCAGGCCGCGTGGTTGAACATCATCAAGACCACCGGCTGCATCGCCTGCCACGGGATCGGCACGATCGGTACGCGCACAATCGCCGCGGCGCTCGGCCACTTCGACAATTCGGCCGAGGCCTGGGCGCGGCGTATCCAGTCGGGCCAGGCGATGACGCAGATGGTCAATACGATCAGCCGGCTCGACCCGCAACTGGCGTTCCAGTATTTCGGGGACTGGTCCGACCGGATCGCCAAGGGCGAGCTGCCCTTTGCCCAGCCGCCCCGGCCGCAAGGGATCGAGCGCAACATTGTACTGACCCTGTGGGATTGGAGCCGCGAGACCGCGTATATGCACGATCTGATCGGCACAGACCGCCGCAATCCCACGGTCAACGCCAACGGCAAGCTCTATGGTGCGACGGAGGAGAGCACCGATTATTTTCCAGTGCTCGACCCGGCGCACAATTCAGTCGCTGAGATCAAGCATCCGGTGCGCGACCCGAACACGCCCTCCTCGAAGACTGCGCCGCTGGAACCTTCGCCCTATTGGGGCGACGAGCCCATCTGGGACAGCCAGACCAGCCTGCACAACCCGATGATGGACGAGAAGGCCAGGGTCTGGTTCACCGCCAGAGTGCGGCCTCCGGAAAACCCTGATTTCTGCAAACAGGGCTCGAGCCATCCCTCAGCGCAAGTCTTCCCGCTGCAGGAGGCTAATCGGCATCTGTCGATGTACGACCCGGCGAGCGGCAAGTTCACACTGATCAGCACCTGTTTTCCGACGCACCATCTGAACTTCGCGACAGACGCCAACCAAACGCTGTGGACCAGCGCCGGCGGGCCGCAGACGCCGGTCGTCGGATGGCTCAATCGCAAGATGTTTGAGGAGACTGGTGACGAACAGAAATCGCAGGGCTGGTCGCCCTTCATTCTCGACACCAACGGCAACGGCAAGCGGGACGATTATGTCGAGCCCAACCAGCCGGTCGACCCAGCGAAGGACAAGCGTGTCGTCGCGGGCCTCTATTCGGTAGCTGTCAGCCCGGCCGACGGGACTATCTGGGGTACGTCACTGGGCTTTCCCGGCTATGTTGTTCGCGTGAACCCGGGACCCGACCCGACCCACACGGCCCTAACCGAGATCTATGAACCGCCATTGCCCGGCTATGGGCCGCGCGGCGGCGACATCGACAGCAAGGGCGTCTTCTGGGCGTCACTGGCGAGCGGCCATCTGGCAAGCTTCGACCGGAGCAAATGCAAGGTGTTGAACGGCCCGACCGCGACCGGCAAGCATTGCCCCGAGGGTTGGACGCTCTACCCCTTCCCGGGACCGCAGTTCAAAGGCGTCAGCGATCCCGGCAGTGTCGAGTCGAGCTATTACGTCTGGGTTGATCAGCACAATACATTGGGCCTTGGCAGGGACGTGCCGATCGCCACTGGCAACCTCAATAGCGCATTGCTGGCTCTCGTCAACGGCAAAGTCGTCGTCCTGCGCGTCCCCTATGTGAACGATTATTTCGCGAAAGGGGTCGAAGGCCGCATCGACGACCAGAACGCCGGCTGGAAAGGCCGGGAATTGTGGACGACCTACTCGACGCGCACGATGTTCCATCTGGAGACCGGCAAAGGAACCTTGCCCAAAGTGGTCCGCTTCCAGCTGCGTCCGGACCCGCTCGCCAACTAGACGGGACGCTCAACTCTGGCCGGCGACGTTGCGGCGCAGCCGTTCCTGACTGGCAGCCGGCCAGACCTCAGGGATCCTGTAGAACGCCTCGAAGGAGCGCGCATCGGGCGGCAATTCGAACCAAGGCAGCTTGCTCCTGGTGAAGATGTGGACGTCTGGCTTGACGCTTTCCGGATGATCCAGGGTCCCGACCCGGACGAGCAGTGTGTCGCCGGGAGCGGCGTGGTATTTGCTCCAAAGGCGGGTCGCACAATTGCCGCAGAAGAACACCTCGTGCGGCCTGCCGCTGCCCGCCGACAGCATGACGGATTTCGGCAGGCTGTGGTCGGCCTCGACGCGATTCTTCTCGATCCACATGTTGAGGACAAACGCGCTCCCGGTCTGTTTCTGGCAATCGCGGCAATGACAGGCATGCACGATCAGCGGCTGCGCTGTTAGCCGATACCGCACCGTGCTGCAGGCGCATCCCCCTTCCACACCAGGATACATCTCGATCCTCCCTCGTTCGACCGGCTACTCCGTGGTCGTGGCGTGGCCTACATTCGTCGACTAGCTTGTCAAGATCTACGATAATTTTGGCTGTATAGCGCGGCGCCGCTGAGCGTCCCGCTGTCAGCACCGGTCCGATGGCACCAGGGAATTCCGAACGTAATCGCTGCTATAGGAAGATAGAGCCATGCAAGAACTTCGTGCGGGTACGGCACCAGCGTCATCTTTGGCGGACGCTGCGGCCGAGCTTGCCAAGACGTTTACGGGGCAGCTCCTCCAGCCGAGCGATCCAAGTTACGAGGAAGTCAGGAAAGTGCACAACGGCCTGGTGGACAAGCGTCCGGCGTTGATCGCGCGGTGCCAAGGCGTGGCCGACATCATCGAGGCCGTGAAGCTGGCGCGGACACGGAAGCTCGAAGCCGCGGTGCGCGGCGGTGGTCACAATGTGGCGGGACGCGCAACGGTCGACGACGGGTTGATGATCGATCTGTCGCTGATGAAGGGCATCCTTGTCGATCCGAAAACACGAACTGCACGGGCGCAGGGCGGCGTCACCTGGCGCGAGTTCAACCGCGAAACGCAGCTCCACGGGCTCGCGACCACCGGAGGGGTGGTGTCGACCACGGGGATCGCAGGCCTCACCCTCGGCGGCGGTGTCGGCTGGCTGATGGGCAAGTACGGGCTCGCCCTCGACAATCTCACATCGGTGGAGCTGGTCGCTTCCGACGGCCGCGTTCTGTGCGCGAGCGAAGACGAGAACGCCGACCTGTTCTGGGCCGTTCTAGGCGGAGGCGGCAATTTCGGCATTGCTGCGTCATTCGAATATCGCCTCCACCCTGTAGGGCCGATGGTCATGGGCGGTCTCGTCTGCCACGAATTCAGCGCGGCGCGCGACGTGCTGAAATTCTTTCGCGAGGTAACCGCGTCTGCCCCCGACGACATGATGCTGGTCGCCGCTCTCCTCGGGGCGCCGGACGGTTCTGGCGCAAAACTGGCAGCGATCGGGGCCAGTCACTGCGGTCCATTGCCGGATGGCGAAGCCGCGACGCGCCGTCTCAAGACTTTTGGCCATCCCGTGATGGACACGCTCGCCCCGACGACCTATTGCGAGCTCAACACGATGCTCGATGCGGGTTATCCAAAGGGAGCGCTCAATTACTGGAAGTCACATTTTCTTCCCGACCTGAGCGACGCGGCGATCGAGACGATGATCGACGCCTTCGAGAAATCTCCATCCCCAATGAGCCAGGTCATCCTCGAACACTTTCACGGCGCGGCGGCGCGGGTGGGGATCAGGGATACAGCCTTTCCTCTGAGGTCGGCAGGGTACAACTACCTCGTGCTGTCGCAGTGGATGAACCGCGCAGACAACGAACAGTGCATAAACTGGGTGCGCGAGAGCTATGCCGCGATGCAGCCTTTCGTCGGCCTCGGCCGCTATTCCAACTACCTGGACGACGACGAAGCGGGCGATCCGTCAGCGGCCGCCTACGGCCCCAATTTGAAGAGGCTCCAGGAACTAAAGGCCAAATACGACCCGGAGAACTTCTTTCATATAAACCAGAACATCCGCCCACTAGCTTGAAGCCGATCCACTAATTCCTGACCTGCTCCGCTGGAAGGCCATAGCGCAGAGGCCAAATATAATGCTAGTGCTCTGATGCATTCAGCTGATTCAGTCCTACATTTTCGTCACGCTTGGCCTTGTGCGGGGCATCCACGATACCAGCGATGTCCGTGCCGCGGCTCGTGGATGGTCGGATCAAGTCCGGCCATGATGAGTGAGTAAATCATGTGTCTGCATCTGGACACTAATCAGCCAACCAACTTGCGGCGGCCGCAGGAAGTGCCAAGATGACGACCTACACCTTTAAAGTCACCATCGAGCCCGACGATGACCGCTGGTACGCTTTCTGCCCCGCGCTTGTAGCGCACGGAGGCGCGACCTGGGGCGCAACGCCGGAGGAAGCACTCGCCAATCTCGAAACCGTTGTCAAGATGGTTGTCGCCAGCCTGGCTGAGCATGGGGAGCCGATTGCCGAGACGGCGCCCAGCGGGTCGGTCGAGGTATCGGCCGAACCGCTTGTCGCGGTTACCGTCTGAGCTGTGGACATTGGCTACGGCGCGCTTCGAAGTCTCACCGCCCGCGAGATCATCAGGGCACTCACGCGCGACGGATTTCTGCTCGATCGTCAGTCAGGTTCGCATCGGCTGTACCGACACCAGACCGGCCGTCGTGTCACGGTGACCTTACACCGTCCCGGCCAGACCTTTGCGCCAAAAACTCTTCACTCGATGATCGAGCTCCAAGCGCGTTGGAGCGAGCAAGATTTGCGCCGGCTAAGCCTGATAAAATGACTTTTGCTTTCTGGTCCAGCGCCATTGCGGAGCGTCGCCGCGGTGCTGGAGGCAGCGGTCGACCAGAGAGAGGATCGCGGGCCCGATTTTTCCCAATGGACATCTGACAACATCCGGCGCCATCAGCGATTTGGACGCAGAGGGCCAGGCGACCTCGCCGATGCTAAACCCAAGTGATCTGTCTCTCAAGTGATCTGTCTCTCAAGTGATCTGTCTCTCAATTCTCTTCGCTCGCCGACGCAGTAGTCTTCCGGACAAACATCTGGAAGCTGTCGTCCATGGCTCTCGTCCTGCTCGTAAGATAGGGAAAATGACCGTAGAGCAGGGTCAGCTGTTGCTCGGCTTCTTGCGCATTTTTGCCTTCGACGGCAAAGCGGTAAAGCGCCGAGACCAGCCCCGTCCGATCGGCTCCCGACTTGCAGTGGACCAGCAGCGGCTTGGGCGCGTGGCGGATGATCCCGAGCACATCAGCCATCTGGCTGTCCGTGAGCATGCGGTACGCGGAGAGACCATAGTCGAAATGGGCGACGCCGAGCGCCTTCGATACGGCGACTTCGTCGTCGTACCACGGTTCTCCGGGATGAGCGCCCCGCAGGTTGAGGACCGCCCGAATTCCTTGGCCGCGGACGGCTTCCTCCAGCTCGTCCTTGTCCAGCTGGGCAGATCGGTAGAATGTCCCCTGGCTTACGGTGTGAAAGTTGCCGTGGTATTGGACCGCACCCCAATACGATCCGATCGAGCCGGCTGTCAGGCCCACCGCAACGACGCCGACTCTGAGCGATCGGATCAGCGCCGAGACGGCTTTCGACCGCACAGGTCGCGTCATGTAAGGCACAGCTGCGATGCTCCTACTGCGGCAAGGCGTAGCCGATCGCGCTCTCGATGTCGATCGTCCGCCGTACTGCCGGGCGTGCCATCATCCGATCGTAGTGAGCCGATAGGCCAGGGAAGTCCCCCGGCGCCGGCTTCAGCGAATCGACGAAGCGCCAATAAAGCCGGAACAAATGGATGTCGGCGATCGAATAGCGCTCGACCGTCCACTCCCGGCCCGCCAAACGCCGTTCGGCGATGCCGAACACCTCGCGCCAGCGTTCGACGCCGATCCTCCGCGCCGGGTGGACCGTGGAAGCGATGAAGGACATCCACGATATGACCTGCGCCTCGGCCTCGAGGCCGCTGGTGGGCCACAGTTCCGCCTCGGGGAAGCGCTTGGCAAGATAGTAGAGACATGCCGCCACTTCCGTGAGTGGGTGACCGTCGATCAACAATGTCGGCACCTTGCCCTCGGGATTGAGGGCGAGGTAGTCGGTCGCATACTGTTCGCGCTTGGTGAACGATATCGGTCGGCTCTCGAACGGAACCCCGACCTCGTGCAGCGCAATGTGCACCGCCATCGAACTCGACCCGGGTGAAAGATACAGCGTCAGCATGGATGCCCCCCTCACAAGTACGCCGTTCAGCTTACGACAGCCGTCATGGTCAGCTTCATGAAGCCGTCCATCGCGGCGGGGTCGGTCCAGCGCAATACCGCGACGATATCGTTTTCCGGATCGATCCAGGTCAAATTACCGCCGGCGCCGCGCCCGTAATAGCTCTGCGCCGAGGCGCTCGGATAAAGAGCGCGCCCGGTATTGAGCCACCACAGATAGCCGTAGTTGCGATAGAGCGGACAGGGATCGAGCATCCGCTCGACCCAGGCTTCGGAGAGTATGCGGCGGCTACCCCACATGCCGCGACGCAGGAGCATCAGCCCGATCCGCGCCTGGTCACCGGCGCTGATGAAGACGCCCCCGCCCCAGTGACCGCCGCCCGAAACCGACTGTACCCGCCTGCCGTCGATCTCGACCCAGGAATTGCGATAGCCGGGCCATTCCCAATCCCGCGAGGCGCCGATCGGGTCCATCACCAACTCGCGGAAGACCTCGGGCAACGGCCGGCGCCATAGCCGCAACAGGGCGAGGGCCAGCCGGTTGACCCGCACGTCGTTGTATTCCCAGAATTCGCCGGGCGTCCGGAGGTTGCGGTGGCTACCCTTCGGCGCCACGCTCGGTTGGCCGCCGACGGCGCGGTTGCGGTCGATCAGGTCCGGCTTGTCCCACAACACTCCTTCCCATTCCGAAGTTTGCTGCAAGAGGTGGTGCCAGGTGATTGCGTCGTTGTGCGGCGGATCAAACCCGCCGTCGTCGACCCTGAGGCGGACCCTTTCGTGCGGGTCGCCGATCAGGCCGCGATCCCAGGCGAGCCCGGCGAGGATCGAGAGATAGCTCTTGGCCACGCTGAACGTCATGTCCGGCCGCGTGGTGTCACCCCACTCGGCGACCACGAGCCCGTTGCGCAGCAAAAGACCGTTCGGCCCGCCACGCGGACGCACCGGCCCGAGGGTCTCGTTCCACGGCGACCGTTCTTCGAAATCACTGGCGACCATCCTGCCGAGATCCCGGCTCCACGGCGTCTCATGTTCACCCGCCTGTCGCGCGGCCGCGGCTATCGCATCCGGGTCGAGCCCGGTTTCCCCGGGCGTCGCATGCTTCCACGGGGCGGGGTGAGGCAGTGGAAAGTCGGTCATCGGCGGTTTGTCTCAGCGATCGGGGTTGATTTTTCGGACATCGGTACGACCTCGTAAAGCAAGCGCGGGTGCGCTATGCGCTGGCAATTTGGCGGAAAAGCTTGCTATACTAGTGGTCCGTCACCGTTCCGGGGTTGTCGCAATGGGTTCCTTCAGCTTGATGCATTGGATCGTGGTCCTGGCCATTATCCTCATTCTGTTCGGTGCCGGAAAGCTGCCCCGCGTAATGGGCGATTTCGCGAAGGGCATCAAGGCATTCAAGGCTGGCATGAAGGAAGAGGAGGAGGAAGCCGAAAACGCCGCACCCCCGGCGCAAGTACCGCCTCCCGCCGCCGCAAAGCCTTCGGCGCCAGCCGCCAGCAGCGTGGACCACGCGCGCGAGCCGGCCAAGACCGTTTAGGTTCGGCTTCTTGCACGATGCGGCGGTGTGCGGCCGCATCCCGTCGGTCTCCAACCACTCCGTCGAAATCCGTACGAGCGCAGGGCGCGGCCGCGGGGTCTTCGCCCGCGAACCGATCGCACCGGGGACGTTGATCGAGGCGGCGCCCGTAATCATCTTGCCGGCCGCGGATTGTCCGGCGCTCGATGCCACGATCATCTACGACTACTATTTTCATTGGGATGGCGACCCGGACGGCGAGGGTCGCGGCGCCCTGGGGCTAGGGCTCGTGACCCTGTGCAACCATTCGAGCCGACCGCGTGCCCGGGTGGATCGGAATCATGCCCGACTCACCCTGGACCTGATCGCAACCGCTCAGATCGAACCCGGGGAGGAGGTCACGATCGACTACCGTTGCGCTTTATGGTTCACGCCTGAGGAGTAACGGTCGAGGGCGTATGAGCACGGTCACCCAGAGTGGTCGAACGCAGCGAGAAAACTGGGCAAGAAGCTCTCCATCCCTCTAGGCGGCGACATTTGCGGCGGGACGAGGCCGGCGACATATCCCGCGGCGATAAACGGCGCGACAAGGTCGGGATCGCGCGACAGCACGTGAATCGGCACGGTCCACTGCTGAAGCTCGCCGCCAACGACGGCCGGCGGCTGATGATCGCCGAGCAGGATGACGAGTTCCTTTCCCGCCAAATGTTTGGCGAGCCAATCGCCAAGGACGGCGAAATCATACTCGAGGCTTTTGAGGTAGCCGGGCGCCAGCACCGTCCAGTCGGGCGGCTGGAAAATCTCGTCCCAGGCAGCGGGCGGCACAGTTGCAAACGCCCCGGCATCACCCCAATCGGCGAGATAGGGCGGCACCGGAGAAAACGGGATGTGGCTCGACACGAGCACGATCTGAGTGAAGACCGGTGCTTCGGAACCGAGCGCTGCGCGTATCGCCGTTGCGCGTTCGAGGGTGAACTGATCGGGGATCGCGAACCAGCCGAAGGACGGGCCGTGATAGCCGAGTTCCGCGGCGTACACCTCGCGGTCGAAACCCCAGGCGTGGGCTTCCGGAGCCGGCGTCTTGGTGCCGGGCATTATGTCGACCGCACGCCACCCGGCGTCCTTGAAATAGCCGGGTAGCAGCTTGCGGCCGGAGCGGAGCAGCTGAGAATAAAGGATCGGGTCGTCGAGGCGGACCCCGCTGGCAAGGGTCGCATGGGCCAGCCAAGACCCGCCGCCGAAGGTCGGCGAGACGAGCCGGTTCGAAGCCATCGTATAGCCGGAGCCGCGCAACGCCGATTCGAACTGGGTGAGCGATGCCCGCAATGCGGAGCGGAACTCGGGCGTATCGAAAACCGTCGTACCGTAGGATTCGATGTAGACGAGGTAGACGTCGCGCCGCTTGAGGCCCGTCAGGTCGCTGCGGGGTGGGCCGGAGGATGCGAGCGCGGTCGGCAGCGTGGTTGCTGCGCCGGCTTGCATTCGCCAAGCGCGCCCGAATGCAGCAGCATGCCGGGCAATGTCGGTACCCAACCCGGTCGCGAGCGGGCGCTGTTCGGCGGGCAAAAACGAGGTGACGTCGAGCGCGACGCCCAACAACACCGCGGCGGCGATGGCAATCCGCCGGTCGGCCAGGGGAGCCAGCACCTTGCGCCACATCCAATAAGCGGCTCCGACCAGCAACGAGACGCAGAGGAAGAGCAAGGCGGCTGCGACCGAGGCACTCCACAGGCCCGCCGACTCGCGCGCCAGACCGAAGAGCGATGGGAGATGCTGGAGATCCCAGTAGAGGTTGAGGTCGCGGCCGAGCAGGCTCGGGGTTGCAACATCGGCGAAGTTGAGTAGGGCCGCGCCGACCACGAGCAGCGCGAGCGCGAAGGCAAAGCCGCGCGCGGCAGCAAGACGCGGACTGGCCAGGGCGGCCACCGCACTGAAAAAAAGAACGCCTGCCAGCTCGCCGGAAGGGCGCCATTCAATGCCCAGACTGTGCGTCAGGGGACCGCGCGCCGCCAGAAAAAAGGCGGCAAGCAGCAGCACCCCAAGGACGGCTGTCAGGCTTTTCCTCATCCGCGTATAGATGATGCAGGCTGCCGTGGGGCTGGCGTCGTCATGAACCTCAGGCTATTTCATCGTGAGTATGATTGGCAGCAACCTAGGCGCGAGGTATGTGGCGGGAATGCAGCGTTTCGAAGGCACCGATACTTATGTAGCCACGCAAGATCTGCGCGTCGCAGTCAACGCGGCGATCGCACTCGAGCGCCCGCTCCTCGTCAAGGGCGAGCCCGGCACCGGGAAAACCATCCTCGCCCATGAGATCGCGCGCGGCATCGGCAAGGACCTGATCACTTGGCATATCAAATCGACGACCAAGGCACAGCAGGGACTCTACGAATACGATGCCGTCTCCCGATTGCGCGACGGCCAGCTCGGGGACGAGCGGGTGCACGACATCGCGAACTATATCGTGCCGGGCAAGCTGTGGGAGGCGTTCGAGGCCGCCGAGGCTCCGGTGCTGCTGATCGACGAGATCGACAAGGCAGACATCGAATTCCCCAACGATCTGCTCCTCGAGCTCGATCGCATGGAATTCTACGTCTACGAGACGCGGCGTACCATTTATGCCCGGCATCGCCCTATAGTCGTCATCACCTCCAATAACGAGAAGGAGCTGCCGGACGCATTTCTCCGCCGCTGCTTCTTCCATTACATTCGCTTCCCGGACCGCGAGACGATGCAGCAAATCATCGACGTGCATTTTCCTGATCTGAAGCACGAATTGCTGCGCGAAGCTTTGACGATCTTTTATGATATCCGCGAGGTTCCAGGGTTAAAGAAAAAACCCTCGACCTCCGAGCTCCTCGACTGGATCAAGCTCCTGCTGGTCGAGGACGTAGCACCCGATGTGCTGCGTACGCGCGACCCGGCCAAGCTGATCCCGCCGTTGCACGGTGCGCTGTTAAAGAACGAGCAGGACGTTCATCTGTTCGAGCGTCTCGCCTTCCTGCATCGCCGCGAACGCGGCTGACCCCACAATGGCCTGCCCCTCACCCTCCCGCGCCGATGGCGCGGGCCCCTCCCTCTCCCCGCTCGCGCGGGGCGAGGGGCTTTCTACTCCCTCGCCCCGCTTGCGGGGTGAGGGCCGGGGTGAGGGGCACTCACCGGCTCCGCATTAGCCGTGTTCTTCGCATTCTTCACAGCATTACGCGAGGCCAAAGTGCCGGTCTCGCTGCGCGAGTACCTGACCTTGATGGAGGCGATGGAGAAACGTGTCGCCGCCTTCGATATCGAGGAGTTCTACTTTCTCGCGCGCACCTCACTCGTTAAGGACGAGCGGCATCTCGATCGTTTCGACCGGGTGTTCGGGCATTGTTTCAAGGGCATCGAGACCTTGGCCGACCCGAAAGCCGAGCTTCCCGAAGCCTGGTTGAAGAAGCTCGCCGAGCGCTTTTTGACCGAAGAGGAGAAGAAGCTGATCCAGGCGCTCGGCGGCTGGGAAAAGCTGATGGAGACTTTGCGACGGCGGCTGGCCGAACAAAAGGCGCGCCACCAGGGCGGCAGCAAGTGGATCGGTACTGCCGGCACCTCGCCGTTCGGCGCTCATGGCTACAACCCCGAAGGAGTTCGCATCGGACAGGAGGAGGGGAGGAACCGCAGCGCGGTCAAGGTGTGGGACCGGCGCGAGTTCCGCAATCTCGACGATACTATTGAGCTCGGCACCCGCAACATAAAGCTGGCACTACGCCGATTGCGGCAATTTGCCCGCGAGGGGGCCGCCGAAGAGCTCGATCTCGACGGCACGGTAAAGTCGACCGCGCACAATGCCGGCTGGCTCGATCTGAAGCTCGTGCCGGAGCGGCACAACACCGTGAAGCTGCTCCTATTCGTCGACATCGGCGGGTCGATGGAAGATCACGTCCGCGTTTGCGAGGAGTTGTTCTCGGCGGCGCGCTCCGAGTTCAAACACCTGATCCACTTCTATTTTCACAATTGCATCTACGATTCGGTGTGGCGCGACTCGCGGCGGCGCCAGATCGAGCAGACGCAGCTCATAGAACTGATCCGCACCTATGATGCGAGCTGGCGCGTCGTGCTCGTCGGGGACGCCAGTATGAGCCCCTACGAGATCGAAAAGGAGGGCGGCAGCGTCGAGCGGTGGAACGACGAGCCCGGCGAAACCTGGCTGCGTCGTCTGCTCGACGCTTATCCGAAGGCGGTGTGGCTCAACCCGGTGCCGGAGAAATACTGGACCGGCACCGCGAGCATCGGAATGATCCGGCGGATCGTGGACGACCGGATGTTCCCGCTGACCCTCGACGGGCTCGACCGCGCGATGCGCCGCCTCACCCGCTGAGGTTACGCGCTACGCGGCCTGTTTTTCCTCCTTCGGCCGCACATAGGCAACCGCCGCATGAACCGCGCAATACGGCTTCCCGGGCAAGGGATGGCCGCCGCAGAAATGAAATTGAGGATCGTCCGGATGCCCGTGCGGCCACAGGCAGCCCGGGCCGCTGAATTCGAAAAAATTGCGCTGCGGCACGAATTTCGGCCCGGTCTCGCGCCGACTCATTCCGTTGCGGTGTAGCCGGCCGATTATCGTATTTTTCGTCAGACCCATCCGGCGACCGATTTCCGAGGTCGGCAACCCCTCCTCAAACAGGCGATTCAAAATCTCGACGCGCTCGGGCGTCCAGGTCATTTCCATCGATTTCCCCCGTATGCAGTGGACCCCCCAGTCCACTCCCACAACATACGGTACCACGCTTGTGGCCAGCATGCAAGAGATATCTATATTTAGGTCAACAGATATTTTGATCGCGGCGGTAGCTCAGCACTTTCGAGAAATAGGCCGGAATTCGGTCGTCGGGCATGAAGCCCGGGCTCCACAGCCGGTCGAGGTTCTCGCGCAGATAGCTCGCGTAATAAGGCTCGTGAAAAGCCAGCGGAAACAGCTCGAGCAGAGCGTCGTAATCGGGTTCATCGCCGGTTTGCAGCGAATCCACGAAGATCAGGCTGCCCCCGGGCCGCAACACCCGCCGGATTTCCGCCACGGCCGCGCGGCGGATGCGGGGCGGCAGTTCGTGAAACAAGTAGATGCAAGTCACGGCGTCAAATTCCGCGTCGGAAAAGGGCAACGCCTCGGCCGCGCCCTGGACAAACCGGGTGCGCGACCACGGCGCGAGCTCGCGCCATGCGGCGGAGAGGTAATGCGGCGACAGGTCGAGACCGGTGACATGGAGGCGCGGATAATTCGCCTTTACCTCGCGGAGGAAGCGTCCTGTCCCGCAGCCGACGTCGAGCAGCCGGGCTGCATCCTGCCCGCCGGCCGAACGTCCCGTGAGCGCTTTCCTCAGCGGGACGAGCGCTTGGCGCCGCATTGCTGCCGCCCCGCCGCCGAACAGCACCTCGACCTGATGGTCGTAGCGTTCGGCGGAGGCATCGCTCAAATAACCGTCGGTCTGAAAATGAAATTTCTGCAGGTAGTAGGGCGGATACCGATCCGCCGGCACGTCCGTCAGCCGGTGTTCCTTGCGCCCACCGTGGCGTCTTTGTTCGACCGCGCTCAAATCGGCAAAGAAATCGAGAGCGCGACCGATCTCCTCGAGTGGCTTGCCGAGCCCATCGGCCGGCGGCGCGTAGTAGCCGGCCTCGATGTTGCGCCAATCCTGCTCTATAAGCGATCGCAGATCGCTGAGGAGACGGCGCCGGTCCGGCATCGGCCTCCCGCGCAGCGCTGTCGGCACGGCCACCGGACGGCCCATTCGAGCGGCGAGCAGCTTTTGACCGAAATACCAGCCGATGCGTGCGGCCTGACTCGTATTGAAAGCCAGTTTGTCTAAAGAAGATATCATAGCGAGTGAGGAGTTACGGCTCGGGCGCTGCTTTGCAAGGGGATACACTCCGGATGGTTCAAAGCCCTGACGGATCCGATCCGGGCGGATCGCGCGAAGATCGCCCCGATCCGGCGATCCTCGATTTCGTAGCGTGTTCGGGGTTGGTGCCGGCCGGAGCTGAGGCCCGGTTCGAACGCCTTCCCGGGGGGGTCTCTTCGGACATTTGGTTGGTGCGCGCCGGCTCCGGAGCGTTCTGCGTCAAGCGCGCCTTGCCGCGGCTGCGAGTCGCCGCCGACTGGCGGGCACCGATCGAACGCAACACCAAGGAGGCGGCGTGGATCAAAGCCGTCGGTGCCTTCATGCCGCAGGCCGTCCCGCGGCTATTGGCCGAGGATGCCGGCGGCGGGATGTTCGCAATGGACTATCTGCCGCCGCAATCTTTCGAAGGATGGAAGGCTCAGCTGCAGCGGGGGCATGTGATGGCGTCCACCTCCGCCGAAGTTGGCCGCCGGATCGCGCAGATTCACGGCAGGTTCGCGAACTCCGCCGCGGCCGAAGCGGAGTTCGCGACCGACACGACCTTCCATGCGATCCGTCTCGAACCCTATCTGCTGGCCACTGCGCGGGCGCACCCCGATCGTGCTGCGGCTCTCGAGCGGCTCGCCGAGGTCACCGCCCGGACTAAGCTGACCCTGGTCCACGGCGACGTCAGTCCGAAGAACATCCTGGTCGGCCCGCACGGCCCGGTCTTCATCGACGCCGAATGCGCTTGGTTCGGTGATCCCGCTTTCGATCTGGCCTTCTGCCTCAATCACCTGCTGCTCAAATGCCTGTGGGTGCCTGCGGCAGGTTCGCGTCTGCTCACCGCTTTCGACGCAATGGCGACCACCTATCTCGGCGCCGTCGATTGGGAACCCGCCGAGCAGATCGACCGACGGGCTGCCCAGCTTCTCCCTGGGCTCTTTCTGGCCCGGATCGACGGCAAGTCGCCGGTCGAGTACTTGACCGGAGAGCGGGAAAAGAACGCGGTGCGCCGGGTCGCGCGATCGCTGCTCGCCAGCCCGCCGGATCGTCTAGCCGATATTCGCCGTGTCTGGGCGAGCGAGATCCAGGCAATGACTTCATGAAGGCACGCTATGGTCGAAGCACGAATCGAGCGTATTGTCGGACGGCGGGTATGGGATTCGAGGGGCCGACCGACGGTCGAAGCGGAGATTTTCCTCGACACCGGCGCAAGCGGCCGGGCGATCGCTCCCGCGGGTGCTTCCACCGGTACGCACGAGGCCGTCGACCTTAGGGATCACCTTCCAGAGTTCGGCGGTTTTGGCGTAGGTCGCGCAGTCGCGAACGTCAACGGAGAGATCGCCGCGGCGCTTCGCACAATGCCGATCGCCGACCAGAGCGCGATCGACAACCGGCTAATCGAGCTGGACGGCACACCGAACAAGGCGCGTCTCGGCGGCAATGCAACAATCGCGGTGTCGATGGCGGCATTGCATGCCTCGGCAGCGGCCAATGGCGAGCCGCTGTGGCGACGGGTGGCGGAGGGTGGGCCGGTAACCCTGCCGATGCCGATGATCCAGATATTCGGCGGCGGCGCTCATGCTGGCCGTCGGGTCGATATCCAAGATTTTCTGGTCATGCCCGTAGGCGCCGCTTCGTTTGAGGAGGCGCTCGCGATGGCGGCCCGCGTCTACCGGGCGGCCGGCGATATCATGGCGAACCGCGGCCTTCTGCGCGGCGTTGCCGATGAGGGTGGATGGTGGCCGGAATTTGCCTCGAACGTGGAGGCGCTCGATACACTGGTCGAAGCCATCGAGCGCGCCGCGCTGGTCCCGGGCGAGGAGATCGGC
>Ga0207693_10001620_pt1 | contig 19897 bp, 17 predicted proteins | sample LARL81metaG_FD_184347 | JGI IMG/M metagenome (GOLD analysis project Ga0207693, IMG submission 184347) | Corn, switchgrass and miscanthus rhizosphere microbial communities from Kellogg Biological Station, Michigan, USA - LAR L8-1 metaG... | ecosystem: Host-associated > Plants > Roots >...
GCTCGACGAGCGATTCACCCGAATCCCGTTGAGCGAAAACCCGACCGGACTCGGCGGCAGGCATGTGGTGAACAAGTGGCCGGAAGATTCGGCGTGGGACTTCGTCGCCGTCGGCCGCGGCCATGACACGGAGTTCTGGGCAAGGTTCCTGCAGGCGTTGGAGCGCGTCGACCCTGACATGGCAGTCAACATCGAGCACGAAGACGTCGAGCTCGGCCAGCTCGAAGGGCTGCAAGTCGCTGCTGACACGCTCAAGGCGGCCAACTCCGCGGCTGTCGGCTGAAACCGCAAGTGAGAGAAGGAGAATGCAATGAAGGCTATCCGAATCACCGTTGCGAGCGCCGCCGTCCTCCTTGCCTTGACCGCGTGTTCGAGCACCGGCGGCAAACCGCGCTCGACCGGGGACGGGATGGGAAGCGGCCAGGCCGACACGCCGCGGTTCACCGTCGCCATGGTCACACATGGACCGCCGGGGGACACGTTCTGGGATCTGATCCGCAAGGGCGCCGAGACCGCCGCGAAGAAGGACAATATCGAGCTGAAGTACTCGGCCGAACTCCAAGGACCTGACCAGGCCAACCTGGTGCAGAATGCGGTCGACAGCAAGGTCAACGCGATCGCGGTGACGCTGGCACGCCCCGAGGCTCTGAAGGCAGCGGTGCAATCGGCCACTGCCGCAGGGATTCCGGTGGTGGCGCTGAACGCCGGCATCAACGACTGGCAGGCCGCGGGCGCGAAGGCTTACTTCGGCCAGGACGAGAAGATCTCGGGTGAGGCCGCCGGAAAGCGGCTGGCCGGCGAGGGCGCCAAGAAGGTCGTCTGCGTTATCCAGGACCAGGGCAACGTGGCCCTCGAGTCACGGTGCGCGGGCGTCGCGGCGGGCTTCGGCGGGGCGGTGGAAAACCTCAACGTGAACGGCACCGACATGCCGTCCGTCCAGGCCACCATCACCGCCAAGTTGCAGCAGGACCCGGAAATCGACTACATCGTCGCCCTGGGAGCACCGATCGCGCTGACCGCGACAGACGCCGCCGCGACTGCAGGCAGCACCGCCAAGATCGTCACCTTCGACACCAACGCGGCATTGGTGGACGCGATCAAGGACGGCAAGGTGCAGTGGGCCATCGACCAGCAGCCGTTCCTGCAGGGCTATCTCGCGGTGGATTCGCTGTGGCTGTACCTGAACAACGGAAACGTCATCGGTGGCGGACAGCCCACACTGACGGGTCCTGCGTTCATCGACAAGTCGAATATCGACGCCATCGCCGACTACGCAAAGAACGGAACGCGCTAGCCGGCAAGCCAGGAGATATGTCCGTCTGCCTGCCTCTCGGCGACAATGTCGCTATCAACGACTTAGTCGCTCGGAGGCGGGCATTCGCGCATGTGCACCGGCTGGCGGAGGCAGCGATACCATGGCCGTGATGCCGGCTGATCACATCGTTGCCCTGCGCCGCGACAGTAACCGGATCGCTCTTGGCGTCGAGGGTCGGCTCAACCAGATCGTGCCCAGCTGCCCCGGATGGCAGGTCGCTGATCTGGTGTGGCACGTCGGCATCGTCCACATGTTCTGGCGGTTGGTCGCACGCGGTGTGCTCGCCGGCCCGGAGGCCTGGAGCGAACCCGACCGCCCCGACACCGATGACCTGCTGGCCTGGTTCGCAGGCGGGGTGGACGTGACCGCCAACATCCTGGACAGCCTGGACCCTGACATGCCGGCATGGACATGGGGACATCGACAGGATGTGGGCTTCATCAGGCGCAGAGTGGCCCAGGAAACCGCCGTGCACTGCTGGGATGCCGTCGACGCTATTGGATGCAGTGAGCCCATAGAACAGACACTCGCAGTCGACGGCGTCGACGAATTCCTCGACGAGGTACTACCTGGTCTCTCCCGTGACTTGGCCGGGCCCGCCCAGACCGTCCGTCTGCATGCCCACGACAGCGGAGACGAATGGACTGTCCGCGCCGGAGAAGGCTCCGTCTCGCCTGGCCCAGCTTCCCGGCAGGCAGAAGCCACAGCGACTGCCACCGCATCCGATCTACTGCTGCTCTTATGGGGCCGCCGCTCACCCGATCAAGTACAAATAGACGGTGACACTGCTGCGCTGCAACGCTTCTTGGCCAGAGCAGCCTTCTAGTTCCAGATGCGAACGCGCCGTTTCGGGTCCAGGTACAGCCCGTCGGACTCGCCGACCTCGAACGCGTCGTAGAACGAGTCGATGTTGCGAATGACACCGTTGCACCGGAATTCCGGCGGCGAGTGCGGGTCGATCGCCAGCCGCCGAATGGCCTCGGCGTCGCGGGATTTCGTGCGCCACACCTGGGCCCAGCCGAAGAACACCCGCTGCTGGCCGGTCAACCCGTCGATCACCGGTGCTTCCTTGCCCTTCAGCGACAGCCGGTACGCCAGCAGCGCGATCGACAGCCCACCGAGGTCGCCGATGTTCTCACCGACAGTGAATGCACCGTTCACGTGGTGGCCGTCGCCGAGCGCGCGGGGCGTGTACTCCTCGTACTGCTCGATCAACGCCTTTGTCCGCGCGCCGAATTCGGCGCGGTCGTCGTCGGTCCACCAGTCCACCAAGTTGCCGTCGCCGTCGTACTTGGCGCCCTGGTCGTCGAACCCGTGCCCGATCTCGTGCCCGATGACCGCGCCGATACCGCCGTAGTTGGCAGCGTCGTCGGCCTCGGCGTCGAAGAACGGCGGCTGCAGAATCGCTGCGGGGAAGACGATCTCGTTCATGCCGGGGTTGTAATAGGCGTTGACGGTTTGCGGCGTCATGAACCACTCGTCGCGGTCCACCGGGCCACCGAGCTTGTCCAACTCGCGGTCGGAGCTCACCTCATGGCCACGGCGGAAGTTGCCGTAGAGGTCGTCGCGCTCGACGACCAGCTTTGAGTAGTCCCGCCACTTGACCGGATAGCCGATCTTCGGGGTGAACTTGTCCAGCTTGGCCAGCGCCTTCTCGCGCGTGGGCGGCGTCATCCACTCGAGGTCGTTGATGCTGACGCGGTAGGCCTCGCGCAGATTGGCGACCAATTCGTCCATGCGCACCTTGGCATCCGGCGGGAAGTGCCGTTCGACGTACAGCTTGCCGACGGCATCGCCCATCAGGCTCTCCACCAGCGACACGGCGCGCTTCCAACGGTCGCGGATCTCCTCCGTGCCGCTCAACAGTCGGCCGTAGAACGCGAAGTCCTCGGCCACCAGCGCGTCGGTCAGCAGGGCCGCGCGAGCGTGGATCAGCCGCCAGCGGGCCCAGTTCTTCCAATCCGCGAGGTCCTCGCCTGACCAGGCCGCGGCGAAAGCAGTGAGGTAATCCGGCTGTCGCACAACGACTTCCGCGACCGCCTCCGGCGTCGTACCCATTGCGGTCACCCAGCCTGCCCAGTCGAAGCCCGGCGCCTCAGCCGGCAGGTCGGCGAACGTGCGCAGGTTGTAAGTAAGGTCCGCGTCGCGGCGCTTGACGACGTCCCAGTGCGCGGCGGCCAGCTTGGTCTCTACCGCGACGATCCGCGCGGCCGTCTCGGAGTGTTCGCCCCCGTACACGAGGGCGAACATCGCGGCGATGTGCTTCGGGTACGCAGCGAGAATCGCGGCGTGCTGTTCATCGCGGTAGTAGGACTCGTCGGGCAGTCCGAGCCCGGACTGGCTGAGGTGCAGCAGATAGCGCGTCGAGTCCTTGGAGTCGGTGTCGACGTAGGCGCCCGCGCCGCCGCCGACGCCGCTGCGCTGCAGAGCGCCGACCACCGCCGCCAGGGCCTCGGGGGTTTGGACCGCGTCGATCGTCGCCAGCTCATCAAGCAGCGGTTGCACACCGCGTTCGGCCACGGTCTGCTCGTTCATGAAGCTCGCGTACAGGTCGCCGATGCGCTGCTCGTCGGTGCCGCTGGAGGTCGCGGCCCCGCTGTCTGATGTCGCCGCCGTAGCGGCTCCGGTGCCTGATGTCGCCGCCGTAGCGGCTCCGGTGATCAGGTCGCGGACCTGCTCCTCGGCACGGTCGTAGAGCGACCGGAACGCGCCATCCGTGGCGCGGTCGGCCGGGATCTTGTACTCGGAAAGCCAGCGGCCGTTGACATGGCCGAACAGATCGTCTTGGGGGCGGGCAGCGGAGTCGACGTAGGAGAGATCGATACCGGAGCGAAAGGCTTCTACCGTCACCCCGACATCCTTCCAGAAGCCGAGGTCGTGCCCTTCGTGGTGGGGTCTGTGCACCGGAACCCTGCACGTTGGGGCAGGTCGGCCGGCCTCTCGCCGATTTCGACACGAGGGCTGTTCCCCTCGTGGCAGCCAGGTGGGCGCCGGGTACCCTCTCGCCCATGCCCGACGACGAGCCAAGGCCGAACCGTGGCGACGACCACGGCCCAGTCTTCACCGGCTTCGGCATCGGCTCAGCGGTCCTAGGCGTCCTCGCGGTCGTGGCCATCGGACTTGGCGTCCTGATCTGGACGCAGCACCGCAGCGATGTTGACGAACTCCACTACCGCACCCGCGTCATGCAGGCGGCCGCGGACTGGACCAGCGTGCTGATCAACATGAACAAGGACAGCGTCGAGGCCGGTCTGAATCAGCTGCATGAGGGCACGGTGGGCCAGCTGAATGCCGACTTCGACTCGACCATCGAGCCGTACCGCAAGCTGGTGCAAACGCTCCAAGCGAAAACCACTGGCCAGGTCGACTCGGTGGCGGTGGAGTCGATCCACCATACGCAGCCCGGTCCCAACGGCGCGCCGCCACCCCAACAGCAGCCCGAGCTGTTGGGAGCTGCGTCGCGCACCGACACCGTGATGGTGGTGGCGACGTCGATCAGCCAGAACGCCGGGGCCGACAAGCCGCGGACCGTGCGCTGGAACCTTCGGCTCGACGTCTCCGACGTAAACGGCAAGCTTCTCATCTCGCGGCTGGAGCCGATCCGATGAGAAACCGTTGGCGTGTACTGGCTTTCGACATCCTCGCGCCGGTCGCCGCAGTCCTGGCTCTGGTCTACATCGGCATCGCACTGGCCTGGCCGCTGTGGTGGGTGTCGGTCTGTTCGGTGCTGTGCCTGCTGATCGTCGAGGGCGTAGTCGTGAACTTCGCGCTCGCGCGCCGCGACTTCGTCACAGTCGGCACCGACGACGACGGTCCAGGGCTGCGGCTGGCTGTCGTCGCGGTGGCGACCACGGCTTTGGTGGCTGCGGTAGCGGTCGGATACCTGCGGTGGACGGTGCCCGACCGCATGCTGCACGACGACACCGCCGAGGTGGTCGGCATCGCCAGCAGCATCTCGGAGGCCTCCGCGACGTTCACGCCGCAAAACCCGACCGCGTCAGTCGACCGTGCGACTGCGATGATGTCACCCAAGAGCGCCGAGGCCTTCAAGAACGAATTCGCGAATGTGGCAAAGGATTTGACGAGCAAGAACATCTCAGCCCAGGCCAGCACCGTCTCGGCGGGCATCGAGGCGATCGGGCCGGAAGCTGCGAGCGTCGCGGTGATCCTGCGCGCAATGCAGAGCACCCCCGGAAAGCCCTCCGATACAGCGGTGCTCGCACTTCGGGTCCAACTGTCCAAGACCAACGGGCACTGGCTCGTCGACGACGTTTCGCCGATCCACTCCCGTTAGCCGAGCAAGCGTGCGTGGTCGACCTTCAGGCAGCGATCCATCACGACCTGCAGTCCCGCCGCTTCGCCATCACGGGCCACCTGTTCATGCCATAGGCCCTGCTGTAGCCAGAGGACCTTGCCGCCCACGTCGATCGTGTCGGCCAGCACCGACGGCAGGTGTTCGTGGCGCCGGAACACATCGACGAGGTCGGGCGTCTCGGGTAGCCCAGCCAGGCTGGGATAGACCACTGTGCCGTCTATTTCGCTGATCGTCGGGTTGACGAGGTAGAGCTCATAGTCACTATGCGAGCGCAAATAGCTCCAGACGTCATGGCTGGGCCGCATCGGGTTCGCCGATACGCCGACAATCGCCACCTTGCGGGTTTCGCGAAGGATGCGCCGAAGTGTGGCTGTATCGGTCATCGAATCTTGTGTACCCGCGAAAGCAGCCGCGACGCCAATTCGTCGGGCTGGCTCAGCGCCATCAGGTGTCCGCCAGGCATCACCTCGAGCTCAAGGCCGAGCCGCGAAGTCACCACCCGTCGCTGAAACTCCAGCGGGAACAGCCGGTCGTCGCGGCCCTGGATCACCTTCGTTGGCACGTCGGGCCAACGGTCCAGCGGCCAGGGGCGCCCGAACGGTGTGTCGGACTGCCGTGGCTCCCCCTGTCTGAGAGCCTCCTCGCGCACCGCCGCGGGCACGTCGTGAAAGAAGTCCTCGACCGGATCGAAGTCAGGAACAGCTTGATCGTGACCCGTTGCGGCCCACCACTGCCCGGGCGATTCACCGGCCACAGGCACCATCGGGTTGACCAACACGATCGACGCGACGGGTACCCGCAAGGCCACCATCGGCGCGGTGAACGCGCCCATCGACTGGGCGACCAGAATCAGCGGGTCCGACACAGCGGAAACCGCGGCGACGACCGTGTCGGCGTACGTACTCAGATCCGCCGAATCGTCTGCTGCGGGCAGATCAATGGCGATCGCGTCGAGTAACAGCGGCGCGACGCGATGCCAATACCAAGCGCTGCCACCGGCACCCGGGATCAGCGCATACGTCATACCTAGTGGCGTTGGTTGCGCATCTTGGCGAACCGGTCGGACAGCCGGCGCATCCGAATCATCAGCGAGGCAGGCGGACTGGTCTCCCCGCTGAGGTACGCCGCGAAATCCGTGCTCGGAACACCGATACGTGACGCGAACTCATCCTGACCCAGACCCGATCGCTCCAGCAGCGCCTGCACCTGGCGGCCCACCTCGGCGCGTTCGTTGGCCTCGAGGTGCTCGCGGGTCCGGGTGAGCACCTCAGAGAGCGCCGTGGAAACCCCGTATGGCCGTGCTGTTTCCAGTACTTCCTCGACCTGGCGCGCGGTCCTGCCGTACGGATCGCGTTTGATCGCCACGACGATGCGCTGCCATACCGCCAGGTCGTCCGTCTCCAGCGCCGCCCGGATCGCCGAGGTCGGCCAGAACTCCACCGGCCTGTCATCGATCGGCGGCCTGCGGCCCTGCGTCGGCGCCGCGGCTCGCTTCGGTCCGGCGCCAGCGTCGCGGCGCGCATCCCGAATATCGGGAGCCAACGTCACCTCGCCTCCTCAAGCATCGCTACCGCCACCGATAGGCAGCGCTCTCTGACCTTGGCCCAATCAGCCTCCGCCTCGGGGCCCGACATCCTGGTGTCGTGCTCGTCAGACGGCTGCGGATCGGCCAGGCGGCGTACCAACTGGGTGGCGACCCATTGTTTTCTTGAGCGGTCTCCACAGTAGTACCGGTCCATTGACCCCAGCACCAGCGCAGCAGTATGTGTTTCCATTGAGTCGACCAATTCGGCAAATTCAGCGAAATCCCTGGTGGTGTTTCGGCACATGACCAGGTAACTCTTGAGCCGCAGCGTTTCCGCGCCGGTGGGGATCTGCAGCCGGTCGCCCGTCGGCAACTGGACGTTGGTGGTCTCAACCGGACTGTGCCGCTCCACCGGCGCCCGCTCCGAGTCTGCTTCAGTCTCCAGCGCGTCCAGCGCGACCGAGAGCCGGCCCCGCCAGATGGTGACCGGATGCGTCCCCGGCAGGCTGGGCGGTCCGGCCTTGCCTGCCCGGTTCATCGAGCCGTTCGTCGCGCCGTTGCGGTGCATACGACCTCCTGTGTGGCCGTTCGTGACGGCGGCGACCGGCTGTCGAGCTAGCCGACAGCCGCCCAGCGCCAGCGGATCGGCGACGGTAATCGTATCGGGGGCAAGGTTTTTCAGCCGCGCTGCGGACTTGACCACCATGCGCAGATCGGAGCCCGAGGGCCCCAGCGACGAGATGTCGTCGGGGATGATGACCAAGTCGGGCATATCGACTTTGGGCAGCGGCTTCTCGAAGTCCACCGACGGCAGGATGCGGGCCAGCCAGCGCGGCAGCCACCAGTTCCATTCGTCGAACATCGCCATCAGGGCGGGCACCAGCACCAGCCGCACCACGGTGGCGTCGACGGCGATCGCGACCGCGCACGCGACACCGAGCTGGGCGACCAACGGCATGCCCGCGAACGCGAACCCGATGAACACCGCGATCATGATCAGCGCGGCGCTGGTGATCGTGCGGGCGCTCGTGCTCACCCCGTGAGCGACGGCGTCCCGGGTGTTCTTGGTCTGCAGGAACCGCTCCCGGATGCGGGTCAGCAGGAAGATCTCGTAGTCCATCGACAGGCCGAACGTCATCGCCATCACCAGCGGCGGGATGGTGCTGTCCAGCGACGAGATCGGCTTGAAGCCCAGCTCTTCGAGCCAGCCCCACTGGAAAACGGCAACAAGACTGCCGTAGGCGGCGGCCACCGACAGGACCGTCATCACGACGCCCTTGAACGCCAGGAACACCGACCGGATGGAGATCAGCAGCATCACGAAGGCGATCAGCGCGACGAACCCGAACACCAGGGGTTGCGTGGCCGACACGCGGTCGTCGAAGTCCTTGATCAGCGCCGTGGGGCCGCCGACGTCGATGCGTGCATTCACCCCTGGCACCGTCGGCAGTTGCTCGCGCATCCAGTCGACTGTGTTGCGGGCGCCCATGTCTTCGGGATCGACGGCCAGCACCGCCGACAGCAGCGCCCCGCGATAGTCGTCACCGAACACCGGCGGCGACACCGACACGACGTCGGGTCCTTGCGACATCTTCCGCCGCACCGCGTCAAGGGCCGGCTCCTTCGCCGGTGCTGAGGCCGCGTTGCCGTCGGGGAACGTCACCAACACCCGCACTGGCCCGAGCGCCCCCGCACCCAGCGCCTGCGCCGCCGCGTTGACGCCGCCGCGGATCTCATGGGTCGGCTTGAACTGGCGCTGCATGCTGTTGCCCAGCACCATCGAGAATGCGGGCGCGGCCAACGTGAGCAGCAGCGCCGCCGCAGCCAGTGCCGACAGCCACGGCCGTCGCATCACCCAACCGGTCCACCGGCTCCAGAACCGCGACTGGGTGGTCTCGGCACGTCGCGACCAGTGCAGGTACGACGACCGCTTGGCCGCGGCCCTGCCGAACGTCGCCAGCACCGCGGGCGTCAGCGTTGTGGACGTCAGCACCGCCACCGCGACGGCGAGGATCGCGCCCGTCGCCATCGACTGCAGTACCGGGGTGTTGATCAGGTAGATGCCCGTGACCGACGCGATCACGGTCAGCCCCGACAGCACCACCGCCAGACCGGAGGTGGCCATCGCCGCGTCCGCGGCCTGGTGGGGATCGCGGCCCGCGCGCAGTTCCTCGCGGAACCGCATAAGAATAAATAGTGAATAGTCGATTGCCAGTGCGATGCCGAACATCGACACCGTCGACGTGACGAACACCGACATCGTGGTGTACATCGACAGCAGGTAGACCAGCCCCATCGTGACCACAACGGTGCAGATGCCCAGTACCAGCGGCATCGCTGCCGCCGCCAGCGAGCCGAACACCGCGAGTAGAACAATCAGGACGATCGGAAGGTTCCACTGCTCAGCCTGTGCGATGTCGTGTTTGGTCGCCAACGTCGCGGCCGCACCCAAAGCGCCCTGGCCGATGACGTACAGCTTGACCTTGCCGTTCTCGATCTCGCCTGGCTGATCGCCGGTGATGCCGACCTTCTGTCGCAGCTGTTTGGCGACGTCGACCGCGCCGGTGTTGTTGAAGTCGAGCTGCAGGGTGATGACGTACGGGCGGTCCGGCTGGGGCGCCGGCTGCTGCGGATTCGGTACCACCTTGACGCTTGGCACTTCGGCGGCGATGCGTTCGAGCTGGCTGACCGCGGCGTTCATGTCTTCAAAGGAAGCATCCGCCCGCGGGGCTGCGACCAGGGCCAACGGGGACGCACCCTGGTCGGGAAAGTGTTGCTCGAGCTCGCGCTGAACGTGCAGCGATTGGGAACCCTCGACTTCGAAGCCGCCGCCGGTTAGATTGCCGGATTGGTTGATCGCCAGATAAATCGAGGGCACCAAAAGAAGCAACCAAGCCGCGAACACCGCCCAGCGATATCTGCGCAGGTTCCCGCTCAAGCGCATCATGAACTGCTGGATAGCGAACTCCCCGCTTTCTGCCCGGCGTTGCGAAGCTGAGCGTACAGCAGCGTTGCGTAGGGTGACGCGCCCTGAGCAACGCCTTAAGCAGCTCTAACTCCCCTCTCGTGATTCCGCCGCCAAGTGTTACGCCGTTACGGCGGACTTCCTGTTGTTCACCTGCATGTTCATTCGCTGGATTGGCAGCCCTGGTGGCGCAGATGGCAGTATGCGCCGAGGCCGTTTCTGGGTCGGGGAGCCCATCCGTCCGATCGCGATGCGTTTGCGGAAGCGTCAATAGCGTTTCGCAGACCGTAAGGAGTCATCCATGATTTCGACCGCCAAGGCGCTGCGCCGCAGCCTCTATGCGGTGTTCGCTGCGTCGGCAGCCGGTGGCGCCAGTGTTGCTGCACTGATGGGTAACCCCGCCCCGTCAGCAACCGCTGCCACGGATCCCTGCGCCGCCAGTGAGCTGGCCAAGACCATCGGCTCGGTGGCCACGTCGACGGGCACCTACCTCGATTCGCATCCCGAAACCAACCAGGCGCTGACGACCATCTCTCAGCAGCAGGCCGGGCCGCAGTCGCTGGGCGCTATCAAAACCTACTTCGACACGAACCCACAATTGGCCAAGGACATGCAGCAGCTGCAGCAGCCGCTGGTCACCCTGTCCACCCGCTGCAAGCTGCCGGTCAGCCTGCCCCAGCTGATGGGCCTGATGCAGGCCGCGCAGCAACAGGGCGGCGCCCTGCCGGGGGGTTGGCCAGGAGCATTGCAGACGGCGCAGGCGATGGGCGTTCCCGGCGCCGCGCTGCCCGCTTCGCCGTCGCCTGCATCGGCCGTCACGCCGGGCAGCGGACCGCTTCCCGGCCCAGCAGCGACCACCACCCGCTAGCACCGGGCGACCCGCGCAGCGCGCACGTAACCATTGGTTTCCGGACTTTCTTACGATTGGTTAAGCGCAAGGCAAGAAAGTCGGCACCCTTTCTGCTTAGCTTCTAATTGTTGGAACCGCTAACGGTTGCGACCTCTCCACTTCACATGAAGGAGCCTGTCCATGTTGCTCTCGGCCCGTAGCGCGCGGCGTGCGGTAGCTGGTGCGGTCGGCACTGGTGCGATCGCCGGTGCGATGTTGTTTGGTGCCCTGCCCTCGGCGATGGCCGATGACCCGGCGCTCAACCCGCCGAACTGCACCGCGGCCGACCTGGCCGGCGTGGCATCGGGTGTCTCGGCATCGACGTCGGCGTACCTCTTTACGCACCCGGATGTGAACTGGTTCTTCACCAGCCTCGAGGGGCTGCCGCGTGACCAGGTCCGCACCGAGGTGCAGGACTACCTGAACAACAATCCGTCGGTCAAGGCCGACCTGACCGGGATTCGCCAGCCGTTGGTCGACCTGAAGAACCGCTGCGGTTCAGCACCGGCACCTTCCATTCCGTAATCCGCGTGCCGGGTGGGCTGGGGGCACCTTCCGCTCGCGGGGGACTGCCCGCGCAGGAGAGCTCGAGCCGCACGGTCCTGATGGTCGACGACGACCCGGACGTCAGAACCTCCGTCGCCCGCGGCCTGCGGCATTCGGGGTTCGACGTTCGGGTCGCGGCGACCGGCAAAGAGGCGCTGCGGCTACTGTCCAACGAATCGCATGACGCGTTGGTTCTGGATGTCCAGATGCCGGAACTCGACGGCGTCGCCGTGGTCACCGCGCTGCGGGCATTGGGTAACGACATCCCCATTTGCGTGCTGTCCGCGCGCGATACCGTCAACGACCGGATCGCGGGCCTGGAGGCCGGTGCCGACGATTACCTAATCAAGCCCTTCGATCTGGGCGAGTTGGTGGCGCGGTTGCACGCTCTGCTGCGGCGCGCGAGCCATTCGGATCAACCGTCCGACACGATGACGGTCGGGCCGCTGACCATCGATACCGCCCGGCGGTTGGTATTCGTCGACGGCGAACGTGTCGACCTGACCAAGCGGGAGTTCGACCTGCTGGCGGTGCTGGCCGAGAACGCCGGCGTGGTGCTGTCGCGGCAGCGACTGCTGGAACTGGTGTGGGGCTACGACTTTGACGTCGACACCAACGTTGCCGACGTGTTCATCTCCTACCTGAGGCGCAAGCTCGAACGCGACGGCCTGCCGAGGGTGATCCACACCGTTCGCGGGATCGGGTACGTGTTGCGGGACGAGCCGTAAGTGCGCGTACCGCGGTTCCTGCGGTCCGCCTCGCTGCGCACCCGGGTGGCGATTGCATCGGCTGCCGCCGCGTCCGCGGTTGTCGCGGTCTTTACGATCCTCACTTCGGTTGTGCTCGCGAATAACGATGCCGCGCAGCTTGATCGACGACTCGACTCGATCATCGACGCCAGTATGTATCCCGACCAGTTGGAGGACCCACACCGCGGGGTGCTCACGACCGGGCGATCGAAGTCCACCGGCCAGGTGGTGTTCCAGCGTGGTCTGCAGCTGCCTCCGCTGCCGCTTGGCACGGCGACCGTGGAAGTGAACGGGGTCGGGTACCGCGTCCGCACGATCACCGTCGACCAGCAGGGTGGCCTGCTGATGTCGGTCGGCATCCGCGCCGACAGCGTGCTGTTGAACCGCGCCAGGATTCCGCTGTACACGGCTGTCGGCGTAGCGACGGTGTTGATCGCGGGCGGCCTTGGCTGGCTGCTGGCCGGCCCCGCGATCCGGCCGCTACGCAGGCTTACCGAGCACACCAAACGGCTCGGCAAGAACACCGAGCGGATGCCCGAAGTGCGCGGCGTTCGCGAGGCCGAGGACCTGTCCGAGGCGATGACCGAGATGCTGAGTCGGCTGGCCGCCGCTCAGCAGGCCACCACCAACTCCTTGCAGGCCGCACAGGATTTCGCCGCCAACGCAGCACACGAACTGCGCACCCCACTCACGGCGATGCGTGCCGACCTCGACACCCTGCGGATCCACGATCTACCCGCTGAGGAGAGAGCCGAAGTGGTGCAGGACCTTTCGCGCGCGCAGCGCCGCGTGGAGGCGATCATCACCGCGCTCGGGCAGCTCGCGTCGGGGCAGCTGGCGCAGGCTGAGGACCGCGAGCTCATCGACGTCACCGACATGCTCGACCGCGTGGCGCGGGAGAACATGCGCGCCGGCGGCGTCGAGATCGTGCTCGAGGCCGCGGATGATCTCGGGGCGATCTGGGGTTGGCCGGGCGGGCTGCGGCTTGCGGTCGACAATCTCGTGCGCAACGCGGTCACGCATGCGCAGGCGACTCGGATCGTGTTGACGGCGCGCCGCCAGGAGCACAGCATGACCATCGTCGTCGACGACAACGGCCGCGGCCTGCCGGAGGAAGAGCATCAAACAGTGCTGGGTCGGTTCTCCAGGGGCAGCAACGCGGCGCCCGGCGGGTCGGGGCTTGGCCTGGCGCTGGTGGCGCAGCAGGCGGCGTTGCACGGCGGGCGCATCGAACTGTCCAACGGGCCGCTGGGCGGGTTGCGCGCGACGCTGACGCTCTCGACTTCTCCTGAGCCGCCTGCGGATTCGGATTAGACATCAGCCGCGCCGAACGAGCGCGGCCACGCCGCGCCAGCCCAACAGCAGCACCGCGGTGGACACCGAAGCCACCACCACAAAGCTGGTCGCCACACCCGCAGATGTCGCTTTGCGCAACAGCATTCCCGCCACAACAGTGCACACCCACACGACCACCCCGGTGGGGATGACCCTGAACGGCCTGCGCCACCCGCGTATCAGCAGCCAGCCGACACCGGTGCCGGCCAGAAACGGCCACGCGGTTTGGGCAATTTTGGCCGCTGTCAACCCCTCGGCGTGACTTCGGCGCCCGATCGTGGCGAACACGACCACGCAGACGATGTCGGCGAACAAAGCGATCAGCCCCCGCCGTACCCGTCGGCCTGTGTCATTGACCGGCATAGGTCATCACATCCAAAACCAGTGGGCTGACGTCGGATTCATCGCGAGGGGTGAAGCCCGGCTGCATCGGCGCCGGCTGGCGGTCTTCGACAGCATCTTCGACGTCCATGGAGGCGATGCGACCGTCCAGCCGGAACGACGACAGTACGAACGGCAGCCCGTTGGACCGCAGCGGATCGGGAGTGCTCATAACGTGGAAATGGAGGTGTGGTCCGTCTGTGTTACCGGTGTTTCCGAGCGACGCGATCATCTGTCCCGAGCTAAGCTGGTCGCCGACCTTCACTTTGATACTGCCGGTTTTGAGGTGCGCGTAGAGCGCATAGTTGCCATCGGCCATGACCTGAACGATGTGATTGCCCGCGTATTGCTCGAGTGGTAGACCGGTCGGGTTCTGTCCGGGCACCTGCTCGGGTAGCCCGTCGACCACCGCGACGACCTGACCGCCCGCCACAGCGTGGATGTCGGCGCCGAAACCGGGATAGCTTTCGGGTTTGGTCTTGTCTCCGTTGAATAGTCGGCCGTCCGGCAGCAGCTGCACATAGTCGATCGCGAACCGTTCAGCGGCCCACAGCTGGCCGTTCAGTGGATTCAGTGCAATCCGATGCGGCGTCATGTCGCAACAACTGTTGGCGTCCACCCAGTTTGGGCCGACAAGCGGCGGCGCGATGACCGATGGTTTGCGGGTCTGCACGGAGACGGGTGCCACGGTTTCGGTCGTCGTGGCGGGAAACAGCGGGGGCTGCGGTTGGGCCAACGAGACGCCGACCGCGTGCACCAACTCTGCTGGGACGGTTGCGCCCCGGTCCAACGCGACGTCAAGCCATACGGCCGCGGACTGTGCCGGCCCGAGTTTCGTTGTGGGAGTGGAATTTCCCAACGTACGCGTCCAGTAGGTGAGCCGATCGCCTGTTAGGTTCAGCAGAGTTTTGTCTCCTGCGCGCACGTCGACCGATGTCAGGGTCAGCGCTTGGTTGAGCACGTTGGTCAGCAGCAGTTCGTAGGCGAGGTGGACCTTGCCGTCGGTGCCAGGCACAGGGATCGGCGCCGCGATAACACTGGCCAAAAGGGGAGTCACCACCGTGGGGCCGGTGTCGTGGGCTGCGGCCGTGGTAGTCGAAGTGGATGGCGCGGAGGGGGTTTTGGACGACGGTGCACACGAGACGATCAGCGTGGCTATCGCCAAGAGCGTCACGGAAGTCCGGCAACGTCCGCGCATGATCGCTCCCTATTCTTCAGGCTCGGGTTCGTGGCGCACCTCGGGGTCGGGGCTGAACTGCGGTGGCTGCTCGATGTCCTCACCGACGGTGGCGTCGGGATCGATGTCCTTCTCGGTGCGGAACATGAAGAAGAACACCACCCAGCCGATCGCGGATATGAAGATCCAGCTGATCAACCGGTAGATGAGCATCGCGGAGATCGCCGATGCCAGGGTCATGCCGGACGAGACCAGGCCGGGTACCAGCACCGCCTCGACCACCAGCAGACCGCCCGGCATCAACGGGATCGACCCGACAGCGCGGGCTGCCGCGTACGCCACCGTCACACCCGCCAGTGACGGATGCCCGCCGGTGGCATGGCAGGCGAACAGCAGACATGCGACGTCGGCGATCCAGTTGAACAGCGACCAGCCGAACGCCTCGCCGAGTTCACGGCGGGACAGGCTGACCGATTCCAGTTGGGCCAGCGTCTCGCGCCACTTGTCCAGGCCAGTGTCGGCGGGTTTGCCGCGCAGCGAGTTGAACCACGACAGCAGTCGCACCCCGATGCCGTCGATGAGTTCCGGGCGGGTAGCCACCGCCTGTGCCAGCACGATCAGCGCGAGGAACCCGCCGAGCGAAAAGATGAGCGACAGTGGGTTTTTGCTCGCGCCCAGCATGAACGCACCGCCCAAGCCGAGCAGCGCCAGCCCGACCACCTGCAGTGCGCCAGACATCACCAGCTGCCACGACGCCACCACAGGTGACGCACCCCAGATCCGTTGTTGGCGGTAGATGAACGTGGCCGACAGCACCGGGCCACCCGGGAGCGTGGTGGACAGCGCGTTCCCTGCGTAGAACGCAGCCTCCGAACGCCATTGCTTGACCGTGACGCCCGCCGACCTCAGCAGAGTGCGTTGAATCTGCGCGAAACTGTGCATCGACGACATCGCCGCGACGACCCCCGCCAGCACCCACCACCAATTCGCGGAGTAGACGCTCTTCCACGCCTTGGCCAACTGATCCCACACCAGCGTGAGTTCGACCGCCAGCACGATGGCGGCGACGGCGATGATCACCCACCGCAGCCACCAGTATTTGCCCCTGGTGGGCCGCGCCTGACTGCGAGCGTCGCTCGCCGGTGCGTCGTGGGACACGCCAATAGGGTAACGGTGCAGTTGGCGCGGACATTGTCGCTGGCGCAGGCGCGCCGAGGTCGATTCGCGAGATTCGCAGGGACGCTGCGGCCTGCCGTTACGCTACCGGCATGCCAGCAGGCCCTTCCCTCGATTCTGTCGCCGACCAGTCGGTCACGCCGCTAGTCCGCAAGACGGCTGCGTGGGCGTGGCGGCTGCTGGTGATCTTCGCAGCCATCGTGGCGCTGTTGTGGATGGTGAAGCGGCTCGAATTGATCGTGGTCCCCGTCGCCTTGGCGACGATGCTGGCCGCGTTGCTGTTGCCGGTCGTCGACTTCTTGGATCGGCGCGGAGCTCCGCGGGGCGGTGCGGTTGCCCTGGTGTTGCTCGGCGGCATCGCCGTCGTCGGCGGGATCCTCACGTTCGTCGTCAGCCAGTTCATCCAAGGGGCTCCCGCGCTGGTCGACCAGGTGAGCACCAGCATCAAGGGCGTGGGCGATTGGCTGACCCATGGCCCGTTGCACATCAATCAGCAACAGATCGACCAGTTCCGCAAGTCCGCCATCGACGCGTTGCAGAACAATCAGGAGAAGTTGACCAGCGGGGCGCTGTCGACGGCGGGCACGGTGACCGAGATCGTCACGGGCGCGCTGCTGGTGCTGTTCACGCTGATCTTTGTGTTGCACGGCGGCCGTAACATCTTCGCGTTCATCACCAAGGTGTTCCCGCCGCCCGTGCGCGACCGCGTTCGTGACGCCGGCCGGGCAGGCTTCCATTCGTTGATCGGCTATGTGCGCGCGACGTTCTTGGTCGCCCTCGTCGACGCGGTCGGCATCGGCACCGGTCTGGCGATCATGGGTGTGCCGTTGGCGCTGCCGTTGGCGTCGCTGGTGTTTCTCGGCGCGTTCGTCCCGCTCGTCGGTGCCGTCGTCGCCGGCTTCCTCGCGGTGATCGTGGCATTGATCGCCAAGGGATTGATCTACGCGCTTATCACGCTCGGCTTGATCATCGCCGTCCAACAGCTCGAAGGCCATGTGCTGCAACCCCTTGTGATGGGGCGCGCGGTGTCGATCCACCCGCTGGCGGTGGTGCTGGCGATCGCGGGCGGCGGCGTCCTGGCAGGCATCGTCGGTGCGCTGCTGGCCGTGCCGACGGTCGCATTCCTGAACAGCGCCGTGCGCGTGCTACTGGCGAAAGATCCCGAAGCCGAGGAGGCCGCACAGGAGTCGCAAGACGGTCCGATCCTAAAGGCCGAGGCCGACGATGTGGACGCAGGCAGCTAGCGTCTTTCGGCGAGACCGCGAAACGACTAGAGCCGGCCCTCGCGGCGAAGCAGATCCTGCGCGCTCACCCCGCCACCGCGGCGCTTGGGCTCTTCTTCTTCCTGGGTGTTGAGCTTCTCGGTCGCCGCCTCGGCCTCCGGCTTCCGTCCCCTGCCATCAGGCGGGGTCCCCAGCGTCGGGATGGCCGTCGTCGCGTCCGCGTTCTGCGGCCGCGGACGTCCTCTGCCATCGGGTGGGCCCCCCGCTTGCGAGGGTGGGCCCCCCGCTTGCGAGGGTGGGCCCCCCGCTTGCGAGGGGAGGGTCCCCAGCGCGGGAATCGCCGTCGTCGGCTCGTTGCCCGATTGCGGGCTAGGCTGCCGCTGGCTTCCGCCGCGAGCGGAGGGTCCCCCCACGTCGGGCATCGCCCGAGTGGCGTCCGCCGACGGGCGCGCAGGTGGGCCCCCAGTCCCCGGCTCGCGCGTGGGCCCATGCGAGGGGAGTGGTGCCGGCTGCCCTGCCGCGGGCGCGGTGCCGCGCAATTCGCCCAGCCACGATTCGATTTCCCGTTCCTCCCGTGGTGCCGCGGGCGGAGGGGGCGCCGGCCGGGAGGTCCGCTGAGTGTCACCCGCGGGTGGGTGGTTGACCCGGGCGGTCGCATTGTTCACGACATTGCGCACGGCGTTCTTCGCCATCGAAAGCCGCGTGGTCTGTGGCTCGTCGGACTCGGCACGAGCCGTGGGAATCCGCGTCGTGCCCGCACCGGACGGGGCGTTGGCCCGCGGCGGGGTCGCGATCCGTGTCGTGGCACCCGGCCGTGACAAACCTTCCGCGGCCGGATGGGTCGGGTCGTGCGGCGGCCTCGGCCGCGGCGCTGGTCCGCCCGCACCGACCAACGCTTCCTCAGGCTCGCGCACGGCGGGACGTTTTCGCTCGTCCGGCAGCTCGGTCTCGCCAAGGCCAAGCCGTTCCTGGAGCCGCTTCATCCACCGCGGCGCCCACCAGCAGTCGTCGCCGAGCAGCTTCATCACGGCAGGCACGAGGAACATCCGGACCACGGTCGCGTCGAGCAGCAGCGCGATCAGAAGGCCGAACGCCAGGTACTTCATCATCACCAGATCGGAGAAGACGAACGCGCCTGCGACGACGGCCAGGACCAGAGCGGCGCCGGTGATCAGCCGGCCGGTGGTGGCGGTGCCGATCCTGATGGCCTCGGCGGTGGACATACCGCGCTCACGGGCCTCCACCATGCGGGAAACCAGGAACACTTCGTAGTCGGTCGAGAGACCCCAGATGACCGCGATGATCAGACCGATCATCGGTGCCATCAGCGGCTGCGGGGTGTAGTTCATCAGGCCGGAGCCGTGCCCGTCGACGAACATCCACGTGAGCACGCCCATCGTCGATCCAAGCGTCAGCGCGCTCATCACCGCGGCCTTGATCGGCAGCACCACCGACCCGAACGCCAGGAACATCAGGATCGTGGTCGTGGTGATCAGCAGGACCACCATCAACGGCAGCTTGTCGAACAGGCTGTGGATGCTGTCCTGTTCCAGCGCGGGGGTGCCGCCCACGGACACGGTGATGCCTCGGGGCGGCGTCAGAGCCCGTAGGTCCGCGATCTTCTTGGCCGCGTCGTTGCGGTTGACCAGACCGTTCTGGATCACCCGGACCGACGGATCCTTCGACGCGCCATCGAGGTAGGGGCGCTCCTGCCACATCTTCGTCGGATCGTTGTCCGGATCGGTGAAGCCGGAGATCTGCATCGCCTTATTCCGGACTTCCGCGATCTGCTGGTCGCTGATGGGTTGTCCGTTGTCGCTTTGCATCACGATCGTCAGCGGCTCGGTGCGGAAGCCCGGGAAGATCTTGTCGAACTCTTCCTGTGCCAGCCGCACCGAGTTGGTCGGCGGCAAGTACTTCTCGCTGATACCGCCGAGCGAGAGCTGTCCCAACGGGATGATCAGCGCGATCATCACGATGACGATCGGGATGGCGAATGCGGCGGGCCGCTTCATCACGCGGTTGACGAGCTTGCCCCAGAAGCCCTTCTCGACCTCTGCTCGGGTCTTGGTCTTCTGCGTCTTCTCGGCCAGCCAGGTGAGGTACACCCGCATCGGCTTCCAGTTGCGGAAGAACGGAACCCGCAGCAGCGTGCGCACGCCCAGTGCGTCGACGTTGGGCCCGAGGATGGCCAGTGCGGCGGCCAGCACGGTGATCGACAGGATCGCCGCAAGCATGACCGAGGCGATGATCGCGTAGGTGATGGACTTCAGGAACCCCTGCGGGAACAGTAGGAGCGGC